>Ga0209038_10000086_pt1 | contig 28234 bp, 29 predicted proteins | sample BogFormECP03_OM3_FD_188237 | JGI IMG/M metagenome (GOLD analysis project Ga0209038, IMG submission 188237) | Bog forest soil microbial communities from Calvert Island, British Columbia, Canada - ECP03_OM3 (SPAdes) (version 2) | ecosystem: Environmental > Aquatic > Freshwater > Wetlands > Bog ...
CAACGACGTCGTGAACCAGACTGTTCGCGCACAACACATTCTGTTCACCGCGCGCGGAGCGCAGATGTATCCGGTGCAATTGCGCTTCGCGTATCCGAGCGAGTTGGACCTGATGGCGCGCCTTTCTGGAATGCGGTTGCGGGAGCGATATGGCGGATGGGACCGGAGCCTGTTTACGGCGGCGAGCCCGGTTCACGTCTCTGTCTATGAACTCCAGCCGAGTGCCGCATCCGATCACCCTAGGACAACTTCGAGACGAGCCACAAAACTGAAACCCAGTGGCAAATCGTGAATACACTCTCGAAAGAGGCGGTGCGGTCCTAACAGTGCCGCCAGTGTCTGACGACGACAGGCAAGTGCCGAACGTCGGCGAGCACGCGGAACGCGGCCTCGAAAATGACAGGAGCGTATCATGGGAACGCGAGCAAACGATGAAGCGCAGATATTGAGCCTGGATAGCGAGTGGAACGAGGCGTATCGGCGTCGCGATCGCTCGCCGCTGGCTAACATCCTTGCGGATGACTTCACTGGTTTAACGGCCCTAGGCGAACCCATCACAAAGACGTTGCTGATGATCAGCCCTTCGCAGCAAGGAGTTAAATTGATCACACTCAGCGAGCAAGTCGTGCGCGTCTTCGGAGACTCCGGCGCGGCGACGAGGTCTATGGCATGACCGGCGCCGTCGGCGTGCTGGCAAGTAGCGCGACACGGTGGCGGCCGAGTAAGATTCGCGCACGAAGCATGTGGCCACACAAATGTCTTCACTGAGCTCGAAGCCGTCACGCGGTGCGGTACTCTCGGTGTTCGCCGTTCTGTTCGTCGTTCTCGCGATCTCCAACTTCTCGAAGCCGTTCCACCTCGATTCGCGTGCGGGCTTCGTATTCTTCGGTGTGAAAACGAGCGGCATCGCTAACGACATCCTGGGTCCGGCCTTCGGTGTCTGGCTGCTCGTTTATGCGATCGGGATCTGGCGGATGCGACGATGGGCGCTGCCCGTTGGCTACGCGTATGCGGCATACGTGATCACAAACCTGGTGCTGTTCACCATTCGGACGGGAGTGGTGCCCGGAGGTCCTTCGACACGCGGGGCGATCATCTACCTCGTGATCGCGATCGGCGTCTCTGCGGGGAGCGTGGTTTTGCTGCGGTGCCGGCAAGCGCAGCTCACCTAAAATGCTGTGTCCGAAAAATAGCATGCAAAGTTTTCGAGCGAATCGCTTCGCGGCGATCCTTCGACGCGGCTCGGGTTGCTCTCGCTGCGCGCCGTCGTGATGGGGTAGCACGCGACGAGTGATGAAGTGAGCCGCTCATGTCGACATGGGACAAGGCCGCCGTCCTCAAAGATACGCGAGCATTCATCGAGCACCTGCAGAGGTTGGAGGCGGAGGGTTGCCGATGGCTGGTTGTTCCGCTGGCAGAGGATGAGTCTTCGGGATTTTTCAGGTGCGGTAAGTGCGAGAAGGTCGCTCAGGACGCGGCACCCCTTTATTCACTAGCGACGCACATCGCGTTTGAACAGGAAGTGCTGCGCGCAATCGAGGCGAGTAACTCGCACGCCGAATACGAGAGTCGAGTTTCCCGCATCGTAGAAGAAGAACCCACCCCTATGGTATGCGGAACCTGTTGTCCCCGCGCCAGGCCCCATCGTCACGACCTGAACCATGCCTTCTAGCGTCCTGAATTTGAAATACGTTTAGCTCCGCCTTCGGAGACCCGTGTGTGGCGAATTGCTGATTTCTCTGGAAAATCAGCAATTCGCCACACACACGTTCTGCAATAGCAAACGGGCCAGCGAGGAGGAGTTCAGTCCGTCCATTCGCCAGCCCGAAGCCAGCCGGGAAAGGGGGGGCAAAACCCGGTCAGCGATCTCCCGATTACTAAATTGCCGCGTCAGCGTCTATTGAAGCCGAGGCCACCTCGCTTTTCGGAAAGACGCCACCCGATCTCGAAGCAGCCCGAATGACGCCAGCACCGAAAAGCACGTTACGAGAGGAACGATTCTGAGGGTTTGCGTCACTCACCCATCCGTGTCTCTTGATTCTCAATTCTCTCCGTAGCGATGCTCAGCAGGAGAGTCAAGATGGTCATGGATCAGTCGAAAATCTGCCCAATCTGCAAGTCGAGCAATCTGAAATACGACGTTCATCGCACATGGAGAGTGCCATCTGAAATGAAGCCCTCCCACTTTTCTGCGCACTGCGAAGCTTGTGGAGCTCTGCTGTGGCGGCATCACGACCTGGACAATGATTTAGCGCCGCCTGGCTGGATCTCGGGCAACGTTGGGTGCGGCTGCGCTTCCCAATGACGGCGTGCGCTCCTGTACTCGATCCTTTTTCGTACGCGGTGTTATTTGGCTTCCATAAGGCGCACGGGCTGCACCAGGCACAAAAAATACGTTCCGACAGCCGAAGAGCGCGCCGAAGACGAGCGCCTAAGAAACGAGTCCGACAGTTTTGCCCACGTCGACATAAGGAAATTTGAACAGTCGCTTGACCGAATTTTTAAGTCGGCGAAAGCGGGTAGAATTCGGCACTGAAAAGAGAATGGGCCAACGAGGAGACTCCAGTCTCATCACGTCAGCCAGATGCCGGAAGGTCGAAGGGGGGCAAAACCAGCCAGTGGCCCCGACGTGTCAAATCACCGCGCGCGGGTCTATATAAGAGGGCGATGCGTTGTCCAAACGTTGGGATCCCTCACGAGTTGGAAATCTTCAACATCCGACAGCAGCAGGCAACCCGGGAACCGACTGGCATTTTCCATTTTGACGGAGAATGCAGAGAGTGCTTTGCGTCATACTGGCAGCACGGATCGTCGATCGCTGGGGATCAATGGAGGTTGAAGCCCGCTAGCTGCGATTGCGGGTGCGCCTGATTTGGGACACTTCGAGCGAGCGCTTCCGCTGCTAGAGGCCGCGATCGATCAATTCCGTACAATCCGCATGACCGGCTGGCTCCGCCGGGCGGAGAAGCTGGCCCGAGATCGGGCGGCCAAGCCTCCCAATTGAGGTTGGCATCTCAATATGTCCGTGGTGCCGATTCGCACGGTATGGTTGCTTGTAGCTACTAAAAATCGCAAATGCGCCGAGGAGCCTGGAGTTTTCGAATTCGCGGACGCAATATCGCCGGTATGCTTATTCTCGTGCGATCGATCGTTTCTCGGCTTGTATGCTGATTCCGCAGTCGGGCGGTGGTGGAACTAGAGAACCTCGCCCTGCGTCATCAACTGCTCGTTCTTCGCCGCCAGCGGCCGGGTCGGCCCCGGCTGTTTACCTTCGACCGCTTAGTGTGGGTTTTGCTCTACCGATTGTGGCCGCGCTGTCTGGATGTGATGGTGTTGGTCGAGCCTACCACCGTCGTCCAATGGCACCGTCAGGGATTCCGTAGTGGGTCAGTTTGAACGCTCAAAATAAAAGTAGAAGATCTGTAAGATCAGGACGGCCAGTCCAGTCATTCGAAGCGTCGTGATGCTGTAATCTTCCTTCATCCTGGGATTAACGCGAAAAACGCCTTCAGGCCAAATCACAAACCATGCGGCCAACGAACCAAATACGATCGTCGCGGCTAGTGTTAGCCAGTACATTTTACGCAGTCTGTTCCTTCTGACTCGCTTCCCGTTCGTCCACGATTCCGACCATATCTTCAAGCGACCATAGCCGATCCGTGACGCCAGCTTCCATCGCGGGAGAGCATCGGATCGTCTGATGAATACGCACGAAATTGTAGTGCATGAAGTAGATCGAAAGCGCGTGCATATGATTTTCGACTTTCTTTGAGAACGCATTCGTTAAGCGAGTGAAGCGGCGGATCCCCATGCGCATCGAAAGATTTGGCGTTCAACGTAGCTAGTTGAAATATGCTCACGATCGGGATCGCCGTGAACGACTTGCCGATCTGCGCCGACGCAGACAGCCGGACTGTAGCGCTTCTCCGCTTCCGGCGCTTCGCCGTATTTCTTGACTAACATCGCGTAATCAATATCGTTCTCAAAAGCCTCTTCCACGGCTCTGAGGTAAACGCCATACCCATCGGTCGTTAGCTGAACTCGATTCGTTAGCCTGTTTGCGACATCGCGCATGAAGATTCCGTCTGTTTTGGCGTTGGCGCTCCAGACCCGGGCGGCCGTCAGTGGATCGCGAGATTCGCGATCTGATTCGGCAGATGAGCAGCGCCAACCTACTTTGGGGTGCACCGCGAATCCAAGGCGAGCTGCTCAAGCTAGGCATCGAGATCAGCCAAGCTACCGTCGCGAAGTACATGATACGCAGACGGGGAACACCTTCTCAGAACTGGCGGACCTTCCTGAGGAATCACGCCGAGGGCATCGCTACAATCGATATGTTCGTTGTGGCATCCGCGTCGTTTCGGTTGCTCTACGTGAGATGATCATTCTGGCCCACGATCGCAGGAATATCGTACTCACCGCCGTCACCGAACATCCGACGGCAGCCTGGCTCTCACGCCAAGTGACGGAAGCCTTCCCGTGGGACACGGCGCCCCGGTATCTGCTATGCGACCGTGACGCATCGTATGGCTCGGACTTCCGGAGTCGGGTCGAGGCGATGGGCATCACGGAAGTCATCACTGCGCCACGCTCCCCGTGGCAGAATGCATACGTCGAGCGCGTGATCGGTTCGATTCGCCGCGAGTGTCTGGATCACATCGTGATCTTCAACGAGCGCCATCTGCGTCGCGTCCTGTCCTCGTTACGTCGACTACTACCAACACACCCGCACTCATCTTTCGCTCGACAAAGATTGTCCGGATCCGCGCCCGATCCAGCCGCGCAGGGTCGGGGGAGTCGTCGCCATCCCAAAAGTCGGCGGCTTGCATCATCGCTACGAACGTCTCGCCGCCTGATTCGTTCCAGATTCCTGCTCAGCAAATAGCTGTGCAGAAATAGCTGTGAAGCGCCGCCGTGTCAGGATCTATGTGTCGTAGAGTTTTTCGATCTCGATCAGGCTGGACCGCTTGCGTTCCGATCGCAGCCTGTCTCACCCGAGCGATTCGATGGCTATTCTCGCTACACGACTCAAGTCTGGTTCAGACGTAATTTTTGGTAGGGACGAGCAGCGATTCGTAATCGACGAACATGACATTTGCAGATGGAGAATCCGCGAATCGGCACACTATCGGAGTCGTGACGGTATCGATCAATAGGCGCGGTCAAATCGCATACCTCGGCAGTGTCGTACGCATTTCGCGATAGATTTTGCCTTTCGCGAACGCGGCGAGCCTCGACCGCAAAAATTCTCCAAGCTCTTGCCGATACTGTTTCGGGCATGGCCCTTGCACGTGATTAAGTGACTGCTTAACGCAATTAAGCATCTGCATAAGTAGCTCAGAATACCGTTGCAAGTGAGACAGCTATGAGTGTTCGCTACATCGTAGGGCTCGCGCTGGTCGGATGGTATCTGATGTTGCCGCCGATGGGCTCAGTAGAGTCGCGACGTAACCCGTCTACCGGGTTTTACGTTGCTTATTCGACGCAGCAACTGAATACGTGGGAGATAGCAGGGTCATATGCAACTGCCGCGGAGTGCGGAAAAGCAGTCGAACAAGCCAATCAACTATCCAGGCAGAATTGCCCCGATTGCTCTGCGGTTGCCTCGTGCATCGCGAGCGACGATCCGCGCCTTAAATCAAAAGACATCTGGCAGTGAAGGATTCCTGAGGACGCTTGCGTGATTAAGTGATCGCTTAATATAATTAAGCATCTACATAATGGAGAGCAGACGACGATGCAGCAGCAGCGCGATTTGAATCGCACCCGGGAACGCATCATGGCGGCGGCGCAGAAAGAATTCGCGGCGAATGGATTTGCCGGCGCGCGGACTGACGCGATCGCCCGTCGGGCGCACGTCAATGAGCGCATGATCTTCTATTGCTTCGAATCCAAAGAGGGGCTTTACCGAGCCGTGCTCGCGAAAAAGCTGTCGGCCAAGGCAGCCTTGATTGAGTCGATGCCGGACGAAGATTTCGCCAGCAGCCTGGTGCGCGGGTTTGACGAGTGTTGTGACGATATCGACTCGCTTCGGATGTGGCAGTGGGAGGCGCTCGACAAGAGTAACCGCAAGCTGGTCGCGGAAGAGGAGCGGCGAACCTTCCTGCAATCCGAGGTTGCCCACTGGCGGCGAGCGAAAGCCAGCGGAATCTTACCTCCCGACGCCGACGAAGAAATGTTGCTGCTCGTCAGCTCGGCCTTGCGTGTGTTTCCTCTGGTCTTGCCCCAGGTCGTCTCGCTGGTTACCGGGATGGACCCGCTCGATCCCGAGTTTCGGCAGAGATGGACTGCCTGCCTTGCATGCATCGGGCGGCAGCTCTTCGCTCCGGATGATAAGAGCGGCGACGCGCTCGATCACGAGAAGGCAGACAACTCGGCCGGAAAGGCTAAGAGGCAAATCAAAAACGCGCCAGCAGCCTGACGCAACGACGACCTTAGCATCAGAACCTCACGGCGATAAGTGATCACAGGTAGTTGGATGAATCACGTTCAGATGCGGCGATTACGATTGGCAGGGGCACTCGCGGTACTGGTAGTAGCTGTCCTTCCGGGGTGCAAACAGGCGGTTGCACCGCAGGCGCCTCCGCCGGCGACGGTCACGGTCAGCCAACCGGTTCAGCGTGATGTGGTCCGTTGGGATCAATACAGCGGATATCTCTCGTCCCCTACAACGGCCACTGTTAGCGCACGGGTCAGTGGACTTATCGAAGAGGCCCCTTTCCAGGAGGGTGCAATAGTCCACGCCGGCGACTTGCTGTTCAAGATTGACCCGCGTCCGTTCCAGGCTGATCTCGACAACAAGAAAGCTGCGGTGGCCCAGGCCAGGGCGACTGCGGTCAAAGCCAAGGCTGACTTCGGCCGTTCCACCGAGCTCCTCAAGGCTCAGGTGATTGCACCGTCGGATTTCGACGCCACCAAAGCCTCGTACGGTGAAGCTGCCGCATCGTTGAATGCGGCCGAGGCAGCGCTCGAGACCTCGCGCCTCAATCTGGAATGGACCGAAGTGAGGGCTCCCATTAGCGGTCGGGTGAGCCGAATGAACGTTACGGTCGGCAACCTGGTTAACGGTGGATCCGGCCAGGCTACGACGCTTACGACTATCGTCTCGATCGATCCGCTCTATTGTTACATCAACGTTCCCGAAAGCGCGGCCCTGCTTTACCAGGAGCAGGCACTGAAGGAGAGGAAGGGCAACGTCGCAGGAGCGAACATTGCCTGTTCTCTGCAACTGGAAAATGAGACGAATTTTCCGCATCAGGGCGTGATCGACTTCGTTGATAATCAGGTAGACGTGAATACCGGAACGCAGCAGATCCGCTGCGTGATCGGCAACCCGACGACGATACTGACGCCGGGACTCTTCGCCCTCACGCGGATCCCAGCCAGCGGACGTTACCAGGCGATCCTGATTCCGGATGCAGCGGTGAACGCCGACCAAGACGAGCGCTACCTTCTCATCGTCGGAGCCAACGACGTAGTGCAGCAGCGTCCGGTCAAATTGGGCGCGCTGTTCGGCATTCTGCGATCGATCACTGACGGCCTGAAGCCGGGTGATAGAGTGATCGTCAACGGAATGCAGTTTGCGCAGTCCGGCGCGAAAGTCATCCCGCACGAGGTGCCGGTTCCTACCCAATCGCTGGACGCACTGGACAGTATCGCGGCCGGGCCGCCGATGGCGCAGACGATTCCCGAGATGCGAACGGCAGCTCAGTCAGATTTGCGACCTTCCTCCAAGGTGCGCCAATGAAGATCGCGCACTTCTTTATTGACCGTCCGGTCTTCGCGATAGTCCTGTCGCTAGTCGCGATCATCGCCGGTTCGATCGCGGTGTTCACGCTGCCAATCGCCCAATATCCGCAGATCGCGCCGCCGACCGTCACCGTCAGCGCTACCTACCCCGGCGCCAATGCGGAAACTGTCGCGAAGACAGTAGCTACGCCGCTCGAAGAACAGATCAACGGCGTCGAGAACATGCTCTACATGTCCAGCCAGTCGACCAACACCGGGAACCTGAACCTGACGGTGACGTTCAAGGTCGGCACCAACCTCGACGTGGCCCAGGTGCAGGTGCAGAACCGGGTCGCTATCGCCCAGCCGCAGCTTCCGCCAGAAGTGCAGCAGGAGGGGATCATCGTCAAGAAGGCTTCGCCGGACATAACCCTCGCGATCGCTTTCTTCTCGCCCGACGCGTCGCACGACGCGTTGTTCCTCAGCAACTACGTGACCCTGCAGGTGAAGGATCAGATCGCCCGGCTGCCGGGCGTCGGCGACATCAATCTGTTCGGCGTGCGCGATTATTCGATGCGGCTGTGGCTCAATCCAGACGAGATGGCGGCGCGAAACATGACCGCGGGTGACGTCGTCAATGCGGTCAGAGAGCAAAACATCCAGGTGGCTGCAGGAGTCGTCGGCGGGCCGCCGCTCCCCAAGCAGAGCTCCGCTTTCCAGTACACGTTGAACGCGCAGGGCCGGCTCACCGATCCATCAGAGTTCGGCGACATTGTCGTCAAGGTGGGCGCCGACGGCCGCATCACGCGCTTGAAGGAGATCGGCCGCGTCGAGCTGGGCGCCGCTGACTACGGCACCACTGTTGACTACGACGGGCACCCTTCGGTCGCGTTGGCCGTTTTCCAGCTACCGGGCACCAATGCGATCGACACTGCCAACGTCATCTACGCCAAGATGAAGGAGCTCAAGAAGCACTTTCCTCCAGGTGTGGATTACGCCGTCGCACATGACACCACGCCCTTTGTTCGCGAAAGCATCAAGGACCTGATCCATACGCTGCTTATAGCCATCAGCCTCGTGGCCCTGGTCGTGCTTGTGTTTCTGCAGAGCTGGCGGGCTTCGCTGGTGCCGATTCTGGCGATCCCGGTTTCGTTGGTCGGCACGTTTGCAGCCATGTGGCTGGTTGGATTCTCGCTGAACATGCTGACGCTGTTCGGGCTGGTGCTCGCAATTGGAATCGTAGTGGACGACGCGATCGTCGTGGTCGAGAACGTGCAGCGTTGGCTCGACGAGGGAGCTAGCCCGCACGATGCGGCCTTCAAGGCGATGGACGAGGTTACTCCCGCCGTCATCGCGATCGCTTTCGGCCTCTCTGCCGTATTTATTCCGGTCGCCTTCATTCCGGGTATCACCGGGCGGTTCTATCAGCAGTTCGCGCTGACGATCGCGTTCTCGACTCTGCTCTCGGCTTTCATCTCGCTGACTCTCAGTCCTGCCCTGTCGGCTCAGCTGCTGAGACCCCACGGCGCCAAACAGGACTGGCTTACGAAGGGGCTCGACCTCGCGCTTGGCTGGTTTTTCCGGCTGTTCAACAAGGGCTTCGAGCTGACAAACCGGTGGTACATCAAGTCGCTGCACTACGTAGTCCGTTATGGAGTCATCACTCTGATCGTTTACGTGGGATTGGTTTATCTGGCTTACGGCATGTTCAGAATCGTGCCTACCGGTTTCATCCCGACGCAGGACCAGGGCTATCTCATCGCGAACGTTCAGATGCCGGACGCGTCGTCGATCGACCGGACCGACGGAGTGATGACGCAACTGGCTAACCTGGCGTTTAAGACCAAAGGGATTCGGGACGCGTTCGCGGTTTCCGGTTTCTCCATCCTGACTGGCGCCAACTCATCCGCAGCCGGGCTGTTGTTCGTACACTTGACGCCGTTCGCTGAACGCGCCGGCAATTCCGATCTGACCGCTGACGCGATCGCAAAGCGGCTCAGGCAACAATTCAGCAAGGTGGAGGGAGGACAGGCCGTAGTGCTGATGCCGCCGGCAGTCAGTGGGATTGGAAACGCAGGCGGTTTCACGATGCAGGTTGAGGACCGTTACGGCACTGCGACGCCGCAGCAGCTTCAGGCAGCGGCTCAACATGTAATCGACGCGGCCCACAGTCGGCCCGAGCTGAGCAGATTGTTCTCCACCTTCCGCGCCAGCGTCCCGCAGATTTACGTCAACGTCGATCGCGTCAAGGCCAAGCAGCAGAACGTCGCGGTCACGGACGTCTTCACGGCACTGCAAGTCTACCTTGGCGGGTTTTATATCAACGATTTCAACTATCTGGGGCGTACGTGGCACGTGATGGCGCAAGCCGACGCGCCATTCCGCGCCACCGTCGCACAGGTGGCCCAGCTAAAGACCCGCAATCTCGCCGGCCAGATGGTTCCATTGGGTGCGATATCCGAGCTGAAGGACATAGTAGGGCCGGACCGCTTACAGAGATACGATTTATACACCTCGGCGGACATCATCGGCGCCGCCGCACCCGGTTACAGCAGCGGCCAGGCCCTCGCCGCTATGCAGGAGGTCGCTGACGCGCAGCTTCCCAAGCAATACAACTATGAGTGGACGGATTTGGCCTTCCAGGAGAAGGCCGCCAGCGGCCTGGCATTCCTGATATTCCCTCTCTGCATCCTGTTCGTGTGGCTCACCCACTCGGCGGAATACGAAAGTTTTGCGCTTTCGACTGCGATCATCCTGATCGTTCCGATGTGCCTACTGTGCGGCATTACCGCAGTCTGGGCCCGGCACATGGACAACAACATTTTCACTCAGATCGGTTTCGTGGTGCTGGCGGGAATGAGCGTCAAGAACGCCGTGCTGATTGTCGAGTTCGCCAAGCAGCAGCAGGAGCATAACCCTTCCATGAAGGCGGCGGATGCCGCGATCGAAGCTGCCCGCCTGCGACTGAGGCCGATCCTCATGACGAGCTTCGCGTTCATCTTCGGCGTGATTCCGCTAATCGTCGCCACGGGGGCCGGCGCCGAAATGAGGCAGGCTCTCGGCACGGTCGTGTTCTTCGGGATGATCGGCGTGACGTTCTTCGGAGTGTTCCTGACGCCGGTTTTCTACACGGCGATCCGCTACTTGACTGATCGTCAACCTGTACCGACAGAGACGCCGCTAAGGGGCGTCCCCACGTATGCCGTCAGCGAAGACAGACTGGCCGTCGGCGCGCACCGGTAGCCTGACGTTTTGATCATCGGTGCCAATCACGCATCGGCGCGGCTGCGGTGCACAAGTTCGCGGCGCTGGGAGCCCGAGTCTTCGTCGCCTTCTTCAGAGAGATATCGGCTACAACCAACAATGCTGCTCTCAATACCTTTCTAAGACGATGAGTAAGCTTTGCCCGCTTAACCTAGGCGCAGCAATCAGAAGAGGTCGGGCGTTTCGAGCCCCGGCCTCTCAGATGCCAGCGTTGGCGTGGGTCCGTTATTTCTTGGTGCGTGCCGTCGACCCGTAGCGCGTGCTGAAGCATTTGCGGCATCGGCGATCACGCCGTTTGATGAAACTCGGCGATAGGTCGTCGCTACCGCAGTATCGGCATACAAGCTTCTCGGGTTTCGCTGTGTCCGGCTTTCGCTGACTTCTAGTGGACGCTTGGCGGGCTGCGGGGCGCCGTCTCTCTTAGTCACCTTCGCCGGTTTCTTCACGGTCACGTTGCGCTTGGTTCCTTCCGTCTCTGTCGATCCGCTCATCTTTGTAGCTCTCCTAAGCCGTATCGGCTCGTGTGGACATTTGCTCTGTTCTGCAGACGAAGCCTGTGTGTGGCGAATTTGTAATTCTGGCAGAAGATCGTGCGATAGCGCAGACTTGCGAAGCAGCTGTGTCTAACTACAAATTGCGAATGCGCCCAGGAGCCTGGAGTTTTTGAATTCGCGGACGCAATATCGCCGGTATGCTTATTCTCGTGCGATCGATCGTTTCTCGGCTTGTATGCCGATTCCGCAATCGGGCGGTGGTGGAACTAGAGAACCTCATCAAGAACCCGAAGATTCGCAAGCCATCGATGAAAGCGAAACAATGGATCGTGATCTGAGGAAAGGTACTGCGGCGGGGTCTGCTCCGCGATCGCGTGATTGAACATCCGGCAGATGGCGGGACCGTCGAGATTCGCCGACGCGACGCCAAAAGCCGATGATGCGGCGGGTGAAGACGTCCATCACGACCAGAATCCAATAACTTTTGAGCAGAATCGATTCGCACCGAAAGAGGTCGACGCTGCACAAGCTGTCCTTGGCGTGCCCGATGACGGTGAGCCACGAAGGACCATCACCGCGTGGCACAGGTCTGTAGTGCCGGTTGAGTATGCGTCGGACGACATCTTGATTGATCTCGACAGCGAAAGCTCTCGATATTTGCTCGGCAATCTTGCGGCAGCCGAAGCGGAGGTTTCGCCGCTTCATCTCGATAACCGCGCCGATGAGTTCTCTGGACAGATCTTTGGGTCCGGGGCGCCGTCGCTTTCTCGGCCTGTAGAGCAGGCTGTACTTGCGCTTCACCAGGGCGCGGTGAAAGCTCAGTAAAGTGGAAGGCTTCAGTATCACAGCCATCTTGCTGATCCGCTTGGGTGATACCAAAAGTGCGCAAACTCCTAGCACCAGCCGATCCCAGGAGGTCAGATTCAGCGAACGCCGTGCACGCTTCATGATGAGCAGCTGCTGTTTGACTGCCAGTGATTCTGCTGCCACTGCGCCAAAGACCGCTCGGTCTGGCTAGCTTCGCCAGGGTCACCAGCAAATGGGCGATCAAGCTGAATAGGTCCGGCGTCAATGCGAACCTTAACAATAGGTGAACGATTCACAAGATTGCGCTACCGAAGTGTTCTCTGCCAAATTTAGCAATCCGCCAGAGACAGGCAGCGAAGAAATAACAGCACTGCTCCTATGAATCAAAACCGCCCATCAGCGATTGCAGCGAGTCGATTAGCATCTCGCAGCGATGATATACTGATTGTGTACCGCTATGCTCCGCGAGGGATCGCCGCGGGGAAGGCTGGATGACATAACGCCCTAAATGGCTGATGACCGTCATTCTGGACGAGATACTGGAGTTTTATGAATACCAGGCGCATCGAGACTTCAGTGAAAAGCTGGAAGGATCGCCACTAACTCAGGTACGCTTCCGGAGGATCGTCGAAAAACACAAGGGCGGAATCTCGGTGGTAACTGTCGTCCGCGCCGTCGCGGCTGACGGCGGCGAACTGATGAATTGAAGTCTCAGTCATGGGGACCAGAGAAGTCAAAATGTATTCGGACTACAAAAGTCCGTTCGCCTACCTGGCGTTCGAACCCGGACTCGAGTTGGTGAAGCGCTACGACGTTCGAGTGCGCTGGATACCCTTCCAACTGCGCGTAAAAGACAAGGGTGAGCGCAGCCTCTACTCGGAGTACAAGACCAGGTACTCATACCTCGACGCACGGCGCTGGGCGAAGTCACGAGGCTTGGTGATCCGTAGTCAACTCAAGGTCTATGACACGCGTATCGCGCTGATCGGTGGACTGTTCGCACAGAAGCATCACCGGTTGCTGCCTTTCAACCTCAAGGTCTATGAACTCTTCTGGAAACGCGAGTTGCTGCCGGACAATTCGGATCAGATCGCGGCGGTAGTCTCTGAGGTGGGACTCTCAGCCGACAAATACCGTGGCTATCTCACGGGCGAGGGCGCAGCCGATTATGAACGTGCACAGGAAGAGGCTGCCGCCGACCACATCTTCGGGGTGCCGATTTTCGTGTTCGAAAATGAGCCGTTTTGGGGCCACGACCGCCTCCCAGTGCTCGAAGAACGGTTGGTAGAAGCTGGCCTTCAGCTCTGATTGGACCGAGGGCAGCCGCTCCGCCAGCGGCTGGGTCGGTTGCGGCAGCCGGTCTCACTTAGGCGGATCAATTCGATAGCAATTTCTCGCAGCCGCTCGTATTCCGGTTCAGATATAATTTTTAGTAGTGACAGGTGCAAAATACTATCGAGCATCGTCACCGGTGAGCACGCCGTCGCCGGCGAGGCAGTGTCCCGACTGCCGAAGGTGAGAATTCGAGGTGAGGATCATCGAACCGTGTGTGTGGCGAACTGCTGATTCTCGGGAAATCAGTAATTCGCCACACACAGGATAACTACATTAGAAAGGAGGCAACCAGGCCCCCTTGCTTCGCCTAGATTGCGATTCTGAACTGCCACTGACATTATCTATCCGGCGATCTACTTAGCGGCTCACACAACCAGGACAGTTGGCGCCATCGGCGTCCAGACAAAGGAGCACTCCTTGGATCTTCAAAAAGTCGTGTCGGATCTAACAGCAGAGAAGGATAGGCTCGTCAGGGCGATAGAAGCACTCCTCGAATCGCCCTCAAAACGCGGTCCAAAGAAGAGTGTGAAGCGCTCGCAAGCAACGGGTAGGCGTCGCGGCGGAATCACGCCGGAAGGTAGAAGGCGGTTGTCGCTCGCAATGAAGAAGCGCTGGGCAGAGCGCAAGAAGAAACGCTCCTAGCGCAAGTACGGCGATCAATTGGTCTACGGCACCTCGGTTGAGGTGCCTCAGCGCAGAGCGATGGAACGTCTCCGTCGTTGAATCCGGCGGGGCCGGATGCGACTCAAGCAATGCGAGACTCAGTTCCGGCTGGAAGTGCCGCCGCCCGGATCCTTCGCGTTGCGTTCCAGGCACCAACGGTCGATAACCTCGGCGTTGAAACGCCAATCGGACCTGTGTGTTGCGAATTGCTGATTTCTGTGGAAAATCAGTAATTCGCTACACGCAGGGTTTGCCATATTCTGAATAGTGCAAGACGCAAAAAAGGGCCGAGCCCTTTCGAGCCCGGCCCCTCATCTCAAGTCGGAGTCGAACTATTTCTTGACCTTCGCCTTCCGCGTGCGTGCCGCTGATCCATAGCGCTTAGTAAAACACTCCCGGCATCGGCGATCCCGCCGCTTGATGAACTCGGAGCCAGGTCATCGCTCCCGCAATAGCGGCAAACCAGTTTGTCTGATTTCGACTTGCCGCCCGTTTCCTTCCGGAACGGTCGTGCGGACTCAGCCTTTTTCCGAGCAGCTTTCTTCGGGGCCGATGTTGAGGAGTGTCCGATCGGCTTATGCTCGCTTCCTTTCGCCAGTTTCGCGTGTTCCATTTCGCTCTAAGTCTCCTTGAGCCGTAAGAGCTCGTCGGGATGTTTGCTCTGGTCGGCGCGTGAAGCGAGCGGTTTCCTCGCACAGAAAGGAGCCCGCTATCGGCGCACACCAAGGGTCTGCGCGACCAGGGCGATGGGAAGGCGAATGGGGAATGCAGCTGAGAGGACGAGACCTGGGTAAGCGCGATATTGCCCAAAATCTCTCTCGCACGACTGGCTCCGTGCCGCGAATCGAGCAATGTGTGTGTCATTGGGGGCGGCGAATCGCCCACCTTAAGGAGGACCAGATATGAGGTTGGATGCTGAGCTGAAAATCCCGAAATACCGAGAGAAAGGATCATGAAGCGACGGACGCAGGTTCTGAACCGAGATGCGCTTGCTGCAGAGATTGCGGGCCTGTCAAAGGCCAGTACCAAGGACCTTCGCGAGGGCTGGAAAGCCATGTTCGGCAAGGCGCCGTCGCGCGATATCCGCCGGTCGTTTCTGACGCGCGCGATCGCATATCGGCTCCAGGAAAAAGCTTTCGGCGGCCTCAAGCCGTCGACGCAGCGCCTGCTGGCAGAGTTCGCCGATGACGGCGCTAACGGGTCGGCTTTCGCTGCGGCACCGTCTCAAATCGTGCAGCCCGGCGTGGTGCTGGTGCGTGAATGGCGCGGCATCAGCCATCAGGTAAGCGTTCTCGAAAAGGAATTTTGTTTCGGGGGCAAGCGTTACCGTTCGCTCTCGGAAGTCGCGCGAGAGATCACCGGGACTCGATGGTCGGGTCCCTTATTCTTCGGACTCAAGCGATCACAAGAGGAGAGCCGTGATGGAACGCGCTAAGCCGCGAACAAGGCGCTGCGCGATCTACACCCGCAAATCTTCCGAGGAAGGACTGGAGCAGGACTTCAACTCGCTGCATGCGCAGCGCGAGGCGTGTGAGGCGTTCATCAAGAGCCAAACGGGCGAGGGCTGGCGGCTCCTCAAGACCGCTTATGATGATGGAGGCCTTTCAGGTGGGACCATGGAGCGTCCCGCCCTTCAACGCCTGTTGGAAGATATAAGGCGCAGACTCGTCGACGTCGTGGTCGTCTATAAAGTCGATCGCCTGACCCGCTCGCTCGCCGACTTCGCTAAGATGGTTGAGGTATTCGACGCGAACGGCATTTCGTTTGTCGCAGTCACCCAGCAGTTCAACACCACTACTTCAATGGGCCGACTTACGCTCAACGTCCTACTGTCCTTCGCACAATTCGAGCGGGAGGTAACGGGCGAGCGGATCCGGGACAAGATCGCCGCCTCCAAGCGCAAGGGCATGTGGATGGGCGGAGTGCCGCCACTGGGCTACGACGTCCGCGATCGCCGGCTGATAGTCAATCGGGCCGAAGCCGCGACGGTGAAACACATCTATGAGCGATATCTCGAAGTCGGTTCCGTCCGGCTCCTGAGAAATGATTTGGAGCGCCGTGAGATCATCTCCAAAATCCGGGTGTCGAAAAACGGAGTGCGATCGGGAGGCCGGCAATTTTCGCGCGGCGCTCTTTACGAGCTGCTGTCGAACCCGATCTACCTGGGCGAAATTCGTCACAAGAAGGTACGCCATCCAGGGCAACACCAGTCGATAGTGGGCCGGGAACTGTGGGAGAAGGTCCAGCAGCGTTTGCGCGATCAAGCCGCCGCCCATCGCGAACGCTCGACCAAGGCGCCTTCCAGCCCGCTTGCGGGTAAACTGTCCGACGAGAACGGCGAGCCCCTATATGTGCAGGGTGCGGTAAAAGGTGCGCGCCACTATCGCTACTACGTCTCGCGCGGATTGGTCAGGGGATCATTACAGGATGAGCAGCGCGGGTGGCGCATAGCTGCACCGGAGCTTGAGCGAGCCGTCCGCGCTGCGACTCGGCAGATTCTCGGTGATCGAGTGGCAATCGCTGGAGCGATTGAAGAACTCAACATCGATGCGAGCCGATTGCCTTCGATATTCAAGGTCGCCGAAGCCTGGATTAAAAGCCTGCGGTCCGAATCGGAAGCCTCATCCACGCTCATCCGGCTGATCGAACGCGTTGGACTCAAGGAGAGCGGCATCCAGGTTTCCATCAAATTGCCGATCCCATCCGATGAAGGACGTGATACCGCGACTCCGACCGAACTTGCGCTAAGTCGATTCGTTCTGATGCGGATGAAGCGGCGCGGAGTTGAGATGCGCCTGATCATTAATGGTGACGCTGCATCCCTGCCACGCGTTGATCTACCACTGCTCAACGCGACCGCTCGTGCGTATCGATGGTCCAACGATCTGCTGGCTGGCCGGGCGCGATCGATCGGCGAGATCGCCAGGCGCGAACATGTTACGGGCCGTCACGTGCGGCGCGTGATGCGACTGGCGTTTCTGGCGCCAAGGATCGTTGAGGCAATCGCCCAAGGCCGGCAGCCCGCAGACCTCAGCGCTATAGCGATTACCCAAAGAATAGAACTGCCCACGCTCTGGACTGCGCAGGAGCAAGCCCTGGAATCCCGATAGACTCACGCGGGCGTAGTTGCTTGCGTCAGGCCTTCTTCCCGAGGACGCTTCCCCGCAAAATGTCGGCCGGTTCGCAGATGGACATGCGAAAATCGCGAACAGAGAATCTTGCGCGGAATTTGCGCTCAGCCGCCACCATTGGCATTCTCCGCGTCCACGACCGCGCGTGAATCGCGCCCCACGCGCCGATTTTATCGCTTCTCCATAATGTATGGAAACATGCCAGACTGTATGGCGGAGAGGGGGGGGGATTCGAACCCCCGGTGCCCCATTGGAGACTCCCACCAGGCGGAGCGAATCTCGCCTGGATGGAACTGAGATTTCCTTTTTCGCCCTTCCCCGCCACACAACCTCGGAGCCGGTGCCACGATAGATCTGGTCTATCAGATTTCCGAGCAGCGAAGTGCGCTGACTCGACGGATGGCTCAATGGCTCAAATGTTTGGAACCAGTTTTTTCCACTTGTGTCGATTACACTTGCGACACAGAGTTTGCAGATTGGACTGTTCGGAACTGCCACCCTTACTGACCGGAATCAGATGGTCGACCTCCAAATTAGTCGCGCTCCGGCACCTCCGGCAGCGACCGCCGTCACGCACCAACACCGCAACCCGCACACTATCCGGGATATGAATTCTCGCGGCGCGATCAGATTCGCAAGGCTGGTCTGACGAGACGTAGCTTATGAAGGGCCGAAGCCCCTCGAGCTCCACCGGCTCTGTCGCTCCGATCAGAGACTCGAGCTTGTGTGGATTAGCGGGCAGCACATTGTCCATGCGAGCCGCCAGTACGAGCAGACAGAGCAAGTGAGCCTTCCACACATCCGGAAGCTGTCTGAAGCGCTGGTCGAGCAGCAGGTCGGACGGCAAACGGATTTCCCTGCGAGTGCGCTCGAACTGTCGAAAATTACGAAACGACAAGTAGTCCATCGATTGCTGATCACTCCATTTTTACGGCTCGAAGACGGCCCTTGCGAGAAGATTTATCTTCACCACTTCGACGGACTTCTTGCGGTATCGCTCCAGATCGACACCCTCCAGTTCTGGGATCGCGCCGTAGTTGACTGCGCCCTTCCGGTTGGTACGGATCAGTTCAAGGCCGGCACCGAACGCTCGCTGCGCGTCGCTCAAGCTGAGCAGTCTACTGCGCAGCTCGCGCTCATCGACTTCGAGTTCATCTATTCGCTGGCGAACCCGTCGATAGGAGACCGCCGCTTCTGACCAGTTTCGATCAGCGCTCAGGTCCTGTTCCTTGAAATGTGGCTCCGGCCATTGGTTCTCGGTGACGCTTCGCCAGAATTCACCCTCGGCTCGTACCAGCCGCTCTATGTATCCTTCATCAGGAAAGACGCTGACGAGTGCTCCTCCGCGCCCGTCGAAAGACCAGTAGTGTAGTTCACGAGCGCGCGAGACTTCGAGTTGATGCTGGAGCTGGGCGTAGTAGTGTCGCGGGACCTGCCCCGCAAGTGCGATGGCATGATCGCGACTGCGGAGCGGGCACTTTACCTCAAGCACGAGCGAGCCCTCAAAGCTAAGTCCGTCCAACGAAGCGCGCATCCAAGGCAGATGATCATGCGACATGCAGTGCGGCTCCATGATCTCGGCGGTCGTCGCTTCGTAAGCCGCGCGGGCCGCCGCTTCGAGCCGCCGCCCCCGGCGCATTGCGAGATCATTGCCGCCAGGTTCTTCGCTCCGGCGGGTCTTAATTTCCCACAAGGTCCGCGGCGTCATCCAGCGCGATTCACCCATCACGACAGGCGCATCGCTGGAACCGAGTCCATCGCGTCGCCAATCGCTCCAATCGGACGAATTTTGCCGCAGCATTTCAAGTCTAGGCATGGGCTGAGCTCCGGTTCGCGGCACCCGCCGGCTTGCGCTTGAGTGTCTGTACTGCGCGTCCATACATGACAGTTGTCATCTCTTCGATCTTCGAAATCTTGAAGTACTCGAGCATCCTCGCGACATCGGTCCCGGTTTGCTCGATCAGCTCGTTGAGCTCTCCGATCTGTTCTTGACTGATGACGGCGTCCGAGCCAGCGTTTCCATTGCCGCCGGCATGCTGTCCGCCATCGGCGCGCTCGTCTTCCGGATCGTCGCCGGTCGCGATGAGGAAGGACTGCAGCAGTGCATATTTGAGCGCGCCCGTCATTGCCTTGTACGGACCTTTGTCGCCCGGATCTCTGCCTTCTCCCGGTACCTTCACGGTCAGCTCTTCGGCACTGTTGACGTCCATGAACGTGTAGGTCATCACGACGCGTGTCAGACGATCGGGATAGCCGTGATTAGGCGCGAGATTCTCGTGAGAGATGGACTCCAGCCGAGGGATGACCACCACCTCCAGTTCGGCAAGAGCGTCACCGACCGCGCCCGCGATATCGGCGGCCGTCACATACGAGTAGTTGAAGCGTTCGTTATGGCCGCGCTTCTGGATGTAGCTGATGCGGCGGCGAACCTCGGCGAGTTTTTCCTTGAGGTTGAGGTTCTCGGTCCTGATGAGTGCGCGCGTGGTCGACATTTCCAGCGCGACCGCGGGGCTCGACCGGGTCGACGCATCGCAAACCGAGCCGCCGTCCCGTACCCGCTCGGGCTTGACCTCGTGCGGTCCCGTGCCCTCAGACCCCATGGTTGGATGGCTGCCATCGCTCGTCGCACTCTGGTCCTGCGACTCTGCGCCCGGATCGGCCAAGGCGGCGGGATTCGGGTCCGCTTTTGAGCCGGTTTTGGTTTTGGTTGGGTTCATGATTCCTCCAGTCCGCATCAGTTTTTTCATTCCTTCGGGCGAGATGAATCATACTCTTTTCTTCAGTAATAGTCTAATGGATAAGACGCTACAAGAATCTCTTCAAATGTCCATAGCATCGATCTAATACAGCGCGATTTATTCTATCTGTTTGAGCGATGGGTAAACTCAGATTGTCATATATATTTGACACACCACCCGAGCCTTACTTTTAGCAGGAAGTTGAGTCGGCGCACCGCACACCCTACACTTGCCAGCGATGGGCAGAAGAAAATCTTCGGCTGTGCCCAAACGGAGCAAGCCCACCAAGTCCAACATGGTCGCCGCTGCGGTAGAACTCGCAGGCGGACCGACCGCGGTAGCAAAGCTGTGCGGCGTCCGCCGCCAGTCGGTTTATTGGTGGATCAAGGAATGGAAAATCGAGCGACTGATCGACGCGCTCAAGCTTTCGCAGGCGTCGGGTATCCCGATCGAAAAATTCGCGGGCGAAGCGTTCCACGGCCCGGCAGCTCTCCGTTCTCGCACGCCGACGCAGGGCGACTGAGTAGGGCCCACTGCCTCGGCTCTAGATCTTCCTTGAAATCGTTCGATGAGATCCAAGTCTCGCGTCGGTTTAGGTCGCGCGCACCGCCGCATCCGTGCGGAAGCTCCCTGTGAAAACAGAAATCATGCTCGGCTCTTGACATGGATCGGATCGTTCGATGTACTGAGCATATGCATCGCGGATTGATTCAACCCGCAACGACGCTTGGATGATCTAGCGTCGACCGATTTTTCATTCGAAATTAACTCCCAAAAAACATAGCGCGGATGTTAGCTGCCCTTCGACGGTGGCACCTGCGAGTTATGATGTTCCGGGACCGGTCAAATCTCAGAGAGATTTGAACTGCGCTTGGAATTTGCTGAGGTTGCAAGGAAATGAATCAGATACGTCGAGCGAATACGAGCGCGAGCGGCGAGACCGCTCTCGAGCGACTCTCCGACCGGGAAAGCCTTCGGATGGTACCATTCATTCACAGGACGATCCTCGCAGAGAAGCGCCGGTTTGAAAATTACCACCGTAACATTCCGCAACTATACTACCGCGCGGCACTGCTGAGCTGGTGGGATCAATTTTTGGAGTATGCTAACCAGGTCGAAAAGAGAATTCGGGCAAATTCCGCCGCCGATGAACAGCCTGCCGACATTGAGTGTTCAGAAAATGTATAAGCTAAGAACCAGCGATCTCTTCAATTTGATCTCAGCGATTGACGATTCAACAATGCTCAACTGGAGGTCCCAATCCGAGAGCGACGATCCCCACCAGCATCCTGGTTGGAAAGATTTGCCACCGCTCTACGACCGGCAAGGAACCCTTCAGGTATGGCATGCGATGATAGCTTTCTCCCAGGACCCCGAGTTCATGAAATCAGTTGCTGAAATGAACGTGAGTGTCGAAAATGAAGCCCAGAAGTAAACAAACAACGTGCGCTGCAGCCAAGCCCGACGGCAGCCCATGCTCGGCAAGGGTTCAGGAAGGCTCCCCCTTCTGCTTTTTTCATGATCCTGCGAAGGCGCAGGAACGCCTGGCCTCCCAGAGCCGCGGCGGCCAGGGAACCCGGGCGTCCTCGCAGCCGATCGACGCCCCCGAATTTACAGCCGAGACGGTGAGCGATCTGGGTCCCCTGATTGTTGGAACCATCAACCAGCTTCGCCGGCGCGAGATCACTACCAATGAAGCCACCGCGATCTGCAACCTTGCAAATACGCTGATAAAGGTCTTGGACATCCGCGACGAGCAGAAGTTGCGCGACGCGCAACGCTTGTTGCCGGGATTGGACGAGGAGAAAGGTCTCTACGATCCGCGCGCGGAGCAAGAAAATTGAAGAATAAAAGATCAAGGAAATTCGAGACGGTGAAAAGATCCCAGGTCACAGAAATCTATTCCGACTGGTTCGATTCCCTCGAAGAGGTCGAAACCCCCGAAAAATATCTTGAATGCCTGCCTGCCGGGTCGGCCGGAAGGAAGTTGGTGGAACTGTGGCTCGCCTCGGATTCATCAACGGGCGATGCGAGTGACAAAGCGACCCTGGACCAGACCACGCCCGATCCGAATTATGTCATGAGTCTCTGGTACTTCCTCGGAAGACTGCTCGCAGGTCTCAACTGCTGTGCTGACGACCTGATTGTGCGCGGTCAGCAGCGGATTGAAGCGACGGAAGCGATCTTAAAATTCAAAGGTATTCTCGAAGCTGCGAGTCCGGGCCGATGGAAAGACCCGCGTGCGCTTGAAAAATTCGCTCCGCTTCTGATCCAAGCAGGCGGCGCCATCACCTCGAATCTGCGCGAATTGCGGTCGTTGAAACTGGCGTCCGAATGCATTTCAAAGAAGCACCCGGCAGGTCACGAATTGCTGCTCAAATGTTTTACATCAAAGGCCGAACGCCTGGCCGAAAGGACCGAATCAAACGCACAAGAGTACGAACATCAGCTCCGGGAGGTGAAATCAGATCCGGGTCTCTCTGCCACGTTGCCCTCGGAACTGCGCGAGATTGACGTTGCCGGGGTCGAAGAGGCGGCCAGGGAGGAAAGCAAAGTGCTTTATCGCAAGTTGTTTGATATTGCTCACGCCGAGATGTTGATTGCATTCGATTCGACTGATGAGGCGCGCAAAATCTTGAAACCGTACCTGGAAGGCGATGGCGATCCCGAGGAGGAATAGCTGCCAACAGCAGATCGGTTCTCTACTTTGGCTACTTGAAGTAATGGGGGGCTGGTCGATCGGAAAAATTTGTTCGGCGGCCGGAGTGCCGTTGAGGAAGCGATGAGCAATAGTTAAGAAATTTGAAAAAGGCCGGTGCGCGAATCGTCGATTTGGATTGGCGGCCGCGTGTGAGCCGATTCAAAGAGCAGCGTCGGGGCTGACGCCGAGCTGAGTGATGAAGAGCGCGCATGCGATCATTGCGAGGCCTTTGAGAAACATCGAGATGTTGACGGCGCGCATCACCGGGTCGGGCAGTGTGAACATCGCGGTGCCGTGCACGACGATCGTCACGGGGACGAGAAACAGCACGATAATCCATGCGCCGAGGCGCGGGCGGTAGTTGAAGAGAATCATCGCGGCGCCGACCAGCTCGACGACGGCGGAAATCAAGACCCAGAACGCGCGGAATGGAATCGGCGCGGGCATCAGGGCGATGTAACTCTGCATCGAGGTGAAATGAGTAATGCCCGAGAGAAAGAAAATCAGCGTGAACAGGATGCGGGCGGTGATACCGATGGCGGGACTGGTGATCTTGAGATCGTCGGTTTCCATGGTCGTCGAAACATAATCGATCGGCGCGCGCGGTAGAAGAGTTTTTCTCTTTACGCGCATCCGGGCTATGTTGCGGTCGTGGGGTCGGGAACTAAAGACATCGAAAGTGTGCGCGCGGATCTGTCGGAGGTGCTCGAGCGGCACGAGGTCGGTCTCGACGCGGCGCGGCCCGACGCGGTGGCGCGCCGGCGCAAGACGGGGCAGCGGACGGCGCGGGAGAATATCGACGAGTTGTGCGACCCGGGCACCTTCGTCGAGTACGGACCGATTGTCGTGGCAGCGCAGCGGCGCCGGCGCACCGAGGACGACCTAATCAAGAACACGCCGGCTGACGGGCTCGTGACCGGGCTTGCGACTATCAATGGAAAACTGTTCGGCGCCGACCAGGCGCGCGCCGTCGTCATGTCATACGACTACACGGTGTTGGCCGGCACACAGGGGCATCAGAACCATCGCAAGAACGATCGGATGTTTCAGATCGCGCGCGAGTTGCGATTGCCGCTGGTGCTCTTCGCCGAGGGTGGTGGCGGCCGGCCGGGCGACACTGACGGCGGCTTCCACAATTCGCGATCGTTCCACGATTTTCCCAGGCTGAGCGGGCTGGTGCCGCTGGTCGGGATCACGTCGGGCAGGTGCTTCGCGGGCAACGCGTCGTTCCTTGGATGCTGCGACGTGGTGATAGCAACGACGCGATCCAATATCGGGATGGGCGGGCCCGCGATGATCGAAGGCGGCGGCCTCGGCATCTTTCGTCCTGAAGAAATCGGACCGCTGGACGTGCAGGTGCCGAATGGCGTCGTCGATATCGCGGTGGCGGACGAAGCGGAAGCGGTGCAGGTGGCGCGCAAATATCTTTCATACTTTCAGGGCGCGGTGAGCGAATGGGCCTGCGCGGATCAGCGGATGCTGCGCAATATCATTCCGGAGAACCGGCTGCGGGTTTACGACGTGCGCACGGTGATTGAGACGATGGCGGATACGGGATCGATGCTCGAGATTCGGCGCGACTTCGGGCTCACGATGATCGCGGCGTTCATCCGAATCGAGGGGCATCCGTTCGGCGTGGTCGCGAACAACCCCCAGCATCTGGCGGGCGCAATCGACAGCGACGGCGCCGACAAGGGTGCGCGCTTTATTCAACTGTGCGACGCGTTCGACCTTCCGATTTTGTTTTTGTGTGACACTCCCGGGATTATGGTCGGCCCGGAGATCGAGAAGACTGCGCTGGTGAGGCATTCGTCGCGGATGTTTCTGACGGCGGCGAACGCGACGGTGCCGTTTTTTACGATCGTGTTGCGCAAGGCTTACGGCTTGGGCGGAATCGCGATGGCTGGCGGAAGTTACGACGCGCCGCTGTTCACGGTGGCGTGGCCGACGGGCGAGTTCGGGCCGATGGGCCTCGAGGGCGCGGTGAAGCTGGGCTATCGCAACGAGCTCGCGGCGATCAGCGATCCGGCGGTCCGCAAGCAGCGGTTCGACGAGATGGTCGCGACGATGTATCAGCGCGGGAAGGCGATAAACAACGCATCGCACTTCGGCGTTGACGACGTGATCGACCCGGCTGAGTCGAGAAGATGGATCGCGGCGGGGCTGCGGTCGAGCGCGCCGCCATCGCCGCGCACGGGCAAGAAGTATCCGTACATCGATAGCTGGTAAGATGCGCAAAGCACTTTATTGAATGTGAAACCTCGGTGGTTTCACACTTCCTCGGCAGGGGTGACCCCTGCACCCAATGGTAAGAACGATGGGAGGAAAGCGATGGTTGTTACTGTTTTCAAAAACCGGCTTCGACCCGGGGTTGAAAGAGAATACGGGGCGCATGTGGCGAAGCTGCTCGAAATCGCGCAGAAAATGCCCGGGTTCGTAGCGATCAAGGGATACGCGGCCGAGGACGGCGAGCAATTGATCCTGGTCGAGTTCGAAACCGAGCAGGATGTCGCCGCGTGGCGCGAACATCCGGACCACCTCGTCGCGCAGGAACTCGGGCGTAACAAGTATTACGCGGACTACAAGGTCCAGGTCTGCAACACCGTCCGCGAGTACAGCTTCAAGACGCCCGCCAACTCATGACGTTTGAAGTTCCGAATCAAGCACGCAGCTCGTCGAGCAGCGCCTTCGCGTCCTTCAGGTCGGCCGTGTCGAAGCCTTCGGTGAACCAGTTGTAGATCTCGGCGAGCATCGCGCGGGCCTCATTGCGCTTGCCTTGTTGGTCGAGCAATCGCGCTAGGCTCGTCGATGCGCGCAACTCCGGGCACTTGGCCTCTTGCCAGCGAGCAGCCTCGATAGCCTGGCGCAGCGCGGCTTCTGCACCTGGCCGATCAGGAGTGGGACCCTGCAGCAGAAACTCGCCGCGGGCCTGAAACAGCATGGGCTCGTACATCAGGTGACCGGTCTGCCTTGCCGCATCCAGCATATCGGAGACCATTCGCAGGGCCTCATCGATTCGGCCTTGCCGCGCGCAAGCTTCCGCCAGGGGAAGCAGCCATCGCTCTTGCGAAGCCAGTCCCCCGCTTGCTCGGTAGAGTTGAAAACCCTCGTTCAAGGCGACGATGGACTCTTCGGAACGGCCGAGGTTGAGGAGCGCAGCGCCAAGCAACCCGAGCCCAAAGGCGTCGCGACTACCGATCGAGAGTATCTCTTCGGCAAACTCCAGAGCGGCGGTCGAGTCCCCGGCGAGCCTCGCGAGTGTCGATGCGTTTATCAGCGCCACACGCAAGTTCATCCTGTGTAGCTCACTTTGCGCGTGTGCCTGCCGCAGTCCAGCTTCCGCTTCTTCGCGGGCGCGATCCCAAAATCCCGTCAGTTGCTCAACCGGGGCAAGGAACAGGGACAGCATCACACGCGGGTCCACGCCGAATACCGACGCCAGATGGGCGTGCCGTTGGCTATCGAACAACTCCAGGGCGCCGCGCAGGTGCTCGAGCGCAGGCCTCAGTACGCCGCAACGGGCCAGGACCTCGCCGAGCGTGTTGCGCGCCATGAGCAGCAAACCGGTATCGCCCTGTTGCTCGCTAAGGGCGACGGATCGCTCAGCGTACTCACGCGCTTCGCGCATCCGGCATTGCTGAATGCAGCTCTGCGAAAGGTTTATCAGCACCCGGATGAGCTGGTTTCGATCGCCCAGTTCTTCACACAGCTGTAGGGCACGCAGGAGGGATTGCTCGCCCTCGGGTGCACCCCATCCCTGTGTCGAAATCGTCACCACGCCCAATTCGGTCTCCACGGCGAGTTCGGCTTCAAGGCGCTCACGGTTCGCGGGCAACGCCTGCACTAGTGGGCGTGCCTGCACGAGGAGGCTTTTAGCTTCGTACGGGGCGGAGCGTTTCGACGCCTGCGTGGCGGCCATGCGTAGATACTTAACGGCCTTCTTCGCGTTGACCGCCCGCGTGTAGTGATGCGCCAGTGCGCTCAGGTGATCGTCGATGTTCGCGATATATAGCGTTTCGATCGCGTTGCCCACTCGTTCGTGCAGCACTTTCCGGCGCTCGCGTAGAATCGCTTCGTATGCGACTTGCTGAGTGAGCGCGTGCTTGAAAGTGTATTCGACGTCCCCCGCTGCTGGCTGCTCGTAGATGAACTCGCCGGCTTGCAGATCGGCGAGCATCCGTTCGAGCTCGGGAATCTCGGCGATTGCCGCTGCCAATCGGAGCGAAAACTCCTTACCGATCACCGCCACAGTTTGCAGCAAATCTTTCTCCGCCGGCGGCAATCGATCGATGCGCGAGGAGAGCACCGCCTGTACGGTCGCAGGCACCTTCACCTCGCTCATCGATTTTGCGAGCTTAACTGCGCCGTTGCGCACCAGCGCTCTCTCCTCGAACAGCGCCTGCACAATCTCTTCCATGAAGAACGGATTGCCTTCGGTTTTTTCAGTGATGAGCTTCTTGAGGGCAGCCAGTTGCGCGCTATCGCCGAGCAAAGCCGACAGCATCTCATCGGCGCTTTCCCCGCCGAGCGCTTCAAGCCGGATCTGAGTGTAGTAGGTCTTGCTGTCCCACGAGTGCGTGTATTCGGGCCGATAGTTGAACAACAGAAGCACACGCGCCGCGGCGATCGAGTCGGCGAGGAGATCGAGCAGCGCCTGGGTCTCAGCGTCGATCCAGTGCAGGTCCTCGAAAATCACCATCAGCGGCTGGTTCAGGCTCTCGCGCAACAGGATCTGCTTGATCGCGTCGAGGGTACGCCGTTTGCGGAGTCGCGCGTCCATCTGCGCCAGCGGGTCGGACGCTTCCGCGATTCCGAGCAGGTTATAGAGGTAGGGGATCGCGTCCTCGAGCGTGCGATCGAGAATCGCTATTCGGCCGGCAATTTTTTCGCGGCGGGTCCGCTGGTCGTCCTGCGACGCGATCTTGAAGTAGCTGTGCAGCAGGTCGATCACCGGCAGGTAGGACGACGCTTTGCCGTGGGAGACTGAGAAGGCTTCCAGCACCATCCAGCCCGTTGCGCTAGCGGCCTTGAATTCGAAAAGTAGGCGCGACTTGCCAACCCCGGCCTCGGCCAACGCCGCCACGATCTGCCCATGACCTGCCTTGGCCCGCTCGGCGGCGGCCTTCATCGCGTCCATCTCGACCTGACGGCCAACGAACTTCGTGAACCCGCGCCCGGCCGCTCGCTCAAGCCGCGAACGCAGGGGGCCGAGACCGGTCACTTCGTAAACGTTCACCGGCTCACTGACGCCTTTGACCCTGATAGGACCCAACGCCTTCAGCTCGAAGTATCCCTCCACAAGTTTGCGCGTTTGCTCACTGATCGCGATCGAGCCTGTGGGCGCTAGCGCCTGCAGACGCGAGGCGAGATTGG
>Ga0209038_10000089_pt1 | contig 27937 bp, 20 predicted proteins | sample BogFormECP03_OM3_FD_188237 | JGI IMG/M metagenome (GOLD analysis project Ga0209038, IMG submission 188237) | Bog forest soil microbial communities from Calvert Island, British Columbia, Canada - ECP03_OM3 (SPAdes) (version 2) | ecosystem: Environmental > Aquatic > Freshwater > Wetlands > Bog ...
TGGCAGGACGAATCTACCCACTCCCTCCGGTCGTGGGGGAAGTATTTTTCTTGACATCCCCTTTTATAGAACGCGGTTACCGGAGAAGTGGAATTTGGGCCGATCCTCAATGCCCGATTACGCGACGAACCGGGCCCTGCCTAAGTTCAACATGTTAGTATATCGACAGAACCAATTAGACGAGCGGAAATTGTTCGCTTTGAAATCCGAGAGACTAATGAGCGTACATCCAACGTTCCGTGCAGTAGCGATGGGACTACTGACGATTTACGTATTCTGGGATATTTTCAAATCCCATCCGGGGAATAGGCTCATTCGTTGCGGCATTCTCACAATTTCTCTCTGTCTTGTTATGGGCGCGCTGTTGCGATGGGAGCCCAACTTTCCTGTCTGGTACCTAGGCCCATAGCTTTTCGGGTTATGCATCCTGACCATGTTCTTTCTAGTGCAGCCTCCCGCCTGTCCCTTTTCTCCGTTTTGTCTCTCAATGAAATCAGTAAGTTGCGTGTTTTCAGTCGCGGTTCTAGGTTCGATTCCCACACGCTTCCGCCAACTCCAATGTTTTCAAGCTGTCCCGTAATAGTTGACTCCAATTCGGGGGTTCACTAATTTGAGAGCCCGCGCGCTATCAGTCATGTTCGCTGTGTTTTCAGCAGAGCGTCGCGACCGAAACGCACTTCACGACAATCGACTCCTTCAGCCCATCAATTCCCTCCGCCGAAGCGGAGAGCGCTCGCAGTACCGCATGCGAGGAATTGTTTTCCAGCCATTCCGCGACACTCTACTAGATCGCTGTTTGGAAACTCGGCAATTCTGCCGATGCCCAGGAAGCCTTGGCTGATGCTATCTGGGCAATGCACGGCTGTATCCAAAATCGGGTCAAAATCCGTCCATGTAATACGGACTGTGCTGCCACTGTCCGAACTTTGCGTTTTGACGAGGTTCGACTTGCCGACCGATCAAAATGAACACTCGGCCGAAGGGCCGAAAAACCAAGCGCCTGCCTCCCCGCCGCAGGGGCACAAAACCTTGAAATGGATTGTGTGGGTTGTATTGCTGTTGGTTTTCGCAGCTGGATTCTATCTGGTTTTGCGCCAGCACGATGACACCGCGAAGGCCGCAAAATCCAACCGTGGCTTCAGCGGGCCGATCACGGTTACGACGGTGACCGCGCAGAAGGGTGATATCGGCGTCTATCTGGACTCTATCGGAACGGTTACGCCCGTGTACACGGCTTCGATTACCAGCCAGGTCAATGGAATTGTCACCGCTGTTCATTACACAGAGGGACAGTTGGTTCAGAAGGGCGACGCGCTCATTGATATCGACGCGCGGCCGTACCAGGCTACGCTGCTGCAGGCACAAGGCACGCTCGAGCGTGACGATAATATCCTGGGGCAAGCGAAAATGGACCTCGATCGCTACCGGGACGCCTGGGATCGCAATGCCATCCCGAAACAGACTCTGGATGATCAGGAAAAGATCGTGCTTCAAGACCAGGGCACGGTAAAACTCGATCAAGGCGTCGTGCAGTTTGACCAGATCCAGGTGGAGTATTGCCATATCGTCGCTCCCATCTTCGGGAAGGTGGGGCTGCGGCTGGTGGATCCGGGCAATGTCGTGCAGTCTTCGGGAACGCTCACACTGGCGGTGATCACGCAAATACAGCCGATTACAGCAATCTTCACGATCCCGGAAGACAATTTGGGACAGGTGCAGCAGGGTCTGCACAAGAACGCCAAACTCGGCGTGGATGCGTTTGACCGGGCGGGCCTAAAGAAAATAGCCTCGGGAACGCTGTTAACGCTCGACAACCTGATTGACACGACGACGGGAACCGTGAAGGCCCGAGGTTCGTTCGACAACAAAGACCTGGCGCTCTTCCCGAACGAGTTTCTGAATGTGCGGCTACTTGTGGATACCATTCATGAGGCTACTCTGATTCCCGCGTCGGCCATTCAACACAATGGCAAGACCGCATTTGTCTACGTCCTGCAGGACAACACGGCACACATGCGCACGGTTAAGGCCGGGGTCACGGATGCAGGACTGACCCAGGTGACGGGTATTAATCCCGGGGATTTGCTCGCCAACAGCAGCTTCGACAAGCTGCAGGACAATTCGAAGGTTGTCGTCGCCGGCTCAGGAAAGCCGACTGCTGGAAACTCCGCTGGGAGCGCCACTCCTTGAGCCCGTCACGTCCTTTTATTTTGAGGCCGGTTGCCACGGCGCTGCTGATGGCGGCGATCCTTCTCGTGGGGATTGTCTGCTATACGCAATTGCCGGTGTCGGCGTTGCCGGAGGTAGACTATCCCACAATCCAAACCCTTACGTTTTATCCGGGAGCGAGCCCGGATGTCGTGGCAACCACGGTGACGGCGCCTCTGGAGCGCCAATTCGGCCAGCTGCAAGGCTTGAGCCAGATGACATCGAGCAGCTCCGGCGGCTGCTCCGTTATCGTGCTGCAGTTCAATCTGAGCCTGAATATTGATATCGCGGAAGAAGAGGTGCAGTCCGCAATCAACGCCTCGCAGAGCTTTCTGCCCGCGAATCTGCCTTCGCCACCCATCTATAGCAAGACAAATCCAGCCGATGCTCCTGTGTTGACTCTGGCGGTCACTTCGAGCTCCATTCCGCTCGCGCAGGTCGAGGACATGGTGGACACGAGGCTGGCTCCCAAGATCTCGCAATTGAGCGGCGTAGGACTTGTGACCATCAGCGGCGGCCAAAAGCCCGCGGTTCGCATTCAAGCGAACCCGGCGGCGCTTTCGTCTTACGGCGTCAATCTCGAAGATCTTCGCACCGCGGTGACGCAAGCCAGCGTCAACGCCGCCAAAGGAAACTTTGACGGCGCGCGCCAGGATTTCCAGATTGACGCCAACGATCAACTGGTCACCAGCAAGGACTACAAAAAGGTCGTTGTCGCCTACCGCAACGGCGCACCGGTCATGCTCTCCGACGTTGCAAAAATCGTGGACGGGGTGGAGAACAACAATCAGGCCGCGTGGATGAACAACACGCCGGCGGTCATCGTAAATGTGCAGAGGCAGCCCGGCGGGAACACCATCAGTGTGGTGAAACGCATAAAAGCGCTGCTGCCGCAACTGGAGGCGAACCTGCCGAAGGGGATTGAGGTCGTCACGCTGACGGATCTTACCACGCCGATTCAAGCCTCGGTTGACGACGTTGAGTTTGAATTAATGCTGACCATTGGGCTGGTCGTCATGGTCATGTTTCTTTTTCTGCGCAGCGTCTACGCGACGATTATTCCCAGCGTGGCCGTGCCTCTCTCTCTCGTGGGAACTTTTGCCGCGATGTATGCGCTTGGTTACAGCCTCGATAACCTCTCGCTGATGGCGCTCACCATCTCGACGGGATTCGTGGTGGACGACGCCATCGTCATGGTCGAGAACATTTCGCGATACATCGAAGAGGGCGAGGCGCCCATGGAAGCGGCATTGAAGGGCGCCGAACAGATTGGCTTCACTATTTTGTCCCTGACGGTTTCGCTGATCGCGGTGCTCATTCCGCTGCTCTTCATGGGCGACGTGGTCGGGCGCTTATTCCGTGAGTTTGCGGTGACCCTGGCCGTCACCATTGTCGTCTCGGCGGTTGTTTCACTGACGCTGACTCCGATGATGGCGTCGCGCATTCTGAAACACAACCCAGAGGAAAAGCAGGGGCGCATTTTTCAAGCTTCGGAGCGCGCTTTTGACAGCATGATCGCGTTCTATGGCCGCACGCTGAAGTTTGTTCTTCGCTTCCAGACCATCACCCTGCTCGTCGCTCTAGCAACGCTTTTGCTCACCATCTTTCTCTATATCATCATTCCGAAAGGGTTTTTCCCCGTACAGGACACCGGGATTATTCAGGGCATTTCGCAGGCGTCGCCCACGATCGGCCCCAAAGCCATGGCGGCAGAGCAGCAGGAGATTGCGAGTGTCATTCTCGCCGATCCGGCTGTAGAGAGCCTTTCCTCATTTATTGGCGCCGATGGTACGAACATCACCACCAACAGCGGGAGAATGTCGATCAATCTGAAGCCGCTCGGAGAGCGCAAGATCAACGCTTCCGACGTGATCCGCCGCCTGCAAACCAAGCTGAGCGACGTGCAGGGCATTCAGCTTTTCATGCAGCCGGTCCAGAACATCACCGTCGACGATCGAGTGAGCCGCACGCAATACCAGTTCGCTCTCGAGGATCCCGACCCCAATGAACTGAGCGACTGGACAAATCGCTTTGTAACCCGGCTGAAGCAATTGCCGGAACTGGAGGACGTTGCCACCGACGAACAGCCTGGGGGATTGGCGGTCTCGCTGGTGTTTGACCGTCCGACGGCCTCCCGGCTCGGAATCGCGCCCACCACGATTGACAACACTCTCTACGACGCCTTCGGCCAACGGCAGATCAACACGATGTACACGCAGTTGAATCAGTATCACGTCATTTTGGAGGCGGAGCCGCAATTTCAACTGGACCCGGACAAGCTGAACAAGCTGTATATTCAGGCGAACTCAGCGGCGGGCACGACCGGCGCGGCAGCTTCCACCACTGGTAACGGCTCGACGTCGGCTGGCTCGAATGCGCTGACGACTTCGCCGCTCCTCAATCCGTCGGCGAATACTTTAGCTCCGCCACCCAATGCGCTCACCTCGAGCACTTCGACTTCAAATTCGAGCAAAGGCGCTTCGTCAGCGGGAACTACAAGCTCTGTAATAGCCAATGCCGTGCCGCTTGGCGCGTTTTCGCATTTTGAAACGAAAACGGAGCAGCTTTCCATCAACCATCAGGGGCAGTTTCCGGCAATTACAGTCTCCTTCAACCTTGCTCCCAACGCGGCGCTGGGCGGCGCGATATCCTCCATCTCCAAAGTGCAAAAGGATATGCACATTCCCGCCAGCTTGCAGGCCGATTTTCAGGGCACGGCGGCATCTTTCCGAAACTCGCTCTCCAACATGCCTTTGCTCATTCTGGCTGCTTTGGTCACCGTCTACATCGTCCTCGGCGTGCTGTATGAGAGCTTCATTCATCCGGTTACGATTCTTTCCACTCTGCCTTCGGCTGGTGTTGGTGCCTTTCTGGCACTCATCCTTTTCCACCAGGACCTGAGCGTCGTTGCGATTATCGGCCTCGTGCTACTCATCGGCATCGTCAAAAAGAACGGCATCATGATGGTTGACTTTGCGCTGGATGCGGAGCGCCACCACGGAAAAAATGCGACGGACGCAATCTACGAGGCCTGCCTGCTGCGGTTCCGGCCCATCATGATGACCACGATGGCTGCGCTGCTCGGCGGACTGCCGCTCGCATTTGGCACTGGTTTCGGTTCGGAGTTGCGCCGGCCACTGGGCATCGCCATGGTCGGCGGTCTTTTGGTTAGCCAGGTACTTACGCTTTACACGACGCCCGTCATCTACATCTTCTTTGACAAACTTGCGCAGCGGTTCTCTAAAAAGAAAGAAGAAGCGCCGCATACCGGAATCGAGCCACAACCTGCGGGGACTCCATGAACGTATCGGAACCCTTCATCCACAGGCCGGTTGCCACCACCTTGCTGACGATTGCCATCGCCATTGCGGGCGCCATCGCTTTCGAAGTTCTACCCGTTTCTCCGCTGCCCCAGGTGGATTTCCCCACGATCTCGGTCAGCGCGAGCTTGCCCGGAGCCAGCGCTGAAATCATGGCCTCTTCCGTGGCTACTCCTTTGGAGCGCCAGTTCGGCCACATCGCCGGCGTTACGGAGATGACTTCGACCAGCAGTCTAGGAACATCTTCGGTAACCATCCAGTTCGACCTCAGTCGGAACATTGACGGGGCCGCCCGCGACGTCGAGGCCGCGATCAATGCTGCGCGCACCTATCTCCCTGCCAATCTTCCGGCCAATCCCACGTACCGCAAAGTTAACCCTGCCGATTCGCCCATCATGATCGTTGGCCTTACTTCAGACAAATATGGTCCCGACAAGCTGTACGACGAGGCATCAACGATCATTCAGCAGAAACTGTCACAAATTCAAGGCGTAGGACAAGTGAACGTGGGCGGCGGCGCACTGCCTTCCGTGCGCGTGGAGGTCAATCCCACAAAACTGGCCGGTTACGGACTGGCGATGACCAACGTCCAGTCCGTGCTGAGTTTGCAGAACTCCGATCTCGCCAAAGGGCAGATCACCGACGGAAATACGAGCGCCGACATTCTTGCAAACGACCAGATTTCACACGCGGAAGACTACAAGCCGATCATCGTCGGCTATAACAATGGCGCGGCCATTCACCTGTCGGATGTCGCTAGTGTTATCGATTCCGTGCAAAATGTTCGCACTGCCGGATATTTGAATGGCAAACGTGCCGTGGTGCTGATCGTCTTCCGCCAACCCGGCGCCAATATCATTGACACTGTCGACCGCATTCGCTCCGAGCTGCCTTCCATCAAAGCCTCCATCCCGCAAGGAATCGAGACCACGATTGTGCTGGACCGCACCACTACCATCCGCGCATCCGTAAACGATGTGGAGCGCACCTTAATCGTGTCCATCGGTCTGGTCATCGTGGTGGTCTTCATCTTTTTGCGGAACGGCCGCGCGACCCTTATCCCAGCCGTAGCCGTTCCGGTTTCTTTAATCGGGACATTCGCGGTGATGTATCTCTGCGGCTACAGCCTGGACAATCTTTCGCTGATGGCGCTCACCATTTCGACTGGCTTCGTCGTCGATGACGCCATCGTGGTCATGGAAAACATTACGCGCCATTTGGAACAGGGCATGGACCCTTTCGCGGCCACACTCAAAGGCGCACAGGAGATTGGTTTCACCGTTTTATCCATCAGCATTTCGCTGATCGCCGTCTTCATTCCGCTCCTGCTGATGGGTGGGATCGTGGGCCGGCTCTTTCGCGAATTTGCCATCACGCTCTCCACCGCCATTCTCGTCTCCATGGTTATTTCGCTCACCACCACTCCGATGATGTGCGCCTACCTCCTGCGCGATGAGCATTCCAGGAAACATGGCCGGCTCTATCAGGCGTCGGAGAGATTCTTTGAAAGCATGCTGTCCGTGTACCGTCGGACGCTGCACTGGGTTTTGGACAATCCTGGGATTACCCTCACGGTTCTTTTCCTGACCGTCGCGCTAAACATCGCACTGGTCATCAAGATTCCCAAGGGCTTCTTTCCTCAGCAGGACACCGGCTCGCTCGCCGGGTCTGTCCAAGGCCCGCAAGACTCTTCGTTTCCTGCCATGAACGACGCCATTCAGAAGCTGGAGGCCGTGATCAATAAGGACTCTGCCGTTGATAACGTAATCGCTTTCACGGGCGGCAACGGCGCGACAAATACAGGAAACATTTTTATTGCTCTCAAGCCACTGGGCCAGCGAAAGATCGGCGCTCCGGAGATCATCAATCGGCTGCGCCCGCAATTGAACCGCCTGCCTGTGGCGTCCGCGTTCCTGCAAGCGTCACAGGACCTCCGCATCGGAGGACGTTCCAGCGCAGCACTCTATCAGTACACCCTTCAGTCCGACAATATTTCCGAGCTCGCCACCTGGGCGCCGCGCGTTTTCGCGGAAATGAAAAACGTTCCCGGCTTGCAGGACGTGAACTCCGACCAGCAAAACGGAGGACTCGATATTTTATTGAATTATGACCGCGTGACCGCCGCCAAGCTTGGGCAAACCGCGCAGACCCTTGATGGCGCCATTTACAGCGCGTTTGGCCAATCCGAAGTCTCGATTATCTATACCCAGCTGAACCAATACTACGTTGTTCTGGAGGTCGACCCTCAGTATTCTCAAACCCCCGATGGGCTGAAGAACATCTATTTCCATCCCACGGGAAGCAGCAGCGTTACGGCCGCGGGCAACGCACCGCTTTTAACGATGGCTTCCAGCCAGACAAATACCATACCGCTGGCCATCAATCACACAGGCCTGTTTCCTTCGGTTACCGTCTCGTTCAATCTTGCGCCCGGCGTTTCGCTGAGCGACGCCACGCTGAGCATCGCCGCGATGAAACAGCGTCTCGGCGTGCCTTCGACGATCCTTAGCTTCTTCGCCGGAACCTTGCAGGCTTACCAGCAATCTCTAAGCACGGAACCCATCCTCGTGTTGACCGCGCTCCTTGCGGTTTACATTGTTCTTGGCGTCCTGTACGAGAGCCTCGTGCATCCCCTGACGATCATCTCGACTCTGCCCTCCGCCAGCGTCGGCGCCATGCTCGCTCTCATGCTCTTCAAGCAGGATCTCAACGTCATTTCCATCATCGGAATCGTCTTGCTGATCGGTATCGTAAAAAAGAATGCCATCATGATGATCGATTTTGCCCTGCAAGCCGAGCGGGAAGGCGGCAAGAACACGGAAGACGCCATCTTCGAAGCCTGCATGCTTCGCTTCCGTCCGATCCTCATGACTACCATGGCGGCGCTTTTCGGGGCGCTGCCCCTGGCATTTGGAACGGGCACGGGTTCAGAGTTGCGGCGGCCGCTCGGCATTACCATTGTTGGAGGACTCATCATGAGCCAACTCCTCACGCTCTACACCACTCCCGTTGTCTATCTCACACTCGATCGGCTGCGGCTCCGGTTCCTGCGAAAAGAGGGCGGCACGATTCAGCCGGCGGGTGCTTCCGCCCCCGCCGCGGAAGGGTAGTAGGAGTTAAACATTTATGAAGACCGTTCGACGCAAAATCTTATTCGGCTCCGCGATCGTGGCTTTCTTGCTTGCTGGGTGCATGGTTGGGCCAAAATATCACCAACCGGCGGCCACGGTTCAGCCGCCCCCCGCCTCCTATAAAGAGTCACCCACGAATTTCCCCAATGCGGGTGAATGGAAGGTCGCGCAGCCCGGAGATACCATGCTCCACGGCAAATGGTGGGAAATTTACAACGACGCGGAGCTGAACGCGCTCGAAGAACAACTGAACATCAACAACCAAAACATCAAGCAGGCGTTTGAAAACTTCATGGCAGCGCGCACTCTTGTTGCGCAGGCGCGAGCGCAGCTTTTTCCCACCGTTGGAATCACGCCCGCTTACCAGAAGTCTCGTACTTCGGGGACTTTAAGCAGTATACCGGTCGGCTCGAGTGCAGGCAGCGGCGGCACGGCCGTAACGCCTAAGCTCGAGAGTGGGATTTATTCTCTGCCCGTTTCTGCTTCCTGGGAGCCGGATCTTTGGGGCAAGGTCCGCAACACCATCCATGAAGCTCAATACAACGCGCAGCTGAGCGCCGCCGACCTCGAAAACGAGCGTCTTTCCGAACAGGCCAGTCTCGCCATGTTTCTCTTTGAACTCCGCGGCCAGGATGCCTTGCAGAAAATTTTCGACGAAACCATAGACGCGGACCAAAAATCAGTGGACCTCGCCCGCGCCCGCTATGAAACCGGTGTGGATGATCAGATCTCCCTCGTGGAGGCGCAAAACGCTCTGGAGAGTGCCGAAGCGCAGGGCACCAATCTCGGTGTTGCCCGCGCTCAATACGAACACGCCATCGCCGTGCTCATCGGAACCACTCCATCCACCTTCTCGATTCCCGTCAAACCGCTCCAAGCGGTCCCGCCTGCAATTCCCCTCGGCATTCCATCGCAGCTTCTCGAACGCAGGCCGGATATTGCGGCTTCCGAGCGCAGCATGGCGGCCGCCAATGCGCAGATCGGAATTGCCGTCGCTGCTTACTATCCGAACCTAACCATCAGCGCAGGGGCGGGCTTGGAGAGCTCGTCCGTTCAACAACTCTTTACTTGGCCAAGCCGCATCTGGTCGGTAGGGACTTCGCTCTCCGAAACGATATTCGACGCTGGGCTTCGCCGGGCCACTGTGCAGCAATACCTTGCGACTTACAATGCGGATGTCGCTAGTTATCGTGAAACGGTCCTGACCGCTTTCCAACAAGTGGAAGATTACCTCGCTGCCGTGCGCATCCTCTCCAAAGAAATCCAGCAGCAAGTTGAAGCCGAACGGTCCGCCGAACGGTATCTCGAACTGGCCAAAGCCCGCTACTTTACTGGCGTCGATACCTATCTCAACGTCCTGGTAGCGCAAACTACTCTGCTCTCGGACCAACAAACTTTAGCCACTCTACGCACCCAGGCCATGACCGCCTCCGTACTGTTGATCGAAGCTCTCGGCGGGGGATGGGACCGCTCGCAACTGCCGACTCCCGCCCAAGTCTCCCAGAAGGTCACGAAAACAGAAATCGACTCTCAGAAATAGAGCACCCAGGGCCTTGAAACCAAGCCTTAATGTATTGCTGGAGGCGATATAACGGCGTTGTGTAGTAAAGTTGGGCGTTATAGCTTCCCTTGAACCGCTCTGCCACGGCCGTTTAGCGGCGGTTGCATTGGTTTGTGAATCAGAGAGCGATGCGGGGAAGGCGGAGTTAGATAGAGCGTCCCATGCGATTTTCCCGGAAACCCATGAGTCCATCCAATAAGAAGCAGGCTCGCGAGGGCGAGGCAAATTCGACGCAGAGGGTTAGACGCAGGCGGCGATTGTGGCGATCTGCCCTTCCTCAGACACTTTGCGCCGCGATACTTGTGCTGCTATGCCTTGGACTGGCTGCTACCGCTGGCGCTGACACTTTGTCTGGGACCGTCAAAGACTCTTCTGGGGGAGTTGTTGCGGGAGCGCGGATCGAAATCACGGGCGGGAATATTTCGCAGCCCATTGTGCTCACTTCAGATGCATCCGGAAAATTCAGCGCGCCCAATCTGGCGGCCGGAAAATACTCCGTTAAGGTGACGAAGGACGGGTTCGACAGCGTTGTGACGACGGTGGATTTGAGCGGTGCGGCGGATATTGCCGTCAGCCTGAAGATTGCGGCGCAGCAGACGAGCGTCACGGTCACCGACAAGAGCCTGGCGTACGCGAACTCGGATCCGGCGTACCGCCAGTTACGGGACATCGGGCTGGGGGATACGTATCGCGTCGAAAATTACGCGCTGATTCTGGATGTGGGAACCTTCCAGCTGAAATCGGGCACGATCACAGTGCTCGCCCCCGTCAACAGCATGGTGACGGGGGCCATTTTTGTTGGGCAGGGACACTTCACACTGAAGCCGCCCGCAGGCATCGATGCCACTGAACTGTCGCGCCGGGCCGGCGGGCCGACTGCGGAAGAAGATTTCTCGGACGTGGTGTTTCGATTTACGAGCAAACTTTACCCGCGAATGACCGCTGCTTTTGGGGCGAAAACAGAAACGCCTGCCGAAGCCGTCAGCGTTTTTCAACACTGGAAGGACAAAGTCCGCCACCGCAATGAAATCCCCCAGGGGCTCACGGAGGAGATTTTGCAGGGCGAGACCATCGATAACGTCGATGCGGACATGCTCGCTGCGATCTACAATCCAAATCACCCTATGTTCATTAACGCCTACATTCATGGATCGCCTCATAAAGACCTGCGTTTCTTTATCCGCACGCGGGTTGGCGCATTGCAGCAGATGGATTCACCGGAAGAAGTGGCGCTGATCAACTGCGATGGCGGGGGAATGAATGACGGCATCTGGTACTCCGATCATCTCGTCTCGGAGATCAAGGCGGGAACGGCCAACTCGCGCGAGGAAAGGCGGCTGTTTGCGACGAAGCGCTATAACATTGAAACTGTAATCGCCAAGAACGACCACCTCTTCAGCCGCGCGATAATTACGTTTGAACCGCTCGTCACCGGGGAGCGCGTCATAAAATTCGGCCTGCTTCCCAACCTGCGGGTCACACGCGTTTCGGACCAGAACGGGCACGACATCCATTTCATCCAGGAAAATCGCAAGGGGGACGGATCGTTTTACGCCGTGCTGGACGAGGCTCCGCCGATGGGGCAGGAGCATTCGATCGTCGTGGAGTATCAGGGCGATAAGGTTCTTTACAACGCGGGGAACGGCAGCTTCTATGTGGGCGCCCGGGAATCGTGGTATCCGAATGTGAATGGATTTGGCGAGAAAGCACTTTACGACCTGACGTTCAAGGTTCCGCACGCGAACCTGGTGATCAGCGTGGGAAAGCTGGTGGGGGAGACCACCGAGGAGGGCTTTGCGGTGACGCACTGGGTGACACCGGTGCCGGTGGCGACGGCGGGATTTAATTATGGGCAGTACAAGAAGATAGATTATCCCGACACCGTCACGCACTACGAGATTTCCGGGTATTACTTGACGGAATTGCCGGACAGTTTGAAACGGTTCGGGGAAAGTGCGTTCCTCAACTCGATGTCGCCGTCGGCGATGACCAAGTATGCGCTGGACCAGACGCGCGCGCAGATGCAGGTGTGTACGCTGTTTTTTGGCAAGGGGCCCTACGAGAATGTGTATATAACCGAACAGCCGAACTTTAACTTCGGGCAGTCGTGGCCGAATCTGGTGTACCTGCCTATTTCGGCGTATATCGACTCGACGCAGAGATGGATGCTGTTCGGGCACATTGATACGAACTTCAACGGATTCGTGCAGGAGGTGACGCCTCACGAGGTGGCGCACCAGTGGTTCGGACACGCCGTCGGTTGGGCGTCGTATCACGACCTGTGGCTTTCGGAAGGGTTTGCGGAATTTGCGGCGGGATTGTTTCTGCAGCAGGCGATGCCGGGAAACTGGAGGAAGGATTACCTGGAATTCTGGGAACGGCAGCGGAAGCGCATCCTGGAAAAAAATAACTTCGGCGTTTCGCCGAACGACGCCGGGCCGTTGTGGCTGGGGCTGCGGCTGATTTCGCCGAAGACGCAACAGGCCTATCAGGGCGTGACGTACTCCAAGGGAGCGTACGTGCTGCTGATGCTGCGTTCGCTGATGTGGGACGACGGTGCGCCCACTGGCACAAATCACGATCAGGTGTTCATTGACATGATGCACGATTTTATTGACAGCCATCGCAACGCTCCGGCTTCGACGGAATCGTTCAAGGCTATCGTCGAGAAGCACATGACAAAGCAAATGGATATTCAGAAGGGGCACATGGACTGGTTTTTCAATGAGTGGGTGTATGGGACGCAGGTTCCCCGGTATAGCTTCAAATATGATGTGAAGCCGGGCGAGGGCGGAAAGTTCAAGGTGCATGCGGAGGTCACGCAGAGCGAAGTGGATGAACATTTCGTGATGTTTGTGCCGATGCACGCTGATTTTGGAAATGGCATGGTGCGGGTCGGGCAGGTCGAGGTCATTGGAAATTCCACGAGGGCGTTGGACTTTGCGCTCGACAAGCAGCCGAAGAAGATTGAGTTGAATGCTTACAAGGATGTGCTGGCGCGGTGAGAACGGCAGTTATTGGTTTTGTTCGAGGTCGCGTTTGCGGCTGTAGCGGAAGGCCAGGGCCATACCTACCGTCATAAAGCCAACTGGGGGGATCAGGAGGACGAGAACGCCTTTGCTGATGGCGCGCTGGCCTTCTTTGGAAGTGGCTTTGGCGGTGCTGTAGCACATCGAGCAGGCTTGGCTGAAGGCCGGGGCTGCGGCGAGCAAGAGTGCGGCAGTGCAGAGTGTCGCGCGAAGCTTCATTTCACTCCCAACGAGAGAATGCGAAGAGCGTCCGGGAAAAAGATCATCATCAGGGCCAAGCATACCACCAGGGAGGCCATGGTGAGCCACTTCATTCGCGAGACTTCAAACTTCATGTGCATGAAATAGCCGATGATGAGCGCGGCTTTGATGAGCGAGAGGCCCATCAGAATGGTAAGCATGCGCACGGGCTGCAAATTCTGATAGGTGAGATAGACCTCGATGGCGGTCATCACCAGCAGCGCGATCCAGACCCAATAGAATTGGCCTTTTCCATGATGGAGCTGTTCTTCGGCCACGCGCTCTGCGATAACGATTTGGTCGGGTTCCATGGCGCGACGCTCCTAGAGAATCTTCGCTGACATCAGATAGACCAACGGAAAGATGAACATCCACACGAGGTCCACGAAGTGCCAGTAGAGGCCGGCGACTTCGACGTCGGATGAGTCGTAAATTTTGGGCTTCAGCCAGAGAATTATGGTGCAGACGATGGCGGCAAGCAGCAGAACATGGGCGCCGTAATGGAAAGGGCTGTAGGCAGGCGTTCCGAGCCAAGCCAGCAGCCAGAATGCCAGCAGGATGGGAATGAAATATTTGCGCAGCGCGACGATGCCGAGATAAACCACGCCAAGCGTGACATGCAGCATGTGCATTCCAGTGAGGCCGAAAAAAGTGGCGGCGAACTGCGGGACATCTTTGGAGACGCTTACGAATTCACCCGCGGCTGCGCCACCCGGTGGCTTGGGAAACACCGGAAGACTCAAGCCTTCCGAGATTAGTTTGCTCCACTCGCGGCCGTGGAGGAGTACGAATCCCATGCCGCAGGCCATTGTTGCGAGAATCCAGAGGCGCTGCGATCTGGCGTTGCCTTCTGCGGATGCGCGCACGGCGAGCACCATCGTTAGAGAACTGGTGAGCAGGAACGCCGTCATAATCGTGGCGTTGACGATACTCTCGGAATGAAATGGGGTCGGCCAGTTGGGAGTGGAGATGCGGCCGTAGCTGTAGGCGTAGAGCAGAGCGCCGAAGGTCAGCGAGTCTGACATCAGGAACAGCCACATACCGATTTTCTTTGAGTAGGTCCCAAAGAGCGACGGTTCGTAGACCGACGGCACCTCGTGCGGCAGCGTCGCTTCCGACATGCGCTTGGCCTCCTTGTGGCAGGTAATCCCGCTTTGCGGGATCACGCCAGGGTTAATGCGCGAACTTCATCAAGCACAAAAGATAGACCCACAACAAAGTCATGAAATGCCAATACCATGCGGTCACGTCGACTATCACACCGCGCGAAGCTGCTGATTGCCGGAAGTAAAGAGTCGCCGCGCTGGCCGCGAGCAGGGCAATGATTCCGCCAAGCAGATGGATGCCGTGCGTGCCGGTGAGAACGTAAAAAAAGGAACTGCTTGGGCTGGTGGCGAGATAGAAGCCCCGGGCACCCAGTTCGCGCCAGACCAGCCATTGTCCGGCGAGAAACGCGAAGCCGAGGACGGCGGTCAAGCCCAGCCAGGGAATTTCGTTTGTTTTGCCGCGAGTCGGGGGAAGGACTGGATCGGCTGTGGCGAGAGCGACTTCGTGAATGGCTTGGCGCCGGGCTACTTCCATCGTAAGCGTGCTGAGAAGCAAGACGAGTGTATTGACCAGCAGAAAGTTTGGCAGTTGGATGGGGAGCCAGTCGTGAATCAGCGTTTCACCGCGCGAATCGAGCGTAGGTAGTCCTTGGCGCACGATGTAAGCGCTGGAATAGGAGATAAAGATCATCAGGACGGCGCTTATGCAGACAAGCATCCCCAGGCGGGCGCGCCGCAGACGCGTGGCGAAATCGGACGGACCTGGCGCCCGGCGAGCGTCTCCATCTGCGAGAACTTCCGCCGCGTCTACCGAAGCTGTTGTAGTGAAGTCGCCCATGTACTGCCTAATGTGCCTTCAGCACTAACGGCGGATCCGTTTGCATAACGAAATCGCGGGGCGCGCCGGGGACGCTGTATTCGTAGGGTCCGTTGAAGACCACCGGGATGTGGCCGCCGAAGTTGTCGTGAGGAGGCGGAGTCGCCGTTATCCATTCGAGCGTGGTCGCTTCCCATGGATTGTCGCTGGCGCGTTTGCCGAACTTCATGCTCCAGAAAAGATTGAACAAGAAGATGAACTGTCCGCCGATGGTGACAAACGCCGCATACGTCATGAAGGTCTGCACACCGACCAGGGGATGCAGGTAGTTCAGTTCGGTGAGCTGCGAGTAGCGGCGCAGATGCCCGGCCATGCCCAGATAGTGCATCGGCATGAAAATGGCGTACGTACCGATCAGCGTGATGAGGAAATGCCAGCGCGCCATGCCCTCGCTCATCATGCGGCCGAACATTTTGGGGAACCAGTAGTAAGTGGCGGCAAACATTCCGAAGATGGAAGCCACACCCATAATCAGATGAAAGTGGCCAATGACGAAATAGGTGTCGTGCAACTGAATATCCAGGACAGGCTGAGCGAGAAACGGTCCGCTGATTCCGCCGGAGACGAACAGCGACACAAAGCCAAGAGCGAACAACATGGGCGAGGCGAAACGAATGCGTCCTTTCCATATTGTGCTAAGCCAGTTGAACGTTTTGATCGCCGAAGGTACGCCGATGGCCATAGTCATCACGGAAAATGCGAAAGCGGTATAGGGGCTCATGCCGCTCATGAACATGTGATGGCCCCAGACCATGAAGCCCAGGAAGCCGATGGACAACAACGCGTAGACCATGGCTTTGTAGCCAAAGATCGGCTTGCGAGAGAAGACCGAGAGCAACTGCGAGCACAAGCCCATCGCCGGCAAAATGGCGATGTAAACCTCGGGATGGCCAAAGAACCAGAAGAGGTGTTGCCACAAAAGCGGCGAGCCGCCTTTGTGGCCTGCGAGTTGGCCGTTGATGGTGACGAGAGGGATGTAGAAGCTGGTGCCCGCATTGCGATCGAGGAGCAGAAGAATTCCAGCCGAAAGCAATACGCCAAACGCCAGCAGGCCGAGTATCGCAGTGATGAACCAGGCCCAGCAAGTCAGCGGCATGCGCATGAGAGTCATACCCTTGGTGCGCATGTCCAAAGTGGTAGTGATGAAGTTCAAGGCGCTCATCAGCGCGCCGATGCAAAAGAGCGCGATGCTGGTGATCCATAAGTCCGCGCCTAAGCCCTCTCCTGGTCCCGCCGCTTGCAGGGCGCTCAGTGGCGGATAGCCGGTCCAGCCGTGTAGCGGCGCGCCTCCAACTACAAAAAACGCGGCGATCATCACGCCGAAAGCGAGGGCGGTCACCCAGAAGGAAAGCATGTTGAGGACCGGGAACGCCATGTCCGGCGCGCCGATTTGAATAGGCAGGAAGTAATTGCCGAAGCCGCCCTGTGGAGCTGTAGTGAGCACAAAGAAGACCATGATCGTGCCGTGCATGGTCAGCAGGCTCAGATACGTCGCGGGCTGGATTTCGCCGAAGATCGGTAGAGAAACTCCCGGCCAGATGAGGTGAATGCGCATCAGCAGCGAAAGGAACATGCCGACGAAGACGGCGGTCAGCGCGAGGAAAAAATACTGGATGCCGATGACTTTGTGATCGAGGCTGAAAACGTATTTGCGGATCCAGCTTGTAGGAGCCGCGTGGGCGTGTGCACCGTGTGCCGCCAGTTCTCCGGTGGCCATGTTATTGCTTCTCCGCTTCGCGTGCGGCCAGCCACTCGTCGAAATCTTTCTGGCTGACGACTCTCAGGATGCCGTGCATTTTGTAGTGGCCCAGGCCGCAGAGTTGCGAGCAGGCGACTTCGTAGTCGCCGGTCGTAATCGGCGTGAAATGCATGTGGATGGCGATGCCCGGGACGGCGTCCTGCTTGAAGCGCATGGCAGGGATGAAAAAACTGTGGATGACGTCTTCGGCGCGGAGGATCACTTCTATTTCGCGATTCACGGGGACGTACATGACTCCCGCTACCACATCGTCTTTGGAGGCCGGGTCGGTAGTATCGAGGCCGATGGCTCCTTCGCTGCCGGCCGATGGATCCTGCAATTCCGGCTTCGTCGCGCCGAATTTTCCATCAGGGCCGGGGTAGCGGAAATACCAGGCGAACTGCATGCCGGTGACTTCCACTTGCACGGCGTTGGAAACCGCGGGACGAAAACGTTCCGAGGCCCAAATCGAACTGCTCATGAAATTCAATCCGATAAATAAGACTGCGGTGAGCACCGTCCATGTGATTTCCAGCGTGTTGTTGCCGTGAGAATAGAGAGCGGGCTTGCCGGCTGAGCCGCGATCCCTATATTGCCACGCAAAGAGTCCGAGAAGGACTTGCGCGGCCACAAATACGAAGCCCATGAGCAGGTACGTTGTCCCGAAGTGGTGATCAATGCCGGCGGCGGCGGCAGACGCACCGACAGGCAACCACCACGTCTTGGCGATGAAGAAGTAGGCGCTGATGAACGTAATCAGCCAGATGACAACGAGAAGAACGAGGCCCATGTACCCTGACCCTCCCCCGATTGAATCTTCGGCCGCTGCGATTTAAGCGGCATTCAACCTGCGGAATCTGGATCGCCAAGCCCGGAAACGGGGGGAGTCTACCACAGGTCTTTGGGAGCGCAAGTAGTTCTTGCATGTGAATGATTATTATTTTTGATGAGGGAGGAATAAGGAACGGGGATTTTCTGCTGCCCCCAATGGCTGGTTTCGCATGCCATGCAGAAATATTTAGACTCTTGTTGACGAGAAAAATTAATTTGAGTAATATCCGGCCCGTTTCTGGTTTCTTGGGGGGTCCAGGGTGATATTGAGGACCTCACGATGTTTCGAAGGTACGCTACCCAAATTCGGCGGGCCACAGACGCTACTACAGGCCACGCCATCCCCGTGTGTTCATACGAGTGATTCGGGAGTTTTGGCCCGAGCGTTGATGTGCCGCCGCAGGGATTTTTTCATCTCGCGCGGGGAACATCGCTCTTTGCGATGGATGAAGTCATTTTCAAAAACCAAAGAATTGCTGTGCCTTTGCGCGTTTCGCGCAGGCCAGCGCGCTCATTTTCAGGGGAGGGAATTGGCGGCGTCTTTTGCGCCCGCCGAATAGGCCCAGGTCAGTTTTCCAGGAGGTTAGGCATGGCGGCCCCGGAATCCACTAATCCGAAACCGGATGCAGCGAAGACGCCAGTTGCTGGCGGAGGCGAAGCTGCAAAGTTTGTGGGGACGCCTGCCGTCGGTACCTCCAAAGCCGCTCCAGCTGCTGGCATTCCAACCGTGGGGCCGGCGGCGAGCCGTATCAATAATTCCCGCAGAAATCTGGTATGGTGCGCCGTCGCTGGTTTTCTGGGTGCCTGGTTTATTGCGTTCATAAGATTTTTTCTTCCGCGCACGCTGTTTGAGCCTCCTACTGTTTTTAAAATTGGCTATCCCTCCGATTACGCGCTCGGCGTTGACACCAAATGGCAACAGAAATATCGCATCTGGGTGGACCGCACTCCTGACCGCATTTTCGTTATTTACGCGCGCTGCACGCATCTCGGTTGCACTCCCGATTGGAAGGCCAGCGAGAACAAGTTCAAGTGTCCTTGCCATGGCAGCGGGTATGACAGCGAAGGGATTAATTTCGAAGGGCCCGCGCCGCGCCCGATGGACAGAGCCCGCCTTGAATTGGCGCCGGACGGACAGATTGTTGTAGACGTATCGCAGCTTTTTGAGTGGCCTAAGGGGCAGCCGACCCATTTCAGCGATCCGGGTTCGTTTTTGAATGTCTAAGTACGGCAGGCGGGAAAGATTGTCGGTATTGGGGGTATCAGTAAGAGAACGGTTCGAGCGGGGAAGCAACGGGAGCACAAGCAATGCCTGATGAGAAAAACTCGAACGGCAAAAATGGCAAGTCAACCGGCTTGGTAAACGCGGTCAAGGAAGATATTGAATCCCTGAAAACCGATCTGCCTGCCAAAGCAAAAGAGTCTCTCGAAACGCTGAAGAATCCCACCAAGACGCAAGTCTACACATCGATTTTCCGCCACAAACACGATGACACCCCTCGCAATCGGGCTCTTGGCGTGCTCTCCAACGTTTTCCTGCATTTGCACCCTGCGAAGATCAATCGCGACTCGGTGCGCTACAGCTACACCTGGGGTATGGGCGGCATTACGTTTTATTTGTTCCTGGTGCTTACGTTCACCGGCGTCTTGCTGATGTTCTACTACCACCCAACCAAGGTGCAGGCTTTCCGCGATGTCCTCTACCTCGAGCACGATGTTCCGTTTGGCAGAATCCTTCGCAACATGCACCGCTGGGCGGCGCACCTTATGGTCATTGCCGTCGAGTTGCACATGTTCCGCGTGTTTCTTACCGGTTCGTACAAAAAGCCGCGCGAGTTCAATTGGAACGTTGGCGTGATTTTGCTGGTGCTCACGCTGCTGCTCTCGTTCACCGGGTATTTGCTGCCTGACGATCAGCTTGGCTTCTGGGCCGTGACGGTAGGCACCAACATGGCGCGCGCCACTCCGCTGCTTGGACATGAAGGGCCGTTCAGCAACTATCTGAACATGACGCCCTACAACGACGTGCGCTTTGGATTGCTTGGCGGCTCGATCGTGGATGCCAATGCGCTTCTGCGCTCGTACATCTGGCATTGCATCGGTATTCCCATCATCGCTTCCATTTTTATGGTCTTGCATTTCTGGCGCGTGCGTAAGGACGGCGGCATTTCCGGGCCGGCGCCGGTCATCCTCGACTCCGAGGTAAAGGAGGCGCGGAAATAGCTCCCGCGGACTGAACTATGGATTGGAAACAATTGTGGGAAATCATGTCCGCGCCCGACAATGTGCCGATTGTGGCCATGATTCCGCTGCTCGGTTTTTACATTTATTTGGCTTGGCGACAAGCGAAGGCCAATGATTCCCTCATCGAGCAACTGGAAAAAGATCCGGCGTTGGCGAAAACGCATCATCGCAAGGCGTGGCCGTTCAAGCCGGGTTGGACGAAGGAAGTGCATGTCTGGCCGTTTTTGTTGCGCGTGGAATTTCTGGCCGCCATCATCGTCACGATTATTTTGATGATCTGGTCGATCTCGCTTAATGCGCCGCTGGAAGAGCCAGCGAATCCGAATCTCACGATGAATCCCGCGAAAGCGCCCTGGTATTTCCTCGGCCTGCAGGAAATGCTGGTTTACTTCGATCCTTGGATTGCCGGGGTCGTGATGCCTACGCTCATCATCTTTGGCCTGATGGTGATTCCCTATATAGATACGAATCCGCTGGGTGCGGGCTATTACACCTGGAAGCAGCGCAAGTTTGCCATCGGAACATTTCTTTTCGGTTTCATTGTTTTATGGGTTTCGATGATCACCATCGGGACCTTCATCCGCGGACCGGGTTGGCAATGGTTCTGGCCGGGGCAGACGTGGGACCACAACCGGCTCATCTATGAAGTGAACCGTGACTTGCCCGACCTGTTCGGGATTACCTCGAACTGGGCCAAGGGAATTTTCGGCGCAGCCGTCGTTGGCGGATTTTTTGTTCTTGGCGGATTGCTCGTGCACGCCTTCTTCCGCCGCTACAATCCCAAAAACTACAAGCGCATGAGCCTGCTGCAATATTCCATTCTCATGGTCTTTTTCATCACCATGATCGGGTTGCCCATCAAGATGCTGCTGCGCCTCGCGTTCCACATCAAGTATGTGTGGATCACGCCGTGGTTCAACGTTTAGGAGGAAGTGGTGCCTGAAAAGCCCATTCCCGAAGACGATCCGATAGTCAGCAAATCGCTGGCGCCGCACTACGTGGTGGCGATGCTGATCCTGATGGCTACACTTTTCTGGGCTTTGTGGGACGAGGATTTTGGACAGCGGCCCTGGAAAACTTTCCAAAATGAATGGAAGACTCGCTATTCGGCGTTTTTGAATGGCGCGCGCTCGCAATCGAGAACTTCTGAAAATGAAGTCAAGAACAATCCTGACTATCAGGCGCTTAAGGCGGCCTTCGATAAAGCCAGCCAGGACGCGGCTCCGCGCATCAAAGCGATCAATGAGAAGCTGCGTGATTTGAGCGGCAAAATTCTTGCCGTGCAGAGCACGTTTACCGACCGCCGCGCCTACGTGAATGCCTCCACGTACAACATCGAGACGGAGAACAACGCGTCCTCAAAGGCCGGCAAGCAAAAAGACCTTGATGATTACAAAAAGCAGCCCAGTACCGTCGAAATGCCCGACGGCAAGCCCCAAACGTTCTCAAGCTTCGATGAGTTGGAAAAAACGTACAACGACCTGAAGAACGAACGCACCGCATTGAGCGCGGAGCTCGGCGAACTCATCAAGCCGGTCAACGAAAAAAAGACATTGATGGACTCCTACGTCACCGATCACATGGTGAGCCTCACGCCATCGCAGCTCGCCAACTTGCAAAACGGCGTGGAAGCGTGGTCGCCGAAAATTCGCCAGATCAATGTCAACGAGCACAATCCCACTCTTGAGCGGGAGGACAGCGCCAATATCGTTGACCGCTGCGAATCCTGCCACATGGGAATTCGCGAACCGGTGAAACTGACCGTCGCTTCCATGACCCCGAAGGGCCAGAAGCCCGACGAATACGCGCGCGCCTTCACCACCCATCAGGAGCCCGAGCTGCTTAAAACGCACGATCCGGAAAAGTTCGCCTGCTCGCCCTGCCACCAGGGCAATGGCCGCGCGACGACCAGCATCGAGAAAGCTCATGGCAATTACGAGCACTGGCTGTGGCCGCTATTCCCCCGGGCAAATGTCGAAGCGGGCTGCCAGACCTGCCACGCCGCCGACATGGTGCTGGTGATGAACGACGTCGGCGCGACGCTCAACGAAGGCAAAGACCTTTATCGCCAGCGCGGCTGTATGGGTTGCCATCGCTACGAAGGCTACGACAAAGAACCGGAGGACCTGCTCTCGGTGGCCCAACAGATCAAACAGGCCGAGCAGGAAAAGACGGAAAACCTGAAGCACTCCGCCGACTTGATGAAGCAAGCCGACGCCGCGGCGAGCAACGAAGAAGCCAACCACCTGAACGATCGGGCCGTTGCACTGCGCGTCACCAATAGCAAACTCGATCTGCGCATCGTTCAGCTTGATCGCACCAGCAAGAGCCTTTTGCAAGACATGAAGAAGGTCGGCCCCAACCTGAAAGACGTTCGCCTGAAGCTGAATAAAAACTGGATTCCCGTTTGGCTGAAGAAGCCGAGCGACTTCCGTCCCACCACGAAAATGCCTAACTTCCGGCTGAGCGACGATCAGATTAAAGCTATCTCGGCTTATATCTGGCAAGCCGCATTGTCAGATCCCATCGCAAAGCACAAGCTGGGAAACGCGGCGCATGGCAAAGCATTGTTTGAGACGCGGGGCTGTCTCGCGTGCCATTCCATCGGCGAAGGCGCGCAAACGCAGGGCGGTACGTTTGCGGCCAATCTCACGCGCGTCGGCGAAAAAGACAATTACGACTATCTCGTGCGCTGGGTTCACAACGCCCGCGAACGCACGCGGCCCTATTGCATGTACGAGAAAAAAGATATCGGCCCCGAGGACTACGCCAAGAAGGGCCTGCCTTACGTCTTCGACCTGGAGCACAGCCGCTGCCCCAACGACGGACACGAGCTTGAGGTTCAGAACATGACGGTCATGCCGAGCCTGCGGCTTGCACCGCAAGACGCCGAGGACGTGGCCAGTTATCTAATCACGCTTAAAACCAAGGATCCGTCGTCGTATCTCGATGCCCCTTTCATGGACGATCCCAGGCTGAAGGATGAAGGCAAAAAGTGGATTCGCCACTTCGGCTGCGCCGGTTGCCACGAAATTTCCGGCATGGAAGACGAAGGCCGCATCGGCACAGAACTGACGGCTGAAGGCAGCAAGCCCATCGAGCGTCTCGACTTCGCGCTGCTCACCGAAGCCGCGCAACGCGGTGGACACGAACCGATTACCGATGCCGACGATCTCGCGCGTCTGCCAGAGGGCCCCGCAAAAGCTCCTTGGTACGACCACAAAGGTTTCTTCGAGCACAAACTCGCCGAACCCAACATTTGGGACCAGGGCAAAATCAAGCCGGAAACCGAAAAACTGCGCATGCCGAACATGCACTTGACCAAGGAACAGGTGCAATCGCTCACGACATTTCTCATGGGCAGCCAGGAGAGCGGTCTCCCGGCGAGCTACCAATACCGTCCACTGGACTACCGCCGCGATATTCAGGAAGGCTGGTGGGTAGTCCGCAAGTACAACTGCATGGGCTGCCACCAATTTATCCCAGGCCAGAAAACTTCTCTGATGACGATGACGCGCTATCAGGATACCCAAGATCAGCTCCCGCCGAAGCTCCTGACCGAGGGCGCGCGTGTCGATCCCGAATGGCTGCTGCGTTTTCTGCGGAATCCTTCGCTTGCCGACACGGATACGAACCGCAATGGCGTGCGTTCCTATTTGGAAGTGCGCATGCCGACGTTTTCGTTTTCGGAAAACGAGTTGGGCAAGCTGGTGCGCTTCTTCGAGGCTCTCTCGCGCCAGCCGTTCCCATACATTCCGGAACAGGCGCCAATTTTGACAGCCAAGGAAACCGACATGGCGCGCAGCCTCTTCAGCAGCCCCGCCGCGCCGTGCCTGAAGTGCCACGCCACCGGCGATCCAGCGCACGACCGCACCGCGACTGCGCCCAACTTCCTGCAAGCCAGAGGCCGCTTGAAAGCCGACTGGGTCGAGCGCTGGATTATCGACCCGCAAGCGATCAGCCCGGGCACGGCCATGCCGTCCGGCTTGTTCAAGCGCGAAAATAATCACTGGGTTTTCTCTGGCCCGACGCCTGCTTCTTTCCAAGGCTACGACAAGGATCACACGAAGCTCCTGGTCGAATATATCTTCCAGCTCACGGGGGAAGAGCAGCGGCGGGTCAGCGCATCCATGGGACACGCGCGAGCGGCCACGGAGAGCGCGCCGCCAGGTGTGAATGGTGGAGGGGGCCATTCACGCTGATAGATTTGAACGAGTTTTTAAATTTCAAGTGAGGTGCCGTCACATCATGAATACGAAAAAATGGCTAGCCATCTGTGTTTTGCCAGGCCTGGTTCTTCTGGCCGGATGCGGCAAGAAAGAAGAACCGGCAGCGGAACAGCCGGCCGCTCCTGCCGCGACTCCGGCGGCCACCGCTGCGCCCATCGACCCCGCGACGGTGGCCACCATCAGCGGCACGGTGAAATTTGATGGCCCGGCGCCGAAAGCAGGGAAGATCGATATGAGCCAGGACCCCAACTGCGCGGGCACCAACACGGCGGAAAATGTCGTGGTTGCGGACGGCAAACTCGCCAACGTGTTCATCTACGTGAAGGATGGCCTCGGCGACCGCACGTTTCCTGTCCCGAGCGAAGCTGTCACGCTCACGCAGAGCGGCTGCAAGTACAAGCCCCACGTCCTCGGCGTCATGGCCGGTCAGACAATTAAAATCGTCAACGGCGACCCCACCACCCACAACATTCACCCAACGCCGAAAAATAATCGCGACTGGAACGAGTCGCAGGCTCCCCAAGCGGCCCCACTGGTAAAGAACTTCGCGCGCGAAGAGATTTTGTTGCCCGTGCAGTGCAACCAACATCCCTGGATGCGCATGTTCATGAACGTGGTGAAGAACCCGTTCTATGCCGTCAGTGGCGCGGATGGAAAGTATGTGATCACCGGGCTGCCTCCGGGCGATTACACCATCGGCTTCGTGCAGGAAAAGCTCGGCGCGCAAGAGCAGAAGGTCACCGTAGCCGCGAAAGACAGCAAGACCGTAGATGTGACGTTTAAGGCGCAGTAGCGCGGCAAGCAAACGAAACGCGAGCCGCACAATCGAGTGGGGCTCGGCCGCGCCGGAGATTTCAAGGAGGTGCCTTGCTTCCCGTGATGCTCTTACTGTCTATTCTGCTCGCACTCGTCTCGCTCGCGGGAATCGCCTGGATTGTCATCGCCAGATCGCTCACCTCCGTTGACGGCCTGTTCATGAGCCTGATTCTTCTGACGATTTCGGGGATTTTTCTGCTCAACATTGCTTTGGAACTGAAAGCGCGCGGATGGTTTGGCTTTCTGGATAAGAAAAAAGCACCGTCACCAAAAGAGCCGCCTGCGGCACCGGCGGGCTGAAAACATGAGCAACTCCATGGCTGCCAACTCACCTCTCACCACCGCGCACATTGTTGATCAATCAGGGGGTGCTGTGAGTGAAGCAGCCGCGCAGCCCAGCCCAGCGCGGCACCGCATGTCCACGCGAAACCGCCTGCTGTTTTTCGCCACCGCCTGGCTGATTATCCTGATGCCGTTTCTCTTTTGGTGGAGCACCTGGTTCGGCCGCCACTTATCGGACAAGCAGCTCAGCGAATTTCTGAACGACGAAAAGCATCCTCGTCACATCCAGCACGCGCTCGTGCAATTGGGCGAGCGCCTGACGTTGCACGACGCCACGGCAGCTCGCTGGTATCCGGATCTCCTGCGCCTTTCCGCGCATCCGGTGGAAGAAGTCCGCAACACCGATGCCTGGGTGATGGGCCAGGACACTTCCCAGCCTGGCTTCCACGAAGCCTTGCTGAAAATGCTCAATGATCCCTCGCCAATGGTGAGAGGCAACGCCGCTTTATCGCTCGTGCGCTTCGGCGATGCCGCAGGGCGGTTGCAGATTGTGGCGCTCCTCTATCCAGAACGAATCGTCGCACCGAGCGGTGGCCGAGTCGTGGACACGGATCATGTCGGAACTGCCATTCATCAGGGAGGCCTGATTGCGAAGCTTCAGAGCGGTCAACAAGTTACAGAAGTGCGTTCGCCGATGAGTGGCCGCATCCGAACGCTCTCCGTTGCAACCGGGGCGGACGTCTCGCCTGGTACGGAGCTTGCCGTCTTAGAACCAGGCGACGAACAAGTCTGGGAGGCATTGAGAGCGCTTTATCTGGTAGGCCAACCGCAGGACATCCCCGCTATCCGCAACTACGAGCGTGACTCTCCAGAAATCCCCGATCGCGTAAAGCAGCAAGCCCAACTAACGGAGCAAGCCATAACTGCGAGAGCAAAGCGGTAGGCAAAACCTAGAAATTCATCACCCCAACAACTTTCTCGACCTCAGCAATATCCAGCATAACGATTGCATCCCACGGACACCCATCCAGGAAAGCGCCGTCCGGCCCCTTGCTGGTGCACTTCTTGCACCCAATGCAAAGCACAGAGTCCACCTGAATCCGTCCAAACGGAGGATGATCCTCGTCCGGCACCCAGAACATGCAATCTTCCACCGGGCAGTACTCTACACAAGCGGGCGAGCCCGCGCACCCGGTGCAGCATTCCGTGATGACAGCAAGCTCTTTTGGTTTCTTCTTGCGTGGCGTACTTATGCCCTTCGAGCGAGGCTCTTGCTTCCACTCCACGGGAATGACTTCCGCGGCCTTGAGCACTTCCGGCTCCGTCGCCATAAGTTGAAATCCTTGCACTACACTATTGAACCGGCGCGCTCGCCTCGTTGCAGCCCGCACCAGAAGCATCGTAGCGAATCACGCCCGCTTGATCGGTGCAGAACATCCGCTGGCCCGAACTTCCCACGACTAGAGGCGTGGCCGAAAGCGTGTACGAGACGGATGGCGTAGCCCCGTCACCTGCCCAAGTGAAGAAATACCCGCTCTTCGTGCCTTGGGCGATGGAATCATCTAGCAGGCAGGCGCTGGTCGAGGTGGGCGTGCAGGGATTCGCGCCGCCCATGTCGCTCAGGTTCACGGGATAGCCCACATCCACGTAAGTCGAAGAGTAGGTGACCGCGGACGTGTTAATCATGCGGACCGAGCCAACTGCGGAAGCTTCATTGGCTTGCATGCGCGATCGCATGTAGCTTGGAATGGCGATGGCAGAAATAATCAGGATGATGGCGACGACGATCAACAACTCGATCAAAGAGAAGCCTTTTTGCTTCCTCATGAGTCCCCCTGACGGTATAAGTCCGTCCGGCCGCTCACTCCGCGACAGTGGCGCCCGCATCCCCCAGTTCCGGGAACTCTATCATTACGCATGCGTTATCCTCAAGCGAATTTATACGAAACGGAGCAGTCTTGGCCAAACAGGTTTAGAATCAACTTTCTCCGGAGGGAGTGAGCCGCATGGCGATTCAGACGGTTCTGCAACTCGGCGATCCTGGACTTCGGGAAATCGCGCGGCGTGTCGAGGATCCTGCCGCGCCCGAGGCTCGGGCGGTCGTCACGGATCTCGCTGACACGCTCGCGTATTGGCGAAAAACCACGGGCTATGGCCGGGCCATTGCCGCTCCTCAAATCGGTGTGAACCTGCGCCTCATATTTCTGCAATTGCCTGGGGCCCAGCCATGGCCGTTCGTGAATCCCGAGATTGTTGAGCGCAGCGCTGATAAAATTGTTGTCTGGGACGCTTGCTTGAGCTTTCTGTCTATTTTCATGCAAGTGTCCAGGCACCGCAGCATTACCGTGCGCTACCAGGATTTGAAAGGCGGGTGGCACGAAGTTC
>Ga0209038_10000090_pt1 | contig 27875 bp, 22 predicted proteins | sample BogFormECP03_OM3_FD_188237 | JGI IMG/M metagenome (GOLD analysis project Ga0209038, IMG submission 188237) | Bog forest soil microbial communities from Calvert Island, British Columbia, Canada - ECP03_OM3 (SPAdes) (version 2) | ecosystem: Environmental > Aquatic > Freshwater > Wetlands > Bog ...
TTTTCGAGCGTAACTTCTTTGCAAATGAAATTTGGTGGAGCCGATGGGATTCGAACCCACGACCTCCTCGATGCCATCGAGGCGCGCTCCCAACTGCGCCACGGCCCCACCGGGGGATACTCAAAAAGTTTACCACACCCCGCTAAAAACGCGCCGCTCCCGGTTGCTTGTTCACGAGATAAGTGACAAACGCGTTTCCGTGAGATCCAGTTCATGCTCGATCTTTCGCAGCACCTCGTCGTTAATCCGCCCGGTGCTTCGCAGCATCAAGGCAGTTTGCCGTTCCGTACCCAGCAAGCTCCGCGAAAGCTGGAGATAGCGCGCATAAAGTTGTGGGTCGACCGCAACTCCCTCGTTGTCTTTCCCAAGCAGATTTGCCAGACGTTGCTGATAGCGCTGTTCAATTTCGGTGTAAGCTTCTGCAAGCTGGCCCCCGTCCTTGCTGCGCGCCTCTTCGAGATGCGCCAGCGCCGCTTCGATCATCAGGCGCCGCGCTTCCTCCTCTTCGCACTTGTGCTCTGCATCCCCCGCAAGGCCGAGCGCGCGAATCAGCGCCGGCAGCGTAAGTCCCTGCAAGACCAGCGTGACGAGAATTACGCTAAACGTTAGAAATACAATAAGGTTGCGCTGCGGAAAAGGCGCCCCGTTTGCCAACACTACCGGCAGCGAAAGCGCCGCAGCCAGAGCCAGGACTCCACGCATCCCCGTCCAGCCGATAACAAAAATCTGGCGCGGCCCGGGTTGCTCCACGTTCTGGTGAAGCAGTCGCTTGCGAATAAAATACGCCAGCGCCGCACCCGGATACATCCAGACCAATCGCAGCAAAATCAGCAGCCCGCTGAAAATCGCGCCATAGCGCAACAGCTGAAGGAAGCTGTACTCGCGAATGTCCGCCAGCACGAACGGCAACTGCAAACCAATCAGCATGAACACGATACCGTTGAGCGCAAAAGTCAGCGAATCCCACACAGCCCAAGCCTGCATGCGCACATTGGGAGAGAAAAATTGCGAGCTGTGCCGGCTCAAATACAATCCGCACGTTATCACCGCGAGCACGCCGGAGGCATGAATGGCCTCGGCGGCAAGATAAGCGGCGTAAGGAACGATTATGCTCAGCGTAATCTCGATGGGGCCATCATCAATTCGCCGGTGAATGGCCTCCATAACGACTCCGATGACCAGGCCAAGCGCAATGGCCGCCAGCGTTAGATAACTCAGCCGCAAAAGAGCGCTGCCCATCGTCGGCGTTTCGCCCGTAACGACCATGGCCACACCGAACTCTAATGCCAGCAAACCGGTGGCGTCGTTCAAAAGGCTCTCGCCTTCAAGAACGTCCACGATCTCGCGTGGCAGGCCTACGCGCTTGGCAATCGACGTTGCCGCAATGGCATCGGTAGTCGCGACGACGGCCCCCAGCACAAAACCGAGCCGCCAATCAAATCCCGCAAAGACCCACTTCGCCGTCACCGCCACGCCCGCAACGGTAAACAGCACCAGTCCAAAAGCGAGCAGGCAAATTCTCACCAGGTTGAATTTGAATTCGCGCCACGGAATCAGCCACGCCCCGTTGTAAAGCAGCGGCGGCAACACCACCAGAAAAATCAGATCGGGATTCAGCGTGAACCGGGGAATGCCCGGAACAAGGCTAAGGAACAACCCGGCAATTACCAGAACGATGGGGTAAGGTGTTTTCAGTTTGCGCGCCAAAGCCGCAAACACCACTACAAACACGAGCAGCAGCAAAAACACCAGCTCGAATGCGTGTATTCCGCCGCCGCTTTCCATCAGGTCCTCTCGCCCTGAAGATACCGCACCCGTCCTTCAATTTCCTAACCGCTTCTGCGCCATCTCCCGTGCTCGGCGCTGGACGCGAAGCAACCTCAGCGTTATCCTGAAACTCATAATCATTGACGTCGCTTCCTGGATAGAAAGGAGTTTGGAAGCAATGCAACTCATGACCACGGCTCCAAACAAGAAATCTCTCGCGTTGACCCGTCTCGCGCTCGCGACTTTCTCGGTGGCACTGCTTTTCTGCGTTCCACTCGCCGCTCAACAGACCGGTCCGCTGCCCCCGCCCCCCTCCTACTCCGCGCCAACCCCATTGCCGCAGCCCGGTTCAGGTAACGGTCCAGTTCTGAAAACCGCGCCTCACCAGACCATGACCGAATCCCCGCTCTCGACCGATCCTCCTAAAATCCCGGCCGATCAGATCATCCAGAAATTCGCGGCCCGCGAGCTCGAGTTCAAAAAAGAACGCGACAACTACACCTACACCCAGACCGTCGTCGTTCAGACCATTGACGACTACTCAGGCCAAGCCGACGGCGAATATCGTTTGGTTACCGATGTTGTTTTCACCCCCGACGGCAAACGCACGGAACACGACACCTTTGCTCCGACGCCCACTCTCACACGCATCGGCCTCGATGAGCAGGACAAAGAGGATCTCGAGAAGGTCCAACCCTTCGTCCTCACCACCGACGAGTTGCCAAAGTACGACGTGAAATATGTCGGCCAGCAGCAACTGGATGAGGTCAACGCGTATGTCTTCGACGTGGCCCCCAAAAAGATCGAAAAAAACCAGCGCTACTTCCAGGGGCGCATCTGGGTCGAACAGAACGACATGGGCATCGTCAAAACCGACGGCAAAGCCGTTCCCGACATAAAGAAGAGAAACTCAGAGCATCTCTACCCGCGTTTCGAAACCTTCCGCGAAAATATCGAAGGCCATTACTGGTTTCCCACCTACACGCACGCCGACGACACCCTGAATTTCAGCACCGGCGGAATTCACCTTCGCATGACCGTGCGCTACGAAAATTACAAGCGGTTCGGTTCCACAATCAAGATCGGCAAGCCGATCGAGGTTCCGAAGGAAAAGCCGTAAGAGTTTTCTGAAGTCGGGTCCCGCATAGCCACTCAAATTTTCTATTTGACGAGCACAAAGGAATCGTCCGCTTGATCTCGATACGCTCCCTGGTCAAGGGCATCGTCATCGCCGTTGTCGTAGCCGCCGCGCTCGTCTTCGTCGGCGACTACGCCTCCGTTCGCATGCGCATGATCCATCCAAAATCTGACGATCCTTTCGAAACCATCACCGCGCTGCGCATCCTGGCCATCGACGAAAAGGGCAACAAGACCGAATTCAGTGTGGATCCCGTCCAGCCGCAGCAGACCGGCACATGTGTCCATTCCCTCTTCCCCCACTTCGGCGACCCGCCATGCTGGTACCTCAAGAAAAAGTTCGCGCAACCCATCCCCATGATGATTCTTCTTTTTCCGAAGCGTGAAAGGTGAGTGGTCAATCGCCCGGGAGGGAATCGCAGACTCTTTTTGTCCCTAATGCTTCGCGGCTATTCGTGCCGCAGCGCAACCATCGCATCGATACGCATCGCCCGCCGCGCCGGAACATAACAAGCCGCCAGCGTCAGAAGCCATAACAGAACACTGATAGCCGCGATCGTCACGAGGTCCGTGCTGCTGGCGCCGAAGAGCAGCGACGACACAACCCGCGTCACTCCTGAAGAAATCAGCACACCCGCCGCAATTCCCCAAAGGGCCAGCCTTGCTCCGTATCCCAAAATCAAACGCATCACCATATGTGGTCTCGCCCCGAGCGCCATGCGAATCCCTATCTCCCGCGTCCGCTGTCCCATCCACTGCGAAACCACTGCATACAGTCCCACGGCAGCCAGCACCAGAGCCAAAAGGCTCAGACTCCCCAATATTCCCGCGGCCATGCGCGGTTGCCAAAGAGAGTCGTTAACCTGGCCAGTCATCGTCTTCACGCCGAAGATCGGCAAGTTCGCGTCCAGCGCCGCAACTTCCTTCCGCACCGCTGGAAGAAAATCCGTCGGCTGCGCGGAGGTGCGAAGCACAACCTTTGGCGATCCGTAATTCTGGAATTCCGGCAAGTAAAGCAGAAGCGGCAGCTCCGCCATCAGCGAGCGATACCGGGCATCCGCCGAAACGCCGACAATCTCAATCGGCGGTCGCGGGTCTCCTACCCACGAAGGCCATTCAATCCGTTTGCCCACCGCCTGCTGATCAGGCCACAGCCGTTGCGCCAGCCGCTCGCTTACGATCGCAACCAGCGGCGTTCCTACTCTGTCCCGTTCCGTAAAATCTCTTCCCTGAAGCAGCGGAATCCCCATGGTCCGGAAATAATTTGGCGCCACCGAATTCATATCCACTCGAATACCCACCTCGAATTCGTGTCCACGGTAATACTCTGCCGGCGGCGCCTGCCCTTCACAGAAAATCGAAACTCGGCCGCTCCATTCCTCCGGAGGAACGGTAACAGCAAGAGTCGCCGACTGAACTCCCGGAATCCGCTCAACGCGCGTCAGCAGCTCTTCAAAGAAGCGCTGCGCCTGCGCCTCCGAATATCCCTGGAGGCTCGGCGAAACAGACATCATCAGCAAATTGCCGGTCTTGAACCCGGGATCGGCAGTCATGAGCTGCTGCATTTTTCGCACCGTCACTCCAGCCACCGCCAGCAGCACCAACGAAAGCGCGACCTGCGAGGACACCAGCACGCTTCGCAAACGCGAGCGCCGTCCAGCTCCCGGCGTATTGCCCTTCAGCGTTACAACCAAATCAGCCTTCGAAGATTGCAGCGCCGGCGCAAGCGAGAACAGAACTCCCGTCAGCAAAGCCACAAACAGTGTGAACGCCAACACCCGCAAATCAGGCGTCGTATCCACGTCGCGCAGCGCATAAAGCGGCTGCCGGAAAGCGAGAATAAGTCTGCCCGTCCACGGCGCCAGCAGGAGGCCGAGTCCCGCTGCCAGAAAAGAAAGCAAGAGCCCTTCGGTCAGAAGTTGCCGCACCAGATGCCAGCGGCTCGCTCCCATCGCCAATCTCATCGCAATTTCTCTTCGACGCGAATCCGCACGGGACAGCAGCAAATTAGCCACGTTGCTGCACGCGATGACCAAAAGCAGTCCCACGGAAGCAATAAGCAGCCCAAAAAACTTTTCCAGCGCCGCCCGGTCGTCGGGATCCATGCCAAAGCTCGGAATCACATCCACGCTGCGATGCTCGTTGGATTCAGGGTAAGCCGCTGCAAGGCGCGCCGCGATGATTTGTAATTCTCCACGCGCCTCCGCGAGGCCCGCGCCATGTTTCAACCGCCCAAAAATCTCAATCCAGCCCGCATTCCGGTTACGCAGAACCCCGCGCGACATCCTTGGCATCGCCACAGGCTGCATCGTCAGCGGTAACCACACATCCGTGGGCGAACCCACCTCGGTCCCCGCAAAATCAGCCGCCGCGACTCCCACAACGGTAAACGCGTGCCCGTCGAGCAAAATATTCTTCCCGACAATTTGCGGATCCAAACCAAACACTCTTCGCCATACCGCATAACTCAAAACCGCGACAGGCGTCTCACCCTCCGCCTGCACGTCCTCCGGAGCGATTAATCGCCCGGCAGCGGGATGCACTCCCAGCACGGAAAAGTAGTTGCCAGAAACCAATTCGCCGCCAATCCGCTCCGTGCTCCCGTGACTCAGCGCCAGAGCGGTGCGGCCACGCGCAGCAAGTCCGGTAAATGAATGAGCCTGTTCGCGGTAGTCCAGGTAGTCGGGATAGCCGAAGACAAAATCCGGATTATTTTTCTGAAGCCGCTCCAGCATGACGACCTCGCCGGGATTCCCCACTCCCGGCACCGGCCTGATCAACACCGCATTGATCACCGTGAAAATCGCGGTATTCGCACCAATGCCCAGCGCCAGGGTCAAAATGCACACCAGCGCAAACCAGGGATTCTTCCGCAATCCGCGCACGGCAAACTTGAGATCGTTCAGGAAGGATTCGACCATAGGCGATCCTCGCTCATCGCGCTGGTCTCTATGACGCGCCCGGCATCACCGGTGTTAACCCCCCGAGGGGGAGTCGCCCTCCCTGTCCATCGGGCAACTCAACGGATACTACACAGCAAACTTAAACCTTGTAGAATCAACACTTATACGCCACCTTCGCAACCGTTGATTCTAAAGAGCTTACGGGATCATTAAGTCCTGTAGATGCAACACTTACAAAATTCACGGTGGGCCAATTCGACAACGACCCTCGTCGAACACCGCTTCGCCCTCGTAAAAGGACCAAACCGGTTAAACAGGATTCGCAGTTGGCACCTCGCCCCCGCTGCGAAACTCCCCCTCCCACCGCGCCACCACCACGCAAGCCAGGCAATTCCCCAAAACATTCACCGCCGTCCGCCCCATATCCATCAACTGATCGATCCCAAACAGCAAGAACAGCGGCTCCGTCGGCAAATGAAACGAAACCGCCGCAGCCAAAACAATCACCAGCGACGCCCGCGCCACCCCCGCCGTCCCTTTGCTGCTGATCAAAAGCGTCAGCATCATCACGGTCTGCTGCCCGATCGTCAGATGAATTCCCGCCGCCTGCGCCACAAAAACCAAAGCCAGCGCTTGATAAAGGCTCGACCCACCCAAATTAAAGCTGTACCCAGTCGGCAAAACAAACGCCACCGTCTCCCGCCGCACTCCAAACGCTTCCATCTCCTCCATCGCGCGCGGCAAAGCCGCTTCCGAGCTCGCCGTCGCAAATGCAATCGTCACCGGCTCGGTCACCGCGCGCATAAATTCTTTAATCGGCGTCTTCACCAGCAAAGCAACGGGCAGCAGCACGCCAAAAATAAAAACAAACAGTGCTGCGTACATCGTCGCCAGCAATTTCAGCAACGGCAAAAGCACGCCCAGTCCCAAGTGCCCCACGGTGTAAGCAATCGCCCCAAACACCCCGATCGGCGCCACATACATCACCAAATTCGTGAACTTGAACATCGTCTCCGAAAGGCTCTCGGCAAACGCCAGCATCGGCCGCCTCTTCGCCTCCGGGACAAACGCCAACGCCATCGCAAACAAAAGACTGAACACCACAACCTGCAAAACCTGCCCCTCAGCCACGGACTTCGCGATGTTCTCCGGAAAAATATCGGTAATCAGTTGCCCCGCCGTATGCGGCACCGCATTGATCGGCGCGCCCCCAACCGCAGGCGGAAGATGCACACCCTCCCCCGCCTTGCTGATATTGATCGCCACAAATCCGATTACCAGCGTCAGCACGGAAACAATCTCAAAATAGATCAGCGACTTGATCCCCAGCCGCCCCACCTTCTTCAAGTCCGCATGCCCCGCAATTCCTACCACCAAAGTTCCAAACAAAAGCGGCGCAATAATCACCTTGATCAACCGCAGAAATATCGCCCCCAGAAATTGCAAATTCTCCGCCACAGAAGGCCAGTCGTGCCCCAACTCAGCGCCCGCCACCAATCCCACCACAATCCACGCGGTCAGTGTCCGCCGCGCCATCGCATAACCTGCAAGCAGCGCAATCGCCACCCACCGCAAAATCACCGGCACCACCGCAGGCAGCGCCACAACGCGCCAGCCCTCCAGCAGCGAACCCGCAATCGCCACGGCCCCAGCAATCAACACCAACACAAGCAGTTTGTTTTTCACTCCCATTCCGCAACGTTCCTCATTGGCCGCGAACGGTATGCCGGATATTCCCCCATGTCAATGCCTTCAGGCAACCTCTACGCCTCCGCGCATGGCACGAGACGCTGACGATACCAGCCCCTAAAAAAAACAACGGCCCCGCAGAATCTCCGCGGGGCCGTCGGTAGACTGTCTGGAATTGGCTGAAGGCGCGTAGGCCTTTTGCGAATCCAAACTTCGCTTGGACTTAATGGCTCACGCCTTAAGCCTCAGCCACCTCACGTTTACCACTACTATCGGAATTTTTCATGTTGTATGGATCAACCTCCTTTCCCGTGTAAGCCCATCCTAATTTCAAGCCGCGGCAAATTCAATATCGAAGTTGCGGTCTGCTCCAAAATCGCCAGCAGCGCACGCTGCGCACAATTGTGCCAGTTCCCGCACCGGGGGCATCAAAAGACTCTTGAATGTGTATCCCAAGGAGACCCGAATGTCGAAATTAGCGAAGAAAGTAGCCCTCGTTACCGGCGGCTCGCGTGGAATCGGCGCCGCCATTGCCAAGCGTCTGGCCGCGGACGGCGCGAGCGTGGCCATCACCTACGCGAAGGGTGCAGACGCAGCCGCATCGGTTGTCAAAGAGATTGAACGCGCCGGCGGAAAGGCCATCGCGATTCACGCGGACGCCACCGACGCCAAAGCGGTTACAGCTTCTGTCGATAAGACCGTCGCAGCCTTGGGCCGCATTGACGTGCTCGTGAATAACGCTGGTACGGCCATTCCAAAAAAGTTTGAGGACGCCACGCTCGAGGAACTGGACCTCATGGTCGACCTCAACATTCGCGGCGTCTTCCTCGCGACGAAGGCGGCGCTGAAGCACATGAACAACAACGGGCGAATCATCATGATCGGATCGTGCGTCGGCGAGCGTAACATGACGCCCGGATTGGCGGCCTACGCGGGCACAAAGGGAGCCGTCAAGATGTTTACCCAGGGCTTGGCCAGGGAAGTGGGTGACCGCGCCATCACCGTCAACAACGTCCAGCCGGGTCCGATCGACACGGACCTGAATCCCGCCGAAGGTGATTGGGCCACTCCCCAGAAGGCCAACACCGCACTGAACCGCTACGGCACCGTGGACGAAGTCGCCGCGCTGGTGGCGTTCGTCGCCAGCCCCGAAGCGTCCTACATCACCGGCGCAAACCTGACCGTCGACGGCGGCACCAACGCCTAACAGCAAACCGCCAGGCGAGCATTTACCCCACCGGTGCGTGTGTGCGGACCATCCGTCTCTGCGTGCTTCTGCGACTCAAAAATCGAGCTTCCCACTTTACCGATTACCGCGTCAATCGGGACTTTGACCGGACTTTGACACCGGATTCAGCTCGCTAGTCTTGCGGATACGTTGACTTAACTCCGACACGCAACCTAACATCCGAAACGCATCTGAAGCCGTTTCGGCCGTGGAGCAAGGATTCCGTTCGGGGGGCTGGAAGGGTGTTCTTCGTAACAGGATTGAAGCCTTGCTGGCACACCGCCAGACTACGCATTCTTCCGCATACGCGATTGCTGCTCTTTACGCCGAGTTGGGAGACAAGGATCAGGCCTTCCAGTGGCTCAACACTGCATATCAGGAGCGCAATGGAGAGCTACTGCGAATGAAGACCGACTTCGCACTCGACGCAATACGTTCCGACCCACGGTTTGCTGAGTTGCTGCGGAAGGTGGGGCTGCCGCAGTAGCTTCGGGCGACCAACGAAGCCTATCTACCGGCGATTTGCGTCGCTCTTGACGGAAAACCGGACTCCCGGCGCGCTTTGGGTCTATTCATAGCGGAGCGCCTCCATCGGATCGATGGAGGATGCGCGGCGTGCAGGGACAAAGCAGGCCAGCGCCGCGGCGGCAATGAGGACCAATGTTACTCCGGCAAGGATCCACGGGTTGCGCGAGCTTTCCATGACCCAACGCGTGGAGATTTTGTTGAAGGCGATGCTTAGGAGGATGCCGGCTAACAGGCCGGCACCGACGTTTATGGCGGTCGAGGAAAAAACCATGCGAAATACGTCGGAGCCACGAGCGCCGAGGGCCATGCGGATCCCGAATTCGTTGGTTCTGGTAGCGACGCCGTAAGAAACCACGCTGTAAAGGCCGACGGCCGCGAGCACCAGGGCAAGTACAGAGAAAATCGCGAAGAGCCGGGCGACGAAACGTTGCTGGGAGTATTCCGGGAGATCGGAGATCCAGGTTTCGAGGTCCTGGACGCGCATGACTTGCTGCTCGCGATCGAGTAGAACGAGGCGGGCGCGAATGTCATGAAGAATGGACAGCGGCGCGACGTGCGAGCGAACGAGAATCTGCGTGAACATGCGCAAACTCAGCGTGTAGGGAACATAGATGCCGGGCTTGATGGGATTGCGCAGGCCGTCGTCCCGTACGTCGGAAACCACGCCGACGATTTGCAGCCAGCCGTCGCCACCGCCCGGAGCGGCGGGAGAGTAAGGCGGCTCATCCTTCATGGCGGGAAGGCGGAGCTGGTGACCGATGGCGTCGCCGTTGGGCCAGTATTGGCGTGCCATCGTTTGATTGATCACGGCGAGCGGAGCGCCGCGCATCGTTTCTGTGTGATCCCAAATGCGGCCCTGCGCCAGCGGAATGTGCAGCACGTCGAGATATTCGGGGCTGATGAAGTTGACGCTGGCTTCGGGCTTTTCGGCGGAGGCGCTGCCGAATATTTCGAAGCGCGTGTCCCAGCCGTTTTCAGGAGGAGTGGCGTTCGTGGAGATGCCGGCGGAAATGACTTCGGGCATGGCCGCGATGCTGGCGCGAATCTGCTCGAAGTATTCGCTGCGGTCCTTCCAGGAGACGTGCGTGTTTTCGTGGATAGGAATGGGGACGGACATGGAGGCGTGGGGATCGTAGCCGAGATCGGCTTTGAGCAGGCGGACGAAGCCTTTGCCGGCGGCGCTTGCGGTGGAAAGCAGAAGAACGGTGAGAGCGACTTGCGCGGCGACCAAGAGCCGGTGGGCACGCTTTGCGTGGGAGCTTCCCATGACACGGCGTCCGCTGCCTTGCATGAGGCGCGCGATATCGGGGCGGGAGAGTTGGAGGGCGGGAGAGAGGCCGAAGAGGATCGTGGTGGCAAAAGCGAGGCCGACGCAGAAGAAGAGGACCGGGATGTTTATTTTGATGACGGCTTCGGCTGGAAAGGGCCCATTGGGGATCCACGCGACGATGAGCGCGAGGCTTTTCCAGGCGAGAAGCACGCCGAGCGAAGTGCCCGCGAGGGCGATGGCGAGAGATTCCGTGAGCAACTGGCGGACCATGCGAAAACGGCCGGCGCCAACCGCGGCGCGGACGGCGAGTTCCTGCTGCCGCTCCGCACCGCGTGCGAGAAGGAGGATGGAGACGTTGGCGCAGCCGATTAGGAGGAGAGAGGCTACCGCACCAAGCAGGAGATAGAGAGTGGGACCGATAGGCCTGGCGTAAAGCTCGATGATGCTGCGAAGGTTAACGCGAAATTTTTGTGGGTATTTTTCAGGCGATTCTTTGGCGAACTGCTCAAGATAAGGTTGAAGCTCGGAATTGGCCTGCGCGACAGTGACGCCGGGGCGGAGCTTCATTGAGGCACCGAGATGGATATTCACGTCGCGGGTGACGCGTAGCGGGAGATAGAGATCCACGTTGCGCCATCGGAAGCGCGGAGGCATAACTCCGACAATCTGATAAGGCTTGTGAACGAGTTGAATGGTGCGGCCGACGACGTTGGGGTCGCCCATGTAGTAGCGCTGCCAGAATTTGTAGCTGATAACGACGACGGGTTGAGCGTCCTGGCCAAAAGGGGCGTCGGAAGGGATCAGCCAGCGGCCCATGAGGGCCCTTGTGCCCCAGTGGTTCGGGTCACCCGGAGAAATGTAGCTGGCTTGAACGTCTTCGGGAAGGTCACCGTCGGTGGTGGTCAGGTTCCAGAAATCCTCGGCGGCGATGCTTTCGATGGTTTTGGCCTGGCGAAGCTGTTCGAGTTGGGGACCGTTGAAGCCGGACTCGCGATCGTTGCCTGCGGCGTCGAGCATGCTGAGTTCCATAATGCGATCGGCACCGGGATACGGGAAGGGATCGATGAGCACGGCGTAAATCACGCTGAAGACGGCACTTGTAGCGGCAATGCCGAGCGCGAGCGATAGGATAGCGGTCAGCGCGAAAGTGGGGCGCTTGCGAAGTTCGCGAGCGGTGAAGAGCAAGTCGGAGAGAAAGGAGTGCATCGAGGCCTCCTGGATTGGACGATGTCACTTCTGAATAGTTAGTAGACGAGAGTGGGAGGAAATAGTTCCATGAGGAGATGAAGAATTGTGAACCTAAGGACGGGGGCAACCGGGCACTGAGTCCGTGGCCACCGCAAAATACTGTGGGCAGGTGAAGGACTGCGGCTACAGACTTTAGTTACTTTAAGTTGTTATTTGAAACGAGCTCCGATTTCTGCTTGAATAAGCCCACCGGGAGTCACAATGAAAATATACAACGTCTACGGCTATCTGATTATTTTGCTCTACATGCTGGCTTGTATGTATTTCGCCCCAAGCCATTTGGGACCCTGGGCTGGAATGTTGATAGGCGGAGTCTATTTTGTCGGCTGCTGGTTTCTTGCAGGGGTGTATCTGGCTGATGTTCTCCATATGGGAATCGCTCACCGCGCGCTCGACTATAAAGAATGGTTCATAAAAGCCGTTACGGTCGTGAACAACTTCTTCGGGATCTATGTGGATCCGATCGCCTGGGTGAATCGCCACCGATTGCACCATAAAAACGCCGACCACGATGGGGATCCCAATAAAATTGCAGGCGATGGTTTTTGGCGAACGATGTATCGCTGTGTGATGCCGTATAAATGCAATGAGAATCTGGCCGTCGACCCGATTTTGAAGTCCCGGACTTTTCGGGCGGTTGCTAACCCGTTTTTTGCAATCGTTTCGCAGGCTCTTAGTTTTTATCTCCTATGGAAGTTAGTTGGCGATCTGAAGTTTGTGCTGGTGATGTGGCTTGGAATCCGGATTTTTGCGCTGTGGGTAAATATGATTCAAAACTATTGGACCCACACTCGAGACTTCGGGTACCGGCGGTATAGCGATGAAGAAGACAACGCCATGAATATTGGCGAGTGGCTGCCGGTAACGGCGACCTTTAGCGCTTGCTTGCAAAATAATCATCACCACTATCCGGGGCTTTTGCGATTGAGCCACGACAAATCGGAATACGACTTTGGATTGATAACCATCAAACTGATGAAATTTTTGGGCTTGGTGAAGGCAACGACAAAGGGTGCAGAGATACCCAAGGATGTTCCACTAGGCGCCCTGGATTTTTAGGCGCTCTTTTTCTTTTTTAGAAATGGATCAATCGTTTGCCTGACAAAGTTGGGTGAAATTTCCTGGCCATCCAAACCGTAAACCTGCGGCCATGAATCGGGATAGTAGTAAGTTCCAAAAATTCTATCAATCCACGGAAAATGAATCGCAAAGTTCTTGTCGATGCCCTCTTTTTGAGAGGTATGGTGCCAATGATGGTATCTGGGCATAACCAAAAACTTTTCGAGCCATTTCGCATTGGGACCGAAATTGCAATGAGTCCAGGTCGCGTGAAGGGTAACAAAAATCAAATACCACAGCATGATCGATTGCGAAAAGCCGAGCATGAGAGGAACAAGGATAAATCCGCGCACCAGTGTGTCGTCCACAAAGTGGGAGCGTGAGCCCGCGATCCAATCCAGGGCCTTCGAAGAATGGTGAATGGAATGAAAACGCCATAGAAAAGGGACTTTGTGCAGAGCCAGATGAATAAAATATTCAGCAACGTCCGCAACCACCACGGCCAAAAAAAACTGCAAAAGCCAGGGCATGCGAGCGATAAATACTTGAAGAACCGGAACACCCAAATATTTAGTGGCCTGGGTAGCGGGCAGCAAAACCAGGAAGGATAAAATTTGCAGCGGAAGATGAGTGGACATGAAATAAACCACATCCAAAGTCCAATCCTTCCTGAATGTGCCTTGTTTTGGATACTGGGGCCAGAGTCTTTCGAGTGGCACATAAATGAGTGCCATCAAAAACAAATCAAGCAAAAACCAGTCGAGGCCGATGGCGAGCCCACCGTGAACCGTGCCGTTAATCTGTACGCTGGATCCGCCTAAAGCCGTGGCCGCGATGGCCAGCAACATTCCAGTCAATGCCAAAGTCTTTTTCTTGCGCCTAATCGCAGAAAAAACTCCGAAAAAAATTGCCGCCACGATGAGGCATTGGATTAGAACGCGCATGATCTGCATTGGATAATGAGGACGCAGGTCAGGAGTGCTTAGTAGCAGAGGAAAATGCAGGCACAAAACTCCGCCGAAGGAAAGAAATCCAAAAAATATGGACAATATCCCACTCCACCAGCCCGTTCCAAAGCCCGTGGACTCGGCATCGCCAAAGAATTCATTAATTTTTTGCTCGATCACGATGCCTCCTGCTTACGTTCCCGGCATAAAGATAAGAGTTAAGGACGTTGGCAGACATGAGCAAATCTTATTCTATCGGGCGAAAGCCGCGCTGAGCGACTTTATTGAAACCTGGTGCCTGATCAGCCGTGCGGGCTCAGCCGGACAAGTTCGTTGTGAGCGGACTTGAACGCTCGGTGCGTTTGCAGGCATATCCGCTTATAATCCAAGGTATTCCAAATGGCTCCGCCACAGCAAACGCACGCATCCGCCTGGTCAACCCGCCTTGCATCGGAGCTAAGCGCAAATGACCAGAGCGCGCAAACGATGATTGCTGGACTCACCGAGGAACAGCTCAATTGGCAACCAGCCCCGGGCTCTTGGAGCGTAGGGCAGTGTCTCGAGCACCTATGCTTTATGAATGAAGCCTATCTGCCTGCGATTTCCGCCGCGCTTGCAGGAAAGCCGGATGCCCCGGCAGAAAACATCACTCCCGGATGGTTCGGAGGTTGGTTTCTCCGCAAATTTGTCGAACCTTCTCCCAACGGCAGCCGTGTTCCTGCTCCCTCGAAAATTCGCCCTGCGGCGCGCGTCGAACTCTCCGTTCTGGACCAATTCCTCTCCGGCAACAAGGCGTGCCGCGAACTGATTCTCAGCGCCCGTAATAAAAATGTGAACACCATTCGGTTCTGGAATCCGCTTGTACCCGGCATTCGCTTCACGGTTGGCACAGGATTTCAGATCATTGCCAGCCACGAACGCCGTCACCTTCTGCAAAGCGGACGAGTCCGCGACTCGGCAAACTTTCCTCCCAAAATGCCCTAAGGATTTTCAGCTTCTGAGGAATCGTATTGCCGGAAGCTGAAACTGCCCTCTTGTGTCCCCTGAACTCAAAGCCGGCCACAAGTTCACTCGGTCGAGACTGGAAATGCAAATTCCAACGACCAGTTCGGGCGCATTTGCCTATAGTTGCGTTCAGGAGTAAATTCTCGATTGACGAAGAATATTGATAAGGGCATTCAATCCCAAGAGGGGTCCCATGAAACGCCGTGATTTCCTGCGTACAGCAGGTGTAGTTACAACAGCCGCCGCGTTCCCGAATACGGCGGTGCTCTTTGCACAGGGGACGGCGCCCGAGGCTTGGCGCACATTTGAGGTAACAACGAAAATCCAGGTCCTGAAGCCTTCCGGCGTAACGCGGATATGGACGCCGACTGCGTTGCTTGCGCCCACGCCATTCCAAAAAACCCTTTCGAATGATTTCAAGGCCGAGGGCGGCACGGCCAGAATCATCGAAAACCATGCCGACGCCCTGGGCATCGTCTCCGCGGAATTTCCCGCTGGCGCTAGTCCGATACTCACCGTGACAAGCCGCATCTCAACCAAAAATATTGCCGTTGACCTCTCCGCACCGAGCAAGCCGCCGAAAGAAGACCAGGCGGTGTTGAATCATTTCCTGCGGCCCACGAAACTCATGCCCACAGACGGCATCGTGAAAACAACGGCGACGGAAATCACCAAGGATGCGAAGACGGACGCCGACAAAGCCCGCGCCATCTACGAATGGATTGTCGAGAACGCCTTCCGCAATCCGAAAACACGCGGCTGCGGCCTGGGCGACATCCGCTTCATGCTGGAGACCAGGGATTTGGGAGGCAAATGCGCCGACCTCAACGCCCTTTACGTCGGGCTGGCCCGCGCCGCAGGCCTTCCCGCGCGCGACGCGTACGGCATCCGCGTCGCCAAATCGGAGTTGGGCTACAAAAGCCTCGGTCCTTCGACCGAGGTCGTCACGAAAGCGCAGCACTGCCGCGCGGAAGTCTACCTGATCGATTATGGCTGGGTTCCTGTTGATCCAGCGGACGTCCGCAAAGTGGTCCTCGAAGAGCCGCCCGGAAATCGCGCGATCGACGACGATATGGTCAAAAAGGCCCGCGCACGCCTATTCGGGTCCTGGGAAATGAACTGGATGGCCTACAACTTCGCCCATGATGTCGCCCTGCCGGGATCGAGCGGCGCGCCCATCGGTTTCTTCATGTACCCGCAAGCGGAAACGGCCGACGGCCGCCTCGACTGCCTCGATCCAGACAACTTCAAATACGAGATCACCTCGAAAGAAATCGCAAACGTGTGAAAGGCTCCGCGAACGCCAGTTTACCCACGTGGGGGAATTCGCTAAACCCAGCACAAATCGTCTAAAGTGTTCCTGCAATTTCTCGGGGGCTGAAGTCACCATGAAACGCGCAGCGTCCTTTTTTCTCGTTCTATGTTTGTCGCTCTCCTTTTTTGTGCTTTCCACCACCGCGGCGCCTCCCGCTAAAGTTGTGCTATATAAAGTCGGCGTAGCCACCCGCCAATTCACTCCACCCGAGCCTTTCGACTGGCGGGGCGCAAAGACCCACGCACTAATCACCGACATCTGGTATCCCGCCGAACCCACTGCCGTCGAGAAATTCCAATGGATTGGCTCCCCCGAAACGCCTTTCGCCAGCGCAGGCAAAGCCGCTCCTGACGCTCCGATCCTCGCCGCTCCGGCAAAATTCCCGCTGATTTTGCTTTCCCACGGCACCGGCGCTTCTTCCAAAATGATGGCCTGGCTCGGCACCGCCCTCGCCTCGCACGGCTTCATCGCGGCCGCCGTAAATCACCCCGGCAACAATACACTCGAAGACTACACTCTTCAGGGTTTTTCACTCTGGTGGGAACGCGCCGGCGATCTAAGCATCGTCCTCGATCAAATGCTCGCCGACTCAGCCTTCGGCGGCCACATTGATCCCAAGCGCATTGGCGCGGCAGGCTTTTCTCTCGGTGGCTACACGGTCATCGAACTCGCGGGCGGCATCGGCGAGCCCTCCCGCTATCAGGATTTTTGCAATTCCCCCAAAGCCGATGGCATGTGCGTTGACCCGGTCGAATTCCCCGGCTTACGCAACAAAGTCGCCGCCCTCGCCAAATCCGACCCCGCCATGCAGGCCGCCCTTCTCGACTCCGCCAAATCCCATCGCGACCCGCGCATCCGCGCCATCTTCGCCATGGCCCCGGCACTCGGCCCGGCCTTCTCTCCCGAATCCCTCGCAAAAATCTCAGTTCCCACCCAGATTGACGCCGGTTATTCCGATACAGTCGTGCCCATTGAAACCAGCGCCAAATTCTTCGCCTCTAAAATTCCCGGCGCGCAACTCATCATCTACCAAGCCGTCGGCCATTACACTTTCCTGGCCACCTGCGGCGAACTGGGAGACCGCACCCGTCCCGAACTCTGCATCGACAATGCGGGCATTCTGCGCGACGAAATTCACGCGCAAATAGCCACGCAAGCTTTCCATTTTTTCGAAACCAATTTGAAGTAAAGGAAGTTTTCGTAGGGGTGGGGCTTGCCCCACCCGCTTGAACAACTGAGGCAAAATCAACCTAACGCCGGGGATTCAAACTCTTAACCTTTGAACTTTTAAACTTTTGAACTTTCTAAACTCCCTTTTCCTCTAACTCGGCAACACAAATCTCTTCTTCGGCACGCCCTTCTCCCGGTACAAATCCCGGTCCGCCGCTCCCATAATCTCGTGAATCGTTTCTCCATCCTCTGGATAAATCGCTATTCCGATACTCACCGACAGCTTCGGCTCTTCTCCATCCTCCGCCAGCCGCCGCGAAATCCTCTGCGCCACCATCCGCGCCGCGTCTAGATCCGTCTCCGGCAAAATCACCACAAACTCATCCCCACCATACCGCGCCGCCGTATCCATCTCCCGCGAATACAGCCGCAACATATCCGCCAGCCTGCAAAGCGCCCGGCTTCCCACAATGTGCCCATGCGCATCGTTAATCATCTTCAGCCCATCCAGATCCAGCAGCAAAACTACAAACCGCCGCTCCGTCCGGCCGTATCTCTTGATCTCCGTCTCCAGCGCCTCAACAAGCTGCCTGTAATTCGCCAGCCCCGTCAACGGATCGCTCACTGCCAGATTCCGCACCCGCTCCTCAGCCCGCTTGTGCTCCGCAACCTCCGCCGCCAACGCCAGCGTCGTGATAGCGATAATCCCCATAAACGCCTGCATCAGCAGCAGGGAAGTATTCTGCGATTCCCGCGCAAACGGCCCGTATCCATGCATCGTTCCCCACGACGCAATTCCCGCCAGGACGCAAAGTGCCGTCGCCGCTTCCCGCCGCCCAAACCGGAATCCCACCCAAATCAAAAATGGGATGCACAAATACTCCAGCGGATAATTCTTCAATTCCTCATGGAGAAATCCGCCGAACAAAATCCAGCTAATCGCATTCAACCCCACGCACAGCGCCCCCAGCTCAATCCACTGCCTCCGGTTCCACGCGAGCCGCGGATGCTCTTTCCACAGAAGCAGCAGAGGCGTCACCATCACGGCTCCCACCGCATCGCCCAGCCACCACGTCAACCAGATCGATCCATAAGCCGCCCAATTCGCAAACCCGCTCGCAGCCAGCGTAGTTACCCCAACGGTTGCGCTGATCGACGTCGCCGCCAACCCCGCCAGCACCGTAAACTTAAAAATATCCGACGCCCGTTCAAACGCTTCTTTCCCCCGCGCAAACCGCGTAACCAGATAACACGCCGCCGCCGCCTCCAACGTATCCCCAACCGCCGAGACCACCGACGTCCCAACGGTCCCAGCCGTCGTCAAATTGACAAAGAAGGCCCCAACCAAAATTCCCGGCCAAACTCGGTACCCGTACACCAGCAAAGCCGCAATCGCAATTCCGGTACAGGGCCAAACCGCGGTCGCGCTCGCATGCACGTAAGCCAGCTGCAACCCCAGCTTGCCGGCGGCAAAATACACCCCGGCCAGCCCAGCCGCGATCCCCGCATTTTTGAGCACTTCCGCCCGCGTCATCCCGCATTCTCCACCTCCCGGCAAACGAGCCCTGGGAGGGCACAAACCACCAGCAACCTACACGGCGAGTGTCTCGTTTTGAACCAGCCTCCCGGCCCAAAACGCCACCTTCGCCAATAAACTCCTATTTTACTGAACGTTCCCTGTGAGCGCCGCTTAAACTAAGCCCCTTTGCCAATCTAATCAATACCTTGGGGTTGCGCTCCCTCTTCATCCCGTTCGTCTGGGGCGATGCTGCACCAAGTCGTCTCCGAGACACCCACCCGCCGAACTCAGCCACGCGAATCTACCCCAGCGCCTCTCTCATCGCCATAGCCCAAATGTCCCCCCAAAATCCCAACCCGCGTCCTGGTACCCCAGCCCTCGTGCGTCCTGTAGGGGTGGGCTTCAGCCCGTCCACCTGCCACTTCCGCCCGTTACCACCACGCCACCCAACCGCAACCCTCCCGATCAATCCGCACCGCGCCAACGCCGCACAAAACCCCAGCCAGCGCCTCCCAAACAATAATGCCCACATACGCCAAATGATGAGCCGCGGTCGAAGTAATCGCATGCCAGGCCACATGCGGATCAAACGCAATCGAATCCATGCTCATCACATGCTTCACATACGCAAAATTAGTCCCATAATCCAAAACATTGTTAAACGCCACCAACAAGTAGTACGCCGCCATCGTCAAAGCAACTCCCATCTGCCCAACTCGCGTAACCATTCTCATAATCGCAACACTCCTAACTTCCAGCGCGCCCATAATAGGCGGTAACGGCCCAGCCAAGGCGCGAAATTTCCCCGTTCCCAGATGCAAAGCTTGCCCATTTTAGGGGTTTCCGAAGCAGCCTATGAGGGCGCAAACTACGGCTGGGAGAATCTCATCCGGGGCCTGGAGCGAGTAGTCGCAGGTTTGCATTTCCTTCGACAACTCATTCCAAAATACCGGCGTGGCAAAGCGAAGGATCGGAGAGAACATGAAGCCGACAAACCATCCGAATGACGAGGCCGCTTCCGCGAACATCACTAAGCGGATTCAAGAGCTGGGAGATTGGAGAGGAGAGACCCTCGCTCATCTCCGTCAGCTCATCCACGAGGCAGACCCCGACATCGAGGAGGAGTGGAAATGGGGAATCCCTGTCTGGTCCCATGACGGCATCGTGTGCACCGGGGAATCGTACAAGCAGGCGGTGAAGCTCACTTTCGCTCGCGGAGCATCCGTCCATGACCCGAAAAAGCTCTTCAATTCCAGCCTGAAAGGGAAGATGCGGCGCGCGATCGACTTCCGCGAAGGAGAGAAGATCAAAGAAACCGCCTTCAAACGACTCATCCGCGCCGCGGTGACGGAGAACTCCGCAGTGCGCGCTGAGCGGGCAGCCAAAAAGAAGTAAGCCAGGGCTTTTCTGTCGGGCCTGCCGTCTACTTCTAGCGCGCCCTGGCCGCGACGATCGCCGCAGCCATCGCCAACTTGTGATCCTTGCCCCAAGGCGCCCCGATGGACCTCCTCAGCTCCCGGAAGTGGGCTGCGATGTCCGCAATGCCCAGCGCCTCGCTCGCTGCATCAAACACGTTCTTCGCGTCGTACCAGTGGACGGCCCAACCACGCGCCTCGGCCGCGGCGGCTAGCGCCCTGCGGTACATCACCCAGTCGGCGACGTTTTTCGCCCGGTAATCCTTGATCCGCTCGGCAATGGTTGGTGGCAACTCTTGGCACTCGCGAAGCGCGACGCCGAGGATGCTCCCAGGCGCCGTCTTCGCGACGGCGTCCAGAACGAGTTTTGCGTGCCGTTCCGCCGACACCCGCACGCGCTCCACCAGCGCCACTGCCTCATCGAGCGGAAGCGCCTGCCCTTCGCTGTGGTGCGGAATTTTCGGCAGGTCCTCGTCCACCAGTTCGACGCGGCGACGGTCGAGGAGCGTCCCGTCGCGCGCGACCGTCACCAGCACCGCCCAGCCGCCGTGATCCGATATCCCGATGATTCCGTCGTCCTTCGACATGATGTTTTCTGGAGCGCAGAGATAATGTACGGTCGCCCCTGTCGTCGAGTCAATTTCCAACAAGAACGGCGCCGTGTTAATTTGACCGGCACTCCCGCTGCGCTAGGATCTCTCTACCGGCAGGGAGCCGGCTGAGGAGCGAGTATGACCGAGTTCATCACCATCCGTGGTGCCCGCGAAAATAATCTACAGGACGTCTCGCTGCAGATTCCTAAACGCAAGCTCACCATCTTCACCGGCGTTTCGGGCTCGGGGAAATCGTCGATTGTCTACGATACGATTGCCACAGAAGCGCAGCGCCAGCTCTACGAAAACTTCAGCCTCTTCATCCGCAACTTCCTCCCGAAGTATCCGCAGCCCGACGCTGAGGCGATCGAAAATCTCAACATGGCCGTCATCGTCGACCAGAAGCGGCTCGGCGGCGGCTCGCATTCCACCGTCGGCACGGTGACGGACATTTACGGCGTGCTGCGCCTCCTCTTCTCGCGCGCCGGGAAACCGTCGGCGGGCGGAGCCGTTCATTATTCGTTCAATGATGTGCGCGGCTGGTGCCCCGAATGCAATGGACAAGGCAAGAAAGTCGGCGTGGTGTCCGACGACTTCCTCGATATGAGCAAATCGCTCAAAGAAGGCGCGGTCCAGGTGCCTTTCTGGGGGGATTTGGAGCGGCAGGCCTATTCGGCCTCAGGCTTTTTCGATAACAACAAGAAGCTCAGCAAGTACACCAAAGAGGAGATGGAGCTTCTGCTTCACGGCAAGGACAGAAAGTTCAAAGCCAAATTCGGCGCCAAGACGATCAATCTCACGTACCTCGGCATCATCGAAAAGATCGAGCAATACTACATCCGTCGCGACATCAAGACGCTTTCCGAGCGCACGCAAAAAGCGATCATGCCCTATCTCAAGCCGCGCGAGTGCCCTTTGTGCAAAGGCGCGCGCCTGAATCAGGCGGCGCTGGCCAGCAAGATCAACGGGCACAACATCGCCGAGCTCTGCGCAATGGAAGTCGGTCAGCTCATCGAAGTGGCGCACGGCATCAAAGAGTCCAAAGCCGCGCCAATCGTCGCCGCGCTCACGGAGCGGCTCGAGAATGTCGTTGGAATCGGGCTCGAATATCTCAGCCTCAACCGCGAGACCGACACGCTCTCCGGCGGCGAATCCCAGCGCGTCCGCATGGTCAAGCATCTCGGCAGCAGCCTCGTCGATGTCATGTACATCTTTGATGAGCCGAGCGTCGGCCTTCATCCGCGCGATGTGCATCGGCTCAATGAGCTGCTCGCCAAGCTGCGCGATCAGGGCAACACGGTCCTCGTCGTCGAACACGATCCCGCCGTCATCGCGGTCGCCGATCATATCGTTGACGTCGGGCCGGGAGCCGGAAGTAGCGGCGGCCACATCGTCTTTGAAGGCACCTACGACAAACTCCTGAAGTCGGACACGCTGACGGCGCGCCATCTCAACAAATCGCTGCCGATCAAAGACAAGGTGCGAAAGCCTGCCGGGCAGTTTCGCATCAAAAAAGCCCACGCCAACAATCTCAAAAACATCTCGGTAGATATTCCCAAAGGCGTGCTTACGGCGATCACCGGTGTCGCGGGCTCCGGCAAGAGCTCGCTGATTCATGAGGTGTTTCTCGTCGAGCATCCCGAAGCGGTCGTCATCGATCAGTCGCCAGTGGGGGTTTCCACGCGTTCGAACCCAGCCACCTACACCGGCGTCATGGACGACGTACGAAAAGTATTCGCCGCGGCGAACAAAGTAGATGCCGGACTCTTCAGTTTCAATTCGAAAGGCGCGTGCGAAACGTGCAACGGGTCAGGAGTCATCTACACCGAGCTCTCGTTTCTCGAGGAGTTCAAGTCCCCTTGCGAAGAATGCCAGGGTCGGCGCTTCAAAGAGGAAGTGCTTGCCTACAAGCTCGATGGCAAATCGATCAGCGACGTGCTGTCGCTCAGCGCGGTGCAGGCGCTCGAGTTCTTTTCGCACAAGGAGATCATCAGGAAGCTGCAAGCGATGCGCGATGTCGGGCTTGGTTATGTGGCGCTGGGACAACCGCTCAGCACGCTCTCCGGCGGCGAATGCCAGCGCCTCAAACTCGCCAGCGAACTGCACAAGGACGGCAGCATCTACGTCCTGGATGAACCGACCACCGGATTGCACATGTCGGACATCACCCATCTGCTCGCCATCATGGACCGCCTCGTTGACGCGGGAAACAGCGTTATCGTAATCGAGCACAACCTCGATGTGATCCGAAACGCGGATTGGATCATCGACCTTGGCCCAGAAGGCGGCAGCAAAGGCGGCGAAGTGGTCTTCGAGGGCACGCCGGTGGAGCTCGTGAAAAACAAGCTGTCGCTGACCGGCCAATACCTGCGCCGGTGAACGGTGGCCAAATAGGGGCTACTCCCCAAGCGCCATCCCGCTTGCCCTGTTTGCCCTGGGGTACGAAGGGAGCCTCGAAGGGAGATACGCAGGTAGCGTAGCGAAGGATCTCACGAGTGCAGGATCGACTGTTTTCTTCGTTCGGACTGCCGCATAATCAACATCGTGAGCCTAGGAAGCTTACCCTCATGAATAGGCTCGCCAATCTGCTTTCTCCGTCCCGCGCATTCACTCGTCGTGTTTTTTCAACCACGATTCTTCTGGTCTGCGGTGCGCTTCTGATCGCTGGCTGTGGAGCCAATTCCGGGGGCGGCGGCGGAGCCCTCGGGGGATTGGCCGGCGGCCCCTTTGGTGAGATAACCGTCCCTGCGGCTGCGGGCGCGGGCGCTTTAGTCGGCTCCGCGGCCGGCGGTATTGGAGGCGCGGCACTCGGTAGCTACGGCGAGACTCATTCCTCCCAACGTCATCTAGACTGCCACTCTTACAAGCCCCGTCACACATAAGTCCTTTGCTTGCCACTCTTACAGAAAACACCCGGGGTGGGGTGTCCGAACGTTCCAACGTTCAAACCTTCCAACGCCCTCGCTTCGCGAAGTACTGTTGCGCCACCCCGCACAAGGTGCCAAAATGACCTCTGTTAGCCGCCTCCACCGGGAAACATCTCCGCTCCCCCTGGTGTCTAAGCAAATGAGAGCGGACATCGGGCTCGGCATCCGCAGACTGCCGCACCCGGTAGCGAGTCGCTCCCGGCATCGGGATCGAACTCGCAAGAAGGCCTAGGTCCAACGTTCTAAGGAGTGTTCTAACGTAGGACCAAGGAGCAGGGAGGCCCGAGCATCTTAATCGGGTCGGAAAGGCCGGCAGTGTCCGAATGGGCAGGCGCCCTTTCTTGGGGCCGCGATGAAGCCGAACTCGTCTCTGAGCTGCAAGCTGGCTCGGAAACGGCATTCGACTGGCTCGTCACCCACTACCACGCCCCGGTCTATAACCTGATCCTGAGCATGCTCGGCGACACCTCCGACGCCGCCGACGGCTCCCAGGAAGTTTTCTTGAAAGCCTTCCGCGGCATCCGGAAATTCCGCCAGGGCAGCTCATTGAAAACCTGGCTCTACCGCATCGCCATTCGCGAAGCGCTGAATCACAAGCGCTGGTTCAAGCGTCATCTGCAGAAAAATGTTTCGATCGACGCCGGACCCGAAGAAGGCCATGCGCAAATCGAAATCGAAGATCTCGGCGCAACGCCGTTCGAGCAACTGGCTTCGCGAGAAATTCAAATCGCCGTGAAAGACGCATTGCAGCAAGTTCCCGACGTCTTTCGCACCGCGGTCATCCTGCGCGACCTCGAAGGGCTGAGTTACGAAGAAGTCGCCGAAGTCCTCGAGTGTAGCGTCGGCACCGTGAAGTCGCGCATCCTCCGCGGACGCCGCGCCCTGAAAGAAGTTCTCGAGCCGCTGCTCCGCGAACACGAATCGCAAAGCTCTTCGCGCTCGCACGGGAACGTCAGCGAGCCGCAACCATCTCCTTTCGGCGACGCGTATTCAGCCGCGCGCCGTATGAATGATTCTTCACACGATTCGCAAGACAGATCCCTGCGCCCAAGTGCCGCAGGGGAGGGGCTTCCATGAAGTGCATCACGGTACAAAATAAACTGGCGGGCTATCTCGACGACGCCGTCACCGGCAATGCGCCAGCCGGTGAGCGGGCGCAAATTGGCGAACACCTCAACGGCTGCACTGCGTGCCGCGCTGAACTCGAAACGTTCCGCAAGCTTTCCGTGCTGCTTTCGCGCGTCCCGAAAAACGCGCCTCCCGCCGATCTCGCCGTGCGCATTAAAGTAGCCGCGGCACAAGCCCAGACTTCCCGGGATTGGCCCAGCTTCGTTCGCAAGGTGCGCGACCGCGGCGAAATTCTTCTCGACAACGTGTTTCGCCCGCTTACCGTTCCGGCTACCGGCGGAGTTTTTTCCGCGGTCGTCGTTTTCGTTCTCGTGCTGCAATTGATGATGCCCGGTACAACGGTGCGCGCCACATCCAACGACGTTCCGCTCAATATCCTGCGCCCAGCCGAGCTCGTTTCGCTTTCCGAGTATCCGCAGTCCTGGGCTTCCGACGAGCACCAACCAGAGCTTTCTCTGCCAGAAGGCGTTCAGGTCTATGTCACGGTGGATGCCCGCGGCCAGATGATCGATTACGAAATCCTCTCCGGCCCCGCGAGCCTGGATTTGCGCCACGAACTCGACCAGATGCTTCTCTTCTCGCGCTTCAAGCCCATGATGAGTTTTGGCCGGCCCACTTCCGGCGGCCATGTCATCCTGAGCTTCAGCGCCGTCCGCGTACGCGGATAACACAACATGAAATCTCGCCGCGTTCAAAAAACCGCATTCGCGGCCGGCATTCTATCTTTCCTGGTTTTGGTGATCAGCGCAATTCCACAAAACCGCCCGCCCTACGCAACCCCGCCTCACTCCACCGCGCCGCCTAACGCCACCACGCCTCAGGCCACCATCCCTCATCCCGTCACAACCACCGCGATGCAGCCCTCTCCGGACGAGCAAGCGTTGTTCGACGCCGCCAACCGCGAGCGTGCTGCTCAACATCTCCAGACGCTGGAGTGGGACGCCATCCTCGCCAGCGCTGCGCGCTCGCACGCACTCGTCATGACTCGCAACAGAGATCTGTCGCACCAGTATCCAGGCGAGCCTCCGCTGGAGCAGCGCGCTGCGCAAGCTGGCGCCCGCTTCGCAATGATCGCAGAGAACATTGCCTTCGGCCCCGACGCGGCAGGAATTCACGACGGGTGGATGCATTCTCCTGGCCACAGAAAAAACATTCTCAGTCCCGACGTCACCGCTCTCGGCGTCGCCGTGATACGGAAAGGGGACGACCTCTACGCCGTTCAGGACTTTTCCCGGCCCGTCCCGAACCTGAGTTTCGATCAGCAGGAAAAAGAAGTGATCGCACTGCTCTTGCCATTGGGTTTGCGCGCCGTCGAGGCGACGGCGGACGCGCGCAAGACGTGCGCGGCATCGAACGGATTCAGCGGGGCGCAACCGCGGGCGATCTTCCATTTTGAAACGGCTGATCTCAGCAAACTCCCCGACGAAGTGAGCAAAGCGGTGCATTCCAATCCGTATAGCCGAGTAGCGGTAGGCGCGTGCGCCACCACGGAAAATTCCGGGTTCGTCCGTTTCCGTTTCGCGCTCCTGCTTTATTGATTCGGCGGAAATGGCAAAAATCGAACGAGCGTCTGGGCCGAAGTGGTTGAACATTAACCTGACAATTTATTGACCCGAACGGTTGCTGGGAATAGATTGGTAATACGCGGTGCGGCTCGCAATTGCAGGAGGGCCGAGGTTATGCGTCACGCTTACACACTCTTGTTGCTTCTCATCTTTCCTCTGTTGATTCCTGCGTTGCCGGTATCTAACGTGCCGCCGGAGACCGCGCCACGAGCGGCTGGAATTATCATGACAGTCCAATATATGGATGGCACCAGGAGCAGCGAGGAGGTAATTTACCTTCAAAATGATCACCGGAGGAAGGAGCACCGGGACGAATATTACGGGACGACGCGTGCGGACGGAACCGCGGATGTTCGGTACGGCCCGCGTGTGGCATCCATAACGAGATGCGATCTTGAACAGAGATTTGAGCTGAATCTGGAGGATCGGCAGTATGAAGCGTGGCCCTATGTTCAGACGCTTGTGGCAAAGGCGGAAAGCGCGGCGCAAAGGCCTCTCCTTCCGCAAATGGGTCCTCCGGGCCCGCCGACGGTACGGGTAGAGATAACGACGTTCGACACGGGCGAGCGGAAGAACTTCTTTGGGCATATGGCCAGGCATGTCATCACGACGACCAAACAATCGCCACTGGCGGGATCACATTTTCAGCTTCTGGAATTTATAACGGACGGGTGGTACATCGATGTTGAGACGCGACTTTCCTGTGAACCATGGGCCGGTTCGGGAATAGGACTTCACGACAGGCGAATCCTTCCCATGGGACCGCTCGAGAAATACGATCTGGTTGAGAAGGGAGTCCCCGAATCCGGGCTTGCTGTGGAATGGAGGGACACTTACCACGGAATTAGGACGGAGCCCGATGGCACAAGAAAAGAATTTAGCTTCAGCCGCGAAACCAAGATCACACAATTTGTAGAAGGGGCGCTCGATCCGGCGCTATTCGAGGTTCCGTCCAGCTACCGGAAAGTGCAGACGATCGACCGCAATCCGCCGATGACACTTACGGAAGCGTGGGACACCACTCGAATCTGGCTCAAGGGCATGACGGACCGGCTTATTCATTGAAAGGGAAGACTTTTCGACGAAGCGGTTGAATCTCTAAAGGAAACGAAATACAATACGCCTCATGAATCGCGGCACGCACTCGTATTGGTTTCGATTTTGGTACCCACCCATCTAGAATGCGAGGGGCGATTCTGTAATTAGAAACAGCGCAAAAAGTTTCGACCCACTCGCAGCGAGTGGGTTTTTTGTTTTGGGGCAGAGAATTTTCGGGAAAGTTTTGCAAAGGGAAGTTCGGGAAGAAAAAAATGGATGTGAGAGGAAGAAGCCATGATTATTTCGATGAAGATGCACGCCACGCGGCAGGAGATCGATGAAGTGCGCAACATTGTGGAACATTTCGGCTACAAGGTGCACTCGATCGAGGGCGAAAAACGCGTCGTGATTGGCGTTGTGGGAG
>Ga0209038_10000091_pt1 | contig 27734 bp, 20 predicted proteins | sample BogFormECP03_OM3_FD_188237 | JGI IMG/M metagenome (GOLD analysis project Ga0209038, IMG submission 188237) | Bog forest soil microbial communities from Calvert Island, British Columbia, Canada - ECP03_OM3 (SPAdes) (version 2) | ecosystem: Environmental > Aquatic > Freshwater > Wetlands > Bog ...
CCGAGAACGTCGAGCGTCTCGCTGTCTTCGATGTGATTCCGATTCTCGAAGCGTGGAGCCGATCAGATGCACGCTTCGCGCAGACCTACTGGCCCTGGATTTTGCTGTCGCAAAAAGCATCGCTTCCGGAGAGCTATTTGCTCGGCGCGCCCAAGGCCGTCTTCGATAATCCTTTCGGACACGGTTCCTTCAGCGGCGAGATTCTTGAGGAATACGTTTCCACCTATCGTGATCCGGCCCGCGTTCATGGAATCTGCGAGGAATATCGAGCCGCGGCAACCATCGATGTCGAACACGATCGCGCGGACAAAGAAGCGTCCAGACGAATCGAATGCCCGATGCTGCATCTGTGGGCGGAGGGTGGCCCGCTCGACACGTTCTATGCAAAAGACGATGGTCCGCTCGGCATTTGGCGGCAATGGGCTCCTCACGCGCAGGGGCAGCCGATGAAGGGCGGCCACTTTTTTCCGGAAGAAAATCCTGACGAAACCGCGGTTATCGCAAAAGAGTTCCTCTCTGCCTGAAAAAGCTGTCGAACTGCCGGCGCGAGTCGCACCAATTGGCTGGCATCTTTTCGGCGTCGCCGCGTAAGAAAACGCTGAAGAAATTTAGCGCGATCCTTTTTATAGCCCTCCGATCCGGCCACAAGAAATGCTTTGCAACAAATCCACAGACTCTTTGGCGGGCAAACGCCCGGCCGGTCGAAACCACACGGTTGAATCATGAACAATTTGACCATGGTATAATGACCATGAGCAAAGAGGTGCCGAATGAAGAAAATCCCTGCGGGGGCTTTCAAAGTTCACTGTCTCGCAATCATGGACGAGGTTCAAGCCAAGCGGGAGACGGTGTTAATCACGAAGCGCGGCAAGCCGGTGGCCAAGCTTGTGCCAGTCAAAAAGGATACAGACGAGATCTACGATTTCCTTGGCGGCAAGGGCGCGATTAAGGGTGACGTGGTCCTACCTGCTCTCTCCTCGGAGGAGTGGGGAGAGCTCGAGTGATCCTCGTCGATACACACGTGGTCGTCTGGCTGGCGTTTGACCAAGAGCAAATTTCGCGCAAGGCAAGGGCAGCGATTGACGATGCGCGGAATCATGGAGACGGCTTGGCGATTTCCGATATCACCCTCTTGGAGTTATCAACGCTGGTGAACAAGGACCGGGTGCGACTGGCGATCAGCCTGGAAAGCTTTCTGCAGGAAGTCGAGGCCCGCTTCATAGTTCTGCCAATCAGTGGCCGCGCGTGCGTGCGGGCTATTGGACTGCCAGCTAGCTATCCTAAGGATCCAGCGGATCGCATTATTGGGGCTACGGCACTGGTTGAGGGACTCCCTTTGCTTACCGCCGACGGCGCGATCCGCCGGTCGAGGGCTCTTCGGACGATCTGGTGAGCAACGATTGTTTGAGTGAGGGCTCGCACGACCGGAAAAAGTGTGCGGCAGGAACGAACTCCAACGAAACGCCACCGTTGAGCCATACACACTAAAATGATATTCTTACACATAGTCGCGGAGAAAATGTGCGAACGAATATCGAAATTGACGACCGTCTGATGCGCCGGGCAATGCGGAGCAGCAGATCGCGGACAAAGCGAGCTACCGTCGAGGCAGGATTGCGGCTGCTCATCCAGACTCGCGCGCAGGCCTCGATTCGCCGCCTGCGGGGCAAAATCCGCTGGGATGGAGATCTCCACAACTCTCGTCTGGGGCGGCTTCAAAAGTAGCTGCCGATGGTAATCGTGGATACCACGGTCTGGATCGACTACCTGCGCGGTCTGCAAAACAGCGAGACCAACTACTTCGATCGCGAGCTCGGCCGGCAACGGTTTGGCCTGACGGACCTGATTCTTTGCGAGATTCTCCAGGGCTTGAGCGATGAGCACGCTTCAAAACGAGTGTTGCGCGAACTGCGCCAGTTCGAACTCTTTGAAACTGGCGGCGAGGAACTGGCTGTCGCCGCGGCAAGAAATTTCAGGAGTCTTCGCCAGCGAGGGCACACAGTCCGCAAAACGGTCGACTGTCTGATTGCCACATTCTGCCTGAGACACGGGCACTCACTCTTACACCGCGATCGAGACTTCGATCACTTCGAGAAGCTACTGGGGTTAGCGGTCATCCATCCGCGGGGTGCATAGAGAGATGGCTTGCAAGGACTGAGACGATTCGCCGCGGCGGCGGTTTTGCTGAGCGCACTGGCGCTTTCAGCCGCCCCGCGCGCGCGTCAACGGGATTCATCGGATGCCCCGGTCGCTAGAACCAGTTTCGGCGCTTCGCCTTGGCAATACCAAGACCGCGGCAAGAGCGGGACAGTCGCGGCTCCGAAAACATCCACTGCTTTTGAGGACGTCACGTCCGCGGCCGGCGTCAAATTCGACTATGTGGCGTCGCACACCTCGAGAAAATATCTGCTCGAAACCATGGGATCGGGAGTGGCGCTGTTCGATTATGACAATGACGGGCGCCTGGATATTTTTCTGGTGAACGGCGCGCAGCTTGCCGACCCCACGCCGAAGGGTTCGATTCCTCAGAAGTCGAGTCCCAGAGAATGGAACCGGCTTTTTCATCAGCGCGCCGACGGCATATTCGAGGACGTCACGGAGAAAGCCGGGCTGCAGGGAAGCGGGTACGGCATGGGCGTCGCCGTCGGTGATTATGATAACGATGGCTACGAAGATTTATACGTCACGGCTTTTGGCGGCAACAAGCTCTATCACAACAATGGAAACGGAACTTTTACCGACGTGACCGCAAAAGCCGGAGTGGCAGGCAGCGGCTGGTCAACGAGCGCTGCCTGGGTGGATCTCGATAACGATGGGCTTCTCGACCTGGTTGTTCTGCGCTACATGGATTGGGATTTCGACGATATCTGGTGCGGCGAGCATAAAGAAGGATACCGCGCTTACTGCCATCCTGATTCCTTTCGTCCCATTTCTCCGTTGGTTTACCACAATGACGGCGGCGGCCACTTTACCGAGGTCTCGCAAAAACTGGGTCTGGCCGAACCGGGCAAGGGGCTCGGCATCGCAATCGCGGATTACGATCGCGACGGGCGGATCGATCTTTTCATTGCCAATGATTCCATGAATGAATTTCTGTATCACAACGAGGGCGGCGGAAAGTTCAAAGAGGTCGCGCTGCCCGCGGGTGTTGCGCTGGATGCCGAGGGACATACCTACGCGGGGATGGGCGTTGATTTCGCGGATTACAACAATGATGGACTCCCGGACCTGATCGTGGCGGATCTGGCGAGTCAGGTTTATGCCCTGTACCGCAACAATGGGGATGACACATTCAACTATGAATCATTTCCTTCCGGAATTGGGCGCATGACCATGAATCATTCCGGTTGGGGCCTGCGTTTCTTCGATTTCGATAACGATGGATGGAAGGATTTGTTGATCGCGCAGGGACATGATCTGGACACGATCGAGCTTACGTCGCCGAACGTGCGTTACCGCGAGCCGATGCTGCTGGCGCGAAATACGGGACACGGATTCGAGGACATCAGCGCGCAATCTGGCGACGTATTTCAGAAGCCATGGGTCGGACGGGGGCTTGCGATCGGCGACATTGACAACGACGGGCGCGTTGACGCGGTGGTGACTACGAACGACGGTTCGGCCCATTTCCTGCGCAACGTGACGGCGAACGGAAATCACTGGCTGACACTTCTGCTTGTCGGCCATAAAAGCAATCGCGATGCGATTGGCGCGGAAGTCAGAGTTCAGACGGGTGCTGGGGTGCACGCCATGACGCAATTTGAAACGGTGACGACGGCCAGCAGCTACTTATCCTCGAGCGATAAACGGGTTCACTTTGGGTTGGGCGCGAGCAGCACGGTGAACAAGATTGAAATCCGCTGGCCGAGTGGGATTCGGCAGTCGCTCACGAATATAGCGGCAAATCAGATCCTGCGGATTGACGAACCGGAAAAGTAGAAGGCCCCGCGCGGAGCTAGTGCGTGAGTTTTGTTGGCATCCGACGCGCGGTCTAGTTGCCGGCCTTCTTCGATGGAGCCGCGACGGGCTTTCCGCTGTCCTCGCGCAGCTCGTGGATCGCATCCACGCTCATAGTTCCAAAATTTTCTTCAAGGCCGTTCGGCCATCGCACGCGAACGTCTTCCGCAGACGTTACGGCTCCCAACCCGAAGTGCAGGCGCAGATCATTCTGCGAGATGTAGCTCGAGCCGCTGCGAACTTCATCCACTAGCGTCCGCTTGCCGGCCTTCACACTGATTCGCGCGCCGATACCATCGCGATTGGAGCGCGTCCCCACGGCGCGGAATGTCACCCAATGATTCGGTGATCGAATCGAATTCACCAGCAGGCTGGGCGGCGCATTCATATTGTTGACCACCACAGAAATCCGCCCGTCATTCCAAAGATCGCCGACGGCCAGGCCGCGCGATGCGGACGGAGTGTTAATCCCAGGCCCGGCGGACGCGGAAATCTCACGAAATTTTCCGTCGCCTTCGTTGTGATAGAGCAAGCGCGGCTCGCGATAGCTGCTGCCCAAGCCAAATTTATCGACTTCCGGATAAACGTGGCCGTTTACGAGAATCAAATCCGGCCAGCCATCATTGTCGAAATCGAAAAACATGGTGCCCCAGCCAAGATCGTCGAGATGCTTTCCTAGTCCGGCGGCGTAGGTTACGTCCGTAAATGTTCCGTTCCCGTCGTTGCGGTAAAGCGTCGGAGTGTCGTCGGAAAAATTCGTTTTAAAAATGTCGAGCCGGCCGTCTCCGTTGTAATCCGCCACCGTGGCGCCCATGCCGGCTTGTTCGCGGCCGTCTTCATTGAAGGCCACGCCTGCCATCACCGCGACATCCGTGAAAGTGCCATCGCGATTGTTGTGATAGAGGATGCTCGGGGCGCTATCGCAGGCGATATAGATGTCCGGCCAGCCGTCATCGTCGTAATCGAGAGTTGCGACGCTGAAGGAGTACTTGCCGTTGGTTTGATCGATGTGCGCTTTTTTCGTCACGTTCTGAAATGTGCCGTCGCCCATATTTTCGTAAAGAATATTTTTTGCCCCCGGCAGGCCCCGCGGGCCGCACATCACCGGCACTCCTTTCCAAACGCAGAAAGTGCCTTCACCGGGCGCGGGCGTCTTCGAAAGATCCAGGTCCAAATAATTCGCAACCATCAGGTCGAGCTTCCCGTCGCGGTTGAAATCCACGAAGGCGCAGCCGGTGCCCCACTCGCGCCCCGATCCGGAAACGCCGGCCTTATCGCTGACGTCGGTGAATTTCCCATGATCGTTGTGGTACAGGTGATTTTTTCCGTAGTAGGTGACGTAAAGATCGTCCCAGCCGTCGTTGTCGTAATCCCCCACGCAAACGCCCTGTCCCCAGCCGGAAACGCCAGCCAAGCCCGCTTGCACGGTGACGTCCGTAAAAGTTCCATCGTGATTGTTGTGATAGAGGTGATTGGTCGGCGCGCCGCTGCCCGTGGTCCCGTCGAGAGTGGTGCCGTTCACCAGAAAAATGTCCGGCCATCCATCATTGTCGTAATCGAAGATGGCCACTCCGGTTCCGGTAGTCTCGATGATGTATTTTTTTGTGGCTACGCCGCCGAAGACATTCTGCATCGTGAGCCCGGCCGACTGCGCCACATCGGTGAAGTTCGCAAGAGCGGGTGGAGGGTTCTGCTCCGGCGATTGCGGCGGAAAAGCGGCGAACGAAGTTGCGGAGAAGGCGAGCACGGCAATCGCGAACAACTGATGCGAGCTGCGAAATTTCACGAGTGGCCCAAACGGTGGCTCAAACTTTCGGCCCTATGGCGTTCGAGAGCAGTGACAAGCGGAAATCGTAAGCCGGTGCGACGGTGGCGTCAAGAATCGCGATTGGCTAGGATCGCGACGACAATCATCGGGCAGCGGCGTCCTCGGCGGGAATCGCCCAATCCGGCGCAATAAAATCGCCGAGCAGAGTGCGATCGGGCTGCGGTTCTTCTTCGGCTCCGGCGATCCCGGCGTACTTGGCGGCGTTCGCCGCATCTCCCGCCCGCCGATGGGCTCGGCTCAAAAGACGCGCCGCCTGCACATTCGAGGGATCGAGAAGCAGCACTTGCTTTAGCTGAGCAATGGACTCCGTGACACGGTTCAGCGCCAATTCTGTTTTCGCAATTCCCAGCCGGGCCTCGACGCTCTTGGGATTCCGTTCTACGGCTTGCTCGTAGGCTCGCAACGCTTCGGCAGATTTTCCAGCGCGGTCCAACGCGATTCCGCAGAAATAAGCGAGCAGGAAATCGTCGCCAAGCTTTTGCCGGGCAGCAAGAAGCTCATTCGCGGCCTCCTCGGCCCGCCCATTGCGAAGCAGCGCTTGGGCAAGCCCGACATAACTCAGCGGCAACGGATCGCCCGCATTCACAAGCTCGCGAAACTGTTGCTCCGCTTCCTCGTAGTGCCCGGCGGCTAAATTCGCAGCGCCCAATCGAAGACGCAACGCATAGGATTTGGGAATGGCTGCAAGTCCCTTCTGCGCGGCGGAGACTGCTTCGCTGGTGCGCGCGAGGGACATCAGCTCGAGAGTGAGATTGAGCCAAGACTCTTCGCGGCCGGGAGAAAGTTCGGCGGCGTGATTCAAAGCATTAAGCGAGCCGGTCGCATCGCCGCGGCGCGCGGCCACGATGCCGATGAGGGACCACGCTTCGCCCGCGTCCTGGGTTTTCTTCGCGTCGGCCGGTATCGAATCCAGATACTCTCGTGCCGCCGCGCCGGCCGGCTCATACTCGCCGGCCAGCAAGTAAGCCAACGCCAGATCGAACCGGGCCCAGTCCGGTGGAATTGACTTCAACTCCGCGCAAAATTTCTGCATGAGCGCGACTGCCGCTGGCGCGTCCTGCGTTGCAGCGAAGAGCGAAGCCACCTGCGCGGTTTGACGCGGCGTGAGTGGTAAATCGGCGGCGCGTTCGAGAGCCTTCTGCGCGTCCGCCTGCCGCTCGAGCGACGAGTTCGCCGACGCAATCTGAATGAGAAATGCGGGATCATTCGGCCACAAGTCCCGCGAGAGATCGAGCTCGCGCAAAGCGCGCAAGTTTTCTCCCTGGTCGAGCAGCACGCGGCCCAGATAGTGGTGCGCAAAGGAATCGTTGGGAGCGAGCGCTTCGGCACGTTTGAGATGCGCGATGGCTTCACTCGGGCGATGCTCGGTCCATTCGAGGAATCCGAGACCGCGGTAAGCGTCTTCTAGCTCTGCGTCAAAACGGATGGCGTTCTCGAATTCCGCCGATGCTTCGCCGTTGCGGCCCACTGCTGCGAGTGCGATGGCCCGGAAGTTGTGAACGCGAGCGTCCGCAGGCGCAGATTGCTCGGCAACCGTAAAATGCCGCAGCGCGGCTTCGAAATCTTTTGCCTGCAGCGCGGTCAACCCAGCCTGGAATTCAGACGGCGGTGCGGCATCTTGCAGCGTCTCGAGCGGCTTGGCAGCACCCTCGGCAAAAAGTGAAACGCAAAGTGCCGTGAGGAAAGCTGCCGCGGCGGGCGCGCACCACCGGCAGCGATTCCATCCGCTACGGTTTCTGAGAAGATTTCTCAATTTGCGCCAGCCGCTCAGTCTGTTGTTCGAGCTTTTCGTGCGACTGCTTGTTCATCGCGGAGGAAAGTTCGAATTCACGCGCGGCCTTTTCCTTTTGCCCTTGGGATTGGTAAACGCGTCCCAATTTGTAATGGATCGAACCATCGTGATCCGAAGGCAGCGCAATCTTATATTCTTCCTCGGCTTTGCCGGCATCGCCAAGCTCGGAGTAGGCGGTGCCAAGGTCGCGGTGGACGTCAAGATTGTGCGGCTCGATCGCCAGCGCCTTCTGCAGATAGCCGAGCGCCTTATCCGCCTGGTGCTCGAGCAGGTAGCTATCGCCTAAATCCTGAAGCGCCCCTCCATGTCGAGGATTGATCGCCAGCTCGGCTTCCAGCTCCCCGCGCGCATCCGGAATTTTCAGGTCCTTCCACAGAAGATGCCCCAGACTGTAGTGCAACCCAGGCAGCGAAGGCTTTTGCGCCAGCGCGGCCCGGTATTCCCCGATCGCTTTGGCATCATCGCCTCGCGCAGACGCGAGATCGGCCATCACCTGGTGCGAGCGATAAGAGTCAGGGTCGGCCTGCGTGAGCTTGAGATATGCCGCCGCGCCAAGTTTTTCGTGGCAACGCGCCCGCCAGTAAGTTGCGTCCGTCGAGTGCGCTAGAGATTGCGGCAGAGCATTCAGGACTTTCAGCGCCAACTCATAATCCCCGATTTGAACCAAACCGCCCGCCGCCTCGAGGCGCAGCTCTGCCGGCAACGCGCGGTCCTCATCCTCAGACAGGCATGCCGACGACACTGTATATCGCTCTTCCAGAAGAGCCTCGCGCAACTCACTCTCGGAACAACGGAGCGAATTCGCTTCGCCGCCAGACACTGGATCGCCTTGCGCCTGCTGAGCCGAAGCCGAAACCGTTTCTCCCTGCTGCGCGGCGATAAATTTCAACGCCAGCACCGCCCCGGAATCGCCACGCGATGATATATCGGGCACTATTTTTTGCAGGCGCGCACGCGTTTCATCCGGCAACTGCTCCCCCGCCGCCTCGTCAAACCCACTTTCGCGAATGCCAAGAATCCTCTCCACCAAAGTTTCGTCAATATCGCCAGCCTGCTTCAGATCGCGCAACGACGAATCCAGGTCGCCCGCAATCAATTCGGCTTCACCTCGCCGCGCGATGGCCCGCAAGCTATGCGGATCGGCTAGCAACTCAGCGTCGAACTCGCGGATCGCTTCGGCCGGCTCGCCCGCCCGCAAATAAGTTTCTCCCAATTCCACATGAAGGCCCGCGGCTGCTGGAGCGGCCTGGATGGCATTCTGAAAATGCAGCACAGCCAGCGGCCATTCGCTGCTCGATGCATAGCTTTCGCCAAGCAGTTGCTCGATGCGAAACGAACCCGGCGCCGATTTTTGGAGCGAGGCCACCTCATCCTTTCCCAATTGAATGTGCGCGCCGCCGAGTTGATAGAGCAGATCCGCGTCATTCGGATGGAGTTTCAGAGCCTGCTCGAGAGTGGCTATTTCCGCGCGCGTATCGCCTTCGATTTCCTGTGCGGTAGCCAGCCAAAACCATATCTCTTTGCTTCCGGGCTGCTCGCGAACGGCCGACTCCAACAGAGGAATAGCCTTGCTCGCCTCCCCGGATTTGCAGTAATCCACGCCAAGAAAGAAATTCGCGCCCGCCAGCCGCGGATTCAACCGCAACGCGCGACGAAACTCCTCCATAGCCTCCGTCATGCGATTTTCAAGCTGGTAAACCAACCCAAGATTCATGTGCAGTTCAGAAAAATCAGGCGCCAATGCCAGCGCAGCTTTGTAATCGCGCTCCGCCCCGGCAAAATCGCCGCTCCTCTGCTCGGTTTGCGCTTGTTCAATTAGCGAACGTACTCGGGGAGAATCACTCGCCGCCTGCTGACCTAAGAGAAGACTCCAAACGAGGCTAATCCAAAAAATTACCAAGCGATTTCCTCTTCAGCCACGGAATGCTCTACCGAAATTCGTGGACCACGTTCGATTGGCGCCGCGGCACGATTAGTGGATTCGCCGGACGGCAACAAGGCTGGTGGAGTTCGAAGCACCCGCAACCGTGCGCGAGTGGATGAGCGCCTCAAACCATACGTCCTCGGTGGGATCAGTTGTTGGCGAAAGCCCGAGAGCGATCTTGAGTTGGCGGCGGCTGTCTTCATCGGCCAGGAAGCGCCCGGCGGCTTCCGTCCCTTCCTGCTGCAATCCCTGAAGCACGAGAATGCTGCCGTCATCCGTCGGATTGGGAAGCACGGCGATGGTGGCATAGTCTTCGCCCACGCTTCCCGTCCATCGCAATCCTTCGTAGCGCTCCTGCTCTCCCGGCAAGGGATGCATGTTCAAGAAAGCCTTGGCGCTATTGCCGACGGCCCCTTCGGACTCTTGAAAATTCATTTTGTTTTGAAAGAGAGAAACCCAGGGATTCGAGCCCGGGCTGCCGATGAAAACCAGATTATCGTGATCCAGATCGCGCATGGCCAGATCGCGCGGAAAGCGAACGGAAACGCGCTTCTGCAGCGGGCCAGCCATCTTCAGTAGAACGACCACATCGGCAACGTCGGCAAACGATGTGAGCATCGAGCCGGAAATATATTGCTGCAACCTGCCGTCCGCGAGCGTGCCTTTAGCGACTTTCGGATCAGGCAGGAAATCGCGCCGCAAATATTGGTCCAGAGAACCCTGCTGGCTGGTCAGAATGCGCACCATTCCGTAGTTGCTGTCCGCCACCACCACGGTCGTCCCATGCTTTGTGTCGATGAGCTGTGACACAGGCCACGGCATGCTCGAACCGCTGGCTCCCACCGAATTTGCTCCGCGATATGCCCACACCAGCGACCCGCACGCGATCACTGCCAGTATCGCGGCCACCGTCCACGGCACAACCGTTTGCCAGGGAAAGGCGGCTCGCGGCGGCTCTTGCGCATGCGCGTCCGCAATCGGGGAATCAGGCTTCGTCGCCGGCCTGAAAACAGGCGCGTAGGATCCCTTCGGAATGGAAACAATCAGCGGTTCGCCGCGGCCTTCCTCATCGAAATATTCATGAAGCTTTAGCCGCAGTTGCCGCACGTGCACGCGGACGGTGCTGTCTTCGAGAGGGCTATAGTCGGCGGGCTTGTGGAATAACTCGGTCCCTATTTCATGCTCGGTAAGCTCGCCGCCGTGCCCGTGAATGGTGCGCTCCGAAATATAAAGGAGCAGCTCACGAATTCGTGCACTCTTTTGGAACGGAGCGCTCGAGACGATGCGCTGGATAAGCAGGTACCGTTCATCACTCGCAATGGTGTCGGGCGCGATGGGCGGTGTGAGCCCCATGAGGATAGCTGAAAAATACTATTGATAAAGCGGGTCGCTCGGATGATACTGCGCGCACAATCTGTGCGTCAAGTGCGAGCTCCGGAGGCGACGACTTTCGCCTCCGCCTAAGTGTATTGGTCTGAGTGGTTCCCACCTGTGATTCACAAAGCTTTCACAAGCTAGGCCCTTTTACTCGCTTCCTTTTAAGGCATAACGTGCGCACCAGCATAAGGCGCTGAGCGAAATTGTGCGCCGCTTCGCCCACTTCCCGTACCAAATTGGGAAGTTCACCGAGCGGCGGTTCAGCGTGTGGGGTTGGGGGTTGTGCTGCCTCGGAAGGAGTATCCGTGAAATTTTCTGCACTGATCCTTATATGTGTCTTAGTGTGTCTGCCCGCGCATGCGCAAAATAGCAACGGCACCCTCCAGGGCACGATCACCGACGCCAGCGGCGCCGCAATCCCCGGCGTCAACGTAACCGCCTCAAACATCGACACCGGCTTCACTGCTACCGCTTCAACCTCCAGCGCAGGAATCTATCTCTTTTCAAACTTGCCGCCGGGCCGCTACACGTTGATCGCCCAGAACAAAGGCATGAAAAAGTTCGAACAGAACGGCGTCACTATCACCACCGGTACCACCACAGCGCTAAATGTCGTCATGCAAGTGGGAGACGTGACCCAGAACGTGGTAGTCACAGGAGATGCCACGCGACTGGAGACGGCAACCTCAGACATCGGCGCCACCGTCGAACGCCCTTTGATCGAGAATCTGCCCCTGGAGGTGGCGGGGACAGTGCGAAATCCCGTTCAGTTCATTACTCTCATTCCCGGATTCGTGGGCACGGTGGGAAACAATCCAGGCTCGAACAGCACCGACGACTTCAAGGTTAACGGCGGCCAAGAAAACGCCACGGACATTTTGGTGGATGGCGTCTCAATTTCACTGGTCTCCCCGAACACCCAGTGGAACAAGGGCGTTTCCACCGACGGCGTGCAGGAATTCAAAGTGCTGCAGAGCAATTTCTCGCCCGAGTACGGCGAATCGGGAGATGGAATCGTCAGCCTGACCATGAAGTCCGGCACAAACCATCTCCACGGCCAAGCCTACGACTACCTTCGAAATCGCGAGCTGGATGCCAACAGTTGGGTCAATAACACATCGGGCCAAGGCCGTTCGATCAACACGCAGAACGATTTCGGAATCACCGGTGGCGGCCCGATCTACATTCCCCATCTTTATGACGGCCGCAACAAATCCTTCTTCTTCGCAGATTTCGAAGGATTCCGCTTTCGCACCGGTGGCACTTCGATCCTGAGCCTTCCTCCCGAATCATTCCGAGGCGGAGACTTTTCTGCGCTGTTGCCCGGAACCCAGCTCTATGACCCGACGACGCACCTGGCGATTCCAGGCAATATCTTGTCGAACGATCCGAACTACACGGAAAGCCAGGTCATCACCAAGCTTTTTGCGCTGCTCCCGCCGACCAACGGCAACTTGACCAACAATACCGTCGATCCTACCGTTTCCAGCACCACCGCCAATCTATACGACATCAAATTCGATCAGCAGATAACCTCCAGCAACCGCTTCTCCGCTGGCTTCGACTACGACAATACAAACACGGGTGGATTTTCCGCGCTCGGTCCTTTGTTTGGCCAGGCTACCCCGCAAGACACGCGCTACTTCCGCGTCAGCGACGATCAAGTCATCACTCCCTCGCTGGTCAACCACTTCCTCGCCGGATTTAGCCGCCGCTTCCGCGGAGAAATCTCCAACACTCTGGGACAGGGTTACCCCACAAAGCTGGGATTGACCGGCGTCCAGAACACCACGCTGCCCTGCTTCATCTTCGAGGGTGATCCCTACCAGAACGCGCTGAACAACTGCGGCGATTCGCAATTTGCCGACAATGTCTTCCAATACAGCGATTCTGTGAGTTGGGTGAAAGGCAAGCACGAGTTCAAGTTTGGCGGCGAAGTGCGCTTCCTGCAGTTCAACGTCCGCCGCCTGACGCAGTCCTCCGGTGAATTCGATTTTAATTCGGTCAATACCAGCTCAACCGGCACGTCATCCGGCACCGGCGGCGAGCCGGTGGCCTCCGCGCTCTTTGGTTTGGTGAATCAATCGGAATACAACTACGGCGGCTTCAGCGGCGTTCGCTATCGCGACTACGCAATGTACGCGCAGGATACTTTCAAGGCCACCTCGCGCCTCACCTTCAATTACGGTTTGCGCTGGGACATTGATATTCCCGCGTCCGAAGCCTTCGACCGCTTTTCAGACGTGGATCCCAATCTGGCGAATCCCAGCGCGGGTGGCATTGGCGGCGCCTACACTTATTTCGGCAGCGGGCCCGGGCGTAACGGGCACAAGCGGCCGCAAGATATTTCCTTCAAGGATTTCGGACCGCGCGTCGGCTTCGCGTACAGCATCAACAGCAAGACGGTATTGCGCGGAGGTTATGGAATCTTTTACGAACCGCTCAAGGAAGGTTCGTTTGCCGATCAGGACGGTCTGGGATTCTTCAACAAAGAGACGGTCACGACGGCCAATCTCGCGCCCTATCAAATCGACAATGGCGTTCCGCATTATCTGCCCGCTTCCGGGCCCTTCACTCCTGACGGACAGAATGGAAACAGCGGAGTGATTCTGGTGCCCTCGAACACCGGCCGCCCCGCGGACATCCAGTCATGGAACCTGGACGTGCAGCGGCAAGTGACTTCCAGCCTGCTCATCAGCGTGGCCTATGTGGGATCGAAGGGCACGCACCTGCCGGCGCTGAACATTATTCCCAATCAGGTCAATCCCACGTTTCTATCCCTGGGGGGCGACCTGGGTCAGCAAGCTACCTGCCTTACTGCCGGGCCGCTCGGCCCCTGCCCTACGGCGGTTGCTTCGGGCGTAACTCTTCCCTATCCGGGTTTTAGCGGCACGATCGCACAGGCCTTGCGCCCATTTCCGCAGTATGGCGATTTCAACCAGGAAGACAATTCCTTCACACCGGATCGCACCGGCAATTCCACATATCACGCGATGCAGATGCAGATCAACAAGCGCTTCTCTCAAGGCCTGAGTTTCCTGGTTTCTTACACAGTCTCGAAGAATCTGACGGACGCGGACTCCTCCGGCCCCGGCGTTTCCGGCTTTATCGGCACCAACGAGTTCATCGGTCAAAATTCGTATGACCGGCAAGCGGAGAAGGCCGTCAGCCAACTCGACACGCCGCAATCTCTGGTCATGAGCTTCTTCTACGAATTGCCGCTGGGCCCGGGTAAGAAATATCTCAATGGAGGAGGCGTCTCCGGCGCAGTTCTCGGTGGATGGTATTCATCCGGAATCTTTATGTATGCGTCCGGGCAGCCCACCGAGGTGTACAGCTCGTGCGGTGGCACCGCCGGCGATGTCTTGTTTGCCGGCTGCCACTTTACGGGAGCTGCGCGCGTCAACGTAATCCCCGGAGTGGCGGAGACCAACAAGAGCTCCAGCTTCAACCCCAACACCACTTCGTTCTGGAACGCAAATGCGTTCTCGATACCTGCTCCGTTCACGTTTGGAAACGAACCGCGCTCCCTCTCCGGCGCTCGATTCTTCGGCACGCGCAATGAGGATCTCTCCTTCGGCAAGAAAACGCGGCTCTGGGGCGAGTATGCAACCTTTGATTTACGCGCGGAGTTCTTTAACATTTTCAATCGCCACATCTATATTCCGGGTGTCGGCAATCCACAGTTAAATAGCCCATTCATTCCGCTGGGCTCTCCCGGATGCAGCGGCGCCACGCAATTCTTCTCCTGTGGCTTTGGTTCCATCTCAAATTCAACGGGGCCAAGAAACATTCAGTTTGGATTCATCATTACCTATTAAAAGAAGAAGACAGCCAAATCGCCAGCCCGGTAAACTCCCTCCGGGCTGGCGTCTATTTTCTCCAGAGTCCAACAGATGAAACCTCTGCAGCGGCGATTGTTCGTCAAGACTCTTGCAGGCGCCGCTGTGGCCACCTCGAGGATCTTCGCGGTCCCGGCTTTGTCAATGCTGCCGGGTATGCGGGCGAGGGCTGGCTCTTCCGCGGCCGCCATTCTGGAACATGGCGAACAACAATTGAGATTCACGGCGGACGGCGAGCCATTTCGATTTCAAAATTTCCTGCGTGTGGCCGGCGAATGGAAGCCAACCACGCTGCCCGGCAACGTGCTGGTAGCGGGCCCTTCGTTCGATTTCGTAACGACGAGCGTCTCGCACTCCGGCAAGAGCGTCATCGCCAACGGCTTGGCGAGCGCCGAAGACACCGCGGGCAAGCCCATTCAATACCAGTGGAAGTCCGAGGTCACAGCAATTGATTCGATTGAAGGCGCGCCCTGGTATTGCTTCCGCACGGCGCTTTCCCTGCCGGCGCCGCTGCGACTGCGTCAAGACTCACGCGTCGAGCCGCAAGTCATCCTCTGGCTGCACAGCGCATCCACGCTCATGGAAGGCCAGTCCGGTAGTTGGCGGCGCGTGGAATTGAAGCAGCCTACGCGAAATTCGCTCGGCGTTTACGGCAACGACTTGCCCGCCGTCTATCTTCTCGATCAGAACGAAGGCGTTGAAACAATGATGTATTTCGATTTGAGCGATGCCGGCTGGATGTCGCTCGAAAATCTTCCGCGCTTTCTCGTTTATCGCTGCTCGGAAATTTCCTCAATCGAGAAGGATGGAAATCAGCGGCTAGGCGTCGGACTCGCCGCCGAGCACGCCACCGGAAATATCCTGCCGGCAGGCGAGATTCGATTCACGTATTACCTGATGCAGCGCCCGCTCGACCGCCTGCTGACCGAGCAGCAAGCCACGGTGCGCTGGATGAGCGCACTCCTGCCGCTTTTCACCGAGCGGCTCGACTGGCCCAAGTGCTCCACCACTTGGACAGATTTTGCAAATGGCACAGTCGCGGATCTGAAGAACAAAGACGCCTCGCAAATAGAAGTCGATGGCCATGCGGGACTACTTGCCTACGTGAAGGACAGCTCGAAAATCTGGAAGCAGCCGCCCGCCAACTTCGAGCTGATGACCGTCGCCGATGTGCTCTGGCCGTCGCTTCTGTATCTCCGCCTGCATCCCGATGCGCAGTTTTCGGCGGAATGCGATCGCCTGCTCGAAAGCGTTCCGCGCTTCTACGATCCCCGCACCAAGACCATCGCCAACGATATTATTCACTCTGAAGAGAATGGACGCGTGGACTCCTGGTATCCTTTCGAGAACGGCCTGATCAAATTTCCGATGATCGGCGCGTTAACCAGTTCCAAGGAAATCTCCACCGACTTCCTCTCCGCGTTCGACTCCGCCCGCGAAGTAGCCCAACAATACGATTACCTGTTTCCCATTTATTACCGCGTCGCCACGCGCCAAGCCGAAGGCGCGGGAACGAATTACTCGGTCGGCGGCCTCTACGCCTGGGGCGCAATCCTCGCGCACCGGATGACCGCGAACGAGAAGTACCTGGAAGAAGCGCGCCGCGCAATCAACGCACTCTGCAACGCCCCGGGCGATCGTCTTTTTCACGAACCGCAAGAACTGGGATACGCGGCCCTGGCTGCGGCTGAACTGGGAATGCAGGATTCCGCCGGCTATCTTCTCTCCCAGCAACTGCGCATGTTTTATTGGTATTCCGATCCCACCCAGCCCTCGCACGACATTCGCGGCATGGTGCAAGCCTGCGCTTCCATTCTTTATCCAGCCTTCAAGGAAAATGTCGAATCCATTCTCCCGTGGACGGGAATTTTCAAGCGCGGCATCATCTGGGAAGGCCTGCTGCGCTTCATGGATCAACAGCGCCGCAATAATTTCTATTTTTTCCAGAATTGCTCACCCGCGGCGGCCAACCAGCCCGCTGCCTTCATTCCCTTCGAAAATCTCGGCACTCTCGAACTCGGCGGCCAGACCGGAAACGTAGGAAAAGAAATTTACGGCTCCGGCGAAGTCCTGTGGATGTATCTGATGTTCGAAGCCCTCGGCAAATGCGCGGACCGCGAGTTGATGCTGGTGAATTTGGATTTACTCGACGCGTCCAAACAAGAAAGCTTTCCTCCGCGCGAGCTGAATTTCCTGCTGTACAACCCGACACCCGGCTCGAGATCCGCGTCCATCTCCATCCCTTCAGCCAATGGCAGCAACGTCCGATTCACAGCGGATGGAAAGGCCGCAGCCGCCACATTACAGATTCCAGGAAACTCTTTTGTTCGTTTGCGAGCGAATTTCTGAGCGCCAGCCGATCGAGCGCGGAGTGCTTCGATCGGCCGCAGCAGATGCTTGGTTTTAGAGATTCCATGCCAGGAGATGGTCTTCACCATGACTGAAACACAAAAGTTGATCAGCCGCGCAGCGCTTGCCGGTGTTCTCTCGCTCCTGGCCTACGCCGCGTTCGCCAATGCCGGCGCCATCGCGTTTAGCCCTCCCTTCGGAACGTGGACGCGGCTTTCTCCGGGACCGGTTCTCACGCCGCAAGGCGACGGCTTCGAATCCGCCGGCACTTTCAATCCTGCCGTCATAATGAAGGACGGCAAATTCGTGATGCTATACCGCGCGCAGGACCACAAAGGAATTTCGTCGCTGGGCTACGCCTCCAGCGATGACGGCATTCATTTCACCAGGCGCGCGCAACCCGTCATGGTCGCTCAAGAGCCTTACGAAAAAGATGGCGGCGTCGAGGATCCCCGCCTCGTCCGCTTCGGCGAAACTTTTTATCTCACCTACACGGGCTACAACAAGGCAGCCACTCCTGGCCGGGAGGACGGAGACGCACAGCTTTGCCTCGCCACTTCGAAAAATCTCATTGATTGGACGCGCCAGGGCGTCATCATCCCTTCCTACAAAGGCAATTGGAATGTGAAATGGACAAAGTCCGGTGCCATCGTCCCCGAAAAAATAAATAACAAGTACTGGATGTATTTCCTCGGCGACGCCAAAGGCAAGGACACCCAGATGGGCCTGGCCTATTCCACCGATCTGCTCCATTGGAACGAAGCGCTCGATCATCCCGTCCTTTCAAGCCGCCCCGCCACATTCGATTCGCAAGTCGTCGAGCCGGGCCCGCCGCCGGTGATTACTCCGCAAGGAATTTTCCTGATTTACAACGGCGCCGACGACAAGCTCGTCTATTCCACGGGCTGGGTGCTTTTCGACAAGAATGATCCCGCAAAAATTCTAGCTCGCGCCGATCAACCGGTATTTTCCCCCGGACCCGAGTGGGAGAAGGTCGGGCAGGTTCCCAACGTAGTTTTCGTAGAAGGCCTCGTGCGCGAGCCGCAGCGCTGGCTCTTTTATTACGGCGCCGCGGACAAGAACATCGGAGTCGCCTCCGCTCCGATTCTATCCGTCGCTCGGTAGTGTGATGATCCGATGGCGCGCATGTAGTGAATTTTCCGTCAGCCGCACTGAACGGGTGGAAATGGTGAAGAACGATCGAAAACGAAAGGGCGGCCGATTTCAGGAGTGCTCGACGCGGCTATCTCTTGAACCGCCATTGGCCCGCCCAAAAAAGCGCTGCGCCCTGCCCTGACAGCCTGCGCAAAGCCGCCCGCCATTCGCACTGGGTCGAGCGCACGTGAAACGGCAGTATTCAGCAACACTCCGTCAAAACCCCACTCCATGACTTGGCAGGCATGAGACGGAAGGCCGATGCCCGCGTCAACGATCATCGAAATATTTGGCGCGCGTTCACGCAGTTCACGCAACGCCCGGGGATTGCGTGGACCGTGCCCGGTCCCAATGGGAGCCGCCCAGGGCATGAGCACCTCACAACCCGCATCCATCAGACGCCTGCAAAGAACCAAATCCTCGGTGCAGTACGGGAGGACTTTGAAACCAAGTTTGATAAGTTCGGTCGCAGCCTCAACGAGACCGAATGGATCTGGCTGCAAGTTGAGTTCGTCGCCGATGACCTCGAGTTTTATGAGATCAGTCTGAAACAATTCACGGGCCATACATGCCGTTTTGATGGCCTCACGCGCGCTGAGACAACCGGCGGTATTAGGGAGGATCGGCCGCTGCGTCTCTCGAAGCAGATTCCAAAAGGATTGGCCGGAGTCCTTGGAGCCTGAAAGTTGGCGCCGCACGGAAACCGTGAGCATCGCAGGATCAGCGGCACGAATCGCGCCGGCTAGCAGCGACGGGGAATCGTAGCGTGCAGTCCCCAGCAGCAGACGGCTTGCAAAACTCCGCCCATACAAAATCAGCGGGTCTTCAAGTTTTCTAGTTTCCACCATAATGCAATCCTATCGGTCTGTAGTTTGGTCAGGCGACTGAGCCCGACCGGATCGTTGGGGTCCGCGTTTATGCGACTCCGGCCTGAGACAAGGGCGGGACGAGGGTTGGCGCAGACCTTCCGTTGAGGACTGCGTCCACATTGTCGAGGGCCAACATGCCCATTGCTGTCCGCGTTTCGATCGTGGCGCTGCCGATATGCGGCAATAGAAATGTGTTTTTCAGCGAAACATATTCCGGGTTAAGTTTGGGCTCGCCTTCAAATACGTCGAGTCCTGCGGCGGCGAGCCGCCCGCTTTTGAGAGCTGCGATGAGGTCGTCGTCAGCCACCAAGGCGCCGCGAGCAGAATTCACCACGATGGCTCCTTCGGGCAGAAGGCTTATGGCTTTGGAGTTCAAGAAATGGTGGGTCTGAGGAGTCTCCGGGACGTGCAGGCTCAGGAACTGGCTCACGCGCAGCAGATCCGCCGGATCCTTGTGGTAAACGGCATCGCCTGCGATCTCCGCCGGTAACTCCGAAGGATTGGAATAGTGAATCTTCATTCCGAATCCATGCGCTCGACGCGCCACTGCTTGTCCCACGCGCCCCATTCCGAAAATGCCGAGAATCTTGCCGCCAACTTGCCATCCCAAGAGCATGTCGGGGCTCAGCGGCTTCCACGCCCCTGTTCGAACCAGTTCCTGGGCTTCGTACGCACGACGCGAAGCACCCAGTAAAAGCAGCATGGCGATGTCGGCCGTTGCTTCATGGTTGACTCCAGGGGTATAGGCGACCGGAATTTTTCTGCGAGCGGCGGCTTCTAAATCGATATGCTCGAAACCCACAGAGTATGTGGCGATGATTTTTACCGTGGGCGAGACTTTCTCGAAAAACCCGGAGTCCAAGCGGTCTGCCAGAGTGATGAACAGGGCGTCGGCTCCTTCGGCTGCATGGAGCAGGTCCTGCTGGCTGATGAGACCCTGGTTCGGATTTCGCCGGGCGTTGTAATCGCGGTCGATACGGTCTTCGACCTCCTTCGGATACCGGCTGGTTACCACCAGAATTGGTTTAGTCACATTTAGCCTCCTGCAGTGGGATGAACGATATCGATCCTGTCACCTGGGTGAATCCAGCAATCTTCAAAGCTCCCGCGCCGAACAACTTCGTCGTTGAGAGCCACGGCGAACGGAGCTTGCGGCGACAGTAAAAGCAGCAATGCAGCGAGCGTCTGAGGCCTGGGCGATGGGTGCGGCTGGCCGTTCACTACGATAAACACGTGGCTACCTCATCGTGAACTGCGTCAACGCAGCATACGCTCTGGTTCAGACGCAGACAGGGCCAGCTTCCAACGGACGCAGATGGCTGCTGCACAGACAGAAGAGCCAATACTTCTTCGACGACCGTCGGTGTTAGCAAGAACCCATGACGATACAGCCCATTCACGTAGAGCACTTTTCTTTCGTGATCGAAATGAAGCGCCGGCAGATTGTCCGGCAGGGCGGGCCGGACTTGCGAGTTGAATTCGAGGATGCGAGCTTCGGCTAAGTCGGGCAGCACGGAATAAGCTGAAGTCAGCAGCTCGAGAGCTCCGCGGACAGAAACGGGTGAGCGATCATCGCCTTCGATGCAAGTTGCGCCGACGATCAGTCTTCCGTCCGCGCGGGGAACGATGTAAACCGGGTAGCGCGGATGCAAAAGGCGCAACATGTGATGCAGTTCGATCTCGGGCGCGTCCAGACGCACGATCTCGCCGCGAACCCCCCGGAGCTTCGGCCAATCGCGCTTAGCGCCCGTGCCGCGGCAATCGACAACCATTTCGGCAGCGGGCAGTGCGCCATCAGCGATGAAAGTCTCCCAATGGCACTCGACGCCCGTTTCTTCGAGAGCGACGGCCACCGCCTTCAAGAGTTCGCGATTGTCCACCTGCGCTTCATTGGGAACATGCAACGCTTCGGAGAATCGCGTTCCCAGGGCAGGTTCTAGTTCCGCGACTTGCCGATCTTCGAGGCGCCTGACAGTCGCAGCCGATTGCCGCGATGCCATCATTTTCTGAGCGCGGACGGCTTCTCCGGAATTCTCGCGGTGCCAGAGCAGGAGCGTTCCGTTGTCACGATAGAAGACCGGGAGCGGCAGCTCGGCCAACCACCGTGGCCACATTGAAAGGCTGTGTTCTCCCATGGACGCAATTTGTGAATCGGCATCGATAGCTTCCGTCGTCGGAGCGATCATGCCGGCTGCCACCCAGGCCGCTGAATTTTCACCTCTGCTGCTCGCGGCGTCGTAAAGGACAACACGCGCGCCAGCCCGCGACGCGCGCCACGCCAAACATCGGCCCAGCAGCCCTCCGCCAACGACCGCGATGTCCGGCAGCGTCATACATAGACCTCGCCGCCACCTTCAATAAACTCGCGGGACTTTTCCGCCATGCCGGACTGCGCTCCTTCTCCATACTTTGCGCGAATCTCCTCGGTGATTTTCATCGAGCAAAACTTCGGTCCGCACATCGAGCAGAAGTGGGCGGTTTTGGCGCCGTCGGCGGGCAGGGTTTCGTCGTGGAATTCGCGCGCGCGATCCGGATCGAGGCTCAAGTTGAACTGATCTTCCCAGCGGAACTCGAAACGCGCCTTCGATAGCGCGTTGTCCCGGAGCTGCGCCCCGGGCCGCCCTTTGGCCAGGTCCGCGGCATGTGCGGCGATTTTGTAGCTGATGATGCCGGTACGAACATCCTCTTTATTTGGGAGGCCAAGGTGTTCCTTGGGCGTAACGTAGCAGAGCATCGCGGTCCCGCGCCACCCGATCTGCGCCGCTCCGATCGCGCTGGTGATGTGATCGTAGCCGGGCGCGATATCGGTGACGAGCGGACCCAAGGTGTAAAAGGGAGCCTCGAAACAGTGCCGCAACTCTTCGTCCATGTTCTCCCGGATACGCTGCATCGGGACATGTCCGGGACCTTCAATCATCACTTGGACGTCATGCTTCCACGCACGTTCTGTCAGCTCTCCGAGCGTGCGCAATTCGGCGAACTGTGCTTCGTCATTCGCGTCATAAATCGAGCCGGGCCGAAGACCGTCGCCCAAACTAAACGACACGTCGTAGGCCTTCATGATTTCGCAGATTTCATCGAAATTCGTGTATAGGAAATTCTCCTCATGGTGTGAGAGGCACCACTTCGCCATGATCGAGCCGCCGCGTGACACGATGCCCGTGAGTCTCTTCGCTGTAAGTGGAATCCACGGCAAGCGAACTCCGGCGTGCAGCGTGAAATAGTCCACACCCTGCTCAGCCTGTTCGATGAGCGTATCGCGCATCAATTCCCAGGTCAGTTCTTCCGCGCGTCCGCCTACTTTCTCGAGCGCCTGATAAATTGGAACTGTCCCGATCGGCACGGGAGAGTTGCGGATAATCCATTCACGGAGCTCGTGAATATTGTCGCCGGTGGAGAGATCCATGATCGTGTCCGCGCCCCAATAGGTGGCCCAGATCATCTTGTCCACTTCTTCAGCGGGCGAAGAGGTCACCGCGGAGTTGCCGATGTTAGCGTTGATTTTTACTTTGAAATTGCGCCCGATGATCATCGGTTCTAGTTCAGGATGGTTGACGTTCGCCGGAATAATTGCGCGTCCGGCGGCGACTTCCTTGCGCACAAACTCGGGCGTAATCTGTTCCGGGAGCTGCGCCCCAAGAGACTGCCCCGCATGTTGACGCAGGATCTCTGCATAGCGGGGATCTCGCAACAAGCGCTCCAGCAGCATGGACTCGCGCAAAGCCACGAATTCCATCTCGGGCGTGACGATGCCTTTGCGTGCGTAGTGCATCTGCGTAACGTTTTGTTCTTTGTTCGCGCGGCGACGCATAAAAAAAGACGGAAAGCGCAAATGGTAAGTCAGCAGGTCGCTTTCCCTGCGACGGGCATACTCGGAACTGGACCTGCCAAGAATCTCCGTATCATTGCGTTCCTTGATCCAGTCCGAACGAAGGCCGGGAAGTCCATGAACCAGGTCAATCCGGACTTCGGAGTCCGTATAGGCGCCCGAAGTGTCATACACAGGCAAAGGAGGATTCTCTTCCGTGCCATGACTGTGATTCGTGGCCGAGAGAGAGATCTCACGATAGGGGACGCGCAGCCCCGCGCGGCTACCATCCAGGTAGCGTTTCCCCGATGCGGGATAGGATGATGGTGTGCGAATTTCAGAAAACTGTGACACGTTATTTAACATTTTATATTTCCTTCCTCAAGCTGTGAGGCCTGGCGATGCTATTGCGATCAAGGCCACTTCCGGTCGAGCATCATCAGAATAAAAATCGTTGGGAGGTAGAGGATCGAAGCAACGAGCAGTTGCCGCGCCGACGCATTTGATTTCCGCACAGCCAGCCGTGCGCTGTAGTAACTGAAGATTGCGCCGATCATCAGTGCCCCGGCGAAATAAACCACGCTCGATTTCTCAAAGATTGTTTGCACCAAACTGACTGCCAGGAGAACCAGCGAAGCGGCGAAAGACTGCCAGATCAGATAGCGGTCGCGCTGCTCGTTCAACGGCAAAACTAAATATCCGGCGCGGGCGTAATCCTCCCGGTACATCCACGCAATGGCCATAAAGTGCGGGAATTGCCACAGAAAAACGATTCCATAGAGCACCCAGACTTCCGCGTCGAGTCTGCCGCGCGCAGCAGCCCAGCCGATCAGTGGAGGCATGGCGCCAGGAAATGCACCGATGAGAATGCACAGAGGCGTAACGCGCTTCAGCGGCGTATAAACGAAAAGATAGGCCGCGAGCGTGAGTGTCGCCAGCAAACATGCCAAGCCATTGACCTCGACGCGCAGGTAAGCCACGCCGGCTAACGCGAGTGAGACTCCAAAGACGAAAGCGTGGGAACGTTGAATCCGCGCCGCAGCCACCGGACGGCGCGCGGTCCTGCGCATCTGCCGGTCAAACGAGTATTCCAAGGCTTGGTTAAGCGTGGCCGTCCCACCCGCAACGAGCAGCGTGCCCAGCAACGTGTGGAAAGCGAGCAGTGAGTGAAAATTCGCAACGCCGCTCGTGGAAGCGAGGTAAAAACCTGCAAAGGTGGTGATGAGAATCAGGAAATTCACTTCCGGCTTGGTCAGTGCCCAATAATCGGACACGGTGGAAAAGAACGTGGCCGCCCGGCTCTCTCGAGCCTCGCACGCGCCGTTCAAGACGGCCATCGTCGGCTCTGTTGCCATATCAGCCCACCTCCAAGTTCGAATCGTGCAGAGACTTTCTTAAGAATCTCTGCGGCTTAGCCGTGGGATCATCAGGCAATTCCGATTTGCCAGGCGAAAGGATCTTGAGCGTCACAAGCATTGCGGGGACAAGTAAGATCACCGTCACGGAAACCCACATCAGTGCCGCCGCGCACTCCTGGTCTTCGAGCGGAGAAAGAGCAAACACCCTGGGCGCAGAAATATAGGACGTGTAAACGACCCGGTCACAAAACGTGAGGAAACCGGAAAGCGCGTCGCAGGGCAGCGTGGCGGCGAAAAGATATAAAGGAATGGCCCACTCGGGCCATCTTGGCGTGCTCGGCCAGGGCTGCACTACCGGCCACCAGAACATCAGGCCGGCGCCCAAAAAAGAAGCGTGTTCCAATTTATGCAGCCAGTCCCACCGCAACGCCAGCTCAAAGACCGCAGGTATATGCCATCCGATCAAAGCCAGCGTAGCGACGAGCCAGCAAACCGCGGGATTGGAAATAAAGTGGCCGAATCTCCTCGTCAAAGGCCATCGAAGAAATGGACTCACGACGCCACGCGCCAGCGATTGCGGAAGTCCGCGAAGGAGCGGCAACTCCGGAGCACCCAGCAAGAGCAAAGGAGGAGCGACGGCCGCGAGCAGCAGGTGCTGCACCATGTGAACCGTGAGCGATACATCGTCCAACGCTTCCAGCGGTGAGCCAATTGCGATCCAGACTGCCACGACTCCAGCAAAAAAGGCGGCCAGCCGCCAGACTGGAAATTGCCGGTTGGCTACAATCCGAAGGCGATGCCAACCTCTTGCATACAACAGCGCGGCGAGACAAAGCGATGCATCAACCGCAACTGGTGCGGACCACGATTGCAAGATAACTTGAGCATCCGCATTCATAACGAGGTCTAGGGAGACGATGAAGCCGCTCCTCCCGTCTCAGCGCCGAGCGCGAGCGTGCGCGAGGCGTCTCGCGCCGGCGGCTGTCCCGGCGGATGCAACGACTCCAAGAATGCGACGAGCGCCGTCGTTTCCGCAGGACTCAAATTCTTGCCATACGCGGGCATATTGCCGCCTCCCTGAATCACCTGGCGAATAAGCTGGTCCTGAGTAAGGCGCAGGGCAATTGAGTCAAGGGCTGGACCGCGCTTTCCACCTTCGTCTCCGAGAGAATGGCAGTTGTGACACTGCTTGACCTGAAAAACCGCGGCGCCCTGCCGCTCGAGCGCTGTGCGGTTTTTCAGAAATTGATTGGGAATGGGAATCCCACTCCACGCGTCCATCACCGGGCTCCACGGCGTGTGCTCAGCCAGATGCGTGAATGTCGCCAGCGCCACCGCCGCCAAAAGGACTGTCAGGACGGCGACGGGCCTGCGTCGCCAGCTCTTTTCGCCTTCGCCGGATAGAAATGGCAGCAGAAGCAGAGCAAGAATCCCGATGACGGGGCCGATCAGTAGAGCCGGCGTTTCCATAGAGGCCGGAAGGTACGAGAGGACCGCATAAAGCCACAGAAAGAAGAAATCCGGGCGCGGCGCAGTCTGGATGATCGTGGGATCCGGAGGGCCTGAAGGGCCGATCGGACCGAAGTGATAGGCGCAGAAGGCCAGCGAGAAAAGGATCAAGGCGGAGAAAAAAAGATCCTTCCAAATCGCATCAGGAACGAATGGCATTCCGTCCTTTTTCGTCAGCTCGTGATATTCCTGGATGTACGTCGCTTTGCGCACGACGCGTCCGGGCATCGGCCACTCGTTGATTCCAAGCTTCGCGACCATCAGCAGGTGCACGCTGACAAACGCGATGAGCAACCCTGGAATGACGAAAACATGCAGAGCAAAGAAACGCGATAGCGTTGCTCCCGCGATGATCGGGCCGCCTAGCAGTAGATTGACCACTAGTGGGCCAATCACGGGAACGCGGCTGGCAATCGATGCTCCGATTCCCAAGCCCCAATAGGCGTCCTGATCGAATCTCAGAACTTGGCCGGTGAAAGCCATACCGAGTGTGACCAGCAGAAGGAATACGCCCACAATCCAGGTCAGCTCGCGCGGGTATTTGTAGGCGCCAAAAAGAAAAACCTGCACCATGTGAATCAGCACGATGGCGACCATAAAATCCGAGCCCCATCCGTGGAGCGCGCGGATGAACCAGCCCAGCGCGACATTGTGATTCAGCGTCTGAAGGCTGCTCCACGCCTCTCCGGCCGAAGGCACGTAGATCAGCGCCAGCAGGATGCCGGTGACGATTTGCAGCAGGAACACCGCGAAAGCAGCGCTGCCAAAAACATAGAACCAACTGGCGGATTTTCGCGGGACAGCATGCTCCGCGGTCTCACGGATGGTGGAGCCAAGCTGCAAGCGCGCGTCCAACCATTCCCCGATCGAAGAAATCAGGCGCATGGCCGTATTCCTCGGACCAAATTCGAAGCCTGCCCCGGCGTCGGCATCTCGCCGGCTTGGATGAACAACTTTCCGGCGTTGATTTTGTAGTGGTATTCGAACAATCCGCGTTCCGGCGGGCCAGAGGCGCGCGAGCCATCCTGGTAATAGGCTCCTCCATGGCACGGGCACATGAACAAACTCGATTGCGGGAACCAGCGGACCGGACATCCAAGGTGCGCACAATTGATTGCGAACACTTGAAAATTCTCTCCGTCCACGTTGCGAACCCAGCAGGCAATATCGGCGGTATCCCCATCCCAGGAATTCACTACAGGGTTTCGATACGTCGCGAGGCGCGTTTCTCCGGAAGGAAATTGACCGAGATCGCCGAGAGGAACCCAGGATTCATAGCCGTCCTTTCGGCCGCGAGCGATCGGAGAGAGCAGGTAACGCGCCACCGGCACCGCAAGAATCACGGCGACAACGCTGTTAAAGAAAATTCCGAGCTTCATGAGAAGCTCACGCCTATTGAGTGAACTCATCGTACTTCTCCTGACGATTTCGGTGTGCTTGGGTAAGGCTGGCCGGGAAATTTGGAGCGCTGCGAAGCGAGCCAGGCCACGACATCGGAGACATCCTGCGCCGACATCGGAGTGCCCGGAACATTATTTCGCCAGTCCGGCGCACCTAAATCGGGCCGGCCCACAATCACAATCGTCCGCAGCTCCTGATCGTTGAGAAGCGCGAGAAATGATCCATCGACGATGGAACTTGCCTTCGCTCCTCCCCTGCCGGCAACTCCGTGGCAAGACGAGCAGAACGTCGCGTACGCCTGCGCGCCGCCCGGCGCCTATGCTTCGATGAGGACGATGCGCGCCGATCTCCTCGTCCGCCTCCCGGACTCCCTCAGTGAGGAGATCGCCGCGGCGATGCTACTGAAGGGAATTAGCGCCGGGTTTCTGCTCCATGACGTAGCCCAAGTCCGAGCAGGCGAAACCATCCTCGTCCATGCCGCTGCTGGCGGTGTCGGAAGGATCCTCACACACTGGGCGAAGGCGATGGGCGTGACGGTCATCGGCGTGACGTCAAGCGAGACTAA
>Ga0209038_10000092_pt1 | contig 27663 bp, 22 predicted proteins | sample BogFormECP03_OM3_FD_188237 | JGI IMG/M metagenome (GOLD analysis project Ga0209038, IMG submission 188237) | Bog forest soil microbial communities from Calvert Island, British Columbia, Canada - ECP03_OM3 (SPAdes) (version 2) | ecosystem: Environmental > Aquatic > Freshwater > Wetlands > Bog ...
AGCCGCAAGTGGATGGACCTGGTGCGCAGCAATGTGATTTATCTGGGCGGCTCGATGGATCCGGGCGCGGCATTCCTGCTGATTCGCGGGATGAAGACGCTGGGCGTGCGGATGAAGCGGCAGTGCGAGACCTCGCTGACGATTGCGAAATTTCTGGCCAAGCATCCGAAAGTGGCGCGCGTGCACTATCCCGGCCTACCCTCGCACCCGGATTATGCTCTGGCGAAACGGCAGATGCGAGGTTTCGGGGCCATGATGTCCTTCGATATGAAGGGCGGGTTGACGGCGGCGCGGCGTTTGTGCGACCGGGTGCGGATATTTTTGATGGCTGCGAGTTTGGGCGGGGTCGAATCGTTGGTGATCCTGCCGATTTACACCTCGCATTACAATATGTCGATCGCGGAATTGAAGTCCGCCGGAGTCGAGCCGGGAACGGTGAGGATGTCGGTGGGGTTGGAGGATCCGGCGGATTTGATTGAGGATTTGAACCAGGCGTTGGGTTAGGCGTGCATTCGTGCCGGTGCTACTTTGTCCCCTTTCAGTCACCTGTTAGGTCGAGCGGGCCATTGACCTTGCTTCCCTTATAAACATAGAATTTTCATATTCCGGCGCGGCTTGGTGTCTGCGCTGGAATCTGATTTTGCAACCGAGCTAAAGCCAAAGGCATGCGCGACCGATGCGAGAGGGTATGAAGACAACGATGGCATTGGCGGCGGTAGCGGCGCTGCTGTTGGGCGGCTGCGACGATACCTCGAAGAATACGATTAAGGTGCGTCCGGCTGCGCCGGTGCCGGCGCAGACCCAGGCGCAAGTTCTGACCGAGAGCCTGCCTTTCCCGCAGTATACCGACTTCAACGCCTTCAATTTAATCGACCGGCGCTCGCGGGTGGAGATTCTCATCGCGCGGATGCAGGCGAACTATACCGCCGGGCAGCGCTCCTACGCCGCCGGGGATACCGAGGAAGCCCGCAAGCTTTTCAATCGCGCCGTGGGTATGGTGCAGGAGAGCGGCATCTCTGTCGATAGTGACATCCAGCTTTCGGAACTCTTTGATCAGATAGTGGATACCATGCGTTCCTATGATCTGGATAACACCGAAGCGGATGAGACCGACAACACTGGGCAGGGAATGTCCGAGCCCGCGCCGATTGACGAAATTGCCGATTTGACCACGCTGCCTTCGGGCGATCCGCGGCTGGCGCAGAAGGCCATCGCCGAGCTGATGAAGGTTCCGCACGATATGCCGCTGTGCGTGAACGATTCGGTGCTGCAGTACCTGAGTTTCTTCCAGACCGAGCACGGGCGGCTGATTGTCGAGACCGGATTGCGGCGGGCTGGGCGCTATAAAGAAATGATCCGGCGGGTGCTCAAGGAAGAGGGCATGCCGCAGGATTTGATTTATCTGGCGCAGGCGGAGTCGGCGTTCCAGCCGCAGGCGGTTTCGCGAGCCGGGGCGCGCGGCATCTGGCAATTCATGCCTTTCCGCGGGCAGGAATACGATCTGGAGCGCACTTGGTGGATTGACGAGCGCTCCGATCCCGAAAAAGCCACGCGTGCGGCGGCGCATCACTTGCGCGATTTGTACGGCATGTTCGGCGACTGGTATCTGGTGATGGCTGCTTACAACTCCGGGCCGGGCAATGTGTCGAAGGCCATCGAGCGCACTGGATATGCCGATTTCTGGGAATTGCAGAAGCGCAACGTGCTGCCGAACCAGACGAAAAACTATGTGCCGATTATTCTGGCGCTGGCGCTGGTGGCCAAGGATCCCTTGCTGTACGGCGTGCAGGTCGAACCCGACAAGCCGCCGGTGATGGATTTCGTGCAGCCGGGGCATCCCGTTGATTTGCGTTTGGTGTCCGATGCCACGGGAGCGGACCTCGATGACTTGCGGTTGCTCAATCCGCAATTGCTGCGGCTGGTGACACCGGATGAGCCCGACTTTACGCTGCGACTGCCGGTGGGCACCGCGGCGAAATTCTCGGCCGCGCTGGCGCCCATACCCCCGGAAAAATGGAAGAGCTGGCGGATTCACGAAGTGGTGCAAGGCGAGACGCTCGCGGCCATCGCCAAGACTTACAAGGTGACGCCCACGTCGGTGGTGGAAGTGAACCACCTGGAATCGGCTTCCGCAATTAAGCCGGGCGACCGGCTGACCGTTCCGGCCGCGGCGGTGACCGAATTGAAACTGGTGCACTACCGCGTGCATCGCGGCGATACGCTGGACGGAATCGCCGAGCAATTTTCGGTGACCGTGGAAGACATCCGGCGCTGGAATGGATTGCACGGGAATGCAGCGCCGAAGGGTGCGCGTCTGCGCATTTATGCCGGCGGCGGGCCCCCCGCGTCACACCCCAAGGGCAAGACGGCGCCCGCGGCTTCCTCGGGAGGGGCTACTTCGGGAGCGCCGGCGCTGGCAGCCAGCGCGCGGGTGGAAGGCGTGTCGCAACCAGCGGTCCAGGCCGGGGCGGAAATTCACCACCATGTAAAGGCCGGCGAGACGCTCTATTCCATCGCCCACCAATATGGCACGACGATCGAAGCGCTGCGGGATGCCAATCCCGGACTGAACGGCCGGGAGCTCGAGGCCGGCGATGTGCTCACCGTCGAACGCGCCCGTTAACTGCCGTCCGGCGGCCGCGTGCTTCCTGTAAACTGCTGATAATGCACGCCTTACTTGGAGACCCGCTTGTTGCTCCGGCCGCCACTGTGCTGTCTGCCGCTGCCGCGCTGGCCCGCAACGATTTTTCAGAAAAATTCCGCCCTACAGCAGCTTGCGCCTTGACAAAGCACGGAGACTCCGATAATTAAGCGCGAGGAAATTATCAGCATGGCCCGCACCGGGAGCCCCGAGGAGGACGCAATGTTTCGAGCCAAGATGAATGACGATGAAGCCGAGGATCTGCCCCGCTACGAGGAAGAGGAATCGGAGCTTGGCGGGCCGCACGATGAGGTGCTGGAAGAAGAAGAAGTCGAAGAGGTGATTGTCGAAGAAGAACCGGCGGGAGCGCCGGCGAGCCGCGCGCCCGCTGCGGCTCCGACCCGGCCCGCTCCCCGTCCCGCCGCGGCGAAGAAAAGCGCCGCCAAGCCGGCGAAGACCAAGGCGGCCAAGAAAAAGCCGGCAAAAAAGACCGCCAAGAAAAAGCCCGCTAAGAAAAAGGCCGCGAAGAAAAAGGGCAAGAAGCGCCGCTAGAGTCTGGGAAGTTTCCGGCTGCCGGAGCGGTTCGTGGCGGACGACTCTCTCGTCCGCCGGCGGGCTGCTCCGGCGGTTTTGTTTTTGTCCGGCGATTCGGTCGTCGAACGGCGCCCGGCCGGGTGTTGCGGACAGAGTGTCCTGCCCCAGTGTTCCATTTCGTTACGTTCCCCAACTGAGAATCTTTCGCTTGCCGCCGCCGAAGCCGCTCGCTAGCATACCCGGGCGATGCCGCTGGCAGTGGAAGAAATCCGTCGCATGCGGGGCGGAGCGCAGGCGCACCTGATGCGCTGCGCCGATGATAACTACTACGTGGTGAAGTTCCAGAACAATCCGCAGGGGCGGAGGATCCTGGCGAACGAATTGCTCGCTAGTCGGATTGCCGCGCGCATGGGATTGCCGGTGGCTGAAGCGGACACCGTCGAAGTGCGCCGCGGGTTGATCGAACGGACCGGCGATCTGGTGATTCAGCTGGGGCGGGGACGGGAACCCTGCGCGGCGGGATTGCAGTTCGGCTCGCGGTTTCCGGGGGATCCGGCGTCAACCGTGGTGTACGATTTTCTTCCCGACGAGCAGTTGCGCGAGGTCGGGAACCTCGAAGCCTTTGCCGGCGTGCTGGTGTTCGACAAATGGACGTGTAACACCAACGGACGGCAGGCGATATTCTTCAAGAGTGCAACACGCTCCGAAAGCGGCGACGCGCCGCGCGCTGCGGTGAGCGACGGACGCTACCGGGCGCTGTTCATTGACCACGGATTCTGTTTCAACGCCGGGGAATGGAACTTTCCGGATGCGCCGTTGCGCGGGATTTATGCGCGCGGGATGGTGTACGAGCGGGTGCGCGGGATGGAGGCGTTCGAGCCCTGGATCGCGCGGCTTGAGAAATTCGGCCTGGCCGAATTGGGGGATGCTGCCGGCGGTATTCCCGATGACTGGTACGACGGGAATTTCGATGCGCTCGAGAAAATGCTGGCGCAGCTCGAGCGGCGGCGCAAGCTGGTGCCCGAGCTGATCCGCGCGGCGTGGAAGTCCTCTCGCACTCCCTTTCCCAATTGGAGCTGATGTTCTACGGAGGGACGTCATGGCTGACAACATCTCAGTACCGGAAAACGATCTGCGCGAATTTGTGTACCGAGTGGTTCGCTATACACCGAATGTGGTGCGCGATGAGTGGGTCAATATCGGCGTGATCCTCGACGCTGCGCTCGATGGAGCGGTGCACGGGGCAGCGCCTGGCAATCCCCGGCGGCAGGCGCGCTTGATCGAAACGGACGGCGAGATGGCGCGCGTGCGGCGGCTGCATCCCGGGGCGGACATCGCTCTGCTGCGCAGCTTGGGTCCGGAGTTTGAAGCGCGGCTTTCGAGCATTGGAGACGGCGCGGGAAACGGCGCGAGCGGAGATCCTGGCGCGGCGGATGCCTATATGAAAAGGCTCGAAGACTCGCTTTCAAATGCGCTGCAGTTCAGCCCGCAGAAGGCCGTGCTGGCCGAGGATTTCGATTCGGAATTGGAACGCCTGTATCAAGCGCATGTCTCACCGCCGCGCGGGGCGCGCGGGGGACTGCTCGAAAACACCCGCGCGTGGATCCACGCCAAGCTGCGCGATGTTTTTCTGCGCCGCAAGCTGCACTCGAAAAGCTCCTGGCAGAAGAGCGTGCCGGTCGAGGAGTTCACCCAGCCGGGCGATCCGCTGAAGATCGACTATGCCTACCGCTCCAACGGCACGCGCGGATTCATCGAGGCGATTTCGCTGTGGCGCGATCCGGCGCAGGCCAAGGTGCTGGCCTACACGGCCGAGTGCATACGCGCGCGCGTGGCGACGAAGACGGAATTTACGGCGGTGGTCGAGATGGAACCCGCGCGCGAGAATCCCCGGCATCAGTTCGTCGCGCGGCTCTTCGAGGAGCAGCAGATCGCGCTGGTGCCGCTCAACCGCATCGAAAAGTTTGCGGAAGAGTTGCGCGTCCGGGTGAACTAGGGATTAGGGAATAGAGAGAAGGGAATCGGGAACTCCGCCGCTGCCGTCGAATTTGCGAAGTGCCGTTATCCAGTTTCTATTTTCCCTTTTTTATTTTCGGCCTTTTGAGGCAGCCCTATGAATTGCACCCCACCCCGGCAGATCGCGTTTGCCGAGGAGCGCCTCGGCGGCCCAGGTGCCTAGATACACCGAAAGGGCAACGCCGTGGCCGGCGTAGGCGCCTAGCACGACGGCGTTACGGCTTTCGGGATGATGGGCGAAGACCGGCGTCCAATTTTCGCGGAAGAGAATGGGTCCGCCCCAGGCATGCGTGAAGCGGGCGTGTTCGAGTGCTGGATGCAAGTGGCGCAAGCGGTTTTCTAGCGTGGCGAAGGCTTGCTGCGGCTCTTGGGTGCGGATGTCCAGGCTTTCGAGATCGCGCGAGCCGGGGGCGGCTACTAGTCCCGCGCCCCAGATTATTGACCGATCGCGGCGGACGCGGCCCCAGAGATAGGGAAAATCGACGGTGTAGAAAGGCTTGCGTTCGCCGAGGCCGATGGCTGCCAGCGTTTTTTCTGTCACCGGCGGAGTGAGTGCGGCGAGCGTGAGGCGCGGGGTGGCCTGGTCCTCTTCGTAGCCGACGAGGTCGAGTGACAGCGCATTGGTGGCGAAGAGAATTTTCTCTGCGCGCACTTTGCTGCGCGCGAATTCGATCGCGGCTGGAGAGTTCCAGTGGATTTCTCTGACGCGGCGGTTTTCGTGTATGACCGCACCGGCGCGCACTGCGGCGCGCGCCAGGCCTGCGACCATTTTGCCCGGGTCGAGCGACCCGCCGGGCACCCTCTTCACGACGTGCAAGGTTCCCGAATCTTCCCAGTGTATGGGCGAGTGCGCCAGGCCGCGTTTACGCGCGATTTCCCAGGCGCCTGCGAGTGACAGGTCGCATTCGACTTTGAGCTGGCGGAGAATTTTCGGGAAGCCGGCCAGCACGTCGCCGAGGCCGGGCTTGTCGCCTGCGGCCGTTTCGCCGAGGACCATGCCGCCGGTGCGGCCGCTCGCGCCGTAGCCGATGCGCCCGGCTTCGAAGACGGCTACCGATAGTCTTGGATCGAGACCGCGAAGCCAGGCGGCTGCGGCCAGGCCGGTGAATCCGCCGCCGATGATGGCCACGTCCACGGATTTCGGAAAGGGCTGTGCCGACGGGCGGAAATTTACGCGCCAAGGAGGCGTGCCCCAATGCACTGGGCTTGCGGATTTATTTCCGGCGTGGCGGATGGCAGGCTCCGGGGTCTGGTTTGGTACCGCCCCTCAGCTATTTTCGGGGCAAGCCAGCGTCTCTGTTTACCCTGAGAATCGCGAAGGGCCCTCTTTTTTCTTTGGGTTCGTAGCGGCGGCCTTTAGGCTGGCATCGGCCGGCCGCAGAAGTCAGCAAAGGCGGCTATCTTGCACGGACTCACTTTGCGAGCCAGGGCTTGTATTTTCGATCGTGCGACGCGTTAGTTCTGCATCCCTAGTTTCCCGCTCGCCCGCAAGATGCCGGCCTGAAGGCCGCCGCTACAAAATGCTCTCGGTCCAATTTTCGAGCGTGTGTTTGATCTTGCCCATGAATTGGTGCGCGATGGCGCCATCTACGACGCGGTGATCGTAGCTCAGCGTCAGATAGACCATCGAGCGGATGGCTATGGCGTCGTCGATCACTACCGGACGTTTTTCTATGGTGCCGAGACCGAGGATGGCCACATTTGGCTGATTGATTACCGGCAGGCCCATCAGGCCGCCGAAGACGCCGGGATTGGTGATCGAGAAAGTGCTCTCGGCCACCTCCTCGGGCTTCAGCTTTTTGGTCCGCGCGCGCTCGGCTAGATCGTTCATGGTGCGCGCGAGGCCCAGGAAATTTTTCTCCTCGGCATTCTTGATCACCGGGACGATCAGGCCCCAGTCGAGCGCCACGGCGATGCCGATGTTGCAATCGCGGTGCAGCACGATATTGGTGCCGTCCACGGAAGCATTTACGGTGGGATAGGCGCGCAACGCTTCTACCGCCGCGCGCACGAAGAAGGGCATAAAGGTCAGCTTGGTGCCGGTGGTTTCTTCGAACTTGCCTTTGAGCTTGGCGCGCAGCGCGGCGATGCCGGTGACGTCGGCTTCATCGATCGAGTACACGTGCGGGGAGACGCGCTTTGAGAGCACCATGTGCTCGGCGATGCGCTGGCGCATCACCGTCATGGGCTGCACTTCGTAATTGCCGAAATACATTTTCTCGCGCGGCACCGCGGAATCGAATCCCGCATGCGCTTGCGTGGCGCCCGAAGCCGGCGGTGGTGGCGCGGAAGGCCGCGCGGCAGCCGCTGGACTCGCGCTCAGGGCTGCTGGCGACGTTGCGCTCGCTGAAGATGTGCCGGCGCGCGCCGCGCCGCCTTCGATCGCGCCGAGAATGTCTCGCTTGGCCACGCGTCCACCGGCGCCCGTGCCGGGGACCTGCGTCAAATCGATGTCGTGATCCTTGGCCAGACGGCGGACCAGCGGGGAACTGCGAACTTTATTCCCGTCTCCTGAAGTAGGTGCTTTCGCTGCCGTTGCCGGCGCTGGGCGCGCTGCTTGCGGCGCGGGTGCGGGCGAAGGAGCGGCCTTGGCCGACTCGGGCTTAGGAATTTCTTCCCTGGGCGCCTCAGATTTCGCCGGCGCTTTCGGCGCTTCCGGCTTTGCGGGAGCCGGCGCTGCGCTCGCTGTAGCGACACTTGCTGCGCCGGCGCCGTTCGAGTCAATCACCGCGACCACGGTCTGCACCGGCACGGTCTGCCCTTCGGCGACCTTGATCTCTTTCAGAACGCCGGCAGAAGGCGCGGGAATTTCCGCGTCCACTTTATCGGTGGAAATTTCGAAGAGCGGCTCGTCGCGCTCGACTTTGTCGCCGGCTTTCTTGAGCCACTTGGTAATCGTGCCCTCGAAAATGCTTTCGCCCATCTGCGGCATCACGACATCAATGGACATGTGCGTCTCCTCAGAATTCTAATATCGTGCCAGTTCGCGGGCGGCGTCAACCACCTTGGCCACATTCGGCAGAAAATGTTCCTCGAGCGACGGGGCGTAGGGCACCGGCGTATCTAGCGATGTTACGCGTTGGATAGGGCCATCGAGATCTTCGAACGCGCCTTCGCAGACGAGCGAGGCGATTTCGCCGGCAATGCCGCCGGTGCGGGTGTCTTCGTGCACGATCAGCAGCTTGTTGGTCTTTTTCACCGAGGCGAGAATGGCTTCCTTGTCGAGCGGCAACAGCGTGCGCAGATCGATCACCTCGGCGTCCACGCCTTCTTTTTCGAGCGCGGCCGCGGCTTCGATGCAGGTGTGCGCCATCGCGGCGTAGGTCAAGATCGTCAGATCGCGGCCTTCGCGGCGCGTGACCGCTTTGCCGATGGGCACGGTGTAGTCGTCTTCCGGCAATTCTTCTTTGATACGGCGATAGAGAAATTTGTGCTCGAAGAAAAGCACCGGATTATTGTCGCGGATCGCGGATTTCAGCAATCCCTTCGCATCATAAGGCGTCGAGGGATAAATAATTTTCAAGCCCGGTGTGTGCACGAAATACATTTCCGGATTCGCGGAATGAAACGGCCCGCCGTGCACGCCGCCGCCGCTCGGTCCGCGAATCACCATCGGCGCGGGGGCGCCCCAGAGATAATGTCCCTTGGCGACGAAATTGGTAACCTGATTGAAACAGCAGGCGATGAAGTCGATGAATTGCATTTCGGCGATGGGACGCAGGCCGAGATAGCTCATGCCGCACGCGGCGCCGATGATGGCCGTCTCGCTGATGGGCGTTTCGATCACACGCTCGGGGCCAAAACGCGCGAGCAGGCCTTCGGTAACTTTGAACGCGCCGCCGTAGCCGCCGATATCTTCGCCGATGGAAATGACCGCGGGATCGCGATCCATTTCTTCGAAGATCGCCTGGCGGATGGCTTCGAGCATGGTGACGGGAGCCATTAGCGGCGTCCTTTGCGCACGGGCGCTTTCGCGGATTTCGATTTCGCGGCGGACGACTTGGAAGAGGCTGGAGCGCTCGCGCCATTTCCGCTGGCTTGCGCTGGCTTCGCGGACTTCTTGATTGGCGGAGGCTCTGTCTGCCCAGTTACCGTCTCGGTCGGAACGTTGAAGCCCTGGTCGATGCCGCCGAAATCTTTTACTTGCAGCGTGGTATCGAAAGTCGTCTTCGGCGGCGTTACTTCCGATTTCGGGCGCTGCCAGTCGGCTTCGATGGTGTGGCAGCCGTCGCAATAGACGCCTTGCTCGGCCAGCTCGGGCGGCGGCATGGGCGAATTTTCGGCGAACTCCCGGTCTTCGTTCAAAACTTTCTCGATGCGCGCTTCGATTTCTTTCTTGTCCGCGGCGTTCCAGATTTTATTTTCGGTCAGAAATTTCTCGTAGCGCGTGATGGGATCGCGGGCTTCCCAGTATTCGCGCATTTCCTTGGGCACGTATTCGGCGGGGTCGTGCTGAGCGTGTCCGCGCATGCGATGCGTTTTTGCTTCGATTAGCACGGGGCCGTCGCCGGCGCGACATTGATCGACGGCCGATTTCGCCGTGCGATATACGGCGACCACATCGTTGCCATCCACCGAGACGCTGGTGATGCCATAAGCGCGGCCGCGTTCGGCGAGATCGCGCAGCGGGACTTGCTTCGAAACGGGTGTGGAATACGCCCATTGATTATTTTCGAGGATGAGCACCAGAGACGCGCGCTGCGCTGCTGCGAGGTTCAGGCCTTCGTGAAATGCGCCGGTGGAGCTGCCGCCGTCGCCGATCCAGGTCATAGTGACTATATTTTGCCCGAGATAGCGGCCGGCCATGGCGACACCAGTCATTACTGGAATCAGATCGCCTAGCATGGAGATCGGCGAGACGATGTGCAGATTTTTCAGATCGCCGAAATGGCTGGTGCCATCTTTGCCTAGCGTCGGCGAAGTGAATTTCGCCATGTGCTGCGTGAAAATGTCGCGCGGCCGTACGCCTTTCACCAGCAACGCGCCGATATTGCGAATCATCGGCGCCATCCAATCGCGCTTTTCTAGCGCGTAGGCGGTGCCTACGGAAATTCCTTCCTGGCCCAGGCTGGAATAAAGTCCGCCGACGATTTTATTCTGGCGGAAGAGTTTCACCATCTGATCTTCGACCGCGCGGTTCAGGCGCATGTAGTAATAGAGACCGAGATGGGTGTCGCGCGTCAGCGCGGGGGCGGCGGATGTTTTTGTTTTGGCCGCCGGGTAACTAGGACTCATCTGAAACTCCTGTCGCGATAAGGGCCGAAGACGCGATCGGCGAGTCGTGGTGTGCCACTTGGCTGATCGCGGCTTCGAGGTTCTCGCGCGACACCGGAATCATCTTACGCTCGAATACGTCGCCAAAGTGGCGAACGATGGCCGAGGCTGCTTCGACCTGATTGACGTTGCGCCCGAGCGCACGCTCAAGAGAGGTGGCGCGCTTATCCGAGATGCCGCAGGGCACGATCAAATCGAAGTAGCGCAGATCGGTGGAAACGTTATAAGCGAAGCCGTGCGAAGTGACCCAGCGGCTCAAATGCACGCCGAGCGCTGCGAGCTTTTCCGCGCCGGCTGGCGTATCGAGCCAGATGCCATGCAGTCCTTCGACGCGATGCGCTTCGATTCCGAATTCGCTCGTGGCGCGAATCATCGTTTCTTCGAGCTGGTCAACATACCAGCGCACATCGCGGCGATGCTCGGTGAGATCGAGGATCGGGTAGCCGACGATTTGTCCGGGACCGTGATAGGTGATGTCGCCGCCGCGATCGGTGGGATGGAATTCGACATTCATTTGACGTAGCACGCGATCCGTGGCGCGCAGATTTTCGAGCTTGCCGTTGCGACCGAGAGTGATTACGTGCGGATGCTCGCAGAGGAAGAGCACATCGGGAATCGCGCCGGCTTTGCGGGCTTCTACGGAGCGATGCTGCAATTCGCAGGCTGGGGCGTAGGCGATTAGCCCTAGATCGATTAGCCAGCAGTTTTTGGTCGAAGTCGCCAAGTGAATTGAGACGGTCCTTGCTTGCGAGATGATGCTGCCCTAAAGGGCACCGCTACGAAACCGAACCACGAAAACCGAGCCACGATGCTAGGCGTTGATGCTTAGTCCACGGACGGCGTTGAATGCGTCGCCCATGGCTTCCCAGACTGTGGGATGCGCGTGGATCATTGCGGCCAAGTCGTCGAGCGTGGCTTCGAGACTAATGGCCGTGACGGCTTCGGCGATAATTTCCGTGGCAAGCGGGCCGATTACATGCACGCCCAAAATTTCGCCGTACTTTTCCTCGGCTACTACCTTAATGAAGCCCTCGTGATGGCCGAGAATCGTAGCTTTGCTGTTGCCCAGGAAAGGGAACTTACCGATTTTGATCTTAATTCCCGCATCGCGTGCTTGCTTTTCGGTCATGCCGATGGAGCCAATCTGCGGCTCGCAATAGGTGGCGTTGGGGCACTTCATGCGATCGAATGGCTGGACTTCCTTGCCCGCCATCAGACCGACAGCGATCAAGCCTTCCATCGACGCGGCATGAGCTAGTTGCGGCAGGCCGGCAACGATATCGCCGATCGCGAAAAGCCTCGGCTCGGCCGTTTCCATGTAGGCGTTGGTATGCACGAAGCCACGCTCGAGTTTCGCCGCGGTTTTGTCCACGCCGGTGTTTTCCGTCATCGGGCGGCGGCCTACGGCCATCAATACTTTTTCGGCCGCGAGCGATTCGGATTTGCCATCTTTGGTCTTGAAAACGACCGTGGCGCCCTTGGCATCCTTCTTTACGCTCTCGACTTTGGCTTCCGTCTCGATGCGGATGCCGCGCTTTTTGAACGCTTTCATCAGTTCCGCGGAAATTTCCTCGTCCTCGAGCGGCACGGCGCGCGGCAACATTTCGAGAATGGTGACTTCGGTGCCGAAAGTGCGGAAGATCGAAGCGAATTCGACTCCGACGGCGCCCGCGCCGACTACTACCAGTGATTTCGGAATCGCCGGTAGCTCCAGAATCTCTTTGTTCGTCAGAATTGTCTTGCCGTCGATCTCGACGCCCGGTAGGGAGCGCGCATCGGAGCCGGTCGCGAGCATCGTATAGGTCGTCTCGATCTCAGTTTTCTTGCCGTCTTTTTCCACTGAGACGCGCCCCGGCCCGGCGACGCGCCCCCATCCGGTAATCGTTTCCACTTTACTCTTGCGGAAGAGAAATTCGATGCCCTTGGTGTGCTTATTGACGATTCTCTCCTTGCGGGCGAGGATCGCGGGCCAATTTACCTTTACATCTTTCACTTCGAAGCCGAATTCGGCGGCGCGCTGGAAGGTGTCGTAGATTTCCGCGTGATGGAGCAGTACTTTGGTGGGGATGCAGCCGATGTGCAGGCAGGTGCCGCCGACGTAGGAATCTTTCTCGATCACTGCGGTCTTCAGCCCATATTGCCCGGCGCGAATCGCGGCTACGTAGCCGCCTGGGCCGCTGCCGATTATCACCAGATCATACTTGGCCAAGCTGATCCTCCCTGCGAAGTCACTCTGCGGCTTACGAGATACATCCGGGTATTTCCGCGAATGCCACCCTAAAGGGAGCCGCTACGAAACCTGCTGCGCGCGCAATCTGCGCAGTCCTCAAGCGCCCAGTGCGAGCCGCGCGGAATGCCCGAATTGAGAATTCTATCAGCCGCTCCGGGTACGAGCAACTTTGTGCCGGGAATGGGTGTGTCTTCATTGCGAAATAGGATTCGCAAGCACTCGTGACGCGCTGCCACCGTGTCTCTGCGGCTCCGCCGCAACCAATGCGGAGTTCGCCCCACGAAACTTCAAGCGAGATCAAATTAGGACACTATCGCTGAAAGTGCAGGGAACATTCCGAATCAGCGGTACGTATTGGCATTCTATAGGACTAATTACCGGCGGAGGAAGAAATGGCCGACGGAATGGATCCCGAGCGAACGCGCCGGGAAGCAAGAATCGACGGCGGGGGAATCGAGCCGGTAAAAGAGAATGTCCGCGGCGGTCGCGCTGGTGCCTGGCTCGACGTGCTGGCGCAAGACGTGCGCTTCGGTATTCGCGTGTTGATCAAAAATCCCGGTTTCACGTTGGTCGCCGTTCTGGCCTTGGCGCTCGGCATTGGCGCAAACACCGCCATGTTCAGCATCGTAAATTCCGTTCTGCTACGCCCGCTGCCTTACGCGCAGTCGGAGCGCCTGGTAAAAATCTGGACGCGCTTCACGAATATCGGGCTGCCGGGCGATCAGAATTGGGTTTCGGCACCAGAATTTCGCGATATGACCGAGCTCAACAAAAGCCTCTCGGATCTGGCCGCGTTTACCAATGTGAATTTCAACGTGACCACCAGCGGCACAGCGAATCGCGTTGTCGGCGCGCAGGTCTCTCCCAGCTTTTTCGCGATTCTCGGCCTCAATGCCGAACGCGGGCGCGTCTTCGCGAAGGAAGAAGGCGAGAAGGGGCACGACAACGTTTTGCTTTTGAGCCACGGTCTGTGGGAGCGGCGCTTCGGGGCCGATCCGGCGATCATCGGCAAGCAGATCATCGCCAACGGGCAATCGTTTACGGTGGTCGGAATCCTGCCGGCGGGATTCGATTATCCGAATCAGTCGGAGATGTGGTCGCCGCTGTCGTTCGCGCCTGATGATCTGTCGCCGAATAATCGTGGGAATCACGGCTTGGAAGTGATTGGAAGGCTAAAGCCGGGCCTCACGCTCGCCCAGGCACGCGCGGATTTCAATCTTGTGGGCCGGGAGATGACTCGGCAACACGGGGAGTATCCTTACGCGAAGTTTGATTTCACCGTCACACTAATGCCGCTGATTCAGGACATCGCGGGTGATGTCAAGCAGCCGCTATGGATTTTGATGACTGCTGTGGCGCTGGTGCTGTTGATCGCGTGCGCAAATCTGGCGGGATTGCTTTTGGTGCGCGCAGCGGCGCGCGAGCGCGAAATTGCCATTCGTCTCGCGCTGGGGGCGGGCCGGCGGCGGATTTTGCGGCAAATGATTACCGAGAGTTTGTTGCTCTCGCTGCTCGGCGGGATTATCGGAATGATTCTCGCGCCGATTGCGCTGCGCCTGCTGGCTCAATCGAATGCCGTGGCGCTGCCGCGCGTGGTCGGCACGCAGATCGATCTGCCGGTGCTGCTGTTCACCACCGGACTTTCTCTTGTCACCGGCATACTCTTCGGCATTCTTCCCGCGCTACAGGTGATTCGCGACGTTAACTGCACGGCTTTGCGCGAGGGCGGGCGTTCGCAGACAGTCGGCGTGTCATCGAGGCGGCTGCGCCGTCTGCTGGTGACCGGCGAAACGGCCATTGCGCTGATTCTGTTGGTGAGCGCCGGATTGCTCTTCAAGAGCTTTATACGCGTCCTCGAAGTGAATCCCGGCTTCCGCGCCGAAGGCGTGCTGAAAATGACCACCGCGCTGCCTCCGGAAAAATATGCCAAGGACGAGCAGGTCGCCGCATTCTACCGTCAGGCGCTCGAACGAATCAGCCGGCTCCCGGGTGTGGACTCCGCCGGCTTCCTGGACACCATTCCGCTGGGGGATGGCAATTCGTCGGGCACCGTAACCGTCGACACCCAGTCCGTGCCGCCAGACAAGACGGCCTTCGAAGCGGATCAGCGCGCCGTGACTCCCGGGCTTTTCAAGACGCTGGGAATCCCGCTGCTGCGCGGCCGCGATTTCAATGCACGCGATACGGCCACGTCGACGCGCGTAGCCGTAATTGACGAGACCATGGCCCAGCTTTATTGGCCCGGCGAGGATCCACTCGGAAAACGACTGCACTTGGGCGGGGGAGGTTCGAAATCTCCGTGGCGCACAATTGTCGGCGAGGTCGGGCACGTGCGCTATCGCACGCTGGAAGCCCGGTCGCGCACTGAAGTGTATATGCCCGAGGAGCAGGTGGCATTCACTACGATGAGCATCCTGGTGCGCACCACCGGTGATCCTCTTGCGCTGGCGTCTTCGGTGGAGAAAGAGATTCAGGCGATCGATCCGGATCAGCCGGTGTATCGCGTGCGCACGATGACCCAGGTGATGGCGGAATCTGTGGCGCGGCGGCGATTGGGGGCAACGCTGCTTGGCGTGTTCGCGGCGCTGGCGCTGTTGCTTTCGGCGCTCGGCATCTACGGCGTGATCGCCTTCGACGTCGCGCAGCGCACTAATGAAATCGGCATCCGTATTGCGCTCGGGGCGCAGCGCGGCTCGGTGATGCGGCTGATGCTGTGCGATGGCTTGCGTCCGGTGCTGATGGGAATTCTTGTCGGGCTGGTCGGCGGTGCAATCTGCGGCCGGCTGATCCGCACGATGTTATTCGACGCGCGTCCCCTGGATCCGCTGGTGCTAGTCGCCGTAGCGTTGGCGATGGCGGCGGTTGCCAGCGCGGCGTGTCTGTTCCCAGCCTGGCGCGCCGCGAGATTGTCGCCCATGACCGCATTGCGTTACGAATAAAGTCGAACGAACGACGACGGTTTTCGTGCCGCTGGCGTCCCTGCCGGATCTTTTGACTTCAATTCTTGGATAGAGCTACCCTGCTGCGCGTCGCCGTTTCGGAAACGCAGCTCAGTTTCTTTATTCAAACCGCAAAACGGGCATGTTGGCTCGGTATCGCGCCGCGCTCGTTTTCGAGATGTGGCGTGAGATGCGCTCGTAAGAGCCGGCGGCACGCCAGCGGTACGCTCACTTCCGCAAAATATGCGCTAGGATTCAGATTGCCGCTGGCCTATCATTTCGCGCCGACTCCGGGGGCGCAGGGGCGCGCCTGACTAGTCGCGAAAGGATGTAGCCGATGGATTCTCCGAGTGAGACGCAACCCACCCCACCACCGAGCCAACCCGTCCAAAGCGCGCCCTTCGATCCTAAAACTATTTTCATCGGCTCGGGCGGCATTCGCGCCGGCTGGCGTCTGCTCATTTACATTTGCATCGTCGCGGTGCTGACCGCCGGATTGTTTGTAATCCTGACGCGCGTCCCTGCGATTCGAAACGGTCTGAATCAAGGGAATCAGGGCCGCATGACCACTTCTGTCCTGATTTTCAGTGAGTTCCCACTCGCGCTCGCGGTCACACTGGCGGCCGTACTGATGTCCTTGATTGAAAAGCGGCCGTGGGGATCGTACGGAATGCCTCTGAATCAGGCATTCGGTCTGCGCTTTTGGGAAGGAATGTTGTGGGGCGTGGCCGCAATTACCGTAATGATCGGATTAATCGCCGCATTTCATGGCTATTCCTTCGGCACCATTGCGCTTTCCCATCACGAAATTATCCATAAAGGACTGCTCTATCTTTTCGGTTTTCTGCTGGTAGGAATTTTCGAGGAATACAGCTTCCGCGGCTACACGCAATTCACTCTCGCCACCGGAATTGGCTTCTGGCCCGCTGCGGGAATTTTGTCGGGCGCATTTGGCGCGATTCATCTTGGAAATCAGGGCGAAGGGCTTGTCGGCGCCGCCAGCGTGGTAATGATCGCCATGTTTTTCTGCCTCACCCTGAAGCGCACCGGAAATCTTTGGTTCGCCATCGGACTGCATTGTAGTTTCGACTGGGGCGAGACTTTCCTCTACTCCGTGCCCAACAGCGGCAATCTCGCCGAAGGCGCGCTTTCCCATTCCATCATTCAAGGTCCGCGCTGGCTAACCGGAGGCACCGTCGGCCCTGAAGGCAGCGTTTTTTGTTTCCTCGTTGTCGCTTTGATGTTCCTCCTTTTCCATTTCCTGCATCCTGCGAAGCCTGAATAGCATCTTATCAAGGCTCGGCGGAGAGGTATTTGACACGCTCCGAGCGAATCCGTACAATCGCTTGATTTATTTGGGCCATTTCGGCTCGCATTGGAATGCAACTATGGATAAGAAACGACTCGACTACTACAAAAAGAAATTGCAGACGCGCCGCGACGAGCTTTTGAAAGCCATCGCGCGCACCGAACAAGAAGGCCGCGAGGCTGATGAAGATCCCACGGTGGATCTCGCCGACAAGGCCGCCAATTCCTATACCAAGGAATTTCTCTTCGGCCAGACGCACAATGATCGCGGGCTGCTTGCGCTCGTCGAAGCTGCGCTCGCGAGAATCAAGGACGAGGAATTTGGCGAATGTGGGGCTTGCCACCAGGAACTGCAGCAGAAGCGGCTGGAAGCTGTACCTTGGACGCGTTACTGCATCACCTGCCAGGAAAAGCAGGAGCAGGGAATCCTCTAAGCGCGGTACAAAAACCGGCCTTGCGTAGAATTACGTACGTATTCTCCGTAGTTTTCCCGCGGTCCATTTTGGGATAGCTTTCCTCGCGTCTCCCGCTTCGGCGGGCCGGCGCTATTGCTAATCAAAGACACGCTCGACGCGCTCGCCTCCATCTTCTTCCCGGCACCCTGCTGGATTTGTGATGACCCGCTGACCAGCGCCTCTTTGATCCCCATCTGCGACCTATGTATCGCCGAAATGCAGCGCATGGATAGCTTGCAGTGCGAGGGATGCGGTCGCCCATTCGCCTCGCCGGTGGTGGCGGAAGCGATCCAAAAACTATGCTACGTCTGCCGGCGCGGCGCCTACCATTTCGAGCAAGCCCGCAGCTTTGGCCTCTATAATGACGCCCTCAGCGGTGCGATCCTGCTGTTGAAATACGAATCGCTGAAGCGCCTGGGCGCCTGGTTCGCGGACCGTCTCGTGTCCATCGTTCGCGATGAATTTAGCGGCGTCGAGTTTGATGCAGTCGTGCCAGTACCGTTGCACCCATCCCGCCAGCGCGAGCGCGGCTATAACCAAGCCGAGCTGATCGCCCGCCCCCTTGCCAAGCGCCTCGGAATCAAAATGGCCACGTATCTGCTCGTTAGAACGCGGCCCCGGCCGCCTAAATCCGTGCTCACTATGAAGGAGCGCTGGGAGTCAGTGCGTGGCGCGTACGAAACCCGCACGGGTGCAAAAGTTGACAAGCTCCGTATTCTACTGGTAGATGATGTATTTACGACCGGAGCGACGCTGGATGCCTGTGCTAGGGCACTGCGGCAAGCCGGAGCGGCGAGCGTTCACGGAGTGACGGTGGCGCGGGTGGTACCAGAACTTACGCCGCCGCGCGTCACTCGAGTCTTTCGTGCATCTAATATGGAACCGGAACGGCCGAACGAATTAGCCCAGGCCCAGTGAAACCGAAACACCCGGCAGTGCGTAGTTCCAGTTAGTACGAGACAGAACCATATCGGGAATCAGACGGAGCATGCCGATGGACAACCGGCTTAAGAACGGTTTGCGTCCCCGGCCGCGGTTGAACCTGCCGCCGAGTCCGCTGGATGGGTCTGCTCCGAAGTCCGCGTCTTCCGCCAGCCGGCCATCCGTGATGCAAGCTCCCGTTCTGGTATTGAACGCCACCTTCGAACCTATCAACGTAACGGCAGTCCGCCGGGCGTTGGTTCTCATGCTCAAGGGTGTGGCACAGGCCGAGGAAAGCAACGCTTCTGTAGTTCATTCCAGTTCGCGGTCCGTGTCGGTGCCGTCGGTAATTCGTTTGCTGACTTACCGGCATATTCCGCAGCAGAGCCGCGCGCTATCGCGGAAAAATATCCTGCTGCGCGACCGAAATACTTGCCAGTTCTGCGCGCGCGCGCTTCCCGCGTCGGAGCTGACGCTCGATCACGTGATGCCGCGTTCGCGCGGCGGCCACTCCTCCTGGGAAAATCTAGTAGCCTGCTGCTACGAGTGCAACAATCGCAAAGGTGACCGCACGCCCGAAGAGGCTGGGCTGAAGCTGGCCCGCCGTCCCCGGCCCTTTACGCTGCACACCTCACGGCAGTTAATGCGCCTGATCGGCCACAAAGATGAAAAGTGGCGTAAGTATCTGTTCTACTAGATTTATACTAGTTATCCGCTGCGATTTTGGCCCTCTGCATTTTATGCAACCAAATCCGATTTGCCAGCGTCCAATAATTAACTCACTTCTAGGACACACCCCGGGAAGCGGCAACAGGGCAACCTAAGCTGCTTCCCTTCTTCTTTTCTGGGAACATATTTGCACCGGATGAGTTGCTACTGCCGGAATACTACGCGAATCCCCCGGCGCCATTCTTCATTTAAGCCAATCCGCGTGAACTGAATTTCGGGCGTCATATATTTCAGAATGGTATCTGTGACGGCGTGAAATCGCAGAGCCGGCGCCACCAGCCAGACCTGCGGCGGACGCGGATCGAGTTCCATGCCGGCGAAGTAGCCATAGTGCTGAAAATCGCCGCGCTCGAGATGCTGCCGCACGCGCAGCCAGTAATCCACAGCTTGCATCGGAAGCTGAATATCTTCTGACGCTTTCAGTTCGATCACCACAAGACGCCGGTGCAGTGTGACGCCCAAGAGATCAATCACGCCTCGATCCGCGGCCGCAAACGCCGGCACCTGCGAATAAAGAAATCGCGAATCAAGCTGCGCGTCGAGCTGCGACGGATCGCGCTGGATCAGAGTTTCGATCCAACGCTCTGGAGCCGCGCGGTAGAACGGATGATTCCGCTCGTGCGCCAGCGGATTGCGGTGCAGGTCGAGCTCGCGCAATAAAGTTTCCATCCGCGCGGCGTGCGATGGGCCGGCTTCGTGGCGAGCATCTCCGACGCCAACCGCAAGCTGTCCCTCGGCGAAGCGCGCGAATTCCAGCCCGCGAAATCGCAGCGCCACTTCTTTCGCGCCCGGCCGCACCGCCGCGGCGATATTCTCGGCGGCGCGATCGTTGGCCGCGCGCACGCTCTCAATCACCGCGCCCGCAGCGGTCAACGCGCCTTCCACTTCGCGGCGCGGCGTCAGCCAACTTTCGAGATTTCCCGTGTCAGCGAGATCGACCGGCTGCACGCGCGAGCCGTTCTCGGTCAGTTCAAAAATCTCGACGCGCGCAAATGAGGCAAGCGCCCTCACGCGCTGCTGCGTTTCGCGTGCCGCGCTCTCCGGCAGGAACATTCGCAGACCCTCGATCGGCCGCCGCGTGGCCCGTTCGCGCGACCAATCGAGCCACAACAATCCGTAGGTCAGCGCCCCGGTCACTGTCGCGGCCGCGCTCTCCGGCGGCGCGGCCAATATCGCCCAACCTCGCCGCCCTTCCGCCATCATCCCGCGCACGTAGAGCCCGGAGAGCGAATGTCGCAGATCCGGCGAGCCGGTCAACGACTCCACATTGGCATCCGGAAAATTTTCGGCCAGGGTGCGGCTGAAGCGCGCCCGAAATATCTCGACGCTCACACGACTCGGCGTGCGCGGCCCGTCCGCGCTGAGAAACTCCAGCCGCGAAGGACGATCGCGCCCGAACCGCCGTACTTCGAAGACAATCCGCTGCGGCGAATATTCCAGCACGCGCAGGATACGCCGCACCAGATTCCGCTCATCGGACCACAAGTGCACCAACGAGTTTTTTCCATCGCATTTCAGCTCGTAGTGCAAGTCCGAAAGTTCGGCGAGCCAATGGCCGTCTTCATGCACCTCGACGCACCCGGCGGCCACCATCGTGGCGAGCGTTTTTTCGATTTCGGGCCAATCGGTTTTGGCCGGAGGGGAAAGTTGAGTTGCCGCGCGCGAGGACATTGGTTCGATTCGCTTTCGTCGGAGCCGTGGATACCATTGGCCGTGCGTTTGTTCTCGGAGGGGGATCTAGATTATGGCTTTATCCGATTAATTGGCACTCATCGGCCCTACAAAAAACGGGGCCGAAAGGCGGGAGGGCTAAAGCACCCTCCCCTACGAGTGCGACCCCTAAAATACGGATCGTGGGATATTGATGATTCCATTCTGCTGGTACGTAATCGAGCGAGACTTGAAAATCGGCGCGCTGGCCGCCTGCGAGCGGCTTCGCGCCTGGCCCTAGCAGGCGACGGGACTCGCGCAGAATAACCTGATCGAATGGATCGTGAAATTCGAACGCCACTTCCACCTCGCGAATGGTCGCCACGCCGTCGTTCGAAATCGTTCCTGCCACGTAGGTGACTTCCTGATTCAGATAATTCGACGCGCGCGCCATCTGCAAATCCGTGAAATGAATGCGCGCCGCCGCTGCTTGTTCCGTCGCGCCGAACGGCAACGGCTGCACGGCCGGCGCCTTCGACCGCGTGAAGCGCGTGGCCAGAATCACGCCGCCCACCAGCAACAGCACCACCACAATCCCAATTCCAAACGCAACCGGGAATGCGCTTTTTTCTTCTCTTTGGAAATCACCGGGCATCCGCGGCGTCCTTTGGAGGGTTCAGCGTCCGAAGGCAATTCGCGCGATCAAAGGTTCCGGCAGTCCGGCGCGCGTCATTCTCTCCTGCACGGCGCTCACCTCATATGGTACTCGCCAGAATTCTACGGAGTGGTTGCTCAATTCCGCGATCGCGAATCCCGCCCGCGGGTCGCCGTCGCGCGGCTGGCCCACGGATCCCGGGTTGAGCAGGTAGGTTTTTCCATCCACAATATCGATCTTTGCCGAGCCGACGCCCGGCGGCACTTTCAGCCGCACCACTTCCACGTTCGTTTCGTCGAGGATGAAGCCGCCCTGCAAATGGGTATGCCCAAAAAAAGTGACGGGCAAGGGCGCCTCGAGCAAACCCTCAAGCGCCTGCGCCTGCGTGAAAACATATTCGTCCTCATCGCGCAGCGCCCCATGCACGAACGACATCCCGTCAAGCTCCAGCGGCCCCGTGGGAAGTTTCTGCAGGTAGTCCAGATTGTCAGGCGTCAATTTTTCGCGAGTCCAAAGCGCCACAGCACGCGCCACGGGATTGAAATCCGCGGCATCTTCCAGTCCGCTACCAGCCTTATCGTGATTGCCGCGAATGGTAATCGCGTCCAGCGCCCGAATCTTGTCCACAACCTCATTGGGATCCGGGCCGTAGCCGACGACGTCGCCAAGGCAAATGACGCGATCCCATTTGCCTTCGACCGCGGCCAGCGCAGCCTCAAGGCTCGTAACGTTCGCGTGAATGTCGCTAAGAATCAGATATCTCATAACATCAGTCTCATTGGGTTCCGGGTTGCGCATTATAGACGACACGCGGCGCAAATGCACTCCGCGAGGCATATTGTTAGTGGCCCGGTGATTGTTAGTGGCCCAGTGATGGTCTGCCTGTGAATTCAATTGTGGGCGCGGGACGTTTCGACGAAGCTCAGATTCGTGAGTATCGTCACGCGATCTGGCAGGTCGATGTTCACCTTGGTGATCGATGGCGCTGAGTGCGGGCCTCCCTCTGGGGGGAGTGACTCATCTAAATCGAAGTCGTAGACAAAGACGAAGGTATAGGGCGCGGACGGCGGTTTGACGAACGTCCAATGCTGCATATTCTCGGCCGCGTATTTTCGTAGTAGCGGATGCGTCTGTTCTGCCGAATTCCCACCGGATGCTTCGACCTGCTTGACGTTTCCGTCTCCATCTATCGTTACCGTGAGGGTGATCTTTCCCGTGACGTGCGCTGTATGAGCGATCTGGGGATATTCCGGCGTCTCGATGTGCCGCGGGCAAAGCGCTCCCCGGGTCTGGCCTAAGCCAGCTCCGCAGATGCAGAACAAAAGGAATCCCAGTGCCGTATTTTTCACGATGCCTCCTTGGGGCCACGTTCTCTATCGGATTAGCATGCAGTCTCCGTAGCTATAGAATCTGTAGCCTGCCGCGACGGCGTGGGCGTAAGCGCGGAGAATATTTTCGCGGGAGGCGAAGCCTGCGACCATTGCCAGTAGGCTTGAGCGCGGCAGGTGGAAGTTCGTGAGCAATTGGTCCACTACGCGAAACGGTTTGCCGGGGTAGAGGAAAATCTCGGCTTCGGCGGGCCCCGGACGCACAAGTGCGATTTCAGCATTCGCGCTCGATGGCGCGATTTCGGCCGCGACTTTTTCGGCGGCGTCTTCGATGGCGCGTACGACCGTCGTCCCGATGGCTAGGATGGTTCGCTTCTCGCTACGGGCGCGGGCGATGGCTTGCGCTGTGGCTTCGGGAATTTCGTAAACTTCGCGATGGATGCGATGTTCTTCCAGCACTTCGGTGCGGATTGGCTCAAACGTGCCTAGGCCTACCTCCAACGTGATCTCGGCGATTTCGATTTTGCGCGCGCGGAGTTGCTCAAGGATTGACGGCGTGAAATGCAGTCCAGCGGTGGGTGCTGCTACCGCGCCGGCGCGAGCGGCGAAGATCGTCTGGTAACGTTCGCGATCGGCGGGATCATCGCTGCGGTGAATGTACGGCGGAAGCGGCACGTGGCCGAGGCGCTCGATCGTCTGCATCAAATCGCCGGTCGAGCGCAGGCGTAGACGCCTTAATCCAAATTCCCCGCGCCATTCGACCTCGGCTTCGAGCTCACCGGCCTCGCCGAAGAGAATCTTTTCGCCGACGCCGATCTTTCGTCCCGGCCGCACCAACGCTTCCCACGCGTCATCGCCGAGCCGCCGCAGCAGCATCACTTCAATCGGCGATTGTAGGAATTCGCTGCGGGCTTTGCCCGTTCGTGCTGGCGGGCCTGAGCGCACGCCGGCGCGCCGGCCGAGCAGCCGCGCGGGAATCACGCGCGTATTATTGACCACTAGCAGCTCATCGCCGCGTAGCAGGGCGGGGAATCCGCGAAAGACGCGATCTTCCCAGCTTCCCGTCCGGCGATCGAGCAGCAGCATGCGCGACGCATCGCGTTCCTCGAGCGGATGCTGCGCAATCCGCTCCGGCGGAAGCTCGTAATCGAGTTCACTTAGCCGCATTCTGCATCACTTTCGTCTGCTTGGCCCGCCGAGCGGCGTCCAAACGCGCTGGAATTCTTTCACAATCTGTGCTATCAGACCCACGCTGCTCACATCGATGATCCGCCCGGGCGTGGCGGATTCTCTCCCGATGATGGCGAGCTGCCCGTCATTGTAGCGAAGCAAGCAGAATTTCGCCGGTGAGGAAGTCCTGAGTGGCGGAAAACCGCGTCGTCATAGGCCCGCGAGGTGTTGAGCGTCTTCGATCGGGCCACTCATGGGTCTATCGAAGCGATGTCCGCGTGGCCGATGCCGAGCCCGGCGCGGTCGTGCGCGTGATGGACGAGCGCGGCCGTTTCCTCGGACGCGCCTTCTATAGCGACAAGTCGCAAATTTCCATCCGCCTGGTCACTCACGAAGATGTCGAAATTGATCGAGCATTTCTTCGCACGCGTCTGCGCCAAGCCGCCGATTTCCGCAAGCGCACCGTGGGCAATTCAGAAGTCTTTCGCCTGGTCTATGGCGAGGCCGATCAAATTCCCTCGCTGGTCGTCGATCGCTATGGCGAATACCTGGCCATGCAGAATCTCTGCCAGTCCACGGACCGCCTCCAGCCGCTGCTCGTTGATCTGCTGGTCGAGCTTTTCGCCCCGCGCGGAATTATCGAACGCAATGACCCCAAAGTGCGATTGCTCGAAGGCCTCGATCAACGCGTCTCCGTGCTTCACGGCGAAGTCCCTGAAGAAGTCCGCGCCCACGAAGACGCACTGCTCTTCAGCTACGATTTGCACCACGGCCAAAAAACCGGCGGCTTCCTCGATCAACGCGAAAATCATGAAGCCGCAGCAAACTTTGCGCGCGGCGAAGTCCTCGATTGCTTTTGCTATCACGGCGGCTTTGGCCTCAGCGTCGCTCGTAACGCCGCGAGTGTAGAAGCCGTCGATCTTTCGCCCGCCGCGGTAGCCGCCGCCCGTCGCAATCAGGAATTGAACCAGATCATGAATGTCACCTTCAAGGAGGGAAACTCTTTCGATCTGCTCAAGCAGTACGACGACGAAGAGCGCCGCTTCGATATGGTCATCCTCGATCCGCCAGCCTTCGCCAAAAATCGCGACAGCATCCCCGCAGCCCACCGCGGCTACAAGGAAATCAATCTTCGCGCGATGAAGATATTAAGACCGGGGGGAACTCTGGTCACCTGTTCCTGCTCGCACCACATCTCCGAGGCTCTGTTTCTACAGATCATCGCCGAAGCTGCGAAGGATGCTCATAGAAACATTGTCGTGGTAGAGAGGCGGACACAGTCGCGCGATCACCCGATTCTGCTCACTCTTCCCGAAACGCATTATCTCAAGTGTATGATTCTAAGAGTTTTATAGAGACATTCGTCTAAGTCGATGAAAATAGGACTGTCCAATAATACTTGACAATAGTACGCTAATATAATATGCTTTTGCTACGCTTAACAAAGCGAAGATTTGAGGAGGATACACTCACCATGAATTCCGCAATCCGTTGGCAGCCTTTCCGCACCGGCAACACTTTGCAAGAGCAGGTCAATCGCTTGTTCGAGTCCACTTACGGCGACCGCAGTTCTGAATCGGCCGTCACCACCTGGGCCCCGGCCGTTGACATTTATGAGACCGAAAACGAGCTGGTCCTGAAAGCCGACCTGCCCGCAATCGATGAAAAGGATCTCGACATCCGCATCGAGAACAACACGCTTACGGTTCGCGGCGAACGCAAGTTCGAAAAGCAGGTCAACGAAGACAACTACCTGCGCGTCGAGCGCTCCTACGGCTCCTTCAGCCGCAGCTTCACACTGCCGAATACCATCAACACCGAGGCCATTCGCGCCGAGTACAAGAACGGCGTATTGACCGTGCAGATGCCCAAGCGCGCGGAATCGAAGCCGAAGCAAGTGAAAGTGAACGTGGAAACAACGAACGGCACGAAGTAAGCGTTCGACCAAATGGGGCCGGCCGCTCGTTGAGCCCGGCCCTTTTTGTTTGTCTATGCTCCAGCAAAATGAATTTATACTCTAGCCGAACCAGACTTACGCAATCCGAGGTACCGCAATGATCCGAATGGACAAATTAACCGTAAAAGCGCAAGAAGCGCTGCAAGCCGCCCAGGAAATGGGCGCGCGCTCAGGGCAGCAGCAGATCGAGCCCCTGCACCTGCTCTGGGCGCTCGTAGCGCAGGGCGAAGGCGTAGTGTCGCCGATGCTCTCAAAGCTCGGCGTGGCGCCTGAAGTCATCGCCAAGGAAGTGGAGCGCCAGATCGAGCGCCTGCCCAAAGTCTCCGGCGCGTCGCAGCAATATTTGAGCCAGGGCCTGAATGATGTTGTCTCGCGCGCGTTTGATGAAGCGGCGAAGTTCAAGGACGAATATGTTTCGACCGAGCATCTACTGCTCGCGCTTGCTTCCGGCGGGCACGATGCCGCGGCTGAAATCCTGAAGAAAAACGGCGCGAGCCGCGACGCCATTCTGCAAGCGCTCACCAGTGTGCGCGGCAGTCATCGCGTAACCAGCCAGAATCCGGAGTCCACGTACCGTGCACTGGAGCAATACGCGCGCGATCTCACAGAATTGGCGCGCCGCGGGAAACTTGATCCGGTGATCGGCCGCGACGAAGAAATTCGTCGCGTGATGCAAATTCTCGCGCGCCGCACAAAGAATAATCCGGTACTAATCGGCGAGCCGGGCGTAGGGAAGACCGCCATCGTCGAAGGCCTCGCGCAAAGAATCGTCGCAGGCGATGCTCCGGAAGTGCTCAAGACCAAGCGCATCGTCGCGCTTGATCTGGCAGCCCTTGTAGCCGGCGCGAAATATCGCGGGGAATTCGAAGATCGGCTGAAGGCCGTCCTGAAGGAAATCACGGATGCCGAAGGTCAGGTCATCCTATTCATCGACGAGCTGCACACACTAGTAGGCGCAGGCGCGGCAGAAGGTTCGATGGACGCCTCGAATATGTTGAAGCCTGCGCTGGCGCGCGGCGAGCTGCGAGCCATCGGCGCCACCACTCTCAACGAGTACCGCAAATACATCGAAAAAGATCCGGCGCTCGAACGCCGCTTCCAACCGGTGTTCGTCGGCGAGCCGAGCGTGGAAGATACGATTGCCATTTTGCGCGGCCTAAAAGAGCGCTACGAAGTGCATCACGGCGTGCGCATCAAGGATGCCGCCATCGTCGCCGCGGCGATGCTCTCGAATCGCTATATCTCCGATCGCTTCATGCCCGACAAAGCCATTGATTTGGTGGATGAAGCCGCCGCCGGTTTGCGCATGGAAATCGATTCCATGCCCACAGAAATCGACGAACTTGAGCGCCGCATCATGCAACTCGAGATTGAACGGCAAGCCTTGCGCAAAGAATCGGACGCACATTCGCGCGAACGCCTGGGTCAAATTGAAAAGGATCTGGGCGGGCTGAAGGAAAAATCGAACGCGTTGAAAGCGCGCTGGCAAGGCGAGAAAGAAGCCATTCAAGGCATTCGCAAGGTCAAGGAAGAAATCGAGCAGCTCAAAGCCGAAGAGCAGCGCCTCGAACGCAGCGGCGATCTAGCGAAAGTCGCCGAAATTCGTTACGGCAAGCTCTCGGCCGCAGAGAAAAAGCTGCAGGCGGCACACGATAAACTCGCCTCGCTTCAAAAAGATCACCCGATGTTGAAGGAAGAGGTCGGCGAAGAAGAAATCGCGCGCGTGGTCAGCAAGTGGACCGGCATTCCCGCTGGGCGCCTGCTCGAAGGCGAAGTTCACAAGCTGGTGCACATGGAAGAGCGCCTGTGCATGCGCGTGGTCGGCCAGGATGATGCGCTCACGCACTTAGCCAACG
>Ga0209038_10000093_pt1 | contig 27629 bp, 13 predicted proteins | sample BogFormECP03_OM3_FD_188237 | JGI IMG/M metagenome (GOLD analysis project Ga0209038, IMG submission 188237) | Bog forest soil microbial communities from Calvert Island, British Columbia, Canada - ECP03_OM3 (SPAdes) (version 2) | ecosystem: Environmental > Aquatic > Freshwater > Wetlands > Bog ...
TCACCGATGAAATTTGGCACGGGTATCTTCCTGGCGTGGGGCCCGGCACGGTCTATGGCTATCGCGTGCATGGGCCTTACGCTCCAAACGAAGGCCATCGGTTCAATCCCAATAAACTTTTGCTCGACCCTTATGCGCGTTCTCACCTCGGCCAATTGAAATGGGATGACGCCTGCTTTGGCTACACCATCGGAGCGAAGAATGGCGATCTATCTTTTGATGAGCGCGATAGCGCGCCGTTTGTTCCCAAATGCCTGGTGGTCGATACGAGCTTCCGCTGGCGTGTGGATACGCGGCGCCACCCGGTTCCCTGGGATCGCACGGTGCTATACGAACTGCACGTGCGCGGCTACACGCACTCACTTCGCAACGTGCCTCGAAAACGCCGCGGTACATTTTCCGGATTGGCGAGCCGCGAAGTGATTGCGCATATCAAATCACTGGGCGTCACTTCGATCGAGCTCATGCCCGTGTACGCTTTTGTGAACGACCGGCACTTGCTCGAAAGGAATCTCACAAATTATTGGGGATACAACACGCTCGGCTTTTTCGCGCCGGATCCGCGTTACGCCGCCGAACCCAATCGGGCATTGCATGAGTTCAAGGAAATGACAGCGCGTTATCACGATGCGGGCATCGAAGTGATTTTGGACGTGGTTTACAACCACACGGCGGAAGGCAACGAGCTCGGGCCAACGCTTTCTTTCAAAGGAATCGACAATGCCAGCTACTACCGCCTGGTCCCCGATTCACGGCGCCACTATATCAATGATACCGGCACGGGTAACACGCTGAACCTCTCGCATCCTCGCGTGATCCAGATGGTCACCGACAGCCTGCGCTATTGGGTGGAAGAAACGCAGGTGGATGGATTTCGATTCGATCTCGGCACGATTTTGGCGCGCGAACCAAATGGCTTCGACACGCAAAGTGGCTTCCTGAAAGCCTGCAGCCAGGATCCGGTCCTCGGAAGCGTCAAGCTGATCGCTGAGCCGTGGGATCTCGGGCCGAGCGGATATCAAGTGGGGGAATTTCCGCCGGGTTGGGCGGAGTGGAACGATAAATTTCGCGATACGGTGCGCGAATTCTGGAAAGGCGGCGTGCTTCCCTCGGCGCTGGCCCCACGGTTGTGCGCTTCCGGAGACATTTTTGATAAGCGCGGGCGGAAACCGTGGGCATCCATCAATCTTGTAACCGCGCACGACGGCTTTACGCTCGCCGATTTGGTTTCTTACAACGGCAAGCACAACGACGCGAACGGGGAAGATAATAAGGACGGCACTTCCGACAACCACTCATTTAATTACGGCGTGGAAGGTCCCACGGATGATCCCGGCATTCAGGAACTGCGGCTCCGCCAGATGCGCAATGTGCTCGCGACGCTCTTCCTCGCGCAAGGAACGCCGATGCTGCTGGCCGGGGATGAATTTGCTCGCACGCAGCACGGCAACAACAATGCCTACAGCCAGGATAATGAAATGAGCTGGGTGGACTGGAGCCTGGCGGAGCGCAACGAAGCGCTGATCGATTTTGTGCGGCGGCTGGCGGCCCTGCGCCAGAAGTATCCGGTCCTGCGAAAAACGAGATTTTTGACCGGCGAACTCAACAAAGCTGTTGGCGTTCGCGATGTCACGTGGATTGTGCCGAATGGACGCGAGATGACGCAAGAAGATTGGAACAACACAGAGAATCGCTGCTTCGGCATGATGATCGACGGGCGTTCGCGGCCGGCGGCCCCGGAGAATGCCAATTGGGACGCGACGATTTTCTTGGTGATGAATGCTGGACAGGGCGACACGCCATTCGTGCTGCCTTCTTCCGCCAACGCGAAGAGATGGCAAGTGCTGCTCGATTCAAATCAGCCTCAGAGCAGCGAGGCCGGCGCGGGCGACAGATTTTTTCGACCGGGAGAATCCGTCACCGCGGCGTCTCGTAGTTTTCTGGCGTTTGTATTGCAACGTTTGGATCGCGGTGTAGAAAGCGCTTCGGCGCCCGTCGAGCCGGCGCTTGTGGAACAAACGTAATCCGATATCTAACGGCAGACCGGACGATTAAGCAGCATAAGAATGACCGTGTCGAACTTTCCGTGGTGGTATCCGTGTGGCGCGGAACCAGACTCCGCAGGGACGCACTTTCGCGTCTGGGCGCCGGAGCGATTGGCCATCAGCGCGGTGATCTCAGGCCGCGATGCTGCGCTTGATTTGGTGAAGAGCGATGATGGCTATTTCGGCGGCTTCGCGGCGGGCGTTGGCGATGGCGCTCGGTACGCGTACCTGGTGGATGGCAAGGGCCCCTTCGCCGATCCGGCATCTCGTTTTCAGCCTGATGGGCCGCTGAAATTCTCGCAAGTAGTCGATCCCGGAAAATTTCGATGGAGTGATCGCGGCTGGCGCGGTATTCGCATCGAAGGTCAAGTCATCTATGAAATGCACGTTGGGACGTTCACGCAAGAGGGCACATACCGGGCCGCCGTGGAGCATTTGAAGGAGCTCGCCGATCTTGGAATTACCGTCATCGAGTTGATGCCGCTGGCCGATTTTCCCGGAGAATTTGGCTGGGGCTACGACGGAGTCGATCTCTTTGCGCCCACCCGTCTTTATGGCGCGCCGGACGATCTGCGCGCGTTTATCGATCGCGCGCACGAGATTGGCGTCGCCGTAATTCTCGATGTCGTTTACAACCATCTCGGTCCGGTTGGAAATTTCCTGCCGGAGTTTTCCGAGGGCTACTTTTCAAAAAAGCATTCTACGGATTGGGGCAGCGCAATTCATTTCTACGGCGAGGGCTCCGCGCCGGTGCGCGAGTTCTTTGCCGCGAATGCCGCCTATTGGATTACCGAGTATCGTTTCGATGGCCTGCGCCTCGACGCCACGCAGAATATTTATGATGAATCGAAGGATCACATTATCGCGCAAGTGGCGAGCAATTGCCGGAAGGCCGCGGGCGACCGGCAAATCATCCTCGTTGCCGAAAATGAGAGCCAACTCACAAAACTTGTGCAGCCGGCCGATAAGGGTGGCTATGGTCTCGACGCAATCTGGAACGACGATTTTCATCACTCGGCATCCGTTGCCGCCACCGGCCGCCGGGAGGCGTATTACACCGACTACTTGGGCGCTCCGCAGGAACTCATCTCGGCAGCGAAATACGGTTTTCTCTATCAGGGACAATGGTACGCGTGGCAAAAGCAACGCCGCGGATCGCCGGCGCTTCATCTGAAGCCTTCGGCAATGGTGAATTTTCTTCAAGATCACGATCAAGTCGCGAATTCGGGCCGGGGTCTGCGCTTGCACGCGCTAACCACGCCGGGCCGATTGCGCGCTTTGACTGCGCTGCTGCTTTTGATACCGGGGACGCCGATGCTGTTTCAAGGGCAGGAATTCGCCGCGTCTGCGCCATTTCTTTTCTTCGCGGACCAAAATAAGGAGCTGGCGGATGCGGTGCGCAAGGGCCGCGTGGAATTTTTATCGCAATGGCGCAGCCTGGCCACCGGGCAACTGGCTTATGCGGATCCCTGCGATCGAAAGACATTCGACCGCTGCAAGCTGGATCATGCGGAACGCGAGGGTCATGCGGAAACCGTGCAACTGCACACGGACCTGCTGCGGCTGCGGCGCGAGCAAACCGTCTTCGCGCACCAGGACCGGCGATTCGACGGCGCGGTGCTCGCGCATGAAACTTTTGTGCTGCGGTTTTTCGGCGATGAACCGGCCGACGACCGCCTCGTGCTCGTCAATCTCGGAAGATACTTGTATCTGAATCCCGCTCCCGAGCCGCTTCTCGCTCCGCCGGAAAATTCGGCGTGGGAAATTCTTTGGTCAAGCGAAGATCCGCGCTACGGTGGCGATGGCACCGCGCCGCTCGATTCCGATCTGAACTGGACGATTCCCGCTCACGCCGCCGTGGTGCTCGAACCCATGCCTCTTTCGCAAAAAGTGCGGCCGTCATGAATCCGATCATTCGCCAATTCCGTTGGAAAGGGTCTGCCGAAGCGTCGCCCGAAGAGCTGCTGGAGCAGGAATGGCTGGTCACGAATGGTCTCGGTGGTTACGCGTCGGGCACGTTGGCCGGCGTGATCACGCGCGGCTTTCACGGCTATTTGGTCGCCGCGCTAGCCGTTCACCAGGGCCGCATGATGATGCTCAACGAGCTGGTCGAGACAATTCAATTGGAAGATGGCACTTCGGTGCAGCTCGGAGGCGAAGAGCGCGTCGGCGCTCCACTCCGCGCGCACGGCGCCGCGTACCTGAAAGAATTTCGGCTCGAGAACGGCGTGCCGGTCTGGAGCTACTCGATCAAAGGCATCGAACTCGAAAAGAAAGTTCTGATGGTCCACCGCCAGAACACCGTTCACATCCAATACCGCTCCAGCGGCGCCGGCAAACTACGGCTCATGCTGCGGCCTTCCGTGAATTTCCGTCCGCATGAAGCGCCGGTGAGCACGCCGCTATCGGGCACGTATTCGCTTACGGTCGTAGAAGACGCATTCGAAATTTCCGCCGGAAGCCAGAGCCCGTCACTGCGCCTGCTGCTATTCGGGCAGAATATTTCGTTGACCATGGATCGCACCCGATTCCAGGAAGTGATCTATCGCATCGAAGAAAGCCGCGGATACGCAGCGCGCGGCGATCTATGGAGCCCGGGTTTCTTTTCCGTTTCGCTGACGGCGGAGAATTCAGTGACTCTCGTGGCCTCCACGGAGCCGTGGGACAGGATCCGCGCCGTCGATCCCGCCTACGCACAAAACGCCGAACAACGCCGCCGAAAAGCGCTGCTCGCGCGCGCGCATCCGCAAGCTCGCACAGGCATCGCCGCGGAATTAGTTCTCGCCGCAGATCAATTCATCATCGACCCCGTCGGGCGCCTTGACGATCGCCTGCGCGCCTGGGCCGCCGGCGATGAAGTTCGCACGGTGATCGCCGGCTATCCATGGTTCACGGATTGGGGCCGCGACACGATGATCAGCCTCGAGGGATTGACGCTCGTCACCGGCCGCCACGTTGAAGCCGGCTACATTCTCCACACATTTTCGCAATACGTGCGCAACGGCCTGATTCCCAATATGTTTCCGGAAGGTGAAAATAGCGGCGTTTACCACACCGCCGATGCCACGCTGTGGTTTTTTCACGCCATCGAACGCTACCTCTGTGCCACCAACGATGAAACGCTGCTGCCGCAAATTCTTCCCACTCTCGAGCAAATCATTCAGTGCCATTTGAAGGGCACGGAATTTGGAATTGCCGTGGACCCCGCTGACGGATTGCTGAAAGAAGGAGCTCCGGGATATCAACTGACGTGGATGGACGCGAAGGTCGGCGACTGGGTAGTCACGCCGCGCCGCGGAAAAGCCGTCGAGATCAATGCGCTCTGGTACAACGCGCTATGCCTGCTGCAAAAATGGCTTCGCGAATGCGATCGAGCCGGCGCAGCGGATGCTCTCGCTCAACATGCCAAGCAAGCCCGCGACTCATTCCACAAACGCTTCTGGTACGCCGAAGGAAATTATTTGTACGACGTGGTCGATGGTGAAAACGGCGACGACCACTCGCTGCGGCCCAATCAGATTTTCGCAATTTCGCTCGACAATCCCATCCTCGACCAGGAAAAGTGGCCAAGCGTCATGGAGGCGGTGAAAGCGAATCTTTTGACGCCGCTCGGTCTGCGCTCGCTCGCGCCCAGCGAAAAAGATTACAAGCCGCGCTATGACGGCGACCTGCGCTCCCGCGACGCGGCCTATCATCAAGGCACTGTCTGGCCCTGGCTGCTCGGCCCGTTCATCGATGCGTGGCTCAAAGTGCATCCGCGCGATTCGCAATCGGTAGCCGGATTTCTCTCGGCGTTCGATAGCCATCTTCAGGATGGCGCCATCGGTTCCATCGGCGAAATCTTCGACGCGGAGCCGCCCTATAACCAGCGCGGCTGTGTGGCGCAGGCATGGAGCGTGGCCGAAATTCTGCGTTCCTACATCAAACAAAAAGACGCCGAACTTCACGACGAACGCAAAGCGCAGGGCGGAGCATGATGAGACTCGGCTCATGAACTTGCAACGATCGAGCGGCATTCTTCTGCACCCCACCTCGCTTCCCAGCCGCTTTGGAATCGGAGATTTCGGCCCATCCGCTCACCGTTTCGTCGAACAACTCGTCGCCGGCGGACAGAAGATTTGGCAAGTCCTTCCGCTCGGGCCTACGCGCATGAGCGGTTCGCCCTATCAGAGCCTTTCTTCTTTCGCCGGCAATCCTCTGCTGGTCAGCCCGGAATTGCTGGCGGAAAATGGTTATCTTTCCACCGGGGATCTTCGCAATTCACCGCGATTTCCAAACTCGCGTGTGGACTTCGAAAGAGTCACGCGTGAAAAGCATCGCCTGCTGCGCCGCGCTTTCGCCGGATTCTCTCCCACGCGCGAATCTCGCGCCTTCGAGCGCCGCAGCTCCGCCTGGCTCGATCCCTTTGCGCGCTTCATGGCTTTGAAGTCGGCCAACCACGATCGGCGATGGACGCATTTTGACCCGAACACGAAGCCGGCCGACTCCGAAATCCGTTTTCAGAAATTCGTGCAGTTTGAATTCTTCCGCCAGTGGACGCTGCTGAAAAAAGCCTGCGCCAAAAATCACATCGCTGTCCTCGGTGACATTCCTTTCTACGTCGAACGCGATAGCGCCGACGTTTGGGCCCATCCGGAATTTTTCGATCTCGATTCGCACGGCGAGCCACGAAACGTCGGCGGCGTCCCACCAGACTATTTCAGCCCCACTGGCCAACTCTGGGGTAATCCCGTCTATCGCTGGCCCGCAATCGAGCGCAGCGGCTTCAGTCTTTGGATCGACCGCTTTCGGGCTGCGCTCGATCTCTTCGACATGGCCCGGCTGGATCACTTCCGCGGCTTCATCGGCTTCTGGCAAGTTCCGGCGAGCGCGCGAACTGCCCAGAATGGCCGATGGGTGAAAGCGCCCGGCGAGCGCATGTTTGCCAGCGTCCGGAGCGCGCTCGGCAGTTTGCCTTTCATCGCGGAAAACTTGGGCGTCATCACGGAAGAAGTGGAAGCGGTGCGCAATGAATTCTCTCTTCCGGGAATGACCGTACTGCAATTTGCTTTCGGAGAAAAAGATTCGGCGCACTGCCCCCACAATTACCGAGTCAATTCCGCGGCATTTACCGGCACCCACGATAACGACACAGTTTGCGGTTGGTGGAAGAGCCTGCGAGAAAACGGACGGAGCGGAAACGCCGAACGCGAGTGCGCCCGCGCCTATCTGCAACTCGGCGGCGCCGAAAAAGAGATCCATTGGCGCTTCATCAACGCGGTGCTTTCGTCGGTCGCACGCTTCGCTCTGATTCCGCTGCAAGATGTCTTCGGCCTCGGCAGCAGCGCCCGCATGAACGTGCCGGGCCGCTCGCGAGGCAATTGGGCGTGGCGGATTACCGATGACGCTTTCGACGGCCACGCGCTGCAGCGGCTGCGCGAAATCACCACCGCGACCGGCCGCTAGGATTCAGCCGCAGGTCGCGGCCATATTTTTTCGAAGAAAATCAAAGCATTGAGGGAGGGAATAGATGCCAACCAGCGCTTGGAAGGGCTACATTTCTTTCGGTCTGATCTCCGTGCCGATCCGTCTGTATCCTGCCGCACGTTATTCTCATATCGCCTTCCACGAAATCCATCGAAAATGCGGCCATCGAGTACATCAGCAGCTCTACTGCCCCTATGACGAAGAAGTAGTCTCGCGCGACGAGATCGCGCTGGGCTACGAAGTTGAGAAAGACAAGTACGTTCTCGTCGAGCCCGCTGAGCTGAAGGAGTTGCAACCGCGCTCTTCGACGGCCATGGAGATTCTCCAATTCGTGAAGCTCGCGGAAGTCGATCCCGTTTATTTCGAGACTTCCTATTTCTCAGTGCCAGAAGAGGCGGGAGCGCGCGCCTACGCGCTGCTTCTCAAAGCGATGGACGACATGGGCCTCGCGGCAATCGCTAAAGTCACCATGCATAAGCGCGAACGCACGGTAATCATCCGCTCCTATCAGAACGGATTAATCCTGCACACAATTTATTATCCCAATGAAATCCATGAAACCCAAGGCTACGGTAAATCGACTACAAAGAATTTGAAGAAACAGGAGATTGACCTCGCGGAACAATTCGCAACATCCCTTCTGAAACCGTTCCGTCCGGCGGAATTTCACGATGAATATTCAAAGCGAGTCGAAGAACTAATTGAAAGCAAGCGCAAAGGCAGATCCGCGCCGAAACCGGAAAAAACTCCACGCCTCGCGCCGGTCATCGATCTGATGTCGGCCCTCAAGAAAAGTCTGGCCAACGAAAAGAAATCCGGAAGCTCGTCCAAGCCCAAGAAACTGAGAAAGACCGGCTAGTGAAGCAGCATGTGGGCCAGCACTCTTGGCATGGGAACTGCGGACATCAAGACTGCGGGGCGTAGCCGAGCCACTCGGGATGTGCTGCGGTGGAATCGAATTGTGCGGTGGTCTTGAATGGCTCGAACTCGCCCTCCGCGGCAGCTTTCTTCGTCTTTTTCAAAATTGCCGCGAGGTCATGCTTAGTCACCGCCGAAAGAGTTCTCGCGGCCTCGAATGCTTGATCGAGAATCGCCATGCTGTCGATTCCGGTAATCACCACGGACGTCGGCAGGCTCAGCGCGTAGTGCAAACATTCGAGCGCGCTCACTCTATTGCTCTTCAGCACGTTTCCGTCTCCCATCGGCTTCATTCCCAGCACGCCAATGCGGCGCTTCACCAGCGCCGGCAAGACCTCTTTTCCAAAACTGCGAAAATGCGCGTCCATCACGTTCAAGGGCATCTGCGCGGTATCGAACTTGAAATGATTCTTCCCGGCCAACTCCAACATTCGCAGATGCACGCTCGGATCTTTATGGCCGGTGAAGCCGAAGTAGCGGACCTTGCCGGATTTCTTCGCCTCGAGCATCGCTTCGCAAGCACCACCTTCGGCGAAAAAGCGATCCGGGTCCTCCAGTCGAATATTCTCGTGAAACTGCCACAAATCCACATGATCGATCCCCAGCCGCTCAAGGGATTCGTCCAATTGTTTGAGCGCCGACTCTCGCGTGCGGCCATCGAATTTCGTCATTACGAAAACTTTGTTTCGGCGGCCCTTTAGAGCTTTCCCAACGCGGCGCTCGCTCTCTCCTTGGTTGTAATCCCAGGAGTTGTCGGAGAAATTGATGCCGCGATCCATCGCCGCGTGGAAAATTCTGATGGCGTCCGCTTCCTCCACCCGCGGTAATCCCAAGTGATAACCGCCCAGGCCGATGCAGGAGACTTTCTCGCCGGTCCTGCCGAGTTGGCGGTACGGCATTTCTGCGTTCGAGTGCAGTGCGTTTCGCCGGGCTGCCATGCCATCACCTCGTCGCGGATATTTTACTTGGCTCGGAACGGCTCTTCGCTCTACACCGCCGCCGTTGGCCTACACGTGGCGAAACGGCTCTTCGATCTTTTCGCTGGCAACCTTGTGAGCATCCCGCTCGAGCGATTTCGTAACCAAATCTTTTGAGCCCAAGCCTACGGCAAGCGCCAGCGCGAATACGATTCCACCGAAAAGTATTCCGAACGCTAACTCGACGATGCCGGGCGCAATTCTCAAGTGCTCCAGAGCCATCGCCACGGAAAGCACGATGACCAGCCATTTCACTCCGATGCTCAGCAAACGCGCGTAGTGCAGATTCAAATTAACGGCGCCGATCAACACACCTCGCGCGATAAAACGAGCCACGATCGTTCCAAAAAGCAGAACCAACGCCGCACCCACCAGATTGGGAATATAAGCAAACACGCTTCGGGCAAGTAGCGACGTCCATTCGGCATCGAAGGCTGCCAAGCCGATCAGAAATCCGGCAACGATCACCAGCAGAGCGATCGCTCGCGACACCATCAGCGTCGGACTGCTCGATGGCGACCAATCCGAGAACGATGGAAAGCCCCATCGGCTCCAGCGTTGATCGAACTTCATGCTCGAAAGCAGCCGCCGCACGATCGCCGCAAGAATAAATCCCGCGACAATCGAGATCAGCACCGCCAAAATCAGCGCCGCGGTTCCCGGCAGCAGATCCGCGAAGCGGGTGAGGAATCGCGCGGTCGATTGTGCCAACGCCTGCTTAATTTGTTGCCACATGAAAACCTCCGTTACTCATCACGCCAAGACTAAGGATTGAACCGGTCCGGCCAACGCCATCGCGAAACTAAATAAGCCTTGCCGGATTCGTAAGCTGCCGACAAGCGCTCAAGTCTTTGCTCCAGTGCCAATCCGCCGCCGGTTTCCAAATCGCGTGCGTACGACGCAACCCAACCCAGATACAGCGGCGTCATGGATTTCAGCAAGTGATCGCGATTGATGGTCCGCAGCCGGTGCGCCAGCGCAAAGTCGTAAACGATACGCACCCACAAATCGTCCGGCATATGAAACTGCTCGGGCGGCAAGCGCGCCAGCTTTCTGAGTTCCACCAGCGACGAAGGCGGCAGCACCAATCCCCAAATTTCCTGCAGGTCGCTATTGCCCAGATGAAACGATTCGACCATTCGGCTGATGTCCACCGTTCCGGCGTCCTGCGAAACAAAAATCGGATCGCCGATCGCGGGCACGGAACTGGAAGCGCGCATTCGTTGCCAGCACGCCGCGTTTCGTTCCATCTCCGAAAAGATGGGGCTCAAAACTTGCGCAACGATCGAACTTATATTCGTCCAGTCCGTCGGCGGGTACATGCGCGCGCCAACGTACACTTCGCATACCTGCAAGTTTTCGCAGAGCGCGGTGGGCGTCAGAGAGGCCAACGGATGCGTGCGGTTCGCGCTGCGCTCCGCTCCGCCCATTTTCTCGAACAGGCGCCGCGAAATTCCGAAGTCCGGGCCCAACGGATTGTGGATTCGCTTTCCGTAAAGGCAGCGCGTCAGCGGCGCGATGATGCTGCTGTTCAGCAATCCTTCGAACTTGTGCCGCGCGTAGTAGGGCACCACCAGATCCGCATCTTCTTCGAGCAGCGGCACTGCCAGTTGCCCGATCCATTCCGCCGATGCGCTTTCGAGTTTCGACGCGATCAAGCAACACGCGCGCGCTCCCAGCTTTTCGCACGCCGCAAAAACCGATTGATACGCCGCCGGAATGCTGAGCATCGGCGTGCCCGCGGCGTCGGGCTGCGATAGCGGCCACGGAACGATGTAAGGGGACGCGGCGTTTCCCGCAGCCGGAGAATTTGCAGCGTCTGCGCGTGCGGCGGCTGGATCAACGGAATGATCGTCTCGCAAGAGGGCGATGCGCGGAGAATCGGAAAGCGCATGCAGCGAATCGCAAACAGCGACGAGGCTCTTCAGATCGAGATCCGCAACAACGCCGATCACCAAGTCGGCGCTCTCGATTTGCGCTATCTTTTCCTCTGCTTGCTGCGGGATGGGTTCCACTTCCACCGTTCAGCCCTCGAGCCGCAATTTTATTTATAGGGGCAGCGACATAATTCCCATCAGCGGGATGCGCACCCATTCCGGGCGCGCGTTTAATTCATATAAGACTTCATAAAGCGCTTTGTCCAAGAGAAAGATCTCCAATAGTTCCTGGAAATCGGAGTTGCTGGCCGGCAGAAACGCGGCCCCTCGCGCTGTTTCGCGATAGGCGCGCAGGAACGCGGCGGCTGCCGAATGCTCCCAAAGCTGCGCCCACGGCTCCAGGCGCGAAACGTCTTGCGGATGCCGCGCAGTGTAGTTGATCAGACTCGCGTACGCCGCGTAGCTGAACGACCGCAACATGCCCGCCACATCTTTCAGCGGCGATTGCTTGGCGCGCCGGTATTCCAGCGATCTTGCCGGTTCGCCCTCGAAATCCAGAATCTCGAAATCGGTTTTCACGCGCAGCACCTGGCCCAAATGGTAGTCGCCGTGAATTCGAATTCGCTGCGTTCGAAAATTATTCGATTTCATCGTCGCAAAATGGTCGAGAATACGCCGGCGCCGGGCCAACACCGACGCCGCAATTTCCACGACTTCGTCCGGCAAGTACGAAACTCGCTCCTTCAGCACATCCAGAACCCGCGAAGCATGCTGGTGAAATTCCAGCAGCACATTTTGGAAATTTTCGGGCGTCAAAGGCTCGGGCGCGAAATCGGGATCGTCCGAACCCGAAGCCAGCGCCAGGTGCATCTCGGCAGTGCGCCGCCCAAGCGTGGCCGCGGCATCGAGATAAATCCCCACATTGTCTTTCGCCATTTGAGAGACGGGCCGTTCGGAAAGATCGAAAGGATTTCCCAACTCCGCGAACGCGCTCTCCGGAAACTTCAGCGGCGCGCAAGTTTCAAAATAACGATCGAGTTCTTCGATCGTCCATTTCCAACCGTCGCCTTCGTTCGGCACCAATCCCTGCAACATCGCAATTGTGACGGCCTCGGAATCCGGCGACGACTTGAGCTCGATGGAGCCGGCGAAGGGCGGCGTGCGCTCGAATGTTGTTTTTTCCGTGAGATACCGCCCCATCTCCGCGTCGGGATTCACGCCCGGCTCCACGTGGCGGAACAATTTCATGATGAAGCGATCGCCGAAGAAGAATGAAGTATTGCTTTGCTCGGCGGAAACGCGGCGCACCGGCAAGGGCGTCGCGGCCGATCCGAGGATTTCCTGGAACGCATTGCCGCGCACTCCTCGAACGATGCCATGGCGCGCGCGCACTTCGCGAGCATTTTGGATCAAGGAAAGCAGCTCGAGGCAAACATCGTCGCTGAAGGCTCCGTCGTACAACACGCCGGACATTTTCCCCGAGATGATCGACGCGACAATTGCATTAGGCGCAGCGCGCCGCAATTTGCTCGCTTCGTCCCCGAAAGCCATCGCAAGAGGAACAAGGTACAGCGCGGGCTCTCCCGCATCGAATTGCACTTCGAGCACGATCAAAGCCGATTGCGGCGCATCAAGCACGATCCAATTCATGATTCGCGTGCTCTTGATCCGCTGGGATTTCGCGGCGAACCACCGTTGCTTGGGCAGATATTCGGACAGGTCCACGGTTTCGAGATGCTCCCGGCCCATCCCTTCGCAAATCGCTTCCCAGCCCGCGATCACATTCAGCGGCGCCTGTTCGGCCAGATCGCGTGCCGCGGATTTCGAGGCATCCACCCGCGGCTGAAGCTCCAGCCACAAAAAACTGTAAGGCGCAAGCGTGAGCCGGTAAGGCTGCTTCTCGATAATTGGAAACTCCACATAGCCGAGCATCTCGACCGGCACCATTCCTTCCAATTTCGACAAGTCGAGATCGACAGGCTGCGCGAAACGGGAAAGATTGGCGACACAAAGAACCTGCTCCTCGCGATATATGCGCAGATAAGCCAGCACCTTGCGATTCGCTGGGTCGAAAAACTCGATCGCCCCGCGTCCGAAAACGCTGAAAAGTTTTCGCAATGCGATCATGTTGCGCATCCAGTTCAAAAGCGACGACGGATCGCCCTGCTGCGCTTCCACATTAATCGCTTCGTATCCCCAAACAGGATCCATGATCACCGGGCTATACAAGCGAGCCGGCGTCGCGGCGGAAAATCCCGCGTTGCGATCCGCATTCCATTGCATCGGAGTGCGCACCCCGTTGCGATCGCCAAGATAAATGTTGTCGCCCATCCCGATTTCATCGCCATAGTAAAGAAGCGGAGTCCCTGGAAACGAAAGCAGCAAACTGTTGAGCAGCTCGATGCGCCGGCGATTGTTGTCCACCAGCGGAGCCAGACGCCGGCGAATTCCAAGATTCACGCGCATTCGCGGATCAGCGCTGTACGCGATATACATGTAATCGCGCTCGTCGTTGGTCACCATCTCGAGCGTGAGCTCATCGTGATTGCGCAGAAATAACCCCCACTGGCAGGTATCCGGAATGCTCGGCGTCTGCGCGATGATATCGGTGATCGGCAGCCGGTCTTCCTGCCGCAGCGCCATATAAATCCGCGGCATCAGCGGAAAATGAAACGCCATGTGGCATTCATCTCCGTCGCCAAAATAAGGGCGCACATCCGTAGGCCACTGATTCGCCTCGGCCAGCAGCACGCGCCCTGAATAATTCGCGTCAATCTCGCGGCGAAGAATTTTTATCGCCGCATGAGTTTCCGGAAGATTTTCGCAACTGGTTCCATCGCGTTCCACCAGATAGGGAATCGCGTCAATGCGCAGCGCATCGACTCCCATATCGAGCCAAAAGCGCATCACCTTGAGAATTTCCTCGATCACTTTCGGATTGTCGTAATTCAAATCCGGCTGATGCGAGAAGAACCGGTGCCAAAAAAATTGCTTGGCCACAGGATCCCAGGTCCAGTTCGACCGCTCGGTATCCGAGAAAATGATTCGAACGCCCTTGTATTTGTCTTCGGTATCGCTCCAAACGTAGAAGTCGCGTTCCGGCGATCCGCGCGGCGCGTTGCGCGCTCTCTGAAACCACGGATGCTGATCCGAAGTGTGGTTCACCACCAGTTCGATCATCACCTGCAAGCCCCGGTCGTGAGCCGCGCCGAGAAACTCGCGAAAATCGTCGATCGTGCCGTACATCGGGTGGACGTCCAGATAATCCGCGATATCGTAGCCATCGTCTTTCAGCGGCGACTTAAAAAACGGCAGAAGCCACAAGCAAGTCACGCCAAGGTCCTGCAAATAATCCATCTTCTGAATCAAGCCGGGAAAATCGCCGATGCCATCGTCATTGCTATCCTTAAACGCGCGCACGTGCAGCTCATAAATAATTGCATCCTTGAACCACAGTGGATCGGCTGCACTGCCGGGTTTTTTTGGCACTTCGCTATTCCCCGTATCGCGAGCTGCTCAAATTCTCTTTTCGATCAAATCTACTTCCGGACGCCCAGAATGTGCGCGGGACGAACTCCCGGAGTAAGCTCGACGAAATTCCGCGCGCCCTGCCACATATACTCCGCCTCAGCCAGCAAATCATAAACTCGGAAGGGATGATCGGCGTCGAGGCCCAGCGACTCAAGATCCAGGCTCACATACCCTGCCTGCGTCTGCGAGTAGTCGAGGTTAACGACGGCGATGATCACTTCGGAAAGATCATCGCTGGCCTTGCTATAGCAAATGAGCGACGAATTGTCCGTCTCATGAAATCGAAGATTGCGATTGCTCTGCAGCACCACGTTCTTTTTGCGAATGTAGTTGATGCGCGCGATCAAGTCTTTCAAACTCGCGGCGCTCTCAATATCGCGATGCTTTAGTTCATATTTTTCGGAATTCAAATACTCTTCGCTGCCGCTCTCTATCGGGGCGTTTTCGCATAGCTCATACGCGGGCCCATAAATTCCATAGCTCGAGCCAAGCGTGGCCGCCAGAATCAGCCGCACCATAAATGCCGGCCGTCCGCCGAGCTGCAAATATTCCGGCAAAATGTCCGGGGTATTCGGCCACAGATTCGGCCGAAAATACTCGCGCGCTTCCGTTTCCGTGAGCTCCGTAAAATATTTGGTAAGCTCCTCCTTCGTGTTGCGCCAAGTGAAATAAGTATACGACTGCGAAAATCCCAGCTTCGCCAGCCGGTTCATCACGCGCGGCCGCGTGAACGCCTCCGCGAGCAAAATCACATCGGGATGTCTGTCCTTGATCGCGCCAATCACCCATTCCCAGAACGAAAATGGCTTGGTGTGCGGATTATCAACCCGAAAAATCCTGACGCCCTGAGCAATCCAAAATTCAAAAACGCCCTTCAGTACCTCCCACATCGCCCGCGAATCCGCACTTTCAAAATCGAGTGGATATATATCCTGATATTTCTTCGGGGGATTCTCAGCATACTGAATGGTCCCGTCCGGACGCTTCCGGAACCAATCCGGCTGCTGCCGCACCCACGGATGATCCGGCGAACACTGAAACGCGATATCCAGCGCGACCTCAAGTCCATTTTTTCCAGCCGCAGAAACGAAATGCTTGAAATCTTCCAAAGTGCCGAGCTCCAAATGGACAGAGGTATGCCCGCCCTCAACCGATCCAATCGCCCAAGGACTCCCCACATCGCTAGGCAGTGGCTCAACGGAATTATTCTTCCCTTTTCGAAATGATCGCCCGATCGGATGCACCGGCGGAAGATAGACCACATCGAAACCCATCTCCGCGATATACGGCAACCATCGCTCGCAATCGCGAAATGTTCCATGCCGCCCCGCCTCAGCCGCGCACGATCGAGGAAATATTTCGTACCAGGTTGAAAAGCGCGCCTTCTCGCGGTCCACCGCAACGCTCAATTCTTTTTCATAGCGCACGCCCGAGTGATGCACGGGATAGCGCAGAATAATCTCCAGAGATTTTTCTTCAAACGGAATGGTGGCGCCATCCGGTTCATCCTTGGCCGCGCGCAGCCTCTTCGCCCAGTCGCGCAAAAAAGCGGCATCCTCGCGCGCCGCCCCCGCTGCAGCCTCTTCAATCAATCCCGCGCCGATCACCAGCTCAACGCTAACCTCCTGCCCAGCAGCAATGCGTTTCGCCAATTCCAGATGCCAGGTCTGGAATCGATCGATCCATCCCTCCACCGTGTACTGATACCGGCCCAAATTTTCGACCACAAACTCAGCCCGCCAGCGATCATTCCCCAGCGCCTTCATCGCCAAAGCTTGCACTTTCTTTTTATCCTGCCAGTAAAGAATCTGGCACGCGACTTGATCGTGCCCATCCGCAAACACATCCGCTTCCACCACCACGGTATCGCCCACCACTCGCTTTATCCCAAATCGCCCGCAATCGATCTGCGGCACCACGTGCTCGATCGCCACGCGCTGCTTGCCATCATTCGCAGGCTGCTCCGCCATTCCTCGCAAGCTCCCATTAGGAAATTAAGGTAGCGCCGCCATCGAGCAGAAACCGCCGCCTACTATCTAATCTAATGTACAGCGCAATTGTTTGATGCACTCGCTGAATTCCAGGTCATGTCTTAATTCGATATCGATTGCAGTTCCGTGGTGGGAGCCCCCGCATTTACGCGGAGGAAGCAGCGCCAGCCGCTCTCGCCCCCTGGCGCGTCTAGTACCGAATTGAAGCGTTCCATCCGCTGGCAGAGTCCGCAATTTCAAAAGTCACGCAGCGATGCTCCGCGTCATAATGCCAATCCGTAACAGCGCGATCGCCGACGCGCACTTCCTTTGGCGCCGCAGCAGCGCCAAAGATTTCAATTTCAATTTTGTTCCACCAAGGCTCGAAACTTCCCTGTCGCGCCCCGCTCGTCACGCGAACGGAATCGCCGGCCGCGTCGCACGTATAGCGAACGCGTACGAACCCATCTTTCTGATACGCGTACGTGTGTCCATCATCAAGATAAACCGACCCGCTGCAATCGCTGCCAGGATAAACGCGCAGCTCCAGCGGGCCGTCCGGTTTTTCCCCGGTATTCTGCACCAACGGCTGCTCCGGGATAATCGCCCCGGCCCGAACATAAAGCGGAAGCTGATCTAATTCCACATACCGCTTCGGCCGGTGCGCGTCATCGCGCTTCTCTCCCGTCCAAAAGTCGTACCACTCGCCGGGAGGAAAGCGATCTTCGATCGCGTCCACCATTTCGGTCAGCACTGGCGCCACCAGCAAATCGCGCCCAAAAAGAAACTCGCGATTCTCGCTATAAAAATCCCGCGCCTGCGGATATTCCAAAAACACCGGCCGCATCAAAGGCACGCCCGTCCGCGACATCTCCTCAATTCCTGTATAAATGTACGGGAGCAGCCGGTAACGCAACTCGATATAGCGCCGCCGGATCGCTTCCTGCTCCGGCCCGTGCACCCACGGCTCCTGGTCCGCGCTGTCCTTCGTCGTATGATCGCGATCCACCGGATAAAAAGCTGCAAGTTCGATCCAGCGCGTCAATAAATCCGCCGGCGGCGATCCGGTGAATCCGCCGACGTCCGCTCCGACCATCGGATATCCCGAAATTCCAAGACTAAGCAGCATCGGCACGCTCATACCCAGATGATTCCAGGTGCTGCTATTGTCGCCAGTCCAGGAAGCGGCGTAGCGTTGCGCTCCCGCATAAGCCGCACGCGTGAGCACGAAAGGCCGCTCATCCGGCCGCAACTTTCGCAGCCCGTCGTAAGTCGCGCGTGCATTCTCCGACCCGAAAATATTGTGAATCGCGCGATGGTCCAGTCTCGTCCCGTCATCAAGACGATGCACGGTCTCGAGCGGCATGGTCCTGTCCGCGCGATCGAAGACCGACGGCTCGTTCATATCATTCCAAAATCCTGCCACTCCCATTCCCACGAATTCGCGATAGAGATCGCCCCACCAATCCCGCACGCGCCCCAGCGTGAAATCCGGAAACACGCTCGGTCCCGGCCAAACCGGCCCCACAAACTCCGATCCATCCGGATTTTTCACGAACGAGTCGGTTTTTTCCCCCGAATCATAAGGCGCATACCCCGGCTCTTTTTTAATGTGCAAGTCGGTGATCGCCACCGTGTGAAAGCCCTGGGCCCGCAAATCCCGAATCATCTGCTCGAAACTCGGAAAGCGTTGGCGATCGATCGTAAATGGCCGGTTGCCGTTCTGATAGTCGATATCGAGATAGATCGCGTCGGCCGGAATTTTCTTCGCGCGAAAGGTCTGCGCAATTTCGCGCACCCGCGCCTCCGTCATATAGCTCCAGCGGCTCTGCTGAAATCCGAGCGACCAAAGCGGCGGCATGGGCGTGCGCCCGATCATCCCCGTATACTCCGAAAGCACCGTCTTCGGCTCCGGTCCAACGTAAAAGTAATAATTCAATTCGCCGCCCTCAGCCCCGAACGAAAAATAGTCCTCGGATTCCTTGCCGAAATCGAAGCTGCTGCGGTAAGTGTTGTCGAAAAAAATCCCCCACGCGACCCCATCGTCAAGCCCCAGAAAAAACGGAATCGTTTTATAAAGCGGATCGGTGGATTCCTGCCAGCCAAACGCATCGGTATTCCACATCGTGAACGCCCGATTGCGCCGCTCCATCGGTCCAGCCTTATCGCCCAACCCAAAATAATTTTCCCCGGCCGGCATTCTCTTCCAAACGCGAATCCGCGCCCCGTCCCAAGCCATCGGCAGGGAAGCTTCATCGGAAAGCAGCGTCTTCCCAGCCGCATCAAGAAAGCTGATCAGCAGCGGCGATTTCTGAATCAACACAACTCCGCGGCCAGTCGCTACCCGCAGCTGCGAATCCGATTCCTCGATTTTCAACGCAGGCGGCTCGGCAGACTCGATCACCGCCCAAGACGAATCCGCCGGAAAATTTCCATCCACCGCCAACCGCACGCGGAATATCCCTTCGCGAAACGCAGTCACACGAACGTGCGCGCTGCCGCTAATCAACTCAACGCCATCGGGCAGTTTCTGTACGCGCTGCACGTTCCCAACGTGCTGCCAGCCCTGCGCGTAGCCCGCGGCGCTCGCAAAGAGCGCCAGGCAAACAAGCGTCAGAAGTTTCGTAAATTTTCGAAGCATCCCGGATTCTTCCAAAACCATCAGGCCGCGCGGCCCGATCCACGCACGGCCTGCCAGAGCAAAAACCGGAAAAATTCAAGCGTCCGCTTCGGCATCCGCCAGAGCCAGCGCCTCATCCAGCGCGGCCACGCCACTATCGATCTCTTCCTTCGAAATAATCAACGGCGGCGCAATCACAAAATGGCTCATCCACGCCTGAATAAAAACTCCGGCCGCCATCATCTTCGCAGCCACGCGGTCCACCACCAGCGGCCTACCGGCAATCTTGTCTTCGCCAGTATTGAAAGGATTCTTCTTTTCCTGATTTTTCACCAGCTCGACGCCCCAAAAAAGCCCCAATCCTCGCACCTCGCCGATCGAGCGATGCCGCGGCTTGATCTCCCTCAAATTCTCTCCAAGATAAGCCCCCATTTCCGCAGCGCGTTCTGCCAGCTTCAACCGTTTCATCTCCTGAATGGCCGCGATCCCCGGAGCCAGCGTCAGCGGATGCGCTTCGTAAGTATGTCCATGCGAAAAGAAATGATCGTCGAAGTACGCGGCAATCTTTTCATTCGTAGCGCAAAGTCCCAGAGGAATCGCCGCGTTGGTAATTCCCTTCGCCGTCGTCAAAATGTCGGGCACCACGCCCCAGTGGTCCATCGCGAACCATTTCCCGGTGCGGCACCACCCAGTCATCACTTCATCCGCGATCAACAGCACGCCGTGCGCGTCGCAAATCTGCCGCAATCGCGGCATATATTCCTTCGGCGGCACCAGCACGCCATTCGTTCCCACCACCGGCTCGACAATCACCGCCGCCACATCGCTCTCGTTCGCGATCATGTGCTCCACATATTCCGCGCAAGCGATTCCGCAGCCGGGGTAAGTGTGCCCAATCGGGCATTTGTAGCAATTCACCTCCGGCGCAAAAATCACTCCCGGAATCTTCCCCGCCGGCTCCATCGCCCAACGCCGCGGGTCACCGGTAGCCGCAATTGAGCCCATGGTCGAGCCATGATACGAGCGGTACCGCGAAATGATTTTCGTCTTTCCCGTACACATCCGCGCGATCTTGAACGCAGCCTCGTTCGCCTCCGTCCCCGATGTAGTGAAAAAATATTTCGTGAGCCCCTTCGGCAGGACTTCCGTAAGCAATTGCGCCAATTCCGCCCGAACTTCCGTAGCGTAACCCGGCCCGATAAACGCCAGCTTTCCAGCCTGCTGCTGAATCGCCTCAATCACTGCGCGATTTTGATGTCCGAGATTCACGCACATCAACTGCGCCGAAAAATCCAAGTATTTCTTCCCGCTCGCATCCGTGAAATAGCAACCCTCCGCATCCACCACTTGCAGAGGCGACCATCCCTTCTGCCGCCGCCAAGTTCCGTAGGTAAGCTGAGTCGTGTATTCCTTCACCTGCGCGGGAGACAATTTCCCGCTCGTAGTAGCCGTCATAAACACTCCGCCAAACAATTAAATGCGGGAAACGCGACGGACCGCACTGACCCGCAAATCAGCACAGCATCTCGCGCATCCGGGCAACAGCGCGCCCGATTGTACCAATTGAAAATGCCACTCGCACGAATCCGCTCGCGCCCGGTCCGAATCCCGTTTGTTAACTTGACTTTCGCGAACCGCAAAGATATACGAAGCGCGCAGGGTATCCCGAAGGAGCCAATCATGAATTGGACGCAGGTTTACGACCCGCTAGGCCACTGGTGGCTCTCAACGCTCGTCGCCGCGTTGCCCATCATCGTGCTCTTCACCCTGCTAGCAGGCCTGCGAGTAAAGCCGCACTGGTGCGCCGTAGCAGGCGCCGCCACCGCAATCCTGGTAGGCATTTTCATTTTCCACATGCCGCTGCTCCTGGCCGCATCCGCCTTCGGCTACGGCGTAGCCTACGGCATCCTAAAAATCGCCTGGATAGTCCTAGCCGCCGTCTATCTCTACGACATCTCGGTAGAAACCGGCCAATTCGAAATCATGAAAGAATCCATAGCCGGCATCACCCCCGACCGCCGCCTGCAAGTCCTCCTAGTAGCATTTTGCTTCGGCGCATTCATCGAAGGCGCAGCAGGCTTCGGCGCCCCAGTAGCCATCGCCGGCGCCTTCATGATCGGCCTCGGCTTCCGCCCGTTCCACGCCGCCGCCCTAAATCTAATCGCCAACACCGCTCCGGTAGCCTGGGGCGCCATCGGCACTCCACTCCACGCGCTAGCAGCAGTCTCCGGCCTGCCCGAATCCGATCTAAGCGCCATGGTAGGCCGCATCCTTCCCTTCACCGCGGTTATCGTGCCGCTCTGGCTCGTCCGCACTATGGTGAATTGGCAAGAAACATTCGAAGTACTCCCGGCCATAATCGTCGTCGGCGTTTCCTTCGCCCTAACGCAGTTCTTCTGGGCCAATCACGTGGACAGCAATCTAGTGGACATCGCTGCCGCCGTAGTCTCCATCATCGTCACCATCATCTTCCTCCGTTTCTGGAAGCCGAAAAAAATCTGGCGCTTCGATTATGAAAAGGAAGCCCCCGCAACCGCCGCAAAACTCCCCTCCGGCCAAGTAGCCGACGACATGGGCGGAACATGGCCGGCCAAGGAATACGTAGGCTATGTCGCAGCAAAAAAATATCCCGCCAGCGCCGTACTAAAAGCCTGGATGCCCTTCGCCATCCTCTCGGTATTCGTTCTACTCTGGGGCCTGCCAAAAATAAAACTAGCCATCAACCAAGCCACCACTCCTGCCTTCAAAGTAGTGCAAGCCGACGGCAAACCCCGCCCAGGCGCCCCAGGCTGGGACTGGCCCTATCTACACAATAAAATCTCGCGCAACACCCCGGTAGTAGCGAAACCAACGCCCGAAGCCGCCCGTTACGATTTCAATTGGCTCTCAGCCACAGGCAGCGGCTGCTTCCTGGCAGCACTAGTCTCAGGTCTGCTACTAGGCCTAAGCCCAATCGCCCTAATGAAAATTTTCTGGCGCACGTTAGTACGCATGCGCCTGGCAATGATCGCGATTTCCTTCATGCTTGGATTAGGATTCGTAACGAGATATTCAGGCCTGGACGCAGTCCTAGGTCTAGCCTTCACCCGCACCGGCTGGCTCTATCCATTCTTCGGCACATTCCTAGGCTGGCTAGGAGTAGCCCTAACCGGCAGCGACACCAGCTCCAACGCCCTATTCGGCAGCCTCCAAAAAATAACTTCGCAACAATTGGGAATTGATCCCATCCTAATGTGCGCAGCCAACAGCGCCGGCGGCGTAATGGGCAAAATGGTTGACGCGCAATCCATCACCATAGCCACAGCGGCAACCGAGCAGGTAGGCAACGAAGGCCAAATCTTCCGCTTCGTCTTCTGGCACTCAATAGCCCTGGGCAGCATAGTAGGAATAATAGTGATGCTATACGCCTACGTCTTCCCCCACTTCGTCCCCCACGGCCTAACGTTCGTGAAGTAGTAGCACAGGCACTCCTGCCTGTGTCCGTGTGTACTTGTATCTCTGTCTCGGCCTATGCCCCGTCTCGCTTTCTCAATTGTCGGATCTCACCGTCCAGCATGCTGAACGCCCGCCTCGACCCCTAAAAAGTGATGCTACCTATCCAACCTTTCGATTGTACTTACCGCGAGCCGCTAGGTTAGTTAAGTAACATGCGGAAAGCCGCCCTCAACCCAGCACTCGATCATGATGCCTGCGGCGTAGGCTTCATCGCGCGCGCCACCGGCGAGTCCTCGCGCCAAATCATCCAGCTAGCCCTGACCGCGTTAGAGCGCCTATCCCACAGAGGTGGCGTAGATTCCGACGGCATGAGCGGCGACGGTGCCGGCCTGCTTCTGCCCATCCCAAAAGATTTTTTCCGCAATCGCGCGAAGCAAGTAAATATCGCCTTGCCCGAAAACTTCGGCCTGGGCATGGTTTTTCTTCCGCCAGAAAAAGAATCCCAAGCCCGCAAAACCATCGAAGCACTAGCGCAGCAAAGCAGCTTGCAATGTTTAGGCTGGCGCGAAGTACCAATCGAAACAGACAATCTAGGCGCCCGAGCCCTCTCGACTCAACCAGCCGTCCGCCAATGTTTTTTCGGCGCCACGCGACCAAACGCCGACCTCGACCGCGCCCTATATTTCTTCCGCAAACTCGTCGAATCCCAAGGCGAGCCAGACACCTACTTCTGCTCGCTCTCCACGCGCACCATCGTTTATAAAGGTCTGCTAACTCCGCGCCAATTCCGCCATTTCTACCCAGACCTGAGCGATCCAGAATTCACCGCCAATTTCGCCATATTCCACCAGCGCTATTCCACCAACACGCAACCAAGCTGGACCATGGCCCAACCCTTCCGCCATGCAGCCCACAACGGCGAAATCAACACCATCAGCGCCAATCGCCGCTGGACCAAAGCCAGAGAAGAATCCACCCGCAAAAAGTTAGAAGCCGCCGAGTGGTTCCAAACGCTGGAAGATCGAGTAAGCGATTCAGCCAGTTTCGACAACGCTCTGGAGATGTCGCTACACCAGGGCTACAAAATCCCAGCAGCCATGCTGCGAATGGTCCCACCAGCATGGGAAACAAATCGCAATCTCCCCGCAGCCATGCGCCAATTCCTACGCAATGAATCGATAAATCAAGAACCCTGGGACGGCCCAGCCGCCCTAGTCTTCACCGACGGCCGCTACGTAGGCGCAAAACTAGATCGCAACGGCCTGCGCCCGCTGCGTTACACCATCACAGCAGACGGCCTGGTAATCCTGGGCTCCGAAACCGGCCTGGTAGATTTAGCCCCAGTAGCGCAAGCATTCCTCTCCGTGCAAACGCGCCAGCGCCTCGGCCCAGGCGAAATGCTGGTAGTGGACACCGTCGCAAAAAAAATCCTAACCGAACAAGAAATCGCCAAGCTTCTAACAAACGAAAATGGCGCCGGAAGTAAAATCCGCAGCGCCCGTCTGAAACGCGTAACCGCCCCATCAAAACCAACGCCCGAACCACGCAAAGCCGCAGCCGCGCTAGGCTGGACTGAAGACCAATTCCGCCTGCTCTTCGAATCTCTAGCCCTGGAAGCCAAAGAATCCGTCTGGAGCATGGGCGACGACGCTCCACCAGCCTTCCTGTCCTCCATGCGCCGCCCCATCTGGGATTACTGCAAGCAGCGCTTCGCGCAGGTAACAAATCCCCCAATCGATCCACTGCGCGAAGGCCACGTAATGTCGCTCGAAGTCCATCTGGGAAAATCCACGACAATCGCCTCGCCGCTTCTAGACGAAAGCCAACTAGCCGCCATCGAGTCCCAGCATCAAGGTTCGGCAAAGCGAATAGAAATCACCTACGAAGCAGCAGGAGGAGTAGAGCAAGCTAAAAGCGCGTTAGAAGAAATCCGCGAAGAAGCAGCAAAGTGCCGCGCGAATCCGCCAGAAATAATCCTGCTGAGCGATCGCAAAGTAAGCGCGAGCAGAGCAGCGTTACCAGCCCTGCTGGCAGTAGCCGCAGCCTGGAAAGCCCAAGTCCGCGCAGGCGCCTACGAAATCCCGCTAATCATCGAAACCGGCCAAGTAATCGAAACGCATCACCTAGCCATGCTAATCGCAGCAGGAGCCAGCGCCGTCTATCCCTATCTAGCGCTGGAATTCGCAGGCAATCTAAAAGCTGGCGGACGCGCCCGCTACCGCGAAGCCGTAGAAACCGGCCTGCGCAAAGTCCTGGCCCGCATGGGCATCTGCACCATAGCCAGCTACAGAAACAGCCAGCTCTTCGAACTAGTAGGCCTGAATGATGAAGTCCGCGAAACTTTCTTCGAAGATGCAGGCGCAGTACTAAGCGGCAAGTCGCTTCAAGATTTATTGCAGGATGCCCTAGATCGCCACCAAGCCGCTTACTCGTCAGCCGCAAGCGCGAGCAATCTACACGACGACGGCCTCTACCGTTTCCGTCACGCAGGCGAGCGCCATTCCAGTTCCCCGGCGCTGGTTAAAAGCATGCACCGCTACATAAAAGATCCCACGCCAGAAAATTATCAAGCCTATGAAGCCCTAGCCGAATCCCGCGAGCCAGTAGCAGTCCGCGATCTCCTAGATTTCACCGCCACCGACGCGATCCCGCTAGTCGAAGTAGAAAACGAATCCGAAATTCTCCGCCGCTTCAGCACCCAAGCCATGTCCCTGGGCGCGCTGAGTCCCGAAGCCCACCGCACACTAGCCATAGCCATGAATCGCCTCGGCGCAAGAAGCAACACCGGCGAAGGCGGCGAAGATCCCGATGTGTACGAGTCCGAACCAGAAGCCGCCAACCGAGTAAAGCAGGTAGCCTCCGCCAGATTCGGCGTAACCACCGAATATCTAGTCCGCGCCGACGAACTAGAAATCAAAATGGCCCAAGGCTCCAAACCCGGCGAAGGAGGCCAACTCCCCGCCAAAAAAGTAACCCCGCTAATCGCTCGCCTGCGCCACGCCGTACCAGGCATGTCGTTAATTTCCCCGCCCCCGCATCACGATATCTACAGCATCGAAGACCTAGAGCAGCTAATCCACGATCTACGCGCCGTAAATCCCCGCGCCAGAATCGGCGTAAAGCTAGTCTCCAATTCCGGCATAGGCATAATCGCCGCGGGAGTAGCAAAAGCAGGCGCGCAAGTAATCACCATCTCCGGCTTCGACGGCGGCACAGGCGCGTCGCCGCTCACATCGATAAAAAACACGGGCCTACCGTGGGAAGCAGGCCTAAGAAAAGTTCACACCACGCTTCTGCAAATGGGATTCCGCGACCGAGTAAGCCTGCGCGTTGACGGCGGCTTCAAATTCGCCCGCGACGTAATAATCGCCGCGTTGCTAGGCGCCGATGAATTCGGCTTCGGCACCTCATCGCTACTGGCAATTGGCTGCGTAATGGCCCGCCAATGCCATCTCAACACCTGCCCGGTAGGCATAGCCACGCAAGACGAAAATCTCCGCGCCCGTTTCGCCGGCAATCCAGAAATGGTAATGAACTTTTTCCGCGGCGTGGCAACAGAAGTCCGTGAGCGCCTAGCCGAGCTAGGCATACGATCGCTAGCCGAAGCACAAGGCGCAGTAAATCGCCTACGCCCGCGCACGGCAGCTTCGACCGAATCAGTCGCGCAGCTACTCGTGCCATCGCCGGAATCAAAATCCGAAGCCGCGCAACCGCCAGCAAATCTCATAAACTCAAAAGGCTCGCTGGAAACCGCCCTAATCCAAGGCTACGAACTACATTCCAGCTACCCACTCTCCTTCCCAATAGAAAATTCCGATCGCAGCATAGGCGCCAACCTGAGCGGCCACATCCTACGCCACAAAAACTTAGCAAGCGCCACAGGTGAGCCAAACAAATTCGAATTCTACGGCGCAGCAGGCCAAAGCTTCGGCGCCTTCCTAATCAAGCCCCTAAGCTTCCACCTGCACGGCGAAGCCAACGACTACGTAGGCAAAAGCCTAAGCGGCGGCGTCATCGCCATAGAAGCAGGCCCAGAGTCCTCGCAAAGAGGCGACCTCCTGGCAGGCAACACCACGCTATACGGCGCCACCTCCGGCGAACTCTACATAGCAGGCCGCGCCGGCGAACGTTTCGCCGTAAGAAACAGCGGCGCCCTAGCCGTAGTAGAAGGCGTAGGCCAACACGGCTGCGAATACATGACCGCCGGCGTAGTAATAATCCTAGGCCCAGCAGGCATCAACCTAGCCTCAGGCATGACCGGCGGCCTAACCTACATCCAAAAAGAATTCGCCACAGAAGGCATCTACAGCGAAGAATTCGTAAGAGCAGCAAACCAAGGCGCGTTAGAGCCAGCAGAAGAAATCCGTCTAAGAGCCGCACTAAAACAACACGCCACCCACACCAACAGCCCCCGCGCGAAACAACTAGTAGAATCAACGAATCCGTTGCCGCTAATGAGACTAGAGCCAATCCATTTACCGTGTCCCGTAGAAGAAACCTGGGCCCCCATCCAAGCCCGCTGGGAAAAACTCCCAGCAACAAAACGCCTAGATCGCCAAGTAAGACAAAACTGGATAGAACCAGCCCAAGAGCCAGTAGCCTGATAACATCGCGCCGCCGTCGCGCTGTCATCCCGAACCCCTTCAGGGGTGAGGGATCTGCATTTGCTTTTGCCGTCGCCGTTGCCGTTTCTTCGTAGGGGCGCCGCTAGCCGCGCCCGAGGTGAGCACAAGCGAACGAACGTCCCATTCCAATCCATCGAATCGTAAAGGCACGCGCGTAGGGGCGGG
>Ga0209038_10000097_pt1 | contig 27300 bp, 26 predicted proteins | sample BogFormECP03_OM3_FD_188237 | JGI IMG/M metagenome (GOLD analysis project Ga0209038, IMG submission 188237) | Bog forest soil microbial communities from Calvert Island, British Columbia, Canada - ECP03_OM3 (SPAdes) (version 2) | ecosystem: Environmental > Aquatic > Freshwater > Wetlands > Bog ...
CGATGCGTCCAAGGATGAGTTGTTGCAATCCATCTGATACTCTGGTACATTGGTACCACGAGAGGATATATGACCGCGGAACGGAAACATATTGTGGAACGCGTGCAAACCGGCGTGCGGATGGAGAAGCGGCTTTTGAAGGTGTTGCGGGCGCTCGCTGATTACCATGATTTGACGCTTGGGGATCTTCTTGAAGGCATCGTGTTGCACGCTTTCGACGGCAAGTGCCCCTTCGGCCCGGCGAGCCGGCTGCGCATCCGGGAATTGAAGAGATTTTATGGGCTTGATTTGGACTCGCGCGCCAGCCACCGCCTCGTTGAAGCGGGCGCTGGTGAATCTTCCAGAAAGAGGAGGGCCGTCGAATGAATCCGCAGCTCAAGAAATTATCCGTTCCGATTTTGCGGTGGACGCTGGGGCTGGTGGTCTTGTGGCAATCCATCCATTTCGTGCTTTCGGCTTCGTCGGTGCGGCATCTTTCGGAGAGCGGTATGCCGCAATGGATCCGTCCGGCGCTGGGCGGAAGCGAAATCGTGGCCGCGCTGCTATTTCTGATGCCCGCAGTGAGCTGGATCGGCGGCTACTCGCTGCTAGTTATTTTTGCGATCGCCATGGTCTTACATCTTCTTCATGGGGACGCTGACGTGGGCGGACTGATTCTGTACTGCGCGGCCGTAGTGGTCTGCCTGGCGCATCTCAACCAGAAACGAGTGGAGACGCCAGATGAGCGATGATGATTTCTTGGCGAGCTTCGAGAACTGCACGCTCGCGGGGACGTCCTTTCATCACGCGGATCATGTGCGCATGGCTTTCCTTTATTTATCCAGGTATCCGGCGCTGGAGGCGATGCAGCGTTTTTCTGCTTCGCTAGCTCGATTTGCCGCGGCGAATGGCAAGCCTGATCGTTACAACGAGACAATTACCTGGGCTTTGCTGCTTTTGATTCGCGAGCGCATGGCTCGTGCCGGGGGCCGGTTAAATTGGACCGAGTTCGCGGCTGGAAATGCGGATCTCTTGAGCTGGGAAAACAATATCCTCAAAAAATACTACCGGGACGAAACCCTCTCTTCAAACCTCGCGAAAATCTGCTTCTTGTTTCCGGATAAGCCCGATCGCGTGCTCTGAAACGGACTCATCTCGTAAACACACTTTAGGCCGGTCCTTTAGCTCCGATAAAGCGAACTCCGCATTCACCGCGGCGGAGCCGCCGCATTACGGTGGCAGCCCCCGAATTTATTCGGGGGGAGGAGCGCTTCAGCGCTCCGAAAAATCCTCGCGCACGGAGGATACGCTTTAGCGCTGGGCATTTTGTTTTGTGTGCGGGGTCATGAAATGACTTCGTTCTATTTGTCGTGGTATTGGGCCCAGTAATCGCCCGAGGTTTGCACCGGGATTATTTCGAAATCGACGAGGTCATCCCAGTTTTTCGTCCATGCAGTCAGAAGCGCGGGATCCTGAGCTTCCATCACTTGGTAGCAGCGGGCGTTTTTCGGATCGATCCAGCTGGATTGGTAGGTCAGGCCCTCGGGCAGCATTCGCCCGCGCGATTTAAATCGCTCTCCGATCGCGGCCGGATCGGCATTGCGGAAGGTCTCGATCACCATGTAGAGCATCTGTGGATTTTACTACGACGGGCGTTATGTTTATTTAGCGGGTCCAGCTTCTGGGGTCCACTTTGGCGGCTACCACCTGGTTTAGCTGCTCTTGCGTGGAATTGTAGGATTCGATTTCTTCTTCGCTGCGGCCTAGCGTGGTCAGGGCGGCGGCTTTGTTTTGCAGTGCGCGCGCCACTTCGGCTTTCAGAGACGACTCCAAGGCGGATGTGAATTTTGAAAGCACCTGATCGTAAGCCTGGATGGAGTCTTCCGTGCGATTGAGCTTGGTCAGCGCTGCACCTTTGCTCACCAGGGCGCGGGCTACCTGCTCGCGCAGTGAAAGCTCCGGCGAGGCACCGAAGCGCTTAATGACGGCGTCGTAGGATTGCAGAGCTTCTTCGCTGCGATTCAGGCGAACGAGCGCCACTCCTTTGCTGACCAACGCACGAGCGAGTTGCTCTTGGAGAGAAAGCGTGGCGGCGTCGGCGAGGCGTTTAATCGCAAGGTCATAGGATTGGATGGCCTCATCGCGGCGACTCAGTCGGCCGAGGACCACTCCTTTGTTTACCAGCGCGCGTGCAACTTGTTCCTGCAGGGCAACCTCGGATGCAGCGCCAAAGCGCTTCACGGCCAGGTCGTAGGATTGGATGGCATCTTCGCCGCGGTTGAGATGGCTCAGCGCAGTACCCTTGCTGACCAGCGCGCGCGCGATTTGTTCCTGCAACGAAGGTTCAGTGGCATTGCCGAGCCGCGTGGCGGCCTGCTCGTAGGCGGCGATGGCTTCTTCGCGGCGGTTCACGCGATCGAGAACCAGACCCTTGCCGACAATGGCGCGCGCGACTTCCTCGCGCAGCGGAAGTTCGTTGGCGGACCCGAAACGTCCGACAATGTCATCGTAAGTTTCGAGTTCCTCATCAATGCGATCGAGCGGTGCGAGCGCAGCAGCTTTGCTCGCAAGAGCTTCAGCGACGGCTTTGCGGGACGCCAAATCGGAGGCGTTGCCGCGCTGCTCGACTACCAGATTGAAGGCCTGAATCTCACGCGGATCGAAGAAAGCGGCAGGCAGACTAACTCCGGCCGCTGCGAGCCGCTCGAGAGACTTCGGGCGATTCCCAGTGGGAACGAAATCACCGAGAACCATCTCGTCTTCGCCGATTCCGGTCTTGTTGAAGACGAAAATTTCCTGCAGCACGATCTCGTCACCATTCATGCCTACAACTTCTGAAATGTTCACCACTTTGCGAGTACCGTCGGTGAGGCGGCTGACTTGAACCACAAGATTGATGGCCGAAGCAATTTGCGCGCGGATGACGGTGATAGGAATCTCGAGACCCCCCATAGTAACCATGGTCTCGAGACGGCTGATCGCGTCGTAACCGGCGCGCGCGTGAATGGTGGTGAGCGAGCCGTCGTGGCCGGTGTTCATGGCCTGGAGCATGTCGAGCGCCTCATCGCCGCGAACCTCTCCAACAATGATGCGGTCGGGGCGCATACGGAGAGCGTTGATGACGAGTCTGCGCGGTGGAATGGCGCCCGAACCTTCGAGGTTGGCCGGGCGCGTTTCGAGGCGCACAACGTGATCCTGCTGGAAGCGAAGTTCCGTGGCGTCTTCGATGGTGACGACGCGCTCCCGGTGAGAAATATAAGACGAGAGGAGATTGAGCAGAGTGGTCTTGCCCGAGCCCGGGCCGCCGGAGACGATGATATTCAGGCGGGCAAAGACGCAGGCCTTCAGGAACTCGAGCATAGGGTGAGTAAGCGTGTGGTTTTGGACAAGATCATCGGCGGTGAGAAGATCGCGCGCGAAACGGCGGATGCAAAGGCATGGGCCGTCCAGAGAAAGGGGAGGAATGATGGCGTTGGCGCGGGAACCATCGGCGAGACGGGCGTCCACGATCGGAGAAGTTTCGTCCACGCGGCGGCCAACGGCGGAAACGATGCGCGTGATGATGGCCATGAGGTGAGCATCATCGCGGAAGGAAACGTCGCTGCGTTCGAGGCGGCCGCGGCGCTCGATGTACACCTCGTTGTAATTATTGATGAGGATGTCGGAAATGGAATTGTCTTTGAGTAGCTGCTCGAGAGGACCGAGCCCAAAAACTTCGTCGAGGACTTCCTTGGAAAGCCGCTCGCGCTCTTGCAGGGTGATGGGAGTGCGCTCGTGAGTGGCGAGGCTCTCGACGATATCCGTGACTTCAATGCGCACTGCTTCGCGGCTGAGCTTGGTGATGCGGCCGATGTCGAGCTTCTCGCGCAGCCTTTTGTGAATGGTCTCTTTGACGGCGCGGTAGTCGCGTGAGCTAGTAGGAGTCATGGCCTTGGGCTCCCATTGGAACACGGGAGCAGAAAAAGGAACATCGAGCGGAGCGTCTTTTCTCCCTGCGTGCGCTGCGAACATCGCAGGCTGCGCTGGATCCTCGTCGGGGAATCCAAGGGAAATCTCACGTACGCACCGGCATCACGAAACGCGAATCAGGCGCTGGCGGCGCGGGCCTGCTGGTTGGGCGCGGGCGCGTTGAGCGACGAAATTTCCAGAAAGTCGCCGACCTTCGTACCAGTGCGATAAATGGTGTGCGCCGGAACCTCGAGAACGCTGGCGGCCTTGAGCGAAACTTTGGAGATGCGGAAGGGGCGCACGAACTCTTCGACGTAAACGACTTCCTTTTCCTTGCTGAGGAAAATAATATCGATAGGGAAAAGCATGCCGATGGTGTGAACGCCGCGCGAAGGGACGATCCACAGGCCGCAGCCGAAGCGAGCCCAGCGTTTGGTCTTGCCGAGAAGCCCGACGAGACGGCGCACATAGCTATTGGCAACGGTAGCCTCCGTGGCGACGAAGGTTTCCCGCGTCTTGTTATATACATACACTATGCCCTTGCCGTTCTTGCTTTCCTTCATCATCGCCGCACTGGCGCCCCTCAGTTCACATCAGTGGCTCAAACCACGTTGTACTCTGCGGATGCCTTTCGGTACTCCTATCTCGCCGGGTTGCGTCGATTGCTCTGCAATCGCAGATACCACTGACTGCTCTGCAATCGCAGATACCACTGACTGCTCTGCAATCGCAGATACCACTGACTGCTCCGCAATCGCAGATACCACTGACTGCTCCGCAATCGCAGAGACGATTGACAACCCGGACTCGCTTCTAAGATTTACATCGAAAGCTTAGCAATACAACCGGAACGCCGGCGCAACAGGTGGAGCTGCGCGCCAGCGGGGTGCCTCAGTGCATTCCGCCTCCCAGTTGACGGTACAGGGTGATGAAAGCCGGTCCCAAAATAACCACCATCAATGCCGGGAAAATAAAGAACACCAGCGCCGGAACCATTTTTACGGAAGTCTTTGCGCTCATTTCTTCGGCGCGCTGACGCCGCTTGGTGCGCAAATCCTCGGAATGGATGCGCAGGGACTGAGCGATGCTGGTGCCGAAGCGCTCGGTCTGGACCAGCATGGCCACCAGGGCTTTGATGTCGTCAAGGCCGGTGCGGCGAGCAAGCTCGCGAAGGGCTTCGGTGCGCGACTTCCCGACGCGCATCTCGAGATTTACGAGCTGCAGTTCATCGCTAAGTTCCGGGTGCACGATGCGCAGTTCATTGGCGACGCGCAGAAGAGCCTGATCGATACCAAGGCCGACCTCCACGCAGATTACCAGCAGATCCAGTCCGTCCGGAAGCGACAGGCGCAGGCGGTTCTGCCGCGCGCGAATTCTGAGATTAAGCCACATCTCCGGGAGCATGTAACCGAGCACGCCCGCAGTGAGAATGAAAATTAGGGGATTGGCCTTGTAGAGGCCAGTGAACAATACAAGCGCGATGAAAAGGATGGGCGAAAGAATCTTCAGCGCTCGAATGGCGAGAATGACGTCGGGGGTGCGATAGCCGGCGCGCAGCGACATGAGTTCGGACCGCGATGCCGCCTTGCCCTTCAGAGCGGGGAGCAACCGTCCGGCGGAAGCAAAAAACCTGCTGGTAATTCCCGGGCCTTCTTCCTCGTCAGTTCTATCGCTTTCTGGCGCCGCGTTGGCAGCTTCCAAGATTCGGCTGACGCGATCGGCAACAGCCGTTTCACTGGGAGAAAACGCGTAAACCAGGGCGAGCAGAATGAAGATGGTCACGAGAAACGTCGCCGCTGTCAGAGTCCAAATCATTTCAACGTCTCCTATTTCGAAGCGGGCTGGACATCAGCCGGTCAATGTTATCAGTGGGCCGAATCATCAGCCCGCACCCGCTCAAACCTTAATTTGAACGATCTTCCAGATGACCAAAGATCCGATTATCTGCAACCCGACGGCCGCGGCCAACATGACCGGGCCGATCGGATCGGTCCACAGCGGCTTGATGTAATCGGGATTGAGGAATTCCATCACGATCAGCATCAAGAATGGCAGCGCGATAAGAACGGCCGCCGTAAGACGCCCCTGCGCCGTGCGTACCTTCACTTCGCGGTAGATGCGGAAGCGCTCGCGAATGAGCCGCGAAAGTTCGTCCAACAACTCGGCGAGGTTGCCACCGGTTTCTTTTTGGACGAGCAGCGCAGTGACGAAAAAACGAACGTCAATCAAGGGCACACGCTCGGCCATATTCAGAAGCGCGTCGCGCAAAGGGAGACCGAAATTCTGCTCTTCGAAAGTGGCGCGAAATTCGCTCGAGACGGGCTCGGAAGATTCCTTGGAAACCATCTCCAGGCCGGTGGTGAAGGCATGGCCGGCGCGAACAGCGCGCCCGATGAGGTCCAGCGCTTCGGGAAAATGCTCTTCGAATTTCGCCAGCCGCCGCGTGCGCATCAACGCCACGTAGGCCAAAGGAACAGCCAGCGCCAGCAATCCGCAAAACAACGCCAAATACTGGTGATTCTGATAGACGAGGCTGATCATCACGTAAGTGCCCAGGCCAGCGACGGCCGTCCACAGCACGAATTTGCCCGCCTTCATCTTCATGCCGGCCTGGTTGATGTAGTTCTGAAGCCAACCGGACCACGGCAAACTCATGAGCAAGCGATGAATCATAGGGACGTTGCTATAGAGTTCGTCGCGAACGAGCTTGAGATCGAGGGAGACTTCGGCGCGGCTCTCCGCCTTGCGCACCGACTCCATACGGCGCCGCACGATATCCTGACGATCGTCGCGTCCTCCCGCGAGCGTCCAGATGATGCCGGCAACGATTCCCACGACCAAGAACGTGAGTAGAGCTAGGAGCAGTGCCACGTAAACCTCCCTTCCGAAGAAAGCGCGCGCGGGCTGCAAACCTGCGCTTCATCGCGCGACCCGTGCGTAAAAAGTGTTGCGATCATTTAAATTCTCGGACCCGCCGCCGTCCTACTTAGGGCGCTGAACTTCAAACATGTTTGGCGGAAGCGGGATGCCAGTCACGGCCAGACGCTCGGCGAATTTCGGACGAATGCCCACGGGCATGAAGTCGCCCATGACTTCGCCGGTTTGCGAAACGCCGCGCTTCCGGAACAGGAAAATGTCTTGCATGGTGACAACATCGCCTTCCATGCCGGTGATTTCGGTCAAGTTGGTTACTTTGCGCGTGCCGTCGCTGAGACGCGTGATTTGCACGACGACGTCGATAGCGGAGGCGATCTGCCGGCGCACCGCGGTGTCTGGAATGTTCAGGGCCGACATGGCCACCATGGTCTCGAGGCGGGACAGCGCGTCGCGCGGTGAGTTCGCGTGAATGGTGGTGAGCGAACCATCGTGACCGGTGTTCATGGCCTGCAGCATGTCGAGAGCTTCTTCGCCGCGCACCTCACCCACGATGATGCGGTCAGGACGCATGCGCAAACAGTTGATGAGAAGCTGGCGCTGATAAATGGCGCCCTTACCTTCGATGTTGGGCGGACGCGTTTCGAGGCGCACCACGTGTTCCTGGTGGAGTTGCAATTCGGCCGCGTCCTCGATGGTGACGATGCGCTCGCGATCGGAAAGGTAGGAGGAAAGCACGTTGAGCAGCGTCGTCTTTCCGGCGCCGGTACCGCCCGAGATCAGGATATTAAGGCGCGCTTTGACGCAGCCCTGAAGCAATTCCAGCATGGGCGCGGTGAAAGCGTGGCCGGCGATGAGATCATCAGCAGTGAGCGGATCGCGGCTGAATCGCCGGATGGAAAGACACGGGCCATCGACAGAAAGCGGAGGAATGATGGCGTTTACGCGCGAGCCATCAGGCAGCCGGGCGTCAACCATGGGCGAGGATTCATCAACGCGGCGGCCAATGGCGGAAACGATGCGATCGATGATGCTCATCAAGTGCGCGTCATCGCGGAACTGCACGTTGGTCGCTTCGAGCAGACCTTTGCGCTCAACGTAAACCTTGCTGAACGTGTTCACCAGAATATCGGAAACGGTCGGATCGGCCAGAAGCGGCTCAAGCGGCCCCAATCCAAAAACTTCATCGAGAACTTCCTGAGAAAGACGCTCACGCTCCTGCAGGTTCATCGGAGTGGATTCACCGACGACCAGTTCCTCGAGAATCATGGAAACTTCCCTGCGAACATCCTCGCGGCGCACGTCGGTGACGCGATCCAGATTGATCTTCTGGATCAGCCGGCGGTGAATGGCGGCCTTCACCGCCGTCAGGTCGGTTCGCGTTGCCGGAGAAGGCGTAGGAGTCGGTGGCATGGGCCCTTACCTTTTATTCGGGAATGAGAAAAAGTTGCCGATGCCGGCTTTCTTCGCACTGGCGGGCACGGCGTCAATGCCAGAGATCTGCGCGGCAAGCTGGCGGTAACGGTTGCTGAGAAGGTTGTTGTGGTTCTCCATCAGCGGAGTACCCATGTTGACCGAAGCATTGGCCTTCATGAAATCATTCGGGAGGCTGGCGAAAACCGGCCGTTTCAGGTTCTTCTCGATGGTCTTGAGAACCTCTTCATCGCCCTTGTGCCATCGGTTGATGATGATGCGAATACGTTCGGGATCGATCCCCAGGCCATTCAAGGCCCACAGGCGGCGCTCCAGAGTCCAAAGAGAGGGAACGTTGGCCTCGGCCACCATCATGATCATGCGCGCGCGCTGGAGAATGGGCGACCACTCGGACGAGAACTGCGACCCGAGATCGGCAAGAATGTGGTCGAAACCAGCGGACGCCACGTTGATGATGCGCTCCAGCGGAGGAATCGAGATGGATTGCCATTCTTCCGGCTGCAAAGAGCCGCCGAGGATTTCCAGCTTAGTCTTGTGCTGCGTCAAGAGCCCGCTCAGAAAGTGCGTGTCGAGACGATCCAGGCTCTCCACCGCATCGCGGACTCCGAACCGCGGGTGCAGATCGAGAAGAAGATGGACATTCCCGAGAGGGCGCGCGAAGTCTAAGAGGACCGTGCGCTTCTGGGCGTGAGTGGACAGTTGAACGCCGAGGTTCACGGCGACCGTGGTTGTGCCGACCCCGCCCTTCGAACCCATTATGGCGATCAGCTTTTCGGTCGAGCGCTTCTCGCCGGGAGTGACGTCCTGCCCGAGGCGCGTGAGAAGATCCACGAGAGCTTCTGAATTGACGGGCCTGGCGATGAAGTCCTGCACGCCGCTGCGCATCGCGTCCAGAAGCAGTTGCTGATTGGGAGGATAGGTAGCCGAGCAAGCAATCAGGTGCGCGCCCGGGCGAAGGCGGCGGAGATGCGCCGCCAAAGTGAAATACGGTTCGGGATCGCGTGAAAGATCGAGAAAGATGATGTCGGGAATCGTTTCCCCGACGTCAGGAAGCTTCTCCATCGGCATGGACCAGTGCTTGACGGACCCGCCGATCAGGCCGGTCTGCTCCAGGCTCGCCAAGAGCTGGCTCGATGTGTTTTTGTCGCCGCTTGCGATGGCTACTGTCAGCATTGTCCCGGGTTCCAGTTAGACAGAATTAATTTTAGAGACAGTTTCACAGCTATCGCTCCTTACTTTCGTGGCGCAGGAGCTGGCTGATCTCCGCGAGACGGCCCCATAATCGGCGAAACCATGACCGGCCCGGAAGGTGCAGTTCCCGGCTCATAGGGATGGACGATACGCGGCGTAACGATAACAAGCAGCTCAGTCCTGCTCTTAGTGATGGACTTACTGCGGAAGAGCTTGCCAATGATCGGGAGGTCGCCGATCCCCGGAACTTTCTCGAGGATTTCCGTAACGCGGTTGTCCACCAGTCCGGCGATCGCGAAACTCTGGCCGTCCTTCAAATTCACTTCCGATTCAACGCGGCGCGTGGAAAGCGCGGGAATCACGAAGCCCTGGAGGGTAAGAGCATTGGTGAAGTCCAGAGCGCTGACTTCCGGCTTGACCTTCAAATGAATCATTCCGCCTTCCATCAGCGTGGGCGTGAAGTTGAGGCGGACACCGAATTCCTTGAATTGAATGGTGACCGTGGGGAAGCTGCCCGAGCCGCCCGAGGACTGAATTACGGGAAACGGAAATTCGCCGCCGGCCAGGAAGCTTGCGTCTTTGCCGGAAGCGGTCAACAGATTTGGTTCGGCCAAAATCTCCAGGATGTTGTTTTCTTGCAGGGCCTTGATGGTCGCGGCCAAGTTGAGATCCGGGCGGAAGAGAAAGATGTTCAGAAGATCGCTGAGATTGAAACCATTACCGGAAGTCGTCGTCGTGGCCGAAGAGCCGGTCGTGGTGGTAGTGGTTGTGGGAGTGTTCGACCCCAGCGTGCCCTGGAAATTCGGCGGATTGAATTGCTCGGTGCCGAGCGAACCTATGTTCTTCCCGCCCGGGAGGCTGAGTATGTTGATCCCCAGTTGCGTAAGGGCGGTGCGATCCACTTCCGCGAACTTGACCTCGATAAGAATCTGCCCGGTAGGAGCAGGAGGAACCTCCATCAAGCTGATGACCTTAGGCGTGACGTTTTTTACCACTTCGAGAATCTTGTCGGCGACGGCGGTAGAGGAGACGCGGCCGGAGAGCATGACCACGTCCTTGTTGGTCTCAATCTGAACAGCCTCATTCGGAAAGACGTCATGAATCTTCTGGCTCAAGCTCAGCGTGTCAATATCCACGGAGACTTCGAAGTCCTGGCTCTGATCGGCTTCGTCCCAGATGAGCAGAGAAACGGCGCCCGGAGCTTTGCCGTTGACGAGAACCTGGTTCGGGCTCACCACGATGGCCTCGGCGATGGCCGGGTCCGCGAGCGATACGCGCTTGATCCTTGTGGGCGACGTGATGACTAGCGAGCGGCCCACGAGCAGGTGCAGCGCCTGCGGAAGTTCGGACATCTGCTGCTGCGGCAGAGATCCTGGCGGAACAGCCGTCAGCGAAAGAGCCGCTGGCGTCCCGGTTGCCTGGACCACGGCGTTCGCCGGCCGCACAGTTGCCTTCTGAGCCGCTGCGCCGGGCGCGGACATCAGCAACAAACAACAGATCAGAACTAGAGCGCCCGCACGAATCAGATTTTTATTTTCACGATCAGCGTACATTCGAGACTCCCGTCAATTCTCAGGGATTTGGAAAATTCTTGGTTTCCTGCTTGGTGCCGGTGATCACTTCGATCGAATACGGCGGCGGCGCAACCGGCTTGGCTACGACGGCTGCGTGTTTCCCCGATGTGGGGGCTGCGACCGGAACTACCGGAGCGCCTCCAGAGAAGAGAGTTGACTGAAGCACCGGAGCTGGGTTTGTGTTCTTGGTATCTACGGTGTTGCGCAAAGCGAGCTGGATCTTGCCTTCCGTGCTTGCCATGGTGAGTTTCCCGGCGTCCTCGGGGGTCACCAGTAGGGTGATCACCGGAACGTTCTCGGGCTTGCCTTCACGGTCTTGTTCCATTTTCTGACCGGCAGCGAGGACGCGAATATTTTCAAGGATGGTGCGTGTGACCGAGGTGCCACCACTCGCACCGACGGTATTGCCCGTGACGAGCACGTCAACCATCGTGCCGGGAGTGACAAAGCCGGCCACCCCGACGACATCGTTCACCGAGACGGAAACAGCGCGCATGCCTTCGGGAATGGTGGCAGACAAGCCCGCACCGGACTCGGAGGAAGCGAGGTTGGCGGCCAGAATCGGCTCGTTCTCGGCGATGTTGTTGATCACCGCGCGATTGGCGACTTCCGTGACGTCGCTAAACATCCCGTCCGGCTTCGACGACGAAGGCCATTGGATCGTCTTCACCTTCGAGCCATCGATGCGCGTACCAATCTTGAGAGGCTCGGCGGCCACCACAATGCTGGTCATGTGCATCACCGGCCCGGCGGCATTCACCTCGGCCCGCTTAAAAGCGTGATAGACGTAAGCCGCCAAAATGAAGGCGAGCAAGACCGCGAAAGCCAGGCCGACCATCAAGCGATTCCGGTTCATAAAGTAATTCTCCTTTGCTTCGTTACAATGCCCACCGAGTCGCGAGGAAACACAAGAGCGTGCCGATCGCGACGGCGACGCCAAAGGGCAACTTCAGCAGCGTCGGGTTATCGAGAGAAATTTCGGGATTAGGACGCAACCCGAATACGAAGAAACCTTGCACGAGCACAACTAAGTTGCGCAGAGTCGTCTTGACTCTATGCGTAAAGATCATCATCGCGATCGCCATCAGCCCCGACAAAAACACACTGGCGAGCAGGACAAAGACGAACATCCACGGGCCCAGCAGCGCGCCAACCGCTCCCATCAATTTCCAGTCACCGGCCCCGAGAGCGCGCATCAACACCAGCGGCAACAAAATCACTAAAGCCAGACCAATTCCTTCGAGAGACATCAATGCCCCGCGCCATCCGGTCAGCACTGAGTGGATGCCGATGCCCAGGAAGAGGCATGGCACGGTAAGCCAGTTGGGGATCCGGCGCGTGCGCCAGTCGATCCAGCCGGCGGAAAAAGTAAGAGCCAGCGTGAAAGCCCAGATTGTTTGAGTCGCGGTCATGAGCGTTTTGTAGTGTCCCTGGATACTTCAGCTATCACGCCAGCTCCTGCATTACGTGTTGGTGGTCAAGTTCGTGCCGGCGGTTGTGAATACGGAGTTGATCGCGGCGGCTAGCTGGTTCATGCCAGTTACGGCAGCCAACGCTAGGAGAACCACGAGCAACGCGTACTCAGTCAAATCCTGCCCTTCTTCATCCGCCCATAACCTTGCAAGCAAGTTCATCTGCATCCTCCATGGTTACTTGTCTTAGATTTCTACGGTAAAACCCCCCGTTGACAGCTTCTGGCCGCTAAAACCGTAAAGGAATCCCAGCGGCCAGCAAGCTCTCGATTGAACACACGCCCGTAGATCGAAGACCGGGTTAGGTGTTGGTGGTCAGGTTCGTGCCGGCGGTCGTGAAAACGCCGTTGATCGCCGTGGCCAACGCCTTCATCCCGGTGATCGCAGCCAAGGCCAATAGCACCACTAGCAATGCATACTCGGTGAGGTCCTGGCCTTCCTCTTCGTGCCACAAGCGCATGAGAAGGTTCTTCATCTTGTTACCTCCTTAAAGGTTTAAAGGTCAGCGGCACGGAAGCCCTCTGCCGCCATCCCTCTTGGTAAAGCATCTGGAAAGCCACTCCCCGGGGGCAGGGAGAGCGTAATAAGTACTGCATTTATAGACAGTTAGACGACGCTTCTGTTGTGAACTCGAGCTCGCGCGCCCAGAGGTTGCCCAGAACGTGAACATTGGGTGACACTCTGGACCCATTAAAGGACCCAATAGTGCGCTTCGTGCTGTTTTGGGTGAAGTTTCGACCGATTTTGAGGCTACGAAAAGGGCGGTTCTAGTATTGCCGGAGCGACCCGCGGACAGCGATTTCCGCGATGCCGAGGCGTGAATCTGGAGGCTCATTTTACCCACGGGGAGCCCCTTTCTGGGAATTCAGGGAGGTTTGCGGCTTCTGGCCCCACATGACCATGTTCCAGGACAGCCAGCGGAGTCCGGGAATGCGGGTCAGAACGCCATCCAGGGAGCTCAAAGGCGTCCACCAGCGCAGGGTTTCGGGGGTCTCGCGGAGGATGCGCTTCCAGTAACGGTCGGAATTCGGATGGATGCGATCCTTCAGGTAGTACTTCACGAACAGGACGAGGGTCGAGAGCCAGAATTCACGGTGACCCACGTTGGAAAAATATTTCCGAGCCAGCTTTAGATCTTCGGTCTTTAAGGGCGCCTCGTCCGGGGTGCGAACACGGGTGGCCATGCGGCGGTAGATGTTAATTACCGGGTTATAGGCAAGGGGATCGTAGGAAAAGAAAAAGCCGCCGGGCTTCAGGGCGCGGGACATCTGCTCGAACAGCGCGGTGCGATTCTGAAGATGATGGATGGTGTTTGCGAGATAAATCACGTCGAATTGATCGGAGGGGACATTGAGGTCTTCGCCATTGGAGACTCGCCCTTCGACTTCCACGCCGTACTGCTTGCCGAGGGTAATGGTCTTCTCGATCATCATGGGCGAAAGATCGACCGCCGTGACCTGTGCGCCGCGTAAAGCGAAATAAATCGAGGACTCGCCCAGGCCAGCGCCGATATCGAGCACCTTTTTGCCGCGAAGATCGCCGATGCGAGCGAGGATGAAACGATTTTCGAGCGCTGTTGGAGCTTCGAAACATTCGCGCACGAGCACATCCTCGAGGCGCGTGTTGTTGGCCCACGCGTCGTGGAAGGCTGCTTCGCGATTTTGTGTGGCGGCTTCTGACATAGTCGGATCTTCGGCCATTTACTCCGCAGCGAGCGAACTCGCGGTTGCTCCATTTGGCGCTGACACCGAACTCTGTTTTGGATCGCCGGCGCCGGTGCGCTCGAACAAAATTGCCAGATCATCGGAATAGACGGCTTTCCACTCCGGCGACGCGGCCAGGAAGTACGACAGCGCTTCGTTTCGCTGCAGCAGCGCGGACTGGATGCCGTAAGCCCGCAGGACGGCGAGCGTTCCCGGCTGGGTATGACGGGCGTACAGGTAATCAGCCAGCACGCCGCCTCGCTCGTAGGGATCGGCGCGGCCGTCGATGAACACTTTGTGCTCGGGCCAGCGCGACCAGATTAGATATCCGCCAAAGTCATAAGTGTTGAACATGGGATCGGGAATTGCGTGCTGGCGGATGTATTCGACGGCGCGTGCCGGAGAATTCTCGTTGACGCGTTCTTGCAGATACTCCCGCGTGGGGAAATAGCGCGCCATGCCTAACGCCACGAGAGCGATCAACGCTGCGTTGAGGACGAATTGATCTTTTTTCTTATCGTACGGGCTCATCCACCGAGCGAAAATCACCGCCAGCAGCGGGGCGGCGAACGGCACGAAAATCAGGACGAAGCGCAAATGCAGACAGGCCATCAGCGTGCCGAAGAGAAATAGCCCGAGCTCTTCGACGCGCCAGGTGAAGTCGAAAGCTACTTGCGCGAGGATGAAACCCAACAGCAGAACGAGGAAATATTTCCCAACCGGCTCGTTGAACGGCATGCTGCGCCATTCTTGAACGCTCGCTACTCCCAGCGGCAGTTTCGAGGCGACTTCGAAAGGATACGCGGCTAGGCGAGTTCCATAGGGAGTGATGGCCAGCGCTGCGAGACATGCCAGGAAAACGCTGGAAAGCTGAATTCTTTCGCTGCGGCTCCAGGCTCGAGCTTCGAGGTGGCCGGAGCGAAAGCTGACAAGGCCGCTTGCCCAATAGACGAATATGGTGCCGAGGCCGATGGGGAAAGAACCGTGCGTGTTGACCCAGAGCAAAAAAATTACCGGCAGAAACCAGATGGCTGCGCGTTTGCCGCTGCGAAATAATTCGAGCGCGATTAGCGTGAGGATGATGAACAGGAAGCCGAACATTTGCGGCCGCAGCGTGAACAAGAGAGTGGAGAGCGGCAGAAGCGCCGCGGCGGCGATGAGGCCAGCTTTCGAGCTGCCCGAGCGCAGCGTTGCGAGCGCATAGATACCGAGGATTATTGCGGCCCCAAGGGCGAGCAGAAGTGCGTCGAGCCCTCGCAAGCCTCCGATTCTCGCGACGAGTGCGAAAAGTGTGTCGCCGAGCCACTCGCAGGCCATCCACGGCTGACCTGCCACCGTGAATGAGAACGGATCGGTGGTTGGAAAGCGATGAGTTTGGAGAATGAGATCGCCGAGTTTGATGTGCCACCAGACGTCGGGATCCAGATCGAAGTTGCGTACCACTAGAAACACGGCACCGACGAGCAGCACGCCCAACATCGCCGGAAAAGAGACGACGCGCTGCGCGATTCGAGCCGGCGCGTCCCATTGCCTTGCCGCCGCACGCACGAGGGCGCCATCCGGGTTGCCGGCGGACGGCAGTGCTTCAGGACGCTGCAGCCGCGTGATGGGATTTGGACCGCTCGTCATCGCCTAACGTTCCTCTCGAAACGACTATTGCTTACGAACTTGATGGATTCGAAGCTCAGCGAATTCCACGCCGCCTCAATCCGAACCGCGGCCCGCAATCACGGCGTACTGAGCGCCCAACGGACACCAGCGCAGCAACGGCTCAAACGAGCGCAGCCAGGCGAGGTATCGCGGAAAAAAGACCACGAAATCGCGAGCCACGACGCGAAGTCTCGCGGAGCGAAGATCTCGTAGCAGCTCGCGCGAGGTCAAAAGAATGGCATCCTCATCAAATACGCACTGGGAAACTGCCCACCGCGTGAGCGGATTGACGGGATTGTGCTCGAAGATTACGAGCTTGCCGTTTTCCGCAAGCCGCGATCGGATGTCCACAAGCAGATTGCCGCGATTCGCCGGCTTCACGTGGTGCAGAACATTCGCGAGCACAATCACGTCGTAGGAATGACCTGCAACGTTTGAATCCGACGTAAATACGCCCTGCTGCCCGAGGCGTTTGTCGATCTGACTTACGCTATCCTGCGAAATATCGAAGCCATCGATCTGCACTTTCGGAAAGCGGCGGTTCAGATGGCCCGCGAGCAGTCCGATACCGCAACCGTAATCGAGCAGCTTGCCGCCTTTAGGCGCAATTTTGCGCGCGATGAACGCAGCTTTATAGGCGGCGAAGTAATCGGAGGTGTCCCCAGAAATCCGCACGCTGTGATTTAAATGCTCGTTATAGCTCGACGCAAACGCGTCGAACTCCACCGCCGGGCGCTTCAGCCCGCGGTCCGCTCGAGCTCTTGACTCGGCCCTAGCGCTTGACATTGAGATCGGCCCTTCCACTCTCTTGAATGAAACTTAACGCAACCTCGGAAGATCGTTGCTGCTGCTGGAACCCCATGCGCTCGCGCACCACGTACAGCGGGCGGCGTTTCGATTCGCCGTAAATTCGGCCCACATACTCGCCAATAATTCCCATACAAATCAGCTGCACACCGCCGATGAATAGAACGGCGATCACCAAGCTGGCCCAGCCTTTCACCAATCCCGGCGCCCCGAAGATGCGCTCCAACACAGCGACGACGATGCCGAGGATCGCGACCGCCGAGGCAGCAAAGCCGACCCAAGTGGCGAGGCGCAGCGGCAAGATCGAAAACGAAACGATGCCGTCCATGGCAAAACGAAGCATCTTCATCAGCGAGAATTTGGTCGCGCCCGCCTGACGTGCGGCGCGGTGATAAGGCGCCGCAGTCTGCGAGAAACCGAGCCAGCTAACCATGCCCCGCACGAAGCGATCGCGCTCGGGCATGGCGAGCAGCGCGTCAACGACGCTGCGATCCATCAGCCGGAAATCGCCGGTATCCAGTGGAATTTCGGTGTCCGATAGTTTTCCAATGAAGCGATAAAAATATTTCGCGGTCAAAAGCTTAAAGGCCGATTCGCCATCGCGCTCGGTACGCACGCCATAGACCACGTCAAACCCATCCATCCATTTATCGAGAAAATCGAGAATCACTTCCGGCGGATCCTGAAGATCGGCGTCGATGATGACCACCGCGTCGCCCGAAGCGTGCTCGATCCCCGCAGTGATGGCCATTTGATGGCCGAAATTGCGCGAAAATCGAATCACTCGGATGCGCGGATCGCCGGTCTGCAGATCACGAAGAACTTCCACTGTGGAATCGGTGCTGCCGTCGTCCACATAAATAATTTCGAGCTGCATCGGAATTTTATCGAGCGCCGAGAAGAGGCGGCGATTGGTCTCGCGAAGAACTTCCTCTTCGTTGTGGCAGGGGACTACCACGGACAAGAGCAAGCGCCGGCTTTCCGAGCCGGCGAAGCTGAACTGCTTACCCGAACGGTCGATCATTCGAGGTGTCATGGTCAGTCACGTCCAGTCGGCCGGTTGATTTCCGGCGCGGTCACGGCAGTCGTAGGCTCGCGATGCACGAAAATTACGCTGAGATCGTCGCTATAAACTTTCTGCCAGTCCGGCAAAGCACTGACCATGGCGATCAGCGAATCGGAGTGTTCGAGAATTAGGCTTTTGATTCCGTAAAAGCGAAGCACGGACAGCGCGGCCGGCTTAGCTTCCAACAATTGCATGTGGTCGTTGAGCAGACCTCCGGTTTCGTAAAGCTCGCTGCGGCCATCGATGAAAATTTTGTGCTCGGGGCCGCGCGCCCAGGCCAGGTATCCGCCGAACCGGTAAGAGTTCAGCATCGGTTCCGGCACGTCGTGAGCATTCAAATACTGGACGGCGCCAACGGGAAATTGTTCAGCGACGCGATCCCCAAGTTCGGCGCGAGATGGAAAGTAGTGAATCATCCCGGCAAGAATCGCGGCCATGAGCACCGTATTCAGAACAGGCTGATCTTTGGCGCGATTGTAAGGCGAAACCCAGCGCGCCAGCATCACCGCCAGCACAGGCGCGAAAAACGGCACGAACAGCAAAAGGAACCGCACGTGCAGCGTCGCCAACGCCGTCCCGCCGAGGAAAAGCGCGAGTGTCTCGAGGCGCCACACAAATCTGAAAATGGTCTGCGCGATGATGAAGCCCAGTACCACCGCGAGGAACAGTTTTCCTCCAGCTAGTTCGAACGGCATGGGCTGCCATTCGCGGATGATCGCGTGGCTGATAGGAAATCCAGAGGCAACCTGAAACGGAAAGGCGCAGATTTCGGTCCCGTAGGGCGTGATGGGCAGAGTGCAAATGCTCAAAAGCAAAACGAACAATAGCCGCGTGCTATCCGGCTTGCTCCAACGGACCGATTCCACGCCGCCGGCGTGAAACTCGAACTGGCCGGCCAGCCAATACCCGGCAAGCACGCCCAGTCCGATGATCCACGACGCATGCATATTCACCCAGATCAGGAACAAGAATGGCAGCAGCCATATCGCCCCGCGCATCCCGCGCCGAAAACGCTCGAGCACAATGAGCGTGAGGATCAGAAACAAGTACCCGAACATCTGCGGGCGCAGCGAAAACGATGGAATGGCCAGCAAGTAAAGAATCGCGCCCGCGACGAAACCTGCTTTGGAATTACCGGCGCACAGAGCCGCCAGATAATAGAGCGCGAGCAAAATCGCGCCAGCCAGCACGATGAAAAGCAATTCGAGTCCGCGAAGGCCTCCCCACCGCGCTGCCAGCGCCAGAACGACGTCACCGCCCCATTCGAACGCCAGCCACGGCTGACCGGCAACCGTAAACGAGTAAGGATCGGTGTGCGGGAAATGATGCGTGGCCAGAATCAGCTCGCCCGTCTTGATGTGCCACCAGCAATCCGGATCCACGATAAACGCCCGCGCAAATAGATAAACGGCGCCGACGAGCACCGCGCCCAGCATCGCCGGAAAAGAAAACAGCCGGCGCAGGAGTTCGCTTACGCTCGAAACGGAGCGCTCCGCAGACACCGCTGGCGGATAGGTTTCCGCCGTCGAGCGCAGCGTGCCTCCGTCGATGGGCGATGCCTGGTTCACTTTCACCTCGGATTCGCTAGTTCGCTAACTTGCCCTGCTAAAAAACGCTTAACTCACAGCTGCTTTCGTTTCGATTCCTCACGCCGCCGCTTGCCGCAAATGGCTAAATGCCTCGAGCACCGCGAACGGCGTGCGCGCACTGGCGATGCTTTCACCGAGCTGGCGAATCTTTTGAGCGTCGATGTGGCCGAGCAGCGTTGCTGCGTGCGCGATGTGATTTATTTTTTCGGGTGCCAGCCCCATGATTCGCGCGCAGGTCGCATCGACGGCCACGGGATCGTCGCCGGCAATTAAGACACCGGCCGGCTTGGAGACGCCTTGGATCGGGCCGTTGCCTTCCATGCCGATGATTCCGTCCACGATCGCGAAATCGGGGCGGACCGCAGCGTTGATATCGAGAATGGCGCGATCGATTCCCGCCCAGTGCAAAATATTCTTTGGCCAGCCGTAGCAGCTGCCGGGAATTACTCCGAACATATTTTTCAGCGAAAGAGTGACGCCGGCCCAGTGATGCGTTTTGAGTTTCGGCATAGAGACCAGGAAATCGACGCCGCGCACCGTCTTTGGAAAATAAAGTTCGCGCAGTCGCGAGGCTTGCGTCTTGAGCGGGACGCGCTCGAGATCATCGACATTGAGATCCACGAAGAAATTGGAGAGCTTGCCTGCGAATTCCCGCAGGCGGATGGATTCGAGGACGGCTTGCGTGTCGCGATCCATGGCGGGGCCGTCGCCGACCATTACTTGCGCGGCGCCGAGGCGCAGGAACGATTCGCGCGCGGCGGCGATTACCGCGGGATGCGTGTTCATCATGCCCAGCGGATCGAGGCCGACGAGATTAGGCTTGAGCAGAATCGTTTTGCCGCGCACCGGCAGATCGAATTCGCTGAGCGTTTCAAAAAGCACGGCGCCCAGATCGGCTTCGTACTTCGAAACGCGGCGAATGGCCACGCGCGATTCGGGTCGCGAGAACGGCGGCAGCAGCGACGGTGAAGGTCTCGGCATGATTCAGTTCTTTGCCTCTGCGCTAGCGGGCTGCGACCAGAATTTCCGGCCGCTTGCGGCTAGCGCGGCCCACGCTGCCACCGGCACCGTCCAGGCTATGGCGTCAGGCGCGTAAAGGCGCTCAAGCGTCGGGCCAAATTCTGGATTACCGCGATCGAATGCATTGAGCGCAATTTGCGTCAGCGCGAGCGACGCGGGGCTTTGTATGCTGCTCCAATTTTTCTCGAGCCACGCGAGACTTTGCTGAATCTCTGTTCGCTGCGTGTGCTCTCGCAGCGCGAGAAGCGCCCAGACGGTGGTGCTGACTTGCGGTTCGCCCGCCACGCCGTAAACCATCGGATTGCCGCAATTCCATCCGCCGCCGGGGCACATGCGATCGAAGAGCATCGCCTCGGCAAGCTTCAGCCGGCTGGCGGCTTTCGACGGTATGAGATCTTTCGGCGCGGCGCGCAGAACTAAAAGCGCATACGCGGTGGGCTCAACCCAGCTTGCAGTTCCGGCCGTCCAGCTCCAGCCCCACAGAGCATCGTTCTGGCTCGAAATTTTCTTGCTCGCAGTAAAGCCGCGAAGAAAGCGAAACCACGTTCCGGCATCGCCAGGCCTTTCAGCGGCGAGCCAATTCAATCCGCGTGCAAGCGCGGCGCGATTTTCGTTTGCTGAAAGAAAAGCCCAGCAAGCAAGCGAGGTGACCCAGGCGCCCTGAGTTTGTCCCGGCGCAGAGGGCCAGGAGCCATCAACGAGCTGACATCCCGTGAGGTAGCGAAGACCGCGTTCGCTGGCGCCCGCGTCAGGCCCGGCAGCGCGCCCCGAAAAAACTTGCTCCAGCGCGAGAAGCGCCCACGCCGTCGGCTCCACGCGGCTTTGCGCGCCGCTGCGGAATCCCCAACCGCCATCGGGATTCTGCGCTGCCCGCAAATACGGCAGACAAATTTCCTCGGAGAAGTTCACAGCATTCGCTCCGCCGATACTTCCAGACTCCCGCGGAATGTTAAGAGCAGGTGGCATGGCAACGTGGCCTGCGCGCTACATGATTTGCTTGGGCGCGGGAAACTTTTCGCGAGCCACGACGCCGTTAGAACCATTCGGGCCGTGGACGCCGTTCCCGTTGTGGCCTTCGTCTTCGCGCTGGGTGATTTCGAGCTGGTTGATGAGCCTATGGAGATAGCCGCGCGCCACTCCCAGACTTCGCGCGCTTTCCGCCTTGCGCCAGCCACACTCGCGCAGAGTGCGGATCAACAGGCGGCGCTTGAACTGGCGGACTTCCTGTTCGTAGGAGGTGCGGCTGAAAGTGGGCTCGTCGCAAGTGCTGCGAATCGCAGCGGGCAAATGCCAGACGTCCACGCTCTGGCCTTCCGAGAGAACCACGGCGCGCTGCACGGCATTTTCGAGTTCGCGAACATTTCCCGGCCACGCATATTCCTCGAGAGCGTGAAGCGCGGGCTGCGAGAAGCGCTTCACTTTCTTATTGAACTGCTGCGAGGAAACTTGCAGGAAGTGGTGAGCGAGCAACGGAATATCGTCGCGCCGATCGCGCAGTGGCGGCAAGTGCATCTGCACCACGTTCATGCGGTAGTAGAGGTCTTCGCGGAAACTTCCCCGTTGCACCATTTCGGCCAGATTCCGATTGGTGGCGCAGATCAGGCGGATATTGACGTTGATCGTCGCGTTGCTGCCGAGGCGCTCGAACTTACGCTCTTGCAGCACGCGTAGCAATTTCGGTTGCAAGCCGAGCGTCAAGTCGCCGATTTCATCGAGGAACAGTGTGCCCTGGTCGGCAGATTCGAGGCGGCCGCGTCGGCTCATCAAAGCGCCGGTGAACGCGCCCTTCTCGTGGCCGAACAGCTCGTCCTCGATCAAAGTTTCCGGAAGGTTGGCGCAGGAAAAGGCAACGAGCGGGCGAGTGTTGCGGCCGCTCATCTGGTGAATGGCGCGCGCCAGCAATTCCTTGCCGGTGCCAGTTTCGCCGGTCACCAGCACGTTCACGTCGCACGGCGCGATTTTTTGCGCCAGCGCGAAAAGTTCCTGCATCGCAGGCGAAGTGCCGAGAAGTTCATGCAGCCGGCCGGCGCCGCGCGCGTCAGCGCGGAAGCGATCCAGCTCTTTCTGCGCGGTATGAAGCTTCACAGCGCGGCGCAAAATGAGACGCAGCTCGATCATATTCGGCGGGTTCGTGACGCTGTCGTACGCGCCATGTTCCATCACGCTCACCAGCAGCGAACGGTTTTCGCCGTCGCAAAGAACCACCATGGGCGGATGCGAGGCAAGCTTGCTGATTTCATCCATCATCCGCGTGCCAATTTCGAAATCGCCGTCCGAGCCCGCCGTGCGCATATCGATCAAAAGCACGTCGCACCAATCTCGAAGTTCGTTCAGCCGGTTACCCTGAAACTCATCGGAGGTCCGCGTCTCAAAACCTTCACCCAAAGTGCGTCCGACGATCATCCCCAAGCTCGAATCCTGACTCAAGAAACACACTCGAACGGTCTGCTCACTCACCAAGAACGCTCCCTTGCGCTGACTAGCCGCAAATGGCCCAGGGGCCGATTTACCGGAAACTCTGGTGTTGCGGGACCCGGTTCAGACAAACGTACTTTGTGGAAATAAATTTCGCTGCCTCTGCAAATGATTGCCATCCGGTGGACGAGGACGAATTCGGATCGGCTGCCGTAATGAATGGCAAGTAGGCTGCCAGACGCCAACTTGGTGACACCGTAAGCGAAAGATGACTAAGCCCGTGACTGTCAGCTAGATGCGTCTCTCAAAATGAGCATGGGTCCTCGAACGGAGACGATGTCACCTCGCAATGTGAAAAATAATTCGCAATTGCAGAAAGGAATGTCGCTTTGCGGCCCGTTTGCATTGATTTCCAATCGTCCGTTTGTAGAGACACAAGCTATCTCACGGTGCCTGCGGCAATTATCCAGCGTATGGAACCAATTGAAGACGCCATAAAATGGCGTTCGCTTCTGGGACTAGAGCGGATATCCACAGACGATGTGCTGTGAATAATCGTTCTCGCGGAGGAATTATGTAAGCCGAGAAAACAATTTCTAGGGTTCTCATCACGGTGGGAGCCCCCGAATTTATTCGCGGGAGGAGCGCTTTAGCGCTGGGCACTTTCAAAGCCCGCAAGAATTACTCTGAGACGACAGCAGGAATTCCAACGAGAATTTCCACAGGGATGGCCTTCCCGTTTCGCATAGCCGGCTTGAATTTCCACTGGCTCAGGGCCAGCCGCGCGGCCTCATCCATCTGCGGCAGCACTCCCTGAAATATTTGCAGATCGACAATCGTTCCATCTTCTTTCAGCGTGCCCTTCAGAACGATCTTGTGGTGAGCCTTTTCTTCCGGGACCGGCAGCCGCTTGAAATCAAATTGCGTCTCTACGGCTGGCGGCAAAAGTCCTTGCTCGAGATGAATCACGTTATTCGACTGCTGCGTGGCGCGCTTCGCCGATGGATCGGATTTTTGGCAATACTGCATGGCCCAATTGGAAGTCGGCATCTGCAAATAAACCGTATAGATCTTTCCGCAATGCAGCACGTTATAGACGTCCAGTCCGCCGCCGCCGATCGAGCCCGCCGAAACAACCAAAGAATTCCTGCGCAATTGCGTGCTAACCACCGCGATGGGATAAACCATGCCAGGCGAAAAATTTCCAGAGTTGAGCGAGCCGGAGCCGCCGCCTTCGCCGTTCCCGTTGATGCTGATATAGCCGGGCGCTCCCGAATTTCCGCCGCCACCACCCACGCCGCCAGAGCCAAGTCCAGTGCTGCCATCGCCGCCACTGCCGTGCCCGCCGCTGCCGCCGCCAATCGTGCCGTTCGGATCGCCGCCAGGAGAGCCGGGAGAACCACCGTTGGGAGAAAGCGTAAATTCGCCGTAACGATTTCCCGGCGGCATCACCAGCGAAGAACCAGGCGGCGCCGGATCAGTGCCAAGAACAATCAAGCCATTCGGTTCGCCAGGCGATCCTGAGCCCGAGCCGGAAGCACCGCCAGGATCACCATGCGCAGAAGGCCGCGCCGGCGCCGATGGCGCAGCCACGGGAATCGCCAGCTTCGGAGTCGTGTTCGAAGGCGGAAGAAACGTCGTGAGATCGGGTTGTTGCACCACCGAAGCAACGGTAGGCGCCGGATCCGCGTTGTATTCGCGATTCGCCTTCGTAGGTCGTGCGTCATTCGCTTTAAACGCAGCCTTCGGCGCATCAGCCGGCTTGCCGATCACAATATTCGGCAGCTTCAAATCCTGCTTGATAATCAGGTCCGGCGGTGTATTGGGCTGAATGATCGTTTGATGAAAATTGTCGTGGTGATCCGGCTTTGACACCACCGTCAGATCGCCATATTTCGAGCTGCTGCCAAGAGCAGGCGGCACATTAGGCACAAATCCGCTAGCCGGTTTCCCGCCAGGACCCGCCGGCGCAATGTGCATCAAAGTCTGCTTCACCACCGGCTTCGGAACCTCGTAATAAATTTTCCCGAGATCGCGAGTGGGAGCGGAATCGGCATAAGCGCTCGGCGGAAAAGCCCGATGCAACACCACCAGCACAATGATCGCGCAGCAGTGCAAAACAAAAGAAGCGCTGAGTGGCTTGCGGGCCAGCTCAAAGCGGCCGACATCATTAGCGCGGAACAAGTAAATACTTGGATTCGAAGAGGACGGAGTGGACCGTGCGAAAATCGCCTTCAGCGATTCCCACCGGCTAGCCGTCTCGCGATCACGCGTTACAAGAAAAGTTGGGGTGTTCACGGGCACCATGGGCCGCCGCACTTTCGCGGTGGCAACTTCGGGCCGTGCGGCGCTGCCCGAAGGTAACGTACGGGTCACGGCTGATGATTCAGCCCTGCGATATCTAATGACGGCAGGTTCCCTGCCTTCTGGGGACAAAATATGCTCCACCTACCGAACGGCAGTTCCACTAGTTTCCAGCAAAGTGCGAACTTTCTTCCCTTAGCGCCGCCCGGCAGGGTGAAATTAAACGTCACCCTTCACAACCGTGGTGGAATGGAGCACGCTTCGTTCCATTGAGCCCCTCTCCCACAGCCCGTTGAGAATGGGAGAATTCGAACCCAAATACACGCAAAAAGTCACCAATTGTGGACACATCGTGCGCACAGTCGGCAAATTTTGGTCACCCTTCTGCTTATTTTTGCCCCGCGAAATGGCCACCAGGCAACTCTTACGTCTGTAAGGGGCTGTGGCTGCTTGTTGAAGCGCCTGCCGGTGAATTGCGAGCGTTTGGAACGGCTCCTGCTATGAATACCTGCAAGGCGTATGAATCGCGTCTCGGGGTTTGTCTGGTTCTAGCTGTTCGTTTTGATCAGAGCGGCACTAGCAGTAATGGAGCCCGAACCTGGGCCAGAAATTTCGGAGGGGCTTTGATGCAATGGATGCGGATGAGCGGCCTGATATTTGTGCTCGCAGTTACGCCGCAAATCGTTCGGGCACAGGCTGCGGCAGAGCAGGCCGGTGCGACCAATTCTTCTGCCGGCGTGGCCGCAACAACTGAAAAAGAAATCAAGCCCGCGGGCACTGGAAAAGACGCCGGTGTCAGACTCGTGTCTCCGACCATGGCCACGCCAGCGAAACCATCTGAAGCATCGCAAGGCTCGGCGCATCTGGTCGCTCACGATGGCCCTCCGCCGGAAGAAGTAAATCGCAAAGCGCTGGAAGAAAATGCAGGCCCAGATGCAGGCAAACTTTTGCTGCGCTCAACGCCCGCAGGCGCGCAAGTTTTCATCAATGGCGCGTACGTAGGTAAAGCGCCGATGCTGCTAATCGTGCCCCCGGGAAAATACAAGGTAGAAATGCGCGGCGGACGAATGGAAACCGGCTCACAAATCGTCGGCTTGCTGGCCAATCAAACGCAGCAGGTCGCTATGACCCTGCGGCAGCTGTATCCATCATCCGTTTCGATGAAATAACTCAAATCAAGACTGCGAGCGTAAAAATATGGATCGCAAAAGTGAAGGCATCGAATTTAATCGCGAGGCGTTTGCCACCAATACGCCAAAAGAAGCGAGTACCGGGCCGCGCCTGATCCTGGGACTGCTGCTGGTAGTGTCCATCGTCGCGCTGGGCCTGATCGCTTACAAAGTGCTGATCCAAGGTGCGGGAAGCAGCGGCGGCACAATCGACGCGCGCGTAGTCGCGCAACTCGACGAGCGTCTTTCCACCATCGAAGATCGCCTCGACCAGATGGAGAAGGAGCGCGGCCGCAAAGCTGCCGCTCCAGCTCCAGTTGCAGCTCCAGCCCCCGCGGCTGTGGCGGCTACTCAACCCGCGCCTCGTTACAAAATTTCGAATCCGACGCCGCAGCATGTCGCGGCCGCGCCCGCGCCTGCCGCTCCAGACTCCGCAACCGCCGCGAAGCTAGCCGGCATTCAGCAAGGCATGGGCTCGTTGCAGAGCGATGCCAACGCAAACAAAGAAGCCTGGCAGGCCACCACCGATCGTCTAGCCGACGTCGCCGGTCAAATCGGCACGCAGCACAACGCCATGATCAAGAGCCAGGAAGAATTGAATATGTTGCTAGCCCGCACGTCGCTCTCGGCCATTCCATTCGAGCTGCGACGCGGATCAAATCGCCAACCAGTAGGCCCAGTAACCCTGACGCTGAAAGCCACAAATCTGAAGAACCACCGCTACACGATTTGCGTCTGGGTGCAAGGTTCCTGCATAGAGCTAAAAGACAAGACGATGTTCGAGGTAGTCCGCTTCGCAACGTCCAAGGATTCCGCCCCGCTAGAAGTAATAGCCACAAAGGTAGATCGCGATGTAATCGTAGGCTACCTAGAAGTCCCGCGCGAGAAGAGCGGCCAGTAATTGGTTTCGTAGGGGAGGGTGCTTTAGACCCTCCCACTTTTCGGCCCTCTTTGCCCTTGATTCTACTTTTGCGCCGTGCCTCCCCGAACCATGCAGCGCGCCGTGCTCGTGCTACCTAAACCCTCTCCAGAATCACCGCAATGCCCTGCCCCACGCCTATACACATAGTGCAAAGCGCATACCGCCCCCCCGTCTCCTCCAACT
>Ga0209038_10000098_pt1 | contig 27245 bp, 19 predicted proteins | sample BogFormECP03_OM3_FD_188237 | JGI IMG/M metagenome (GOLD analysis project Ga0209038, IMG submission 188237) | Bog forest soil microbial communities from Calvert Island, British Columbia, Canada - ECP03_OM3 (SPAdes) (version 2) | ecosystem: Environmental > Aquatic > Freshwater > Wetlands > Bog ...
CTTATATATTCAGTCAATTGGATCAGGTATAGGTATTTATAGTGGGTTATTTCATATAACTCAAATATCTCAATTAATAGAAATTTTTCTATTTATAATAGGAGGACTAATTTTAATAGGTTGGCCTCTAGTATTACCCGAACTAAGTAATCCTATAAACAAAAATATTACTGATTTAAACTCTTCTCCTTCGAAAGCGAGTATCTTATTTGCGCAAGAAGGATCCGAAAGAGATGAAGTAATAATAAAAAACAACCCTTGCCATCCTTACAATTGGGGCGGTCAATATCAGTCGGCGCCGAGTGTATTAATATCTCCTGAACAAAACTCTTTAGAATCACATAAATTAGTCTCATCTAGGTGCCTTGAAAGTTATTCAACAGATTATTCTATAATCGTCTTATTTAGTATATTAGGTTCTTCTTTATTAATCTCTAGTTTTGATTTAATATCTTTATATTTAAGTATAGAATTACAATCTTTTGGTTTATATGTCTTATCTACTTTATATAGAGATTCAGAGTCTTCAACTTCAGCAGGTTTAAAATATTTTTTATTAGGTGGTTTATCTTCTTGTTTAATACTATTAGGAAGTGGTTTAATTTACTCTTATACTGGTGTAACTAATTTTGAATCTTTATATTTATTAAATTCAATATCTGATATAGATCAACAATATGTAATACAAGGATTAAGTTTAGGTTTAATAATAATATTTGTAGGTTTTTTATTTAAAATAGCAGCAGCACCTTTACATAATTGATCTCCAGATGTTTATGATGGTACACCAACAATAGTAACAACCTGGTTAACTATTATACCTAAAATATCTATTTTAATTTTTTTATTAGAATTACAAAGTCAAATAGGTATAATTGGAGGTATAAAAACAAAAATAATAAGTAGTACAGGATATCTTACAACAGTAGATAGTATGCCTAGTTTGTTACCTATAGAAGGGTTAGCGTCATTAGGTACTACTCTCTCTGCCTCTCTAGCCCCTGTAGCGGTAGTGATTGGTTTACCTGTATTAAAAACTTTATTATTAATAAGTTCAATTTTATCTTTAATAATAGGTAGCTTATTAGGATTAGCACAAATAAGAATAAAAAGATTATTAGCCTATAGTACTATTTCTCATATTGGTTTCCTATTATTAGCATTAGCTATAAATACTGAACAATCAATCGATTCTTTCTTATTTTATTTAATACAATATACTATTACAAATTTAAATGTCTTTTTAATAATATTAGCTTTAACTTATATAACTTATGCGTCAAATCACTCGAGCTATTACGCGACACAAGCGGGACTTGGCCTTGTTGATTTAAAAGTAAATACTGGATCATTACCATGACAACCGTTGCCACGGCAGTGGTGGCAAACAGGAAATATCAGAGATATTAGATATATTTCGGAATTAAAAGGTTTATTTTTTTCGAATCCTTTATTAAGTTTAAGTTTAGGTATTTGTTTATTCTCTATGGCTGGTATACCTCCTTTAATAGGATTCTTTTCTAAACAATTTGTATTATATTCAGCATTACAAAATGGTTATTATTTTATCTCTTTAATCGCAATAATAGTTAGTGTAATTAGTGCTTCTTATTATTTAAAAATAATTAAAGTTCTTCATACTTTTGAAGATATTACACTTGAAACCAACAAGGCACCAAAGCTATTGGCAAATGTTGAAAGTTTTTACACAAATACCTTAAGAGGCGACGAACTTAAGGTAGATAATAATTTGGATTCTAGGCGCCTTGTTTTTATACAAAGCAAATACACTTTAACTAATACTCATAGTTTTTTAATTTCTAGTTTAACTTTAATTATTTTATTATTTTTTATAAAACCTTCTATAATCTTAAATAGTACACAATTACTATCTTTATCTTTATTTTATATTTAATGAATAATTTATTCTTTGTTTTTATTTTTATCCCTATTTTAGCTGCTATATTACTAGCTTTAAATCTTTTATTAGCACCACATAAACCTGATGAAGCTAAAGTGAGCCAATATGAATGTGGGTTTTCAGCTATACCTGGTCAAACAAGATCTACTTTCCAGATCCACTTTATGATAGTTGCTTTATTATTCTTAATTTTTGATTTGGAGATTTTATTATTATTTCCTTTAGCGGTAACACTTTATCAAGTTTCTACTTTTGGATTTACAATTGGAATTATTTTCTTTATTGTATTAACAATAGGATTTGTATTAGAAATAGGATCTGGTGCTATAGCTTTAAATAATTTTGATCAACCTAATGTGAAAGATCCTAAAAATACTTAAGTTTAATATTAACTATTGTATGAGCCACCGGGTGGTAAGGATAGCGTTAAGGAGGATCCTCCTTCTGGCCATTGCCGACTTTTGCTCTGGCAACCTTTGCCCTTTTGCTATTGCTCTTTCACGTCATAGAGGCAAAGGCAGTGGCTGGAAGCCAGAGATGCAAAGGCAATAAAACAACCCTTTTATAATAAATTGAAATATATAAGTCCATTTCTAATAGTTTTTTTTTTCTACTTGACTTTTATAAATTACTTATCGCTCCCTGTTGCCCAGTAGCTTTAAAACTAATTTTAAAGTGAAAACAACAGCAAGGGGCGGTAAAATTAATTTTACGAATACATAAGTTAACATAAGCTAAATATTTATTTATTTAACAATATTATTATATTAATTTTATCATAAATTTTTATAAAAATAAGTAAACTTTGTTTGCTTATGCTGTTGACTTTTTTATATTACAATTTTTAAGAGCTTTTTTTCTACTTTTTTAGGAAATAAAAATAGTGAGGGCGAATATATTATTGTAGAGAGTAAAATTAATAAGCGGAGTTAAGAAGCTTGGGGCTTTGAATATTATTGGCGACTCCTAAAGGCAGTAATATATTAAATAAAAATAATAAAAGTAAAATTAAAGACTTTAGCATAATGGTTAATGCAGTTCGCTCATAATGGATATTATAAGGGTTCAAATCCCTTAGGTCTTAAATTTATTTGTAAAATTAAGAAATCTAAATGGCCATAGTTTAGTTAGTATTTTTTTATTTTTGTTTTTATTTTACCGCCCCTTGCTGTTGTTTTCACTTTAAAATTAATTTTAAAGCTACTGGGCAACAGGGAGCGATAAGTGCTTCGATTTTTTTTATTTAAGTGTTTTTTTAATTTCCCTATTAATTGTGATATAGAAACATACGTTTAGCAATGTATACACCTCAAATACTTTAAAATTAATTTTACGAATACATAAGTTACTTAAAATAAGTACCATGTAATGTTATATTTATTTAATTTAAATGAGGTAACCTAGAAAAATTAACTCCATATACTTATAATTAAAAATTTTAGTTAAAAGAATATATAAAAATAGAAAGTTAAAAATATTTGTAGTTTTTCTACCAGCCAATTTTTATTTCTCTGGCAACCTATTGCTCTTTCACGTCATAGAGGCAAAGGCAGTGGCTGGAAGCCAGATAAATAAAAATGATAATGATACCCTGCCCAGCTTTAAAATCAATTTTAAAGTGAAAACAAGGCGCCTCATTGCCCCCGCTACCCTACAGGGGGTTAAAGGCTTAGCTTAAAAATAATACAGTTGATAATAAAATAAGGGTATTTGGTCGAGTCTGGTTTATGGCACTCGTTTTGAACACGAGCACTTTAAATAAAGTCGTCGGTTCGAATCCGGCAGTGCCCGTTAAATTTAAGTAATGATTTTTATATATAAATAAAACATACAAATCATTGGTAGCCTTTTTAGTATTTAAATATTCATTAGAGCATTACTAGCTAAGCATCACTTTTGTTGTTTCTTAATTTTCCGGCCTTGCTTGTAATATATATTTTAAAAATATTAAAACCCTGTTAATTTTTTTTTTTAGATAAATCCCTTAACTTGTTTTAATTTTTACCGCGGAGCGATAAATAGTTTTACTTTGTATACAAATATTAATTTATTAGATAAAATCAAGTAAATTTATGTATTTCTATTTATTTAGCTTATTTTTTATATTTATAATTTAAAAATGGTTCATTACCAAAATGGCTACTAAATATGCATTGCTTTTATTAACTAAAAAAAAGAGTATAAGCCTCGGTTGCTTAGTGGTCAAAGCACTATTCTGAAGATATAGATATGGGAGTTCAATTCTCTCCCGAGGCAAATTTTAAAATTAAAAGAGCGTAGTATTAATTGGCTAGTATGTTGATCTCCAAAATCGAAGGTAGGTGTTCGAAGCACCTCGCTCTTGTATTTATTGTTCTTTAAACTTTGCTACCTCCATCATTACCATTGTCACCTTTGCTTTAGCTTTAAAATTAAATTTAAAGTGAAAACAAAGGCAACAGTGGTAATGATGGCTGCCGTGGCAACGGTTGTCATGATAATAAGGCGCCTTAACAAAGTTGTGTTAAATTACTAATTAGTTTATTTTACAATTGGATTTACTTCTCCAGTGCCCTACAAGGCGCCTCATTACCATTATTATTAACTTTTGCTCTGGCAACTTTTTCCTATTGCAACCGTCAACCATGACAATGGTTGACTATTGTCATGGTAATGACGGTTGCACCCGTTGCCACGGCAGCCATTGTCATGGTAATGATGGAGGCAACAGTGGTAATGATCTATTTTCAATTTAAATTGAAACAAGGGTAGCAATAGAAGGCTGCTACTGTTGCTCGCAGCTATTGCTCTTTTAAGTCATAGAGGCAAAGGCAGTGGCTGGAAGCCAGATAAATAAAAATGGCCGGCAGTATTTTTATATTTTTGGGACTACTAAGGTTTTAACTCATTAATTTAAAATGTAACTATGCTAGTATACAATCAGCTTCATACTATAATTAATATTACTTAAAAAGTTTCAATATAAATTGAAACTAAAAATTAGTCTAGTCGCTCACGCTAAGGTTATTAACCTTGCTACTCCTATTAACTTGCTGACCCATTATGCAAAAGGTCGATGAAAACGATTTAAATAGTAATGATAGTAAAAATTGCCACCATTGCCTTGGTTTAAAGGGTATTGATAAAGTTAATAATTAAAAGAGTGATTTAAAGGGAGAATACAGAACTCGATTGGTTGAGTGTCCCTCTTTTAAAGGGAAAGTTTTTGGTTCAAATCCAAATGTTTTCAAATTAAAAAAGGTAATAAAAATAAACATATAAAATAAGATAACAAAAATTATTCAAATAGAACTAGTGTAATAAATATACAATATTAATAAATAAACAATAGTAATCCCCAGCCATTTAAACCAGCCATTATTTTTATATCTCTTGGCGCCTTGTTTTCACTTTAAATTTAATTTTAAAGTGAAAACAAAAGGCAACAGTGAAAATGATCTAGTTTCAATTTAAATTGAAACCAGGGAAGCAAAAGAGGTAATGATTAACAAAGTATAATTTATTTTATCATAAAAGAGGGTTGAATATATATCTTAGTAAACGCTTAAGTTATAATAAGAATTCTAATACTGTAATTAAAATTTAATTTATTAGATAAAATAAAGTAAAATTTAAATCTATTTTTCCGCGGAGCGATAAATTACCACTATTGCTAGGCGCCGAGCACCGTTTCAGGGCACTAATGGTTATTATATTAAGAATTTAATTAATACATTTTCTTAAAGCCCTAATGCTTTAAAAGTTTCAATTTAAATTGAAATAAGATAATTTTTATAAGCCTCTAGCGAATAATGTAAAATTTAATTGATAATTTCTCTAATAATTAATTAAATTTAATTAAGTTAAGGTTCGAAGTTAATTAATGATATATAAAAAAAACTTTCTTAAGAAAGTGGAAAAATCTTGACAGAAAATTTTAACTTATAATGAAATAATCTTTATTAAATGCTAGCTATATGTTAAGGTTAATAGTCAATATTTATTTGCTGGTGTTGTTTACTTTATTTAAACCACCATTTAAACCGTTGTCGGCGCCCCCATGTTTCAATTTAAATTGAAACTATAAAAATAACAGTGGTAATGAAATTAAGGTTGGTAATGATGAATAAAAATAAAATAATAAACAAGGACCGCTTAACAAATACGTAGCCTTGGGCTAAATTTTCCTAAGAAAATTAAAATTTAATTAAGATTAGTATTTGACACTTTAGTTTGTTGCAATATTTAATAATATCCTTGCTTGGAGTTATCCTGACAACCCTTGCCCCTTTGCCTCCCTCCGTTGTCACCCTTGACACAGGCACGGGTTTAAATGGCTGGAGGGTGACAAACCTTTATTTCCTTACTAGAGTACCGAGGTTGCAGGGCACTGGTTGTTGATAGTATTTAACACATTATTTTAATTAGGAAACTGTTTATTATTAAGCACGTGTTTTAATTCTTCAGTGATTTTTAGTGCTAGCTGTTATAATTTAAAAATTTTTAATTTTTAAAATGCCGATTTTTAGAAATTTTTATTTATCTGGCTTCCAGCCACTGCCTTTGCAACAGCAAAGGTGAAAATGTATTACCATTGTCAAGGTAATGACGGTTGCTTTGCTAGATAGGCATCAATACCCGGTTTGTCCAGGTAAGAACGGCAATGGTGAATTTTTTAAAGTTTATAAGTTTTTAAAAGTAAATCCTATATCTTAACTTTTTAATAATTAGATAAAATCAAGTAAATTTAATTAAAAGTAAAAAATTAAAATATACAAAACTCGTTTTATAGTATTCTTAATTGAACCCTTTTTCATTACTTGGACAAGCCAGGTTGCAGGTTAATTACTAAAATAAAATAGTAAGGCGCCTTACTTACATTATTTAAATAAGATAGTAAAATTTAATTTAAAAGAATAATAAAAAATAAAAATCTATCTTAAAAAATGATAAATATATAAGAAGTAAATAAATAAAAAAATTTTAAGGGGAAATCTGATAATGGTTAATCGGTTATATTTGCAATATAATTATGATAGTTCGAATCTATCTTTCTCCAATAGGTGAAAGGTAAACCGAGTATCTTTTAATATTTTCTCTCGATGATTAAATATCGTCATTACCATTTTTATAGTTTCAATTTAAATTGAAACATGGTTTAAATGGCAAGGATTATCCAAAGTTAAAAGAAAAAAAAATATCCTTATAAAGTAGCGAGATAGTGTAATTGGTATCACGATAGCCTCATGAGTTATTAATTAAAGTTCAAGTCTTTATTTCGCTAAATTTAAGGTAATTTTATTATTTTTTTTTTTTCTTTTAAAAGAGTATTGAAGAAAATAACAACAAAAACAACAAATAACTTTAATATGTTAGACGCTAATATAAATTATATATATATAATATAATATGTTAGCAGCAGCAAAATACATAGGAGCAGGTGTGGCATGTTCAGGTTTAATAGGTGCTGGAGCAGGTATTGGAACTGTATTTGGTTCTTTAATCTTAGCTACAGCTAGAAACCCTCAATTAAGAGGACAATTATTTACTTACGCAATTTTAGGTTTCGCTTTAGCCGAAGCTACTGGATTAAAGTAAATAGTCCAGTATAAATAGGGTGAATTGCAAAAAACACTTTATATTTAAAGTCAATTTGCAGCGAATCTTTTCCTAGTATGAAACAAGGGAAATGAACGTTCAACGACTAGAAAGTGAGTATACTAACAATAATCTTTCCACGAGCGCCCTACTTTATATATTTACCTTTTGATTAGCTTATTTCTATGAAGTATTTTAAAATTTAAAATTAATAAAATAATTTGTTACCTTAGGAGGCGCCTCCTCATAATACTATTAGGCTAAAACGGAGATAACATAGAATATATATAGATGACATAGTCTAATCAATAACGTGAGTTATTGCTCAGGGATAAAGAGCCCTGTAATATTTTAAGTATTTAATTTTTTAAATATAAATTTATCGCCCCTTGCTGTTGTTTTCACTTTAAAATAAAATTTAAAGCTACTGGGCAACAGGGAGCGGTAAATTTATATCAACATTTATTTTGGTTTTTTGGTCATCCAGAAGTTTATATTTTAATTATACCTGGATTTGGTATAGTTAGTCAAATAGTTTCAAGCCGGAATATAATTTAAACCCTTTAGCTGGTAATTCTAAAGGTTATCAACACACACTAGAAAGTACTTAAAATTTACGTCAAATAGCTTTAGGTAGAAAGCATACAGATGAAATTAGAAAACTAATGAGTGAAAATCGTAAAAAATATAATAATCCTTTTTATGGTAAAACACATACTTTAAAAAGCTTAAATTTAATTAAATCTATTGCAACAAAAAAAAAAATAAAATAGCCAATTCCAGGTACGCAGAGCTTAGAGGTATAAATTACAGATCTAAAAACTAAATTTACTATTGTATATTGTTCAATTTGAACAGCCGCTAAAGCTAGAAGTTTTGAGATAAAAACAATATGACCTTTTGCCTTTGCTGCCACCGTCATTACCATGACAATGGCTGCCGTGGCAACGGTTGTCACCTTTGCTTTAGCTTTAAAAATAATTTTAAAGTGAAAACAAAGGCAACCGTGGTAATGATGGAAGCAAAGGATAAATCAGAAAGTATTGATGGAAGCAAGAAAAAAACAAATAGAAAAAGGTGAAAATACGCCTTATAAAAATCGATATAAAATATATATTAAAAAGAAAAAAATTATAATAGAAAAATTATAATAGAAAAATTATAATACTTAATTTATGATAATTGTATTTGCTTTAATGATGGCTTTTTTATTATTATATTCTTAATAAAAAAGATTAAATAAGAAAAAAAGCATAATATTATTAGGCTATAAAAAATAATAATATTACTTAATAATATTAAACCCCTTTATAAAAAAAGTATTGAAGTTGCTAAACTCTTCTAATAAAGCTAAAAATATTTTAATAAGTAAACTTAAGCAAGTGAAAGTTTTAGTAAATTTAACATATGTGCGATAAGTGGTGATAAAAGTCCCCGTCTTTAATGGAATTTAATTAAAAAATTAATTTTAGCGCCCCCCAGTGCCTCTAGTTTCAATTTAAATTGAAACCAGGGCAAAGGTTGCTTCCATCATTACCACTAATTGGCTGCCGTGGCAAGAGTTTCAATTTAAATTGAAATCAGGGAACGATAAACGATAAATTTATTTTTTATTATTGTACTTCTATAGAGAGATATTATATGTGTATTTTTACTTTTTAAAATTACATTGAGTAAGACCACTTTCTTTACTATGTAGGCAGTATAATATAATTACATTTTTTTAATTACAAAATAAATATAAAAAATGAATAATAATAGTAATAATAGTAATAATAATGGAGAAGATACACTTAAATATGTTGATTTGAAGGATATCATTTTTACTTTAAAATTAATTTTAAAGTAAATACACAAACAAATACGCAAACCTGCGAATCATTGGATAATAACAGTAATGATATTTTAAATAATAATAAAATTAATGATACTGAGCTTCCGTTTGGTGATAAATCGGTATTTAAAAATATAGTTATAAATGATATTAGTTTATTAAGTGATGAGGATAGAACCGAAGTATTTAATCTAATGAATAAAATTATATTTATTACTTCTTTATCTTTAAGTGATCTTTATATTAATGATAATAAATGGAACTAGGCGCCTTGAAAGTAATTATAAAAATGTTATAGCTTAATGAGTAAACTATTTGGTTTCTTTTAAGTAGAAGTAGATGCTCCTAATAGTATGAATATACCATTACTTCAAACTAGATTAAAGACTAATTATGGTTATAGAACTGTAGCACCAGTAGGAACATGGACAGGTACTTACTTTTATGAAGAGTTAATTAATGCTAGCAATTATGGTTATAAATTTAAAATCTTACGAGGATATTTATTTGAGGAAGCTAATAAATTTAGTGAATATACTGACTATCTTTATAAATTAAAAGTTAATAGCCCTAGCAACAGTCCAGATTATATAATATCTAAGTTATTATTAAATACCTTATATGGTAGATTTGGTATGAATCCCCATATTGAGAACCACTCAATAATAACTCACGAAGAAACCTTAAAATTGAATGATCAAAGAGTGATAACAAATGTAATTGATTTAAACAATGGTAAGGAATTAGTATCTTTCTTTGATAGCTATGATTGTAACGAAGAATCTGATAAGAAAAGTTTAAACATTTATGTAGTAATATCCTCAGCTGTAACAGCTTGTGCTAGAATACACATGAGTCAGTTTAAAACTATGAAGGGTGTAACTAATATTACTCAGGTACAGATTCTATAGATATAGATAAACCATTAGATTCTATGTATATTGGTTCTGAATTAGGTAAAATGAAATTAGAGCATATTTTTGATGATGCGATATTTTTAGCTCCTAAAGTTTATGGTGGTATAACATCTTCTTATGAATATGTAAAAGTTAAAGGATTGAAAAATCCAGTTTCATTTAATCAGTTAAAACCTTTGTTAGTTAAAGATGCAAATCTAAAAATTAGCCCAGAGAAGTGGTATAGAAATGTATCAGATGGTAATATAAAAATTATACCAGAAATTTATACATTAATTATCAATAATCAAAAAAGAGAATTGATATATGAAAATAATAAATTTATAGATACTAATCCTATTATACTAAATAAAGGTAAAATAGAATAATTTTTCTAGTAATGCCCTCTGGCCTCCACTGCCGTCATTGTCATAGTAATGATAGAAACGGTTGCAAGGCTAGAGCAATGGTTTTAATAATAACAAAAGTAACAAACCAACAAAATTATCTAAATTAAAGTTATCACCCTTTTTAAAAGCAAATTTTCTAATTAATTCAAAAGGCATAGGTTTAATCATAGCAAAAGGGTATAATGAATTAACATCGTAATAATAAATATTGGTTGCTTTTAATTGATAATAGTCTGTAGCTCCACCAAAGTAAGAATTTCTAATAAAATTGTCGTCTCTTCTTTTTAAAATGGGGATATAGATAGGGAGGTGTTTTTGTGTAAGGGTGTATGGGGGAAAAAATAAAAAATAAAAAAATAAAAAAAAAAAAAAAAAAAAAAAAAAAAAAAAAAAAAAAAAAAAAAAAGAAAATCAACCGTAAGTGCTAAAAAAATAAAAAAAAAAATGTACCTAAAATAAATAAAATATACAAAAATTACTTATTAGATATCTGATACAAAAATAACACAAATATAACCTTCTCTAACAAAGGCAAATCCGAATACAACTGATAAAAAAAGACACAAATACAAAACAACTCTCTCAAAATACAAATGGTTACAAAATAAATTCTATACGGAGTTGAACCGTCACTTTAAGTTTTCAATTTAAATTGAAATTAAAGTAAACACCTTTTTTCGGTGTTTTTTCCATCTAAGAGGCCTTTAATCAAACTAAAAGTATACTTATTTACTTAGTTTGTCTTCTACCTCATTTTCAAAAACTTAATACCCTTTTGGGGATATAGATTTTTGGATTCGCTTAAAAAAAGATTACAGCGAGTTAATTTTGCCCGCAGCGCAATCGTTACCACGACAGCCATTGTCACCTTTGCTTTTGCAAAGGCAACAGTGGTAATGATGGAAGCAAGGGAAGATAAATTTTAAAAATTTTAATTTATTATCTTCTTAATTATGGTTAATATTTTCCTTTTCAAATAATTGAAAAAAGAATCTGATTTTGAATTGTTAGAGCTAAGATTTAAAGGGATATATTTATTATTAATTAATGGTTTATCTATACTTCTAGATATACTTACATGAGTATTATCAATAGTTACACTCAAAGTTTTTAAGCTCTTATAAAATCTTAAAGGTACTTCTTTAACTAAAGTTTCCCCTTGAGATAATTTTATAATTTCTTCAAAAGTTAATGAATCTCTTTTGACACCTGCAAATACAGATTTAGTAATTAAGTTACCATTCTTATCTTCGTACTGATAACCATATTTTTTAACACCTAAGAAATAAGCTTCTTTAATCATTAAACCATTAAGTTCATCTTTCATAAAACCTAAATCATCACCAATAAATTTACTTGGTAACGGTTCAGTCATGAAAGCGCTATCTGTATCAGAATAAACACATTTACCACTAACTTTAAATGGAATCATATGAATTCTAGCATAACTTGTAACAGCACTAGCAATAGCAACATTAGCTTTAACTAAATATTGATAATTGCTTAACTTCATCTCTAAGTCAAAGTTTAACTTATCAATTAGGTCATCGCTAATATTTTTATGCATTAATAATGATATAATTCTATCGTTAATAGGTATAATAGATTTTATAATTCTAGAACTTATAAATTTATCAAAATCTTTTTTATAAATATTAACAGTCTCTAATAAATCGTGTTTTCTACCAAATATACCATATAACTGATTTAATTGCATTTTAGAAAGATATCTTTCAGGACCTATAGAGTTTCTCTTCTGTTCATAGAAATGTTGTACATAATCTGTAAAAAGATCCCTTTTAGAAAATTCATAAGCTTCTATAAATTTAAAGGTATAACCTAAACTTAATACAGCTTTTAACTCTTCACTAAAATAAGTGTCAATCCATATTCCAGTTGGAAATATAGTTTTACCATTATATTTACAAGGTAACACTGGTACTTTAACATTTAAAGGACAGTTAACTTCAACTTTTATAAAGCCAAAAAAGTTATCTAAATTAAAATTATCACCTTCTTTAAGGGTAAATTTTCTAATAAATTCGTATGGCATAGGTTCACACATAGCAAAAGGGTATAAAGAATTCACATCATAATAGAAAATATTTGTAGCTTTTAATTGGTAATAATCTGTAGCTCCACCAAAGTAAGAATTTCTAATAAAATTATCATCTCTTCTCTTTAAGACTGGTATATTAACTTTTAAGTATTTACTCCTAAATATTTTAAGTGATAGAGTACTAGTACTTAAAATACTACAAATATCCACTTGATAATCTCTTAAATACATTTCTTGCAACTTAGAAATACAATCGAATAAAGCACAACTATCTTGTAATGAATAATTTTTAAACTCTTGTAATAATTGTTCATTATTAAATAAACTTATTTTGTGATATTCAGGATTATAACTATTTGTTTTACCAGGTAAAGATAAAATATTACATAAATCATTTAGAGAAACAGGAAATATTCTATAAGAGTCTTTAAAAACTATTTTTAATTTCTCTATCGATAAAATAATTTGTATAAATTTATTATGATTATCGATTAAACAAGAAATTTCTTCAGGTTTAAATTTATTACTTAAAGCCTTATAAATAAAAAAGCCATCGAAATTACCTAAATTATGCACAAATATTATATTTTGGTTACAATTAATTAAAATAAAATCAAAAAATTTATCCCATAAATCTGTAAGTGCAGTGTTTAAATCATCATTATGGCCTCCCCCTCGTGCAAAGGTTAATAATTTATCACTATCAATACTAAATATTTCTGTTTTATGATTAGTCTTAATAGATATACTTATCGGAATCTCTACACCATTTAACTCCATAGTTTCAATATCCGCAGCACTAAAAATTTTTGATTTTAGCTCAATTAAAGGTATAATTTTACTCTTAGATTTAGGTGGTTCAATAGGTGTGATATAACTTAAATACTTACCCTTTGTAGATTTTTCCCTCTGGCCTGCGCCTCGGGCAAAGGCAAACGTTGAGTTAGTACTATAAAATTTTTTATTTTCTATACCTTTTTTTGATTCTATTTTTTTTTAAATCCTTCATAACTTCTTTATCGGTTACCGTATAAATATCTCTACCAGTTAAAGCATTTCTAGTTATTTTAATTTTCTTATTAGCTAAATGATCCATATTTCAAACATTAATTTCAACCATGGGGATACCTTCGATAGCATAACCTTCTTCATAAACATTTTCTAAAATATCTTCAATTTTATTCCAATAATCATAGAAAGTTGTATTATTTTTAATTAAAATATTGTGGTGTAAATTAAAGGTGTCATCTTTGATTATACCATTAACAATTATAACTTTGTGTTCGCCAAAATCTCAGAAATCTTTATTAGTCATTAGAAACATGTAAATTTGATAAAATAATTCTTTATTTTCTAACAGTTTAGGATTACTTAAGACAAAAGTTATATTTCTACCTAAGGTATTTCGAGATGTTATAACTAAATTTAATTTATCTTCAGTTAAAAAAAGATCCATTTTTTTAAGAGTGTAGCTAACTAAGTTTAATAAATTCATTAAACTTTTAATAATATATTTAAATAATTTTATAATTTTGTATTTTATTTTTATTTTACTTATATTCTCAGTTTCAATTTAAATTGAAACTTCCAGAACGTATAAGTTTTGTGTCTTAATATTTATCCTTTTACTATCGCAAAGGTTATAGAGGACAACAGTTTTTTGTTGTTATAGTTTTTATGTTTTTTTATTTAGGTCTTTAAATTTAAGATGTCTTAAATCCTTCTACCTTATTCGATTTAAATTTTAAATCGGATTTATTTTTACCAAATAAGTATTTACTTTATCCTTTGATTTTTGTTAAAACAAAATTTTAAATTACTTCTTCTTTTAATTTATTTACATTTTACCACTCCCCAGTGCCTCTAGTTTCAATTTAAATTGAAACCAGGGCAAAGGTTGCTTCCATCATTACCACGACAGCCATTGTCACCTTTGCTTTTGCAAAGGCAAAAGTGGTAATGATGGCTGTCGTGGCAATGGTTGATACATGAGCGATAGATATAATTTATTTTTGTATGGTCTTAAAAGTAGAGCAGAATCTACTTCTGCCATGCAAAGTTATTTTTTGGTTTTGGTTTGTTTTGGTTTTTCTTTAACTTAAATTACTACTATTATTCGAGTTTTTTCAAATTTAAGTTTCTTTTTTAAATAATTGAAAAAAGAATTCGATTTTGAATTATTAGAGTTAAGATTTAAGGGTATATATTTATTATTAATTAAAGGTTTATCTATACTTCTATTAATACTTACGTGAGTACTATCAATAGTTATGCTCAAAGTTTTTAAACTCTTATAAAATCTTAAAGGTATTTCTTTAACTAATGTTTCACCCTGAGATAATTTAATAATTTCTTCAAAAGTTAGTGAATCTCTTTCGATACCGGCAAATACAGATTTAGTAATTAAATTACCATTCTTATCCTCATATTGATAGCCATATTTTTTATTACCTAAGAAATAAGCCTCTTTAATCATTAAACCATTAAGTTCATCTTTCATTAAACCTAAATCATCTCCTAAATAAATAGAATCTAATCTCTTAGTTGTGAAAGTGCTATCCGTGTCAGAATAAACACATGAACCATCAACTTTAAATGGAATCATGTGAATTCTAGCATAACTTGTAACAGCACTAGCTAAAGCAACATTTGCATTAACTAAATACTGATAATTGCTTAACTTCATCTCTAAGTCAAAGTTTAACTTATCAATTAGGTCATCACTAATATTTTTATGCATTAATAATGCAATTATTTTATCGTTAATAGGTATAATAGATTTAATAACTCTAGAACCGACAAATTTATCAAAATCTTCTTTGTAAATATTTATAGTTTCCAATAAATCATGCTTTCTTCCAAATATACCATATAATTGATTTAAATGCATTTTAGCGATAAATCTTTCAGGACCTATTGAATTTCTCTTTTGTTCATAGAAATTTCTAACATAATCACTAAATAAACCCATTTTGCTAAATTCATAGCCTTCAATAAATTTAAATGTATAACCATATTTAAGAACAGCTTTTAATTCCTCGCTAAAATATGTACCAATTCAAACACCCGTTGGAAATATAGTTTTACCATTATATTTACATGGTAACACTGGTACTTTAACGTTTACTTTTGCCCGATGCTCAATCGTTACCACGACAGTGGAAGCAAGGGAAGGGCAGCTCACCTCAACTTTTAAAAGCCAAAGAAATTATTTAAATTAAAATTTGCTAAATAAAATGAAATAGCCTTTTTACCATCATATGAACTTACACAGTAAGGAGTCATAATACCATCAATAACTCTAGTTTCTAAATCCATAGTAACAAAGTTTTTACTTATAAAAGATTGAGATATTATTTTTTTAATATACTTAACTTGTTTATGAATTTTTTTCAGAATTAAATTACCATCAATAAATATATATTCGTGATTTTTAAGTTTTCTAGTAAAAGAGTTAAGTTTACCTGTTTCTATTATATTATCAGTAAATTCAAGAATTGATTTATCTGTATATTTTAAAAATACAGATAGATAACTATCAAAAATGTTTATATGATATTTAAATTTAGAATTAATTTTTGAAACTAAAGCAAAGGTATCTGTTTGAACTATTAATTTACCCCATTTACTAAAATCTATAGTATTTGGTAAATTAAAGCCTTTAAATTTAATAAAATAATTACTTTTTATTGACTTAGATCTATTAATTTTAGTAGTTATTTTATTATTATAGGAAGGATCTTTAATAATTTTATAAGTGTATACTATATGACTTGGATTCAATGATGTATAATCTTCATCTCTAAGACTCCAGAATTCAATAAATAAATCACTTAAATCATTTAAATCATTAAAGTTAACAGTTTGAAGATAAGAAATAGATCTATAGCTATTATTAGGTAATTTAAATTTAAACTGTATTAAAATTGAGTTATCTTTGTTTTCGATTTCTCTTTGAAGCTCTATTTTATTCCACAATAATTTAAGTGATTCTATTATTAGATTATTATTTATTAATTGAGAATCCAGTTTAAAATAAAAATTTTGCCATTGGTTAACAGTGGAATCTATACCTCTATTAGAGCTAATATTTGTTAATTTTGTTCTTTTTGTCATTATTTTTTTTTTAATGATTGTTTTTGTTTTAGAAAAAAGAGGCAAATAAAAAGAATAGGTAAATAACCCTCTAAAATTAATTACCCTAAGATGTTAAAGTATTATATTGTGAATTATCAGTTTCAATTTAAACCTTTGCAACTTTTTTTAGCATCCTGAAGCTAAAAGCGAAGGGAAAAGTTAAAGTTCTTATAATAATTTAAATTAAAATTGATGATGGCTCTATAGTAGTTACAACAACAAGAACTAGTGTTAATACAGTTAATGGTAAAGAATATATAAACATTTTATTTACAAAGTTTTCTGTTAAATAACTTACTTCTGTAGAATGAGTATCTATTATATCTTGAATAACCATAGATGAAAATCTAGACGCAACCTCAGGTTCATAATTCAGAATAGAATGTAATATTTCAACTTCTTTATTAACAGGATATATAAATTGAGTATAATGTTCTATTCCATGAATATTATAAGCTAATTTAATATTCTCCAAAGGCATTATTTGAATATTATTATTTAGAATAGGAAAATCATAAATTAATTTAGCTATATCATTAATCATATAAATTGAATGTAATTTACTTAACTCACTTAATGATAATAGATAAGTTTTGTAAGAGAAATAAGCGAAAATAATAAAGAAAGTTAAATAAGCAACAGTACAAGTTAAAACTATTATTTTAAACATTAAAAAATTAAAATATTTATTAAATAATGATATTGTAAAATGAGTAAAACAATAGAAAATAAAGAAAAATTTAAAAGGTAAAAAGAAAAGTATTATAATTGTCATTGTTTTAATATTTTATTATATATAGAAAAAAGAGGCTTAATAAGCTATTAATTATTAATTAGAAAACATAACTTTAAATTTAATTTTACGAATACATAAGTAATAAAATAGATATAATGGTTAATAAATTAAAACTGGTCCTCGCCCAAGGCTCAGGCCGAAGGGTACAACAAATACTATAAAAGTTAAATAATAAATCAAAACAAATATCAATAGAATTATTATAAATATTCATCATTTTTGTTTAATAATAATAAAAAAGAGGCAATATAAAAATACAAGGTAAATAACCCTCTAAAAATATTTACCTACACTATGTGAAGATATTTTCATCTTAGAACCAATCTCTTAAGAGAGGAAGTAAAGTTTAAAGTATTACATTTGCTTATGAAAAGGCAAAGTGGGGGATACAGGCAAGGGTTTAAATGGCTGGTTAATAAAAGAGAAGATAAGAAAATTGCTTTTTTAATTTATCGCCCCTTGCTGTTGTTTTCACTTTAAAACTAATTTTAAAGCTACTGGGCAACAGGGAGCGGTAAATTTAAATTTAAAACTTATTTTTATTAGCATAATTATAATTTAATAAATTTTATTTTTATTTTTATTTCCCAAAGATTTAATTATAAAGGAAAATTTATCATTTCTCAGTATGAAATAATTTATTAATTTTATATTTATCCGGTACTAGGCAAGGGTGCAAGACTATTTAACTATCAATAATAAAGTATTATATTAAAGCAATAAAAATAAGTTTATAGTTATAAATTTACCAGCGCCGAATAGTAAAGAATAAAATTGAATAAATATATTAATTTAAATCGATTAAAAAAAAAATAAATAGAATTAGAAAATACTGAACCCTGCAAGGCGCCTTGGCAAGGGTAATTAAAGCATTAGGAACGCATGTATACCTATACTTAAATTTTATAATTGAAATGATTTAAGAAATTAAAGGCAATTAATTCACTACCTTTATTATAGTAAGCCCTGCAACCGGATGTCAGGGCTTCATTACCATCCCTCAATACCCTCCCCTGGTTTCAATTTAAACCCTTGCTTCCACTAATCATTACCACTGTTTCTATTGAAAAAGCACAGGTGAAAATGGTTAACCATCGTCATGTAATGACGGTTACTAGGGCAACAGTTGAAACTAGATCATTATCGCCCCTTGCTGTTGTTTTCACTTTAAAATTAAATTTACAGCTACAGGGCAAAGTGGGGGATACAGGCAAGGGTTTAAATGGCTGGTTAATAAAAGAGAAGATAATGCTAGTATCAAATAATTGCTTTTTAACCACCCTTCAAATAAATAGCTAAGTAAATTAAAAAACTTACTAAAGCTTTATTTAAATTTAAATAAAGGTTAAAAATAAAAGTCCTTTAATTAAAATAATAGTAAATTAAATATAAATTTAATATAAAAAAACATTTGAAAACAGATTTAAGGATATTAACAGAAATTGGAAATTTATTATATAAAGAAAAAAATAAACCTGTAAAAATTATAGAAAATGATTTAAATAAAAATAATTTATTTCCTTTAAGTATTTTTTCTAACCATAATTACCATGACAGCCATCATTACCATGACATCCATTCTCCTGGTAATGATGGATGTCAAGTTAATGATGGCTGCCGTGGCAACGGTTGTCATGGTAATGATCCGGGTAAGGATGCTTTGGCAAGGGTAAATACTAGAAATAATATGATTTATCAATATTTAAAGACTTTTAGTATATTTAATAACAGAAAAAATGGTATTTTAATCAAATATAACAAATATATAAGCTATAATTTCAATAGTAAAAATATTTTATTGAGAGGAATAAAACCTCAAACTAATAAATCCTTAAAAACTAATAATAATATTATTATACCTTTAGGAAAAGAAACAAAAATAAATAAAGTAAATGCCACTCTCAAAGAATTAAATAGATTAGAAAGTGTAAGTAGACTTATAGGTTACAACCGATCCACGAACCACCATCATTACCTTGACAATGGCTGCCGTGGCATTGGTTGTCAAGGTAATGATAATAGATTAATTAAATATAGTTATAAATTACTATTTTATTTTTTTAAAAGTATGTATTGTTTAATTAGTAAGCCTGTTTTTCTTTTTACTCCTGATAAAGTAATTATACAATTATTTTATTATTTGAATATTCCTAAATTTAAAGTTTTTAAATGGTATTCTATTTTAAATAATAAAATAATTAGACAGAAATGGTATTCATTAGGATTTAATCCTTATAATAACAACCCTCCTTACCACCACTACCATGGTAATGATAACCACTGCCATGGTAACGGTTGTTCTGGTAATGATGGTGGCTTAACCAATAGGGACACTGGTGGAATAAATTTAGATAAATTAAATATTTTAAATAGACCCTCTAGTGATTTTAAATTATCTAATAAAAATAACGTTCTATCCTATAGTAATAAAAAAATGATGAATAAGGTTAAACTTTCTTGGAAAATTAAAAAAACTCTTTTTAGATTAAATAAAAAACGAAATAAAGTTAAATTAAATTTATTTAATTTAAATAAATTTAATTTATTTAAGGTTTTTTCTATTAAATTTAAATTAATTTGTGAAATTTTAAGTAATAAATTTAAAAAACCAGTAGAATTACAATTAATTAGAATACATCATCCTTTTCACGATAGTAATATTTTAGCTAACCTCCTTTCTTTAAATATTAAAAATAAAAAATTTAAAACTAATATAGCCATAGAAAAACTATACGCAAAAAAAACTATTAAAAATTTATATGATTATAATGTAAATAGTGTTAATTATATTCCTGCTTTTTTATCAGGAATAAAAATTAGAATTGGAGGAAGATTAATGAGAGAACCTATTATTCCTAGAATTACTACTAAAAATTTTGAAAGAGGAGCATCTTCGCCAGGTAAAGTTAATTTTTTAGACACTGCTACTATAAATAAAAAAAATAAAAAAGGGTCTTATACTATAAAAATATCTTCAGGTCAAAATTTCTTTTAATTTATTATTTTAAGTAAACAAATTTAACCCCTTTATTTAAGGTTAGGAGTCATACTAAATAATAATTAAATAAAAAAAAATTAAGTTTATTTAACCCCCTTTGAGTATTGCTGAGGATACAATATAAAATTTTATGATTAATTTTTATAGAATTATACTCTGCATATTTTAGAGCATTATATCATCTTTAGCTTAATTGGTAAAGTATCTGCCTTCGAAGCAGCAAATTATTGGTTCAAATCCATTAAGATGTTAAAATTTCATATTTATTAAAGTTAATTAAATAAAATACTCGTTACTTTGTTAATCATTACCACCTTTGCTTCCCTGGTTTCAATTTAAACCCTTGCTACCATCATTACCACGACATTGGCTCCCGTGGCAACGGTTGTTATAGGCAAAAGTTGAAACTATATCATTACCATGACAATGGTTGACGGTTGCAAATGCAACAGGGACAACCATTTTCATGGTAATGATGGAAGCAAAGTTTTAAAGTAATTAATGCGCTCTTATTTTTATTATCTAAAGTTAATAAAAACAATTAATTTGTACTAGCATAGAAAGGTTGCTTTAACTAGCATTATAAACGAATATTATTTATCTAGTAATAATATAAATGGGGTTATTTTAGGGTAAGATAAAAATTTTTAATAAAAAAAATTAAATTTAAAAAATTTTAATGTCTAAACAATCATTTATAAGATAAAACTAATTCGTATTTTTATATAAACCTAATAATAATGTCTTTAAAATAAAGCTCCTTTATTTAGTTTTTAATCTGTAACTTAATTACTTTAAAATTAATTTTACCGCCCCTTGCTGTTGTTTTCACTTTAAAATAAAATTTACAGCTACTGGGCAACAGGGAGCGATAAGTTATTAGCCATAAATAAAAGATTTTTTTGTTTTAATTAGTATTTAAAGCTACCCTTTTTAAAATACTGGCTCGAATTTCTATTTATAATTTTTTTTATAAAAAATTCTTTGCTACCCTTGCCGCCCTTCGGGTAGTGAAGCCTCTCTAGCTTGGCGCCTGGCAACCTTTGCCCTGGTTTCAATTTAAATTGAAACTAGAGGCACTGGGAGCAAAAGTCGGCAATGGCCAAAAGGTAAGATAGCGAGGATGCAGGGCACCGGAGGAAGTAATTCTATAGCATTAAAATAAATTTAAAATCTTTTTACTTTAATATACACTGAGCTCAAAGTCAGAAAATAAATAATGAAAAAAAAAATAAAAAAAAAATGAGATTATTAAAAACACACGTATTACTTAGGTTGTTAAATTCTTATTTAGTAGATTCTCCTCAACCTGCAAATATTAGTTATTTATGGAATTTCGGTTCTTTATTAGCTGTTTGTTTAATAATACAAATATTAACTGGAGCTTTTTTAGCTATGCATTATACACCAAATGTAGATTTTGCTTTTAATAGTGTAGAACATATTATGAGAGATGTAAACAATGGATGGTTATTAAGATATATTCATGCTAATGTTGCTTCTTTCTTTTTTATTTTTGTATATGCTCATATAGGAAGAGGATTATATTATGGTTCATATAAATCACCTAGAGTCTTAGTTTGGTCTATCGGAGTTGTTATTTTGGTTCTTATGATGGCTATAGCTTTCCTGGGTTATGTACTACCTTACGGTCAAATGTCACTATGGGGTTACCTTAAATTAGCCCCACATATTTATTTTTCAATTTCTAATTATATGTCATTAAAAGAATGCCAAGATATATTATTTCCCCTTCTGGCCTGCGTCGAAGGTAAAGGCGAAGATAATTTAACTATTGCCACGGTAGCCATCATTACCATGACAACCATCATTACCATGATAATGATTGTCATGGTAATGATGATTAATAGTTTAATTTCAACTTTCAATTATACAAATCAAGACCTTCTGGCCACTTTTGCCTTTGCAACCGTTGCCACGGCAGCCAATGTCGTGGTAATGATGGTAGCACAGGAAGCCGAGGGCAAAGAAATAAAAATACAAAAAATTAGAGCAAACTTAAGAATAGGTCCTCATAATAAAAATATAATTTCTATTTTATTCGGTTCTTTATTAGGAGATGCTCAAGCTGAATTAAGATTAAAGGGAAATGGTACTCGGATAACTTTTTTTCAAGAAGGCTCCCATGTTTCATATCTAATTTGGTTACATAAATTGATATCTGAATTAGGATATTGTAATACTAATTTACCAAAGATTACTACACGATTAGGTACAAAAGGTGTAGTAAGAAAAATAATAAGATTTAATACATGAACATATTCTAGTTTTAACTGGATACATGAGTCTTTTTATAAAAATGGTCAAATTAAATGCGTACCTTACAATGTAGCTGAGTATCTTACTCCTTTATCTTTAGCTATTTGAATAATGGATGATGGTGGTAAAGTAGGTCAAGGATTAAAACTTTCCACTAATTCATTTTCATTTTCAGATTGTAATTTTTTAGTTAAAGTTCTTTATGATAATTTTAAACTTAAAGCTAGTGTACAATCAGCAGGAGTTGAAAACCAATATATTATTTATATTTGAAAAGACTCTATGCCTTTATTACGTGAAATAGTTTTACCTTACGTTCATCCTTCAATGAAATATAAATTAATTAATAAATAAATATAGTCAATGAACATATATTTATTAATAGCTCACATTTTTCTATTAATAATTTTACAGTATGTAAAATTTGGCAATATCGATGAAAACTGGTCAAAGATATTTGTTTTGTATCAAGACCGTCGGTTTATTATATTATTTATAGGGAGATCGCTACAGACTGGTTCATCGGTAGGTATTTATATTTTATAAATGCTTAATGTACAGTCGGAGTTTTAGCATTCTATTTAACCTTGTGAATGTCATATGGTTTTACTGAAATGTTACATAATGTTTTGTTTATATTTAAAAAGCAAAATTATAAAGTAAAATACGTGATTATGTATTGAAAACAAGAGTGAGTATATAATGTGCTGAAGTGTACTGATATAAAAACTCTTAGTTACTAATAACTACAATACATATATTTAAGACTTGGCAACAGTTATTACTAACTTATTATCAGCAATACCAATTTTTGGTCAAGATATTGTAGAATTAATTTGGGGGGGTTTTTCTGTTTCTAATGCTACATTAAATAGATTTTTCTCTCTACATTATTTATTACCTTTTTTATTAGCTGCTTTAGCAGTAGCACATATGATAGCTCTACATGTTCATGGTTCTAATAATCCTAATGGGGTTAATTCTAATGGAGATAGATATGCAATGCACCCTTATTTTTTATTTAAAGATTTAGTTACAATTTTTGCTTTCTTTTTAGTTTTATCTGTATTAGTTTTCTTTTATCCTAATTTATTAGGTCATTCCGATAACTATATACCAGCTGATCCTATGGTAACTCCACCATCTATTGTTCCTGAATGGTATGTTAAAAGATGCCATGCTTAAGAGTAATCTTATGATAAATTAACTTTACTATATACTGGAAACCCCTAAAACTTTAAGTACATTCTTTGTTATTAACAAAGGTATAGTAATAATCTTAATGATATAGGCTTACATTGATATAAATATTTTATAGTCTAATATGGGCAATCAGCAGGAAACCAAATTATATTTTTATAATATAAAAGTAGGATCCTCAGAGACTACACGTAAAGCTCCTTAAATATTATATTAAATTTTAAGGTTGAAGATATAGTCCAACCATTTTCGAAAGACAATGGGCAAAATATATATTTTATATAATTTTTTCTGTTATAACTTCTATAAGTTTAATATGTAAACAAAATTATACGACTAGCGTTAAAAAAAGATTAACTAAAGTCGAGAGATTACAATTCAATATTAAATATCCACTAAATGAAATAATAATAGGTTTATTATTAGGTGATGGTCATATTCAAAATAGAAATTTAAGTGCTAATAGTAGATTTATTTATGCTCAAAGTAGCTTAAGAGAACATCATATTAATTATTTTAACCATGTGTTAGAATTATTTCAGCCCTTTATATCTAAAGATTTTAAAGCTAAATAAAAATCATTTTTAGATAAAAGATCTAATTTAATTTATAGTTCTATTAGTTTTGCTACATTAACATTACCTTGTTTTACTTATTATAGAAATTTATTTTATGATTCAATAAATAAAAAAATTGTACCATTAAATATTAAACAATTATTGACTCCTAGAGGATTAGCATATTGAATTATGGATGATGGTTCTCTTCAAAATAAAGGTTTACATTTAAATGTATACGGATTTTCATATAATGAAGTTGTGCTTTTAAAAAGTACTTTAGAAACTTTATTTAATCCAAATGCTTTTATTAAATGCTCTATTCATAATCATAAAAAAGGTTATAGATTATATATTTGAGAAGAAAGCATGATAATAGTAAGAAACCACATATTTCAGTACATGCATAAAGATATGCTATACAAAATTAATCCAAAATAATAATATATATTTTTTTTGATCTTTTACCTTATTATGCTATTTTAAGATCTATTCCTAATAAATTATTAGGAGTATTAGCCATGTTTGGTTCATTATTAATATTATTAGTTTTACCTTTAACTGATTTATCTAGAATTAGAGGTTCAAGCTTTAGACCTGCAATGAAATTAGCTTTTTGGTTTTTTGTTGTAGATTTCTTCATTTTAATGTGGATAGGTTCTCAACACCCTAACTCACCTTATGTTGAAATAGGTCAAATAGCTACAGCTTTTTATTTTTCTTGGTTTATTATAATAGTACCATTTATTGGTATATTAGAAAATACTTTAATAGATGTAGCTACAGGTAAAACGTCACACCCTATAGCTTCGTAATTTTATAGTGTAGCTTTGTAGAACCCTTGCCAGCCATTTAAACCTTTGCCTCCCTTGCCAGGGTTGAAAAGGCTCAGGCATCACTACTAATTAGTGGTAATGAGGCGCCTTGCAGTATGCCGGTTGTCTATAGCAGGTTGCAGGTGTTTAAATATTAATAATTTTATTTTCTAGTTTTATATTTTTTGATTTTTGTAGTTGGCTTATCATACTTTTTATTTAAATTGTATCTTTAAACCCCTTTTACTTTAACCCTATTTTAGCTAAATGTAAAAAAAAAATTATAGCAAAGCTACAATAAGTAAACAACACTTTTTGGTTTAAAAATCCAAGAAAATTAATTACTTAATTATTAATTTAGGCTACAGTTTAATTTTACGAATACATAATTTAAATTTAAAATTTTACCGCCCCTTGCTTCCATCATTACCATGACAACCATCATTACCATGGTAATGAGTTTCAATTTAAATTGAAACCAGGGAGCGATAGATAAAATCAAGTAAAATTAATTTTAAAGCTACTGGGCAACAGGGAGCGAAAAGTAAATATAAAATAAAAACAAGGGCAAACAAACTTAAGCAGACCGAATTATGTTTTATAAGTATAAAAACTAAAGAAATAAAAAAATAAAAACAATAAATAATTAGAATGTATTAATAATTACCATTTTAAATCCTTGTTACCACGATCATTACTATGATCATTTTTACCTTTTAAACCAGCCATTATTTTTATCTCTTGGCGCCTTGTTTTCACTTATCGCTCCCTGGTTTCAATTTAAATTGAAACTAGAGGCACTGGGGGGGCGCTAAAATTAAATTTAAAGCTGGCTGCCGAGCAAAAGTTAATATAAATCAAAAGGTCATGGCGACAATGATTTAAATGGATAATAAAAATACAAACAACTCTTAAAAAGATTTAAATATAATTAATTTAATATTTATATTTACCTTTGTTGCCTTAATATATTTAATTAGTTTTGGGGACTAATCACCAGCCATTTAAACCCCTCGGTACCCCTCAATACCCTCCCCTGGTTTCAATATAAATTGAAACTAGATCATTACCACCTTTGCTGTTGTTTTCACTTTAAAATTAATTTTAAAGCTACAGGGCAAAGTGGGGGACACAGGCAAGGGTGAAAAGGGTGGTAATAATGCGCCTTGCTGGGTACTGGTGGATAAGTAAATATGTAGGAAAATATTTTTTAACTAGAGACACACATAATTTAAAATAAATAAATCAACAGAACAATCATTACCATGACAAACCTTTGCTTCCCTACTAGGGTAGCGAGGTTGCAGGGCATAATACTGGTGGCAAAGGATAACAATTAAGAGAAAAATAATAATATTTCAAAGAAATGGTGACTAATACGCTTTTAATAGATAATCTAGTGAGTCTATTATTTAACTTAGCAGATGTTTTAAGTATAATTTTACCTGTTTTATTAAGTGTTGCTTTCATGACAATTATTGAAAGAAAACAATTAGCCGCACATCAAAGAAGAGTAGGACCTAATACTGTAGGTTATTATGGTATTCTTCAACCTTTTGCTGATGCTTTAAAATTAATTTTAAAGGAAACAGTTATACCTTCTCAATCTAATAAAATTATTTTTTATTTAGCCCCTGTCTCTACGTTAGTATTTAGTTTATTAGGTTGGGCGGTAATACCTTTTGGTCAAGGACTAGTATTATCAGATTTAAGTTTAGGTATATTATATACTCTAGCCTTATCTTCTTTAGGTGTTTATGGTATA
>Ga0209038_10000099_pt1 | contig 27179 bp, 19 predicted proteins | sample BogFormECP03_OM3_FD_188237 | JGI IMG/M metagenome (GOLD analysis project Ga0209038, IMG submission 188237) | Bog forest soil microbial communities from Calvert Island, British Columbia, Canada - ECP03_OM3 (SPAdes) (version 2) | ecosystem: Environmental > Aquatic > Freshwater > Wetlands > Bog ...
GCACCCCCGAGGGCGAGCAGCTCGCCGGCGCGAATGCGCCTCAGGCTCATCTCGACCCTACCCCTCGATCCTCGCCTGCCGCCGCGCCGCCTGCAGCGTGTTGCGCAGCAGCAGGGCGATCGTCATCGGGCCGACGCCGCCCGGCACGGGCGTGATCGCCGAGGCGATCCCGGCCACACAGTTGAAGTCGACATCGCCCACCAGGCCGCTGGCGTTGCCCGCCTGCTCGGGCGTGAGCCGATTCATGCCGACGTCGATCACGACCGCGCCGGGCTTCACGAAGTCCCTCTCGATCAGCCGCGGACGGCCGACGGCGGCGATCAGCACGTCGGCGCGAGCGCACACCTCGCGCAGGTCGCGCGTGCGCGAGTGGCAGGTCGTCACGGTCGCATTCTCGGCCAGCAGGAGCTGGGCCATCGGCTTGCCGAACAGGTTCGAGCGCCCCACCACGACGGCTTCTGCGCCTTCCAGCCCGACCCCCGTGTCCGCCAACAGCTCCATCACGCCCAGCGGCGTGGCCGGCCGCATGCCCGGCCGCCCGAGCGACAAGAGCCCGGCGTTTATGGGGGTCAGCCCGTCCACGTCCTTGTGCGGGTGGATCATCGCCGTCAGCACGGGGCCGTCGAGGTGTGCGGGCACGGGCAGCTGCAGCAGCACGCCGTTGACCGCCTCATCGGCGTTCAGGTTCTCGAGCTCCGCGGCAACCTGCTCGAATGAGGCGTCCGCGGGCAGGCGCCGGTCGAAGGGCGTTATCCCCACCTCGACAGATGCGCGCTGCTTGCCCGAGACATACACCGCGGAGGCCGGATCGTCGCCGACCAGCAGCGTCGCGAGGCCCGGCGGTTTGCCCGCCCGCTGCGTGAACAGCTCGGCCTCCTGCGCGACCTCGGCGCGCACGCGGGCGGCGATCGCCTTGCCGTCGATGATCTTGGCGCTCACGGGGCGGATGCTAAGGGTTGGCGCAGGGGATGGCCGGCGCGCCTCAGCGGCGGCTGACAGGCGCGTGCTCGGCCATCAGCTTGCGCTCGGACCCGTCGCCCGCGAAGCGCACGACGATCACCCCGTCGGGCTCAAGACCGGTGACCACGCCCTCGCCGAACGCGGCGTGCACGACGTCCTCACCGAGGCGAAACGCGACCGCGGCCGGCGCTTCGCGCGCTCCGGACGCCGCCCAGGCTGCCGGCGCGGGGCCGCTCACGGCGAGCGCACCCGCCGCGCCAACGCCCGCATGAATCCCGCCCATGCTCCGCCCCGGCCCCCACCGCGCCGGCTCCTGCGGCTCGTCGATCAGCTCGGGGGGAATCTCGTCGAGGAAGCGGCTGCGCACGCTGCTGGTCTGAGCGCCGAACACCGCGCGCCTGCGCGCATAGGTGAGATACAGCGCGCGCATCGCTCGTGTGACGCCCACGTAGAACAGGCGCCGCTCCTCCTCGAGCTCACCTTCGTCGATCGCCCGCGAGTGAGGGAAGACGCCGTCCTCACAGCCGGCGATGAACACGGTCGGATACTCGAGCCCCTTGGCGTTGTGCAGCGTCATCAGGGTCACGAGGCCGTCATCGTCGCTGCGCGAGTCGGCGTCGGCGACCAGCGCGATCTCCTGCAGGAACACATCGAGCGTGTCCTCGGCGTCCGCGGCGGTCGCGTCGAACTCGCGTCCCACCTCCACGAGCTGCTCGAGGTTCTCAAGGCGCCCCTGCGCGTCGATCGTCCGCTCGGCCTCGAGGGCCTCCAGATAACCGGTCTGCGACAGCACCGCCTCGAGCAGCTCCGCCACCGGCACCGGCCGGCCGCTCGAGCGAGCCTCGCCGTCGTCACGCTGGTCGTCGCCGGGCGGCGGGCCCGCCATCGCGCGCAGCTCGGCCATCGTGCCCATGAAGCGATCGAGCGCCTTGATCGCGGCCGCACCAAGGCCCGGCACCTGCTCGGGCGCGGCGGCGGCCTCCCAGACGGAGACGTCCACGGCGGCGGCATGTGCCAGTACCCGCGAGAGCGAGGTCTGCCCGAGCCCGCGCCGCGGCGAGTTGGCGATGCGAGTGAAGCTCACGACGTCGAAGGGGTTGGCCAGCAGCTGCAGGTAGGCGACCGCGTCCTTGATCTCCGCGCGCTCGTAGAACTTCGTCCCGCCGATCACCTGGTAGGCGATCTCGCGGCGCACGAGCGTGTCCTCGAGCACCCGCGACATCGCATTCGTGCGATACAGCACCGCGATCTCCGTCCGCGCGGCGCCCTCGTCGAGCAGCCGCTCGATCTCGCCGACCACGAACCGCGCCTCCGCGTGCTCGTCGTCGAGCGCCCGCACGTGGACCCTCTCCCCCTCCCCCAGCTCACTCCACAGCCGCTTGGCGATCCCGCCGCGGTTGTTGGCGATGACCGCGTTTGCCGCTGACAGGATCGTCTCGGTGGAGCGGTAGTTCTGCTCGAGCTTCACCACGCGCGCGTCGGGAAAGTCTTCCTGGAAGTCCAAAATATTCCTGATGTCGGCTTGGCGGAAGCTGTAGATCGACTGGGCGTCGTCGCCGACGACCGCAAGGTTGCGGTGGCCGACCGGGCCGGCGTAGGTGGGTCGATCTCCCGGCTGCGCCTCTCCTCTGGCCGGCGGACGGCCGCCGCCCACGAGCAGCTGAAGGAAGCGGTACTGCGCGTGGTTGGTGTCCTGGTACTCGTCCACGAGCACGTGGCGGAACGTCTCGGAGTAGCGCTCACGCACCTCGGGAAAGAGCTCGAGCAGGTTGACCGTCCTGAACAGCAGGTCGTCGAAGTCCATCGCGTTCATGCGGTGCAGGTCGCGCTCGTAGATCTCATACACGTCCGCGATCATCTCCTCGAAGGGAGAGCCCGCCGCCTCGCGCACGTCCGCGGCCGAGCGCAGGCGGTTCTTCGCGGCGGAGATCTGGTTGTGGATCGCCGCCGGGGTGAAGCGCTTGGGATCGACGCCCACCGCGTCTGCCGAGCGCTTGGCCAACCTGCGGGAGTCGGCTTGGTCGTAGATCGTGAACTGGCGCGTGTACCCCAGGCGCTCGGCCTCGGCGCGCAGGATGCGCGCGCAGGCGGAGTGGAACGTCAGCAGCCACATACCCCGCGTCCCGTGCCCCAGCAGCCCCTCGACCCGCCCGCGCATCTCCTTGGCGGCCTTGTTCGTGAACGTGATCGCGAGGATCTCCCCCGCCTGCGCCTGGTCGGTATAGATCAGGAAGGCGATCCGGTGGGTGAGCACGCGCGTCTTCCCGCTGCCCGCGCCGGCCAAGATCAGGAGGGGCCCCTCACCGTGCGTGACGGCCTCGCGCTGGGGCTCGTTGAGCCCCTCCAAGAGCTCCCGGAGGTGCTCGGCATGAGGGTTCTCTGCCATAGATCTCCAGCATAGATGCGCACTCGGCCGGCCCGTACGGTCCGCCGGCGCAGGGACCCGGGGCTAGCCTCCGGCCGGGTTCGGGCCCTTCACGGTGCGCAGCGGCCTGACCTCGGCCACCGGCTGCGGATCGCTGTCGGAGAGCTCTGCGACCGTCCCTTCAAGCGCGCCGATGCGGCTCGCGAGCCCCTGGATCGCCTCGGCGATCGGGTCGGGCAGGTGGATCCAGTCGGCGTCCGGGCCCTCCGCGCGGCGGCCGTCCACGCGCACCGGGTGGCCCGGATTGCCCACGACCGTCGTGTTGGGCGGCACGTCGGTGATCACCACGCTGTTCGCACCGATCTTCGCCCCGTGCCCGATCGTGATCGGGCCGAGCAGCTTCGCACCCGAGCCGATCGTCACATTGTCCTGCACCGTCGGGTGGCGCTTGCCGGTCGCGAACCCCGTGCCTCCCAGCGTGACCCCCTGGTAGAGGGTGACGTTGTCTCCGATATCCGCCGTCTCGCCGATCACCACGCCGGCGCCGTGGTCGATGAAAAAGCCCTTTCCGATGTTCGCCGCGGGGTGGATCTCGATACCGGTGAGCGCGCGCGCGAGCATCGACAGCGTTCGAGGCAAGAGCGGCACGTCGGCCTCCTCGAGCGCGTGCGCCACGCGGTGGGCGAGGAGCGCGTGGATGCCGGGCCAGGTGGCGAGGATCTCGAGCTGTCCCACCCCCCGCGCCGCCGGATCGCGGTCGCGCGCCGCGAGCACGTCGCGGCGCAGCTCCCTGGCGACTCGCGCGAGGCTGTCCATGCCGGGCATGTCAACAGCGTAGCGTCCAAACTGGAGATAGTTGACCGCGCAGCCATCGATCGCCGGCACGCGACTCCGCGGGCGCCCCGGCGGGGGCGCTCATCAAAAATGACTGTCCCGAGGTGCTTGGCGAGCCCTCAGGGCGCGAAGAACGCCTGGGAGACATAGCGCTCGCCCGAGTCGGGCATGATCACGACGATCCTCTTGCCCTCCGACTCAGCGCGAGCGGCTAGCTGCAGTGCCGCCCACAGCGCCGCCCCGCTGGAGATGCCGGCGAGCAGCCCGACGCGCCGCGCGCAGCTCCAGGCGGTCTGGATCGCGTCGTCGTCGGATACGGCCACCACCTCGTCGAGCAGCTCGCGGTTGAGCACCGGCGGCACGAACCCGGCCCCGATCCCCTGAATGCGATGGGGGCCCGCCTGGCCGCCCGACAGGACCGCGGATCCCCGCGGCTCGACCGCCACCACCCGCAGATCGGGGTTGCGCTCGCGCAGGTACTCGCCCACACCCGTGATCGTGCCCCCGGTTCCCACCCCGGCCACCAGCACGTCGACGCGGCCGTCCAGCGCCCGCTCGATCTCCGGGCCCGTCGTGCGCCGGTGGATCTCGGGGTTGGCGGGGTTCGAGAACTGGTCGGGCAGGAACGTGTCAGGCTCGCGGGCCATCGCACGCGCGGCCTGCACCGCCTCAGCCATCCCGCCGAGCGACTCCGTGATGTCCACGCGCGCGCCATACAGCCGCAGCAGGCTCTCGCGCTCGCGGCTCATCCCCTGCGGCAGCGTGAGCACCAGGTCGTACCCCTTGGCGGCGCACACGAACGCGAGCGCAATCCCCGTGTTGCCGCTGGTGGCCTCCACGATCCTCGTGCGCCCCGGCTCGATCCTGCCTTCCGCCTCCGCCGCCTCGATCATCGCCACGCCGATGCGGTCCTTGACGCTCCCCCCCGGGTTGAACGCCTCGAGCTTCGCGAACAGCTCGACGCCGTCAGCTGCCCCGGCCGTGCCGTCGAGCATCTGCGGGAGCCCGACCAGCGGCGTGCTCCCGACGAGCTCCGCAATGTTGATCGGGATTCCGGTCACAGGCCCCACGACAATAGTGGCCCGGCGCCGTCCGCGCCCTTCGGGATGGCCAGGAATGGGCCGCTCCGCACCGCGCCGCCGAGCACTCCCCCGTGATTAGGCTTCGCAGGCGCATCTACCAGCTCGAGCTCGGGCCGCCCGCGCAGCCGGTTTTGAGGACCGGGCTGACGCACGTGCGCGTGACTTCGCCCGAGGAGCTCCGCTTGATCGTGAATTCGTCGCCGTCGCTCGCTTTCGCGGTCACCGAGTACGCGTTCTTGCCCGGCGTCGTCGCGCTCAGGTAGGCCCCGCTCGTGGTGGGGACGATCGTTATCGTCTTTTCGTAGTTGTTCAGTTCGGCGGGCGTGACCTTTTCGTATTCCCCGTTGTTGTCCGTGGCGATCGACTCGGCCGTCGTCTCCGCCGTGCGAGCGAGCTCCTTGGCCTGAGCGTCCTGGCCCTTGCTCTTCTCAGACGCGAACGCCGGGATCGCGATCGCGGCGAGGATGCCGATGATCAGGATCACGACCAGAAGCTCGACGAACGTGAAGCCGTTCTGATCCTGAGTGCGTGCCGCAAGTCGGCGGAAACCACCGCCGCGGCGACCCTGCCTGCTGCGGCCCAACTGCTGCGACGAAGATAGAAACACGACAGCCCTCCATTCCGTTTGGTTGGCGGTCGAGCTATCTCGTCGAGAGATCCCTGACTTTGCGCCCCCGCCTCACGGCGGGTTTGCCTTTTTCAGTGTGGGTTGCGAGTCCGCACTGTGAAGGATCGATTTGCCCATGTGAAGCACAGGTACTGCATTTGCGCAGAAAATGGACGTATGTACTACCGACGCCCCCGAGGAGCTACTTTGGGCGGAGTGCACCATCCTCACGATCGAAGATGCCGAACGTGATCGGCACGCCGGGGTGGATGTGGTCGCGCGAGCGCAGCGGCACGCGATGATAGGCACCATTGCGCTCGGCGCAGATGGCCTGGAGCGTGGGACTGATCCCGCCGTGCGCATCGAGCAGCAGCAGGCTGGGAGCGGCGTGCGAGAGTGCGGCTTCGAACTCCATACGCTGGTTCTCTTCGGTCTGCGACGTGTCGTGGAAGAGCATGTCCACGCGGCGGCCCTCGAGCGCGGGCAGGAGCACGTCGTGTGTCGAGCCGATGATCCGCCGCCAGCCTCCGCGTGCCGCCTCGCGAACAGCGCTTCCAGCACCGGGGAGCAAGTCGAAGGACAGCAATTCACCCGGGCTGCCTTCCCGCCTGTTGCGCTCGAGTGCGTGCAGCAGGACGAGCGACCCGAGACCGAGGTAGATCCCGGTCTCGACCACCACCTCCGGCTTGCGTGCACGCACGATCAGATACCAAGCGAGACGGTGGCCGAGCGGCGGGCGGCGCTTGACGTCCAGCCGCCAGCGAAGATGGCGAGCCAAGAGCTCATTGAGCTCGGGGTCAGTTTGGGTCTCGGCGGCATAGCCGGCGAGCTCGCCCGGTGGCTGCCCGAGCGCAGCCGCGAGCCCGTCGATCACCTCCGCCGTGTTCTCCACCCGGTAGGAGAAGCTCTCGATCTCGGGGTCAAGGAGCACGTACGCCACTCGGCCGCGATGACTGACATCCGTGTTGTAGCGGCGCATCTGACGGTACTTCGCAAGCCACCGCAACCGGCTCAGGCGACGCGCACGAAAATGCCATCCGGGGCCGATGTGGTTCTTGATTGTCTTGATCATCGACGCACCCACGCGAACGAGGTCCTCGGGTAGGACGGCGCAAGCGAAGTACGGCAGGAACGGTTCGCACCCCCAGCGGGACTCCTCTACACGAGTGTCGCGCCTTCAGCGGACATGACCGCCCGCTGTGGGCGCGATCGTCTCAGGGCACCATTCTGATAGCGTCGCCTTCCAACGGCATCCCATGTGCGGTGAGGGCCGGGGGATCGCCGATCTATCGTCGCGTGGCCGATGCTGGTCGGCCAGGAGGAGGGGTGCGGGATGGTCAACGGGACCGCAGTGGTCAGTCGCCTCAGCGTGCGCAGACTGTTCGTCTTCTCGGGCTTGATGCTCGCGTTGCTTGCTGTCGCTCCGTCGGTCGCGAGCGCAACGATCACCAGTGTCTTTGGGACCGTGACGTGCGCGACCCAGGGCGCCGGTGCAAGCGAAGGACAGCGCTGGTGCGGCAACACGGCAGGGACGACCGTTCCGAGCTGGGACGGCACGCCGATCGACGTGTCTGTCGCCTTCCCGCCCGCCTCGGGCTCGGACAACAACTATCCCCTCATCGGCATCTACCCCGGGTGGGGTAGCAGCAAGATCCTGCCGTCGAGCGCGACCGCCCAACGGTGGCTGGACCTGGGCTATGCGGTCTTCAGCATCACCGAGCGGGGCTGGTTCTCATCCTGCGGAGCCACCGTCGCAAAAGAAAAACCGACGCCCTGTGAACACGGATACGTCCACCTGATGAGCAGGGCCTACGAAGTGCGCGATGCGCAGTATCTGCTCGGTCTGCTGGCCGATGAAGGTGTGATCAACCCGCAGGAGCTCGGCGCCACGGGCGAGAGCTACGGCGGCGGTATGTCCGAGCAACTCGGCTCCCTGAAGGACCGTGTCCAACTCACCGACGGCGAACTGATTCCATGGGTCAGCCCGAAAGGCACCCCCATGAAAATCGCGGCGACGGCGCCCGAATGGCCATGGACGGACCTCGCGCAGTCGCTGCAACCCAACGGCAGCAACCTGGATTACGTGGCGAACGCGCCCTATGCGGGCATCCTCGGCAACCACGAATACGGGATTCAGAAGCAGAACTGGAACGAAACGCTGTACCTCGCGGGTCTGTCGCTGTACAAAGCGTTCTACGCACCGGCGCCCGCCGAACCCGAAGCCAATATCACCGAATGGTACGACTTCAACAGCACGGGCGGCCCTTACAACGGCAAAGCGCTGGCGATCCAGCAGGAAGAACAGCTGCCCAACCACAGCCCCTACTACACGAGCCTCGCCGAGCCTCCGGCGCCCGCGCTGCTGCAGAACGGCTGGAACGATGACCTGTTCCCTGTCAGCGAAAGCGTCGACTACTACAACAAGGTCCGCTCGGTCTACCCGAATGCACCGATCAAGATCTTCGCCCTCGACTACGGCCACAACCCGCGCTCCACGACTGCGGACTCGACCACCGACGTCGGCAAGCTCACCGCCGCCGAGAACGCCTGGTTTGAATACTACGTCAAGGGTAAAGGCAGCGAACCCGCCGGCGCGCATGGCGGGGTGACCGCTATCACCAGCGTCTGCCCGACCGGCGCTTCGAGCTCGGGGCATGAATACACGGCGGCGAACTGGGCGAGCCTCGCACCCGGCGAGATTCGCCTCGAAGGCGCCGCCGAACAGACGATCGAAGCTCCCGGCACCGCCCCGGCGACGGCGTTCACTGCGGGCGGCACGAACGTCTGCTCGGAACAGAATGCCGGTAACAATGCCTCCGCGGCGACCTACAAACTCGCGCCGGCGCCTACCGAAGGCTTCACGATCGCCGGCTCGCCCACCGTGATCGCCGAAGTCTCCACGCCGAGCACCAACGACCAGATAATCGCGCGGCTGTACGACGTCAACGAACCAGGGGGCGGCACCCAGAGATTGATCGGCCGTGCCATCTACCGGCCGATCAACCCAGGAGGCGGGTTCACCAAGCAGGTCTTCCAGCTCCATCCGCAAGCGTGGAACGTCGCGGCCGGGCATGTCCTCAAGCTTGAGTTGCTCATTCAGGACTCGACGTACGCCCGCAGCTCCTCATCACCACAGTCGATCCACGTCAAGAACCTCGAACTGCGGGTGCCCACGATCGAACCGCCCGGGAGCGATGGCGGACTCATCCAGACACCCCTGCCCAAGTACCTACCGCCGGGCTACACGCTCGCGCGCAACGTGCCGACGACGGTGCCGGGCGTGCCGCACATCTCCAGCGGCAGTAACCCGAACGCCGGTGTGTTCACCCTCGCCTGGGAACCCTCCGAGGCGGCAGCCGGCCTCACCTATACGCTGCAGCACAAGCCCGCGAACGGCAGCTGGAGCACCGTCGCGAGCGGCCTGACCAGCCCCGAATACGCGTTCACCGCCGGGTCTAAGGAGGAACAAGGCGTCTGGACATACCGCGTCTCCGCGAACAACGAAAGCACTGAAAGCGAATACTCGGGAGCGTCGGTTGAAGTCACGGTCAACCGCGGCGCTCCGACGGTCGTGACCGAGTCGGCGTCCTCCGTCGCCGAGACCACGGCGGTGCTGAATGCGACGGTCAACCCCAACGAAGGTGAAATCAGCAAATGCGAATTTGAATACGGCGAAACCAGCTCCTACGGGTCCGCTGTGCCGTGCACGCCGGCGAAACCGGGGTCCGGGAGCGCTCCGGTCGCCGTGTCCGCGGAAATCACCGGCCTGTCCGCGAACAAGACCTACCACTTCAGGATCTCCGCGACCAATTCCGGCGGCACGGCTAGAGGCAGCGATGAAACGCTCAAAACGATGCCGGCAGGCCTCCTGTGTGGCTCGGCCAACTCGCCTGGCGACCAGGGAACGGAAGGGATTTGCAACTGGTACCGCACAGGCACGATGCTCCCCGCGGGCAAGCCAGATGTCATCTTCATGTCGGGAGGTTTCACCAATGGGAGCCTCTCGCAAACAAGCACTCTTGGCGACATCAGCTGCAAAACCGTTGATTTCGGCACCGTCGAAAACCCCAGCGGGGGAGGTGCGGGCATAGGCAAGCTCTTCGGGTTCGGCTTCTACTCGTGCAGCGCACCGAAGTGCGAAAAAGAAGCGGAAGAACAGTCTGGTAAACCAGGGCGTGCCACCGTCACGGCGTTGAATCTGCCGTGGAACCAATCACTCTCTGAAGGCGGGTCTCCTGATTCCGTGAGGGATCACATCGGGATACCATTCTCAGGCACGTTTGGAGCACCATTGCCCGGCGAGGTCGAGGCAAGGGTCGTGTGCGAAGTCATCGCCACCGGAAAACAGGTCGCGACAGCGACTTTCGAAGGAGAGCTCGAACCGGAGATCGGCATCGGCACTGGTCCGAGCCCTGGGCTCAATGGCAGTAGCCCAGCCGAAATTAGCTTCACCGGAGGGTCCAGTGGAGCACTGCATTCTGAACTTGGCGGAGAAGACACGTTCAACGGCTCGATCAAGTACGTCGCATACGCGTCGTACACGGACCTTGAAGTCTGGTGATAGTCACGCCGAGCGCCAGTTCACGCTTCCTCGGCCTCGCGTCGCTCCTCATGCTCAGCCCAAACTTCTGACGCCTCCCGCTGCGGCAGCTGAACGGCTTTCTCATAGCGGCGCACCACCATCTGCACCTCGGGACTCTCGCTGATGAGGGGCACGAGCGGCGTGACCAGCGACACCTCGACCATGCTGATGGCGTCGAGAAAGCCCCGGGCACGTCCCGCATCGAATGCTTGGGTTATTTGCGCCTTCGTCGTGCTGTCCGGTGCCGTGTCGTTCATCGTGTTCCCTCCTTCTCCGTGATCTGCGCCAGTTAGATGTGGTACATGCTCGCGCCCGCTTCGCGCATCTCGCGTTCGATCACGTCCGCGATCGTCGTCTCCGAGAGCACCTTGCGGGCGGCCTCGGCGGCGTCGGCGAACGGACCCTGGGCATCGCGTCCCAGGGGACCGTCGAGCAGCTCGACGATCTCGAGCACCGTCACCGTGGAGGGCTCCCGAGCGAAGCGGTAGCCGCCCTTGACGCCGCGCTGGGAGCTGATGATGCCGCCGCGCCTGAGGGCCGCGAACAGCTGCTCGAGGAACTGCACGGGCACGTCGCGCCGGCGTGCGAGCTCACCGATGGGCACGGGCCCGGAGGCCGTGCTGCGTCCGAGCTCGGCGAGCGCGAGCACGGCGTAGGGGGACTTGCTGGTGATCGAGATCATCTTGCTGGTCGGCGTCGCTTTCGCCGCCGGATGATTCGATCGTATTGCTCTACAGCCAGCCGCGCTCGGTGGCGATCAGAACGGCCTGTGCGCGATCGACCGCGCCGAGCTTTCCGTAGATGTTGTGCAGGTGCGTGCGCACAGTGCTCGTGGACAGCGTCAGCTCGTGTGCGATCTGCTTGTAGACCTTGCCCTCGGCGAGCCTCTGCAGCACGCCGAGCTCCCGCCCCGACAGCGGACACGGGTCGACGTGGCGCCGGCGCTGGCTGACCGAGCTCGGCAGTTCATACATCACGCGCCTGAGCTCCTCGGGCCCGAGTCCGACCGCGCGCGCGGTCTGGAGCATCTCGCTCGGGGACACCCGCGCGCCCTGCTCGTAGTGCGCGAGCATGTCGGCCAGGCGGATGATCGCGGGCTCACCCTCGACGTCGTCGTTGTGATGGCGCTCGATCGCGGTTGCGACCGCGGCCGGCAGGCCCCAGCGGCGGGCGAGCACTCCGCCCACGAGGGCGTGGTCGACGCCCAGCTCGCGGCGCTCCTGGTGGATGCGTTCCTCCGGCGTCTTCGCGCCGCGATGCACCTGCGCGGGATAGCCGGGATACGCGTGCAGCAGCACCAGCTTGCCGATGTCGTGCAGAAGGCTCGTCACGGTCAGGCGGTCGCGGTGCTCGCTATCGACCTCTGAGGCGATCCGGTCGGCTGCGTGCTGGGTGGCCAGCGCGTGCAGGCGGAAGCGCTCGGGCGCCGCATCCCAGATGCTCGCGCGTTCGAAGAAGTCAAATGTGCGCAGGCGACCGGCCAGCGTGTGCACGGCGGGCGCGGTCAGCAGCTCGACGGCCTTCGCGACCGTGTCCACGCGCCCGCGGGCGCCGTGCACCTGATTTGCCAGGCGCAAGAGTGCGATCGTGAGCGCGACGTCCGACTCCACCGCCGTGACTATGTCGGCGGTTGCCACATGGTCTTTGGAGACCACCAGCAGCAGGCGGTCGCGCGACTCCGCGAGCGCGGGAAAGACCTCCAGCGCTTCGAAGGCCACCGTCAGGCGCCGGCCGTGCCCCTCGTTCTGGTGACGCTCGCCGGAGACCGTCGTCGCATGGCGCTCGGCGGAGACCGCCGCCACCTTGGCGAGCGCCTTGGCGTTCGCCGTCTTCATGGCCCGCTTGTTCGGGGCCGCCGCCTTGCCGCGCTCGCCGGGAGCCGCCACAGCCGCGGGGGCTTTGGCGTCCGCCTTGGGCTGGCGGCGGGGCTTTATCGGGCGTGGTTTTGCTTTTGTCGTAGAGATTGTTGCCGGCATGGGCCCGCATCCCCTCCTTGGGATATCAGCGACCATCGTGGTCGTTCGCTCACGTAGATGTCCTATCGGCATCTGCGGCCGAGCAATTGAGTGGAAATTTCGATCAGCCGGCCGCCAGCGCTCGATCGACGCGCCGGAGCGTCTCCTCGCGGCCGAGCAGGGCCACGCTCTCGAAGATGCCGGGCGAGACGGTCGTGCCGGAAATCGCCACCCGCAGGGGCTGGTAGACCTCCCGCGGCTTGACCGCGCGCGCGCTGATCACCGCTTCAAGCGCCTGCGCCACGCCGGCCTCGTCGAAGCTTGCCACCTGCTCGAGCGCCGCGCGCACGTCGGCAAGCGCCGCGCGCCCGTCCTCTCCCAGCCAGCGCTCGCGGGCGGCCGGATCGTCGCTCGGGCCGTCGAACAGGAATCCCACCAGCGGCCAGAAGTCAGCGAGCGTGTGGATCTTCTCCTGGCTGATCCGTACCGCCTCCTCGAGCCCCTCACGTCCCGTGAAGGCCTCCAGGCGCTCCGTCAACTCGGCGACGGACAGCCCGCGGATATAAACGCCGTTCAGCCACTTCAGCTTGACCTCGTCGAATCGCGCCGGGTTGCGGCTGACGTGCTCGAGCGTGAAACGCTCGATCAGCTCTGCCGTGGACAGGACCGTCTGATCGTCGCCCGTGCCCCAGCCGAGCAGCGCCAGGTAGTTGCGAACCGCCTCGGGCAGGTAGCCCGCCTCGCGCAAATCGCCCACCGACGCCGCTCCGTGGCGCTTTGAGAGCTTCTTGCCGTCCGGTCCGTGCAGCAGCGGTAGATGGGCATACACGGGCAGCTGCGCCGGCCCGGCGCCCTGAGAGTCGATCCCCACCGCGCGGGCCGCCTCCAGCACGAGCACCTGCTTGGGCGTGTTCGAGAGGTGATCCTCGCCGCGGACGACATGCGTTATGCCGGCATCGAGATCGTCGATCGCGACCGCGAAGTTGTAGAGGACCGACCCGTCCGCCCGGGCGATCACGGGGTCGTCGAGATGCGCGTGCTCAAAGCGCGTGTCACCGCGGATCGCGTCGTGGACGACGGTGGCGCCCTCGGCGGGCACGTGCAGGCGCACGGCCCCCTCGGCCTCGGGCTCCCCGCGGAAGCCGTGCTCGGCGCCGTGAAGCTGCTTGTAGGCCTTCACGTCCTCCGCCGTAGCGCTCGAGCGGTAGGCGAGGCCGGCGTCCAGAAGCGCCTGTAGGGCCTCCTGATGGCGCTCGGAGCGCTCGCTCTGGAAGATCGGCCCCTCGTCCCAGTCGAGCTCCAGCCAGCGCAGCGAGTCGAGGATCTGCTCCACGTTCTCAGGCGTCGAGCGCTCGCGGTCGGTGTCCTCGATCCGCAGCACCAGCTCGCCCTGGGCGTGACGGGCCAGCAGCCAGTTGAACAGGGCCGTGCGGGCGCCGCCGATGTGCAGCGCGCCCGTGGGTGATGGGGCGAAGCGAACCCTCATAATTGGCCCGCATGCTAATCGGAGCGCACGTCTCCCCCGCGGGGGGATTGCCGAAGGCGATCCAACGGGGAGTCGAGCGGGGCTGCCGGGCGATCCAGATCTTCAACCAATCCCCGCGGATGTGGAAACCCACCGCCTACCGCGACGAGGACTTCGCGGCCTTCCGGGAGGCGATGGCCGACAGCCCGATCGACGCCGTGCTGATCCACGCCGTCTACCTGGTGAACTGCGCCAGCGACGAACCCGAGATCCGCGCGAAGTCGCTCACCTCGCTCATCCAGTCGCTCCGCGTCGGGCGCGGGATCGGCGCCTGCGGTGTGGTCCTCCATCCCGGATCGGCCAAGACCGGCGACGTCAACAGCGCGATCGCCCGCGCGGGCGAGACGATCCGCGAGGCTCTCGCCGAGAGCGAGGAGTGTCCCCTTCACCTGGAGAACACCGCCGGCGCCGGCGGGACGCTCGGCCGCTCGATCGATCAGCTCGTCGCGCTGCTCGAGGCCGCGGGCGGTGGTGAGCGCCTCGGACTATGCCTTGACTCCTGCCATCTGTTCGCCTCGGGCTACGACATCCGCACCAGCGACGGCATGGACGGGCTCGCGGATGAGATCTCAGCGAAGGTCGGGCTGGCACGCGTGGGTTCGCTGCACCTCAACGACTCACAGACCCCCATCGGTTCAAACCGCGACCGCCACGCGAACATCGGCAAGGGCGAGATCGGGGAGGACGGCTGCGCCGCGTTCCTCGGCGCTCCTGCCTTTGCCGAGCTGCCCTGCGTGCTTGAGACCCCCGGCAAGAATCGATCCGGCCCGAGCAAGCGGGAAGTCGCGCTCGCGGTGGCGCTGCATGAGCGCGGCGTTGCCGAGCGCGCCGGTTTCCGATGATCCACGCGGTCCCGCGTCCTGGTTTACGATCATGGGGATGGCGCTTCCTCAAAGGATCTGGCCGGGAAAAGGTGCCTACACGATCGGGCCCGCCGGTCGAGAGTCCGCACGATCCCGCCACATGCGGCGGGCTGAGCGTGAGGAGGAGATTTATCGCATGAAACACCCCGGCCGCTTGCGTCGCGCGCTGTTGCGGGTGCGAGGACTGTTCCGCTAGGCGCCTCACGCCGCTACCCGGTCGTTGATCCGCTCGCCGAGCTGGCCCGTAGGAAACAACGGCGGCTTACGGCGCGTCAACCTACCGTGGGCGCGTCGTGGCCGCCTGTCATGAGGATTCCGTCGAAGGTGCAGTGATCTTGTGCCGGGTTTGCACCCGCACTGCGGCGATGCCCGCGTTTGCTAGGCCGTGGCGGACGCCGGAGTCACCAGCGCCAGCGCGTGCTCGAGCTCGGCGCGCAGCGTGGACGTGTGCTGTACGCGGTAGGCCTCGCCCAGGCGAAACCTGCGTGTGCCGGTGCTGGTGTCGATGTCGAGCAGCACCTCGGCGGCGCCGGGGAAGTCCTCGATCGCGTGCTTGAGCTCCTCGATCGCGGCATCTGAGAGACAGGCCGCGGACACGCGCAGATGCACGGGCTGGGCCAGCGTGCTCGCCGTCCGGGCGGCGGTGTCGGCCTTGGCTCGGGCCGCTTCGATCTCCTCCTGCGAGGGTGAGAATCGCTCGACGCTCTGCACGACCATGCAGGTCTTGCCAGCTTCCTTGTGGTCCACGCGGCCCTTCACCAGCACCACCTCGTCGACCGCCAGCGCCGCCTCGTGCTCGGCGAGCGCCTTGCCGAACACGAGCAGCTCCACCGCTCCCTGGAGGTCATCGAGGGTGGCGAACATCATGTGATCGCCGTTGCGGGTGCGGATCCGCTTGGCCTCGGTGATGATTCCGCCAACCGTTACCCAGTCCTTGTCGCGACGATCCTCAAGCGAGGACAGGGCGCAGTCCACCCGGGCCCGCAGCGCGTCGCGCAGTGGCTTCAGCGGGTGCGCTGACACGAACAGCCCGATCGCCTCCTTCTCCGCCGCCAGGAACTCCGCCTGCTCGAACTCCTCGGCCGGGATCGGCGGATGGACGGGACGGCCGAGCATCGAGTTCTCGGCGGCCGGGCCCGCCGCCGGGGCAGGATCGTCGTGGAGGTCGAAGATCGAGCCCTGGCCGATGAGCGCATCCTGCTGGATCTTCTGGCCCGCCCCCTGGGCCTGCTCGAGCACCTCGAGCATGCCCTTGCGGCTCGCTCCGGTCGAGCCGAACGCGCCGCACTTGATCAGCGCCTCGATCGCCTTCTTGTTGACCGTTCGGCTGTCCACGCGCTCGCAGAAATCCCACAGCGAAACGAACTCTCCGCCCGTCTCGCGCGCCCGCTTGATCGCCTCAACCGCCTGGTAGCCGACGCCCTTGACGGCGTCCAGACCGAAGCGGATGTTGCCCAGGCCACCCTCGGGGCTGCTCGCGGCGATCGCGGGGGCCTTCGAGCCGACGGTGAACTCGTGATCTGAGAGGTTGACGTCCGGGGGCAGGATCTCGATCCCCATCTCCTCGCAGCGAGCCACGAAGAACGGCACCTTGTCCTTCGTGGACATCACCGAGGAGATCAGCGCCGCCATGTACTCCGCTGTGTGATTGGCCTTCAGCCACGCCGTGCGGTAGGCGATCAGCGCGTAGCAGGCGGCATGGCTCTTGTTGAAGGAGTAGTCCGCGGACTTTTCGTTGGTCTGCCACAGGAACTCGATCACCTCGGCGCTCGTCCCCGAGGCGCGGCAGCCCTCGACGAACTCGGGCTTCAGCGCGGCCATCGCCGCACGGTTCTTCTTACCAATCGCCTTGCGCAGGTCGTCCGCCTTGGCACCAGAGAAGCCGGCGAGCTCCTTGGCGATCTGCATCGCCTGCTCCTGGTAGAGGATCACACCCATGGAGGACTCGAGGATCCCCCGCAGGCGCTCGTCGGCGTAGGAGATCTCCTGCGGGCGGTGCTTGCCCCTGGCGTAGACGGGAATCTGGTCCAACGCGCCCGGTCGGTACAGCGCGTTGAGCGCGACGAGGTCGTTGAACTCGTCGGGGCGCACCTTCTTCAGCGCCTCGCGCATGCCCTCGGACTCGAACTGGAACACCCCGGTCGAGTCGCCACGGGCGAGCATCTCATACGTCCTCACGTCGTCCAGCGGCAGCGTCGTCATGTCCGGGCGCTGGCCGCTCGAGCGCTCGATGATGTCCAGCGCGTCCTCGATCACGTCGAGGTTGCGCAGCCCGAGGAAGTCCATCTTCAGCAGGCCGATGTCCTCGATCGGCTTCATCGAGAACTGCGTGACCGTGCGGAAGACCCGCTCGCCGTCCTCGCCGGTGCCCGCGTCGGCCAGCTGCAGGGGCACGATGTCGGTGAGCGGTCCCTCGGCGATCACCACCGCGGCGGCGTGGATCGAGGAGTTGCGCACGATCCCCTCGAGTCCCAGGGCCACATCGACGATCTTGCGGGCCTCGGGCTCCTCGTCGTAGACCTTCCGCAGCGGCTCGCCACCCTTCAGGCAGTCCTCGAAGGAGGGCGCGCGGCCCATGATCGGGTCGGGGATCAGCTTCGCGAGCCGATCGCCCGTGCCATAGTCGAAGCCCAGCACCCGCGCCGCGTCGCGGGTGGCCGCGCGCGGGAACATCTTGCCGAAGGTGACGATCTGCGCGACCGACTCGCGCCCGTACTTCTCGGTCACGTAGCGCATCACCCGCTCGCGCCCCCGCACCGAGAAATCGATGTCGATGTCCGGCATCGACACCCGCTCGGGGTTCAGGAAGCGCTCGAACAGCAGGTCATAGCGCAGCGGATCGACATCGGTGATGGCCAGGCAGTAGGCGACGATCGAGCCGGCCGCGGAACCCCGGCCGGGCCCCACGGCGATGCCATTCTCCTTGGCGAACTTGACGAAGTCCCACACGATCAGGAAGTAGGCGTTGAAGCCCATCCTGTCGATCACGCCGAGCTCCATCTCCATGCGCTCGATCGCCTCGGCGGGCGTCGGGTCGCCGTAGCGCAGCCGCATGCCGTCCAGTACGCGGGCACGCAGGTATTCGCGCTCGGTGCTGCCGTCGGGAGTCTGGAAGCTCGGGATCAGCTGCTTGCCCAGCTCGAGCTCCACCGAGCAGCGCTCCGCGATCTCCAGGGTGGAGGCGATCGCCTCGGGCCACTCCGCGAAGGCGGTCGTCATCTCGCCTGAGTCGCGCAGGTAGAACTCGTTCGTTTCGAAGGTCATCTTGGGTGCGGCGATCGTGCTCTTGGTCTGCACGCACAACAGCGCCGTGTGGTGCTCGTAGTCCTCGCGGCGCAGGTAGTGGACATCGCCCGTGCCCACCAGGCTGCCACCGACTTCGCGCGCGATCCGCACGATGCCCTCGTTGCACTTCTCCTGCTCGGCCAGGCCGTTCTTCTGCACCTCGAAGTACACGTTCTCGGGGCTGAACACCCTCAGCAGATCGTCCGCATGCGCGCGGGCGTCGCCCACGCGATCCCCGAGCAGGCGCTGGCAGAAGCGCGACGCCAGGCAGCCGGTGAGCGCGATGACCCCGTCGGAGTAGCGCTCGACCTGGGCGAGGTCCACCGTGGGCTTGCCCCGGTGGAGGCCTTCCAAGAAGCCGGCCGAGGAGAGCTTGACGAGGTTGCGGTAGCCCGCGTCATCGGCGGCCAGCAGCGTCAGGTGGTTGCGCTCGGTCTTACCCGGCCCGGTGGCGGTGTGATCGTCGACGAGATAGATCTCACAGCCGATGATCGGCTTGACGCCGTGCTTGGCGCAGGCCTTGTGGAGCTCGACCGCCCCGTTCATCACGCCGTGATCGGTCAGGCCGAGGGCCGGCTGGCCGAACTCGGCCGCGCGGGCCGCCAGCGCGTCGACCTTGCACGCACCGTCCAGCAACGAGTACTCGGAGTGAACGTGCAGGTGTGCGCAGGAGGGGGTGCTCACTTGGACTTCATGCTAGGCGGCTGATCGGCGGCCGCCCGGCGCTCGCGCCGGTCTTTGCGCCTTAACCTCAGGCGGCCCAGCAACGAGTAGCTGTGCCTGTGCGCCGAGCGCCTCGGCGCCGGCGCGGCGAACTCGACCGGCGCGGGCGTACTCGCCTCCGTGCCCGTCTGTTGATCCTCCCGGGCCACATCGCCGGCGTCCTCGACGCGCGCCCGCAAGCGCTCGACGGCCGCCGCGAGCGCCGCTGTCATCTCATCCCGATCGGCCTGCGCGGGGGCGCCCCCGGCGGCCTGCGCGGCGTCGCGGCGGTAGTAGCCGACCGACCCTGGCCGCTCCTGCGGCGGCGCCGTCGCTGCGGCGGCACGCAGGCGGGCCACGCCACCCCTCAGCTCCGCGACCAGGCCTTCGACGCGGCGATGGCCGAGGCGCATGCTCTCAAGCAGTCGCTCTGAGCGCTCGCGGGCAGCTCGCTCGGCCTCCAGCCCGCGCTGGATCTCAAGCGCACGGCGCTCGAGCTCTGAGAGCCTGGCCTGCAGGGCGCGCTCTGAACGTCGCACGCCCGCCTTGGTGGCTGCGGCGGCCTGCTCGGCCTCCGCGAGTTCTCGATGCACGCTCTCGAGCTGGTCGGTCAGCTCTCGCGCGATCCGTTCGCTCGCGCCCAGGCGACGACTGAGCCGTTCGACCTCCAGATGGCTCTCGCGTTCCAGGTCGATGCAGCGATCCTCCGCAGCAATCCGCAGCTGCTGCTCGGCGTACTCGCGCTGCTTGGCCAGGCGCAGCTCCTGCTCGATCGAGGAGGAGCGATCGCCGGCCGCCGGCGTCTCGGCCTCGAGCATCTCGGATATCCGTCGCTGCTCCTCCTCGGCCTCGCCCAGGCGCTGCTGCAGGCTCGCCACGTGGGTCTCGAGCGTGCGCACGGTCGCCTCGGCCGTTTCGGCGCGGCGGATCAGCGCGGTCTCCCCGGACTCCGCCGCCCGGCGCGCGCGGCGTTCGGCCAGCAGGTCGCCCTCGGGGCCCCGGGCGGGCCCTCCTCCGGCACCCAACCCTCCGGTTTGGCTGCCCCCCGTCCCCGCGCCCGATTCGCCGCCCGGCGTCTCGCTTTCCTCTGCCGTCACGATGACCGGCAAGCTACGGTGCCGGCCGGACGGAGCTCAGCCGTGGATCCTGGCGGCGGTCAGTCTTTGTTGTGCAGGCGCCAGGCCATCCGCGACTGCAGCGACCACAGCTCGATGAACCCCGGCGAGGAGGCCTGCGAGAACAGCCCGCCGGACTGCGCAAACGATGCGAGGCTCGCGTCGTAGACGGCGTTGGGGGAGGCACGGGTGATCACGCGGGCGTGGCCCTTGTAGACCTTCACGCCGATCGTTCCCGTGACGCGCTCGTTGACCCGCTCCATGTAGGCGTCGAGATCGTCGCGCAACGGCTCCCACCACAGCCCGGCGTACACGAGAAAGGCCCACTGGCGGTCGAGCTCGGGCTTGAACTGGTTCTCGTGGATCGTGCTCACCAGCCGCTCGAGGTCCTGATGGGCGGGCAGCACGATCGCTGCGGCAGGCACCTCGTAGATGTCGCGCACCTTCAGCCCCACGATGCGATCCTCGATGTGGTCGACGATCCCGACGCCGTGGCGCGCGCCGATCTCGGCGACCCGTTCGAGCAGCTCCACGAGCCCGAGGCGCTCGCCGTTCAGGGTGACCGGCAGCCCACGCTCGAAGCCCAGCTCCACGACCTCGGCCTCATCCGGCGCGTCCTCGGGCCGAGTCACGAGCTGGAACACGTCATCCTCGGGCGCCTGCTCGAGATCCTCGATCCAGCGGCCCTCCGAGGAGCGCCCCCAGAGATTGTCGTCGATCGAGTAGGGCGCGGTCTCCGCCCCCTCCGTCGCGTGGGACTTGATCGGGATGCCGTGCTCGAGGGCGTATGCGATCTCCTCATCGCGCCCCATCTGCCAGGAGCGCACGGGGGCGATCACCTTCAGCTCGGGCGCGAGCGTCGCGATCGTCGCCTCGATGCGCACCTGATCGTTGCCCTTGCCCGTGCAGCCGTGGGCGATCGTGTCGCAGGCGCTCTCGCGCGCATACTCGACGGCCAGCTTGGCGATCAGCGGCCTGCCCAGAGCCGTGAACAGCGGATAGGAGCCGCCATACAGCGCGTTGGCCTTGATCGCCGGTGCGACGTAGGAGCGGGCGAACTCCTCCCGCGCGTCGACCACGTGGCAGTCGAGCGCTCCCAGCCGCATTGCCTTGTCCCTGATCACCTCGTAGTCCTCGCCCGGCTGGCCGAGGTTGACGGTCAGGCAGACGACCTCCGCTCCGTAGGAGTCCTGGATCCACTTGAGCATCACGCTCGTGTCAAGGCCTCCGGAGTACAGCAACAGCACGCGCCGCACCTGCTCGGGATCGGCCTCATAGCTCGCGGTGCGTGGGAAGGAGATCTGCTCGGCGGCGCTCACGAGCGCAAGGCTACCCGGAGGTGAGGCCGATCGGGCCCACGCCCCCGCCCTGGCTGGGCTTGCCCTTCTTGTTCTTGGGAGGTTCGTGCAGGATCGTGGCGCTGACCGGCGTCTTGACCGGGCGCAGTCCCGCGGCGTTCGTCACCGTCACGGCGAACGTGATCGTCTTGCGGTAGGGAAGATGGGACACCGTCGCCTGATAGGCGCCCGGCGCAGTCGCCTTCAGCGACAGCTTGACCGTCTTGGGCGCATGGCAGACCGGGGCCTTGACCGGCCTCTTCCCCTGCTTCTTCTTCTTGTTGTTCTTTTTCACGGGGCACTTGACGGTGGCGGTGTAGCTGCCCGTGGCCTGCAGGGTGAGCGCCAAGGCGTTGGGGTCAGCGGCGGCGATCGACAGCGTGCATGCCTGTCCGGAGCACTTCATCGCGGTGATCGCGGCGGACGGCGCCGCGGTGTCGGCCGCGATCGGGGGGGTCGTCCCGCTGCTGTCGGTGGTCACGCCGCCCGGGTTGCTCGCCTGCACAATGCACGCGATGGGAACCCCCACGAGCGCGCTCGGCGGTGAGAACACGTTGGACGTGCTGCTCTGGAGCACCTGGGCGGAAGCGTTTTCAGCCTGGAAGGTGTAGGTGAGGGTCGGTGAGCCGTTCCACGCTCCCGGTTCGCAGGTCAGCGTGCTGAAGTCCACCGGCGCCGCTCCGACCCACTTCAGGTCTGGAGGGGACGTCGGCCGGGCGGCGACGGGAGGGGTTTCGCTGCCTTCGATGAAGTCGCGCACCTCGGGCGCGGTCACGTTCGTAAAGCCGTCCAGCTGGCCGACCGGACAGCCCACGCCGCCGAAGTCCACGAGGCCCGCCTCCACGGAGGGGCTGCCCTCGACGAGCGGACCGCCGCTGTCTCCCTGGCAGGTAGAGGAGGTCGCACCGGCCGCACACAGCAGCACGGCGGAGTTGATCTCCCCCACGTCATTGCTGCAGGCCTGGGCGCTGAAGGCTGTGAGCGTGGTCGTGTACAGCTTGCCGTTCGGATAAGCGCTTTCGGCGCCTTCCTCTTTGCCGTAGCCGCTCACCGTCAGCGGGGTTCCCCCCGCGGGCGTGGCGCCCCCTAGGCCGATGGCCTGCGCGTCCTCTTCAGGCGACAGCGTCAGTGGCGTGCTGAGCGTCAGCACGGCGGCGTCGTCTTTGATGTTGGGCAGGGGCGTGTAGTAGGGGTGGGCACGGACGGATGCGACGAGCTTCAATTGCGCGGTGGGCGGCAGCGTGGCGGCTTCCACGTTGGAGTCCCCCGACACGACCAGGAAGTCAGCCGCCGGGTAGGTCTTCGTCGAGCCCTCATGGTCGACGCAGTGAGCAGCGGTCAGGATCTGTGTCGGACTGATGATCGACCCTCCGCATGCGGCCCCCCCTTCGCTCGCTGTTTCGCGCAGCACGTACACCTGCCAGGGGAACTGCGCGATCGAGGCTTCCTGGCCACCGACGATGTAGGGCACGAGCGGAGCTTGCGCCGCCGCCGCGCCGGCCGGTGGCGCCAGCGAAAGTATGCAGGCGACGAGCACGAGCATCGCCGCTGCAATCGCGGTCAGGCGCGGAAGAGATCGTGGGAGGCGGCGACTCATATCGGGCCGTGTCGATGCCAAACGGCCGTTCTCGTCGGCTTGTTGGAACATACCCAGCAGCAACACGCCTACTGATCGGTCAGAGCGCGCTCCTACTTGAACATCCGTCGAGCCTCTGGGCTACTCGGCAGCCGACCCGGCCAGCGCCGCCCCGAGTCGCTGCACCGCCTCCTCGGCCTCCTCCCGGCCGATCGTGAGCGGCGGCAGGAGCCGCACGGTCGTCGGTCCGGTGGCGTTCACGATCAGGCGCTGCTCGAGCAGCGCAGCGCGGGCGACCGCGGGCGCAGAAACGTCGAGCTCGCAGGCGATCATCAGCCCGCGCCCGCGCACGGCGAGCACGTGCGGAAGCTGCTCAAGCGCGGCGATCAGGCCCAGGCCGAGCTCGCGCACGCGCTCGAGCAGCTCGGGGTCGTCTGTCACCTCGAGCGCCGCGAGCGCCGCGCGCGCGATCACCGGTCCGCCCGCGAAGGTGGAGCCGTGGTCGCCCGGCTGGAACATGTCCGCCAGCCGCTCGCCGGTGACGAGCGCGCCCATCGGCAGGCCCCCGCCGAGCGCCTTGGCGAGGGTCATCGCGTCGGGCCTCACGCCCAGCTGCTCGTAGGCCCACAGCGTGCCCGTGCGTCCCATCCCGCATTGGATTTCATCGAACACGAGCGCGGCGCCGTGCTCGTCGCAGGCCTCGCGCGCGGCGCGCAGGAGCTCCTCTGAGAGGACATGCACGCCGCTCTCACCCTGGATCGGCTCGAGCAGCACGACGGCGGTCTGCCCGTCGACCGCGGCGCGTAGGGCCGCCGGCTCGGGGGCCACGGCCCGGACGCCGGGGACCAGCGGCACGAAGGGAGCCTGCTTGGCCTCCTGCGGGGTGGCCGACAGCGCGCCGTAGGTGCGTCCGTGGAAGGCGCCGTTCACGACGACGATGTCCCCGCCGGCTCGCGCCTTGCGCGCGAGCTTGATCGCAGCCTCGATCGCCTCGGCGCCCGAGTTGCAGAAGAACACCTTTCCGCCCAGGCTCGACTGCGACAGCCGCTCGGCCAGGCGCATCGCGGGCTCGGTGTAGAAGAGGTTGCTGACATGCATCAAGAGCCCCACCTGCTCGCGCACGGCGGCCACCACACGCGGGTGGCAGTGGCCGAGGTTGGTCACCGAGATGCCGCACAGGAAATCCAGGTACTCGTTGCCCTCAACGTCCCACAGGCGCGCGCCCTCACCACGCACGAACTCGACCGGGAGGCGCGCGTAGGAGCCCATCACGCTCGAGCGCTCGAGCTCCTGGAGCTCTGACAGGGTCATGGCGCGGACGCCTCGCTTTCGATCTTGGTGCCGATCCCGGCGTCGGTGAACAGCTCCAGAAGCAGCGAATGAGCGATCCGCCCATCGAGGATGTGCGCGGCGCCGACGCCCGCGTGGATCGCCTCCACGCAGGCCTCGAGCTTCGGGCGCATCCCGCCCTGCAGTCCCGACAGCGCATCCTCAACCTGCCCCACGCTGGCCTGGGCGATCAGGCTGTCCGGATCGGCCGGGTCCGCGAGCCACCCGGGCACATCGGTGAGGAACACCATCTTGTAGGCGCCCATCGCACCCGCCACCGCGCCCGCGGCCTCATCGGCGTTGACGTTGTAGGAGCGGCCCTCGCGGTCGGCGCCCACCGATGCGATCACAGGTATGTAGTCGCTCGCCACGTGCTCGATCACGCCGACGTTGACGCGCTCGATGCGCCCAACCAGGCCAATGTCCTCCCCGCCGGGCGCGGCACGGCGCGCGACCCGGAACAGCGCGCCATCGTCGCCGCACAGGCCCACCGCCGGCTGGCCGTGGCGGTTCAGGCGCAGCACGATCTCCTTGTTCACCTTCCCGACGAGCACCATCTTGGCCACCTCGACGGTCTCCTCGTCAGACACGCGCAGGCCGCCGACGAACTTGACGGGCAGGCCGAGCCGCTCCATGTAGGCCGTGATCTCCGGGCCGCCCCCGTGGACGACGATCGGGTTCAGCCCCACGTACTTCAGCAGCACGACGTCGCGCGCGAACTCCTCGCGCAGGGCGGTGTCCTCCATCGCGGCGCCGCCGTACTTGATGACCACGGTCTTTGAGTGGAACTCCCGGATGTAGGGGAGCGCCTCGAGCAGCGTGCCTACATCGCGCATGTGCCTGCCCTCCATTTCGGTTCACATGAGTACGCCGATCCAGCGCCGCCTTGCGTGCTCATGTCGTGTACTCGGTGTTGAGCGTCACGTACTCGTGGGACAGGTCCGAGAAGAACACCTCGGTCTCGGCGCCCTCGCCGGGGAGCGTGACCTCGTACTCGACCTCGCTGCCCTGCACGGCCTGCGCGAGCGCACGCTCGTCCTGGCTGATCGCCGCGCCGGCGATGCACACCTGCGTGCCCTCGATCGACAGGTCGACGGCGAGCGGCGCCGGCACGGAGTCCCCCCCACTGCGCCCCGCCAGCGCCGCGCCGACCGCCTGGATGATGCGCCCCCAGTTGGGGTCGGCGCCGTGCAGCGCGGTTTTGACCAGGGGCGAGTTGGCGACCGCGCGCGCCACCGCCTCGACGCTGTCTGAATCCCCGCCGAGCACGTGCACGCGCGCGATCCGCCGGGCGCCCTCGCCGTCTGAGACGATCATGATCGCGAGCTGGCGCAGCAGCGCGTCGAGCGCCTCGCCGAAGCGCAGCTCCTCGTCGCTCTCGGGGGCGATCTGCACGCCGCTTGCGCCCGAGCACATCAGGATCGCGGTGTCGTTGGTGGAGAGCTGCCCGTCAACGGAGATGCGGTCGAACGAGCGCTTCACGCACACACCCAACAAGAGCTCGGCGGTCTCCGGGCGCATCACCGCGTCGGTCTCCACGAAGCACAGCATCGTGGCGAACAGCGGCGAGATCATCCCCGCGCCCTTGCACTGGGCGCTCAGGCGGACCGAGCCCTCGTTCAGCTCGACCTCGAGGCTCGCCCGCTTCTCGAGCGTGTCGGTCGTCTGGATCGCCTGCTGGAAGGCGCCGTCGCCGTCCGCGCTGAGCCGCGTACTGGCGTCGAGGATGCCTTTCACCATCTTCTCCACCGGCAGCTGATGGCTGATGCCGCCGGTCGAGGCCAGCGCCACGCAGGCCGGATCGACGCCCACCGCGAGCGCCGCGGCGCCCTGGGTCTTGGCCGCATCGTCGAGTCCCCGCCCCCCGGTGGCGGCGTTTGCGCAGCCCGAGTTGGCGAGCACGGCGCGCAGGCCGTCGAGCCGGCAGCGCTCACGGCTGACAAGCACCGGCGCCGCTGGTGTGGCCGTCTGAGTGAAGCGCGCCGCGCTGACAGGACTGTCGGAGTCGCACACCAGCAGACCGAGGTCGGGCGTGCCGCTGGGCTTGATCCCGCAGGCCACCCCGCCCGCGCGGAAGCCGGCCGGCAGTCCGGCGTCCGGGCCGAGGTCGCGCGTATGCGCGGGCGCAGGCACCCACCGCGAATGAAAGAACGGCTGCGGAGCGCTCACAACAGGCCCTCGGTCTCCGCTAATCCGAACATCACGTTCAGGTTCTGCACGGCCTGTGAGGAGGTGCCCTTCCAGAGGTTGTCGAGCGCGGACAGCACGACCACCTTGCCGGTGTGCCCGTCGGCCACGGCGAACACGCGGCAGAAGTTGGTCGCCTGCACCTCCCGCGTGCCCGGCGGCTCGGATGCGAGCTCGATGAACGGCTCGCCGGCATAGGCCTCCGCGTACAGCTCTCGGAGCTCCGGCGTCGTCACGGCCCTCGTCGTCGTCACGTAGCAGCTCGCCAGCTCACCCTGGTCCAGCGGCACGAGATGGGCCTGGAACTGCACCGCCAGCCGGGGGTGGGCGGGATCCAGGGCATCGAGCTGCTCCTCGATCTCGGGCGTGTGCCGGTGGCCGGCGACGTTGTAGGGCAGGATGCTCTCGCCCGCCATCGACAGATGCGTCGTCTCATCGAACGTGCGTCCCGCCCCGGAGATGCCCTGCTTGGCGTCGATCACGACGTCGGCGATCAGCCCCGCGCGGGCCAGCGGCGCGAGCCCGAGCACCGACGCCGTGGGGTAGCAGCCGGGGTTGGCGACGATCGCGGCGCCCGCGATCCGCTCGCGGTGAAGCTCGGTCAGCCCGTAGACCGCCTCCTCGAGCAAATCCGGCCGCGGATGCTCGCCGTACCAGCGCTCGTAGGTCGCAATCGAGGCGAGCCGGAAGTCGGCGCTGAGATCGACCACACGGGCGCCCCGCTCGCGAAGCGCTGCCACGGTGGGCGCGGCGGCGGCATGCGGATAGGCGACCACGGCGGCCTCGATCCGATCGAGCCCGTCGAGGTCCAGCTGCTCGATCGTCAGCGGCACGCGGTAGCGCGGGTAGAGCTGGTCAAGGCGCGTGCCCACCTC
>Ga0209038_10000100_pt1 | contig 26810 bp, 26 predicted proteins | sample BogFormECP03_OM3_FD_188237 | JGI IMG/M metagenome (GOLD analysis project Ga0209038, IMG submission 188237) | Bog forest soil microbial communities from Calvert Island, British Columbia, Canada - ECP03_OM3 (SPAdes) (version 2) | ecosystem: Environmental > Aquatic > Freshwater > Wetlands > Bog ...
CGATCAGGCGATCCGCAGCGCGCGTCACCGGACCACGACGATGGACACCCTCGTATCGCTGGGAATCCTGGCTGCCACGGGCTGGTCGCTGTACTCGATCTTCTTCCTCGATACCGAGGTGCACCGTTCGCTGCTCGGGCTCACCGCTCGGTCGGGGGGCGGCATCTATCTCGACGTTCCCGCCGGGGTGACCACGTTCCTGCTGGCCGGTCGCTATTTCGAGGCCTGGTCCAGGCAGCGGAGCGGCAATGCGCTGCGCGCGCTGGCGGCGATTGGAGCACGCGACGCGGCCGTTCTCGACGCCACGGGCCACGAGCAGCGACGAGCGGTCGCGGACCTGGTAGTCGGTGACCGATTCGTCGTACGCCCGGGCGAGACCGTGGCCACCGACGGCGAGGTCGTGAGCGGGCAGTCGGCGATCGACCGGAGCGTCATGACCGGCGAGTCCCAACCCATCGACGTGGGCCTCGGCGACGCGGTACTCGGGGGCACGGTCGCGCTCAACGGTCGGATGGTGGTGCGGGCAACGAAGGTCGGAGGCGAGACGCAACTCGCTCACATGATGAGTCTCGTCGAACACGCCCAGAATGAAAAGGCGGCCGTCCAACAGCTGGCCGACCGCGTCTGCAGCGTGTTCGTTCCCGCGGTGCTGCTGATCGCGCTCGGCACTCTGATCGCTTGGCTGCTGACCGACAATCCCACGACCGTGGCGGTCAGCGCGACCCTGTCGGTATTGATCATCGCCTGTCCCTGTGCACTCGGCCTTGCCACCCCGGCCGCGTTGCTCGTGGCTACCTGGGCGGGAGCGCGCCTGGGGATCTTCTTCAAGGGCTATCAGGCGCTCGAGAGCTCCCAGCACGTCGACACCGTTGTGCTCGACAAGACCGGCACGCTCACCGAGGGGCGGATGACCCTGGTCGACCTCGAGGCTGTCGCGGGAGTCGAGCAGCGCGAGGTATTGCGCCTGGCGGGAGCGCTGGAGCAAGCATCCGAGCATCCGGTTGCCCGTGCCATCGCCGGCGTGGCCGACCATTGGGTCGGCGATCTGCCTGAGGTGGACTCGTTCGTTGCGCTGCCCGGGATCGGCGCACGAGGCATCGTGGAGGGACACGACCTCTACGTCGGACGCGTAGGAGTCGACGCTGGCCAGCTCGACTCACTCCCACCCAACCTGGCCGATCGTTGTGCCGAGTGGGAGGGCCTCGGACGGACGGTCGTGGTCGTTCGCCGTGATGAGCGCGTCGTCGGTGCGCTCGCCGTCGCCGATGCGATCCGGCCCTCCGCGGCGCCCGCAGTGCGCCAGCTGCAGGCGCTCGGACTGCGCTGCGTCCTTTTGACGGGCGACAACGAGACGACCGCCAGGGCAGTCGCCGCATCGATCGGGATCACCGAGGTGGTGGCCGGCGCGCTGCCCGCCGAGAAGGTCGCCATCATCCGGCGCCTGCAGCAGGAGGGCCGATGTGTGGCGATGGTGGGCGACGGCGTGAACGACGCCCCTGCGCTGGCGGCCGCGGACCTTGGCCTGGCCATCGGCTCGGGCACCGATGTTGCGATCAACGCCGCAGACCTCATCATCGTTCGCGACGACCTCTGCGTCACGGCCACGGCGATCGGCTTGGCGCGCAGGACCCTGAGAACGATCCGCGGCAATCTGGCGTGGGCATTTCTCTACAACCTCGCGGCAATCCCAGTCGCCGCCCTCGGCCTGCTCAACCCCTTGATCGCTGCCGGGGCAATGGCGCTGTCCTCGAGCTTCGTGGTCTGGAACAGCTCCCGCTTGCGCCATGTGGCTACCCCTTCTCACTCCTCAACGGTGTCGAAGCGGTCACCGGCCGGGAAGGATCCGGCGAGGACGGCGTCCCTGGCATCGATGGCCCAAACGAACGGAGGTCTGACATGAGCTTCAAACCAGCAGGTCGAGTGCAGATGCGTTCCCTGCCCAAGCTCTCCATCACGCTGGCTGTCAGCCTGCTCGCTCTGGCCGGCTGCGGCAGCTCGTCCAGCAGCACCAGCTCGTCTGCGTCCACGCCAACATCTGCGCCGGCGGCAACCACGAGCACGCCCGCCACAACCTCGAGCTCCGCCTCAGCGCCGGCAGCACAGGTTTCGGTCAAGACGGTATCCGGGCTCGGGCCGGTTCTGGTGAATGCCCAAGGCCACACGCTCTACATCTTCGAGCCAGACAACAAATCCAAGGTGACTTGCGTGGGTGCGTGCGCGTCGCTCTGGCCGCCGCTGAAGCTCGCCAGCGGAGAGAAGGCGGCCGGCGTTGGCGAAGCGAAGTCCTCGTTGCTGGCCAGCGACCCCGACCCCGAAGGCGGCCAGGTCGTCACCTACGCTGGATGGCCGCTGTACACCTACGCCGCTGACTCCGCTGCGGGCACCGCCAACGGCCAGGCTCTCAACTCCGAAGGTGGCCTCTGGTACGTGATCTCACCATCCGGAACGGTGATCGTAAAAGCGCCCTAGTGGACCTCGGGCGCTGAAGGGGGGCGGCGCCTGACGGCGCCGCCCCGCTGCACGGCCGAACTAGGCTGCTGCGCAGGTCTTGTCGGCTTCTTCGTCGGAGTTGATCGTGGTCCCCGGCTGTCCGTTCTGGGGATCCGCTCCCGGTATGCATGTCGGGTGGGCCTTACCCGAGAGCCAGCCGTCCTCGCATTCGCTGACGCTCTCGTATGTCGTGATGGCGCCTTTGCCGAGGGCATCGCAGCTTTCGTACATCTGCGAGCCCGCGACAGCGTCCGCGTAGCCCTGTTCGCAGGCTGCCGGCGATCCGCCTTCGGTGATCGCGGCGCACGCTTCCTTCCCCTTCGGGCTGGCCGCCGGAGCGGCTTTGCCGACACCGCCTGCTGCGACGTAGCCCAGCTTGCAGTCGAGCTGGTTCTCGAAAACCGCAACCTTGCCGACGCCGTGCAGGCAGGTCTTCAGCAGCGCTAGCTGCAGGCGCGAGCCCCTGTAGCCCTGTTCGCACGCCGGGACCGCTTCTTCGCTACCTTCAGTGATTGCGCTGCACGCCGTTGCCGCAGGGCTCGCGGGCGTGGCGGAGGACGCAAGCGACGACCCGTAGCCAGCGGCCAGGAGCATCAGGACCGTTGCCGCAATTGCCGGGAGCATCTTGGACTTCATGACGGAGGCTTCCCCTTCTGTCGGCTCTCAGGCGCTCGAGAGGTCAATAGAGTTGATGACGCTTCGGACGCTACGCGGCCGGCGGACGCGACCGACCAAGATCAACGCCGCTCACCGCGTCTGCCCGACGGTGGATTATCGCCGGTCTGTGAATTGCGGGCACATGGACGCACGGCCAAATCAACTCACCGGATCCTCGACAGGCGGTGAGAGGCCTGGCGAGTGGGCGCACATCCGAAGCCGGAAGTGCTCCCGCGCCGGGCCGTCGACTTGAGCTGATGTAGCGTCCCTGGCAGTGTCGTCGCGACTCGCACATGTCGGTCAACCGCGGCTTCGCGAGTGCGCGATCGCGGGAGTCCGGGTTCTCGCCATGGTCGGCGCGTTGTTGCTCGGCTTCGCAGTTCCGGACGGCTCGGCCCTGGCGCGCAGAGCCGCCCCAGCCCGCACGGCCATCGCTCCCCCCTGTCGCGGCAAAGCCAGGCGCTTACGGCCCGGGCGCGTCAGCTTTTCGTTCAGCTGCGGCGAAAGCGAAGACGTCACCGCGTTTGTCGTGCGAGCCAACCGCACGCTTCACCTGGTCTACGACCCGAGCTTTGCGTTTGGCTGTGAACGCAGCACGTCGAGATCCTTTACCTGCCAGGACATTCACTCAGGTTCCGGTCCGGAAGGGTTGGGTGTCGCCTCGGTGAGCGAGCCGCTCTGTCATCGTGGCGCACACCTGGTTCTGCGCATCACTCCGTCCCTCAACTTCGAAGCGGGCTCACTCAAGGCGTTCACGCTGAAGGGACCGTGCTGAACCACCTCAGTCGTATTCGTCGTGGCGACGCCACCAGACGCCGGTCTCGTTGCGGCCCAGCGGCGCGCGGTCGAGCCACGCGTACATGCCCCACAGGCCGTCCACCCCTCGTGCATAGGCCGAGTAGGTGTGGAAGACGACGCCGTCCTCGAGCGCGAATTCGCTCATGCCCGGCCCCTCTTTCCTGTAGGTCGCGGGGTCCGTCCCGACGCCCGATGCAATCTCGATCAGCACGGCGCTCTGCTCCACGGGACGATAGTCGGCGGTGTCGAAGTTGTAATCGACGGCCCCCGACTGCCATTCCTGCTGGGTGTGGGAGACGTTGAAGTCGTAGTTGAAGTCGCTCTCGAACGAGGACGCCCACGGAAAGCTCCAGCCCATCCGCCGCTTATAGGCCTGCAGCTTTGCAAGCGGTGCACGCGACACGGCTGTCAAGGCGAGGTCGTGATTGGCGAGGTGCACCACCGAGCCGGAGAAGCCATCCGCGATCGCCGAGCAGGAGGGACAGCCTGCGGTGTAGTCCGGCCCGAACATGAAGTGGTAGACCAGGAGCTGGGAGCGTCCTTTGAAAAGGTCCGCGAGGGATGCCGTTCCCTCGTCGGTCTCGAAGCTGTACTCCTTCTCGATGGGGACCCAGGGCAGCCCCCGTCGCAGCCGGGTCACCTCGTCGCTGCGCCGCGTGAGCTCCTTCTCGGACTCGAGCAGCTGAAGCCGTGCCGCGAGCCACTCATCACGCGTTCCGGTCTTGTGATCGGTCATCTCCGTCTCCTTCTCGCGATTACGAATCCACTTGCGTTTCAGCCTGCAAAGACTCGGCGAGCCGCTTGATCCGAGCCAGCCGCCGGTCCCACTGCGCCGCCACTCGAGCCATCGAATCGGCGGCATCGTCGAGTCGCTCGGGCTGCACCGCGTAGCGCACCTCCCGGCCCTGGCGTTGCCCTGCGACCAGGCCGACGCGGTTCAGCACGACAATGTGCTTGGCGACAGCCTGCCGGGTGATCGGCAGCCCCTGGGCCAGCGTGGTGGTCGTCGCCTCTCCCTGCTCCAGCAGGGCTTCGAGCACGCGCCGGCGCGTCGGGTCGGCAACCGCCGCCCACAGAGCGTCGTCCTCGGCGGCCGCGACGGCCATCAATGCGTCTCTCCCCGCGCGTTGGAAGCGACGTAGTCGAGCATTTCCCCGAGGTGCCTCTCCCAGCCCTGTTCGTGGTCCTCGCGGTAGCGGGCCCGGTCGTCCTCGTCGTGCGCGACCGCCTCGATGCCGCTCTCGATGACCCGCAGCCGTGTGCCACGGGTCTCTGCGGTGAGAATGAACTCGACCAATGCCGAGTTGTGCTCACCCGGTGCGCTGCCCTCGGGATGGCCCCAGCGGAAGGAGAAGCGGTGGGGGGGCTCGGCCTCTACGACCCGGATCGGAACGACCATGCCGGATGCGCTTCCTCCGCGGCCCCCGGGCCTCCACGTGAGCGTTCCGTCGGTTCCGGCGCGTTGCTCGACCGAGGCCTGATCGCTGAACCAGCGGCTGATCTGCTCGGGCTGGGTGATCACACCCCAGACAACCTCAGCCGGCGCCTCGATCAGGATCTCTCTTTCGATGGGCTCAGCAGCCACGCTCGTCCTCCCGTTGGATGTGCAACCGATGGTTGCGAATCTAGCAGAAGCAACCGGCGGTTGCGTTAGCCCGGCGGGCGGCCCTGGCCATCGGCTAGAAGCGAACCGTGTATACCGGCCGGCCTTGCGGCCAATCCTCAAGGTGGCGATCGGCCGTGGGGCGCACCGCGTGCCATAAAGTCAGCTCAGTGGCCAGACACCGCTCTCAGCCTCAAGGCAGCACCGACGGGGCTCACCGGTGAGCGAGGAGCGCCAGGCGGTCCGCGCCCCGCAGACGGGACTCTACTTCAGCCACCCGGCCTGCCTGGAACACGACCCACGGGCACTGATGCCCGAGCACCCCGACATCCCCGAGCGCCTGGAGGCGATCGAGCGGCGGCTCGCGGAGGACGATTGGCTCGGATGGGAGCGTCGCGAGGCCCCCGCGGCGGACGAGGCCCAGCTGGAGCTGATCCACAGCCCTGGCCAGATCGAGCGGGTCAGGGAGCTGTCGATGGCGGGCGGTGGGCCGATCGACCCGGACACGTTCGTCGGCGAGCCCTCCTACCGGGCTGCTCTGCACGCGGCCGGCGGGGCGTGTGAGCTGGCGAGGGCGCTGATGGCCGAGGAGGCGACGCTGGGGTTTGCCGGCGTGCGACCCTCCGGCCACCACGCAGAACCGGATCGCGCGATGGGCTTCTGCCTGTTCAACAACACGGCGATCGCCGCCGAGTTCGCGATCCGCGAGCTGGGCGCCCGGCGGGTTTTCATCCTCGACTGGGATGTCCATCACGGCAACGGCACCGCCGAGGCCTTCCGGCGCCGGGCGGATGTGCTGTTCGCGAGCATCCACCAGTCTCCGCTGTATCCGGGTACGGGCGCCCTCAGCGACGTCGGCTCCGGCCCCGGGGAGGGCTTCACGATCAACCTTCCCGTGCCGTCCGGCTCCGAGGAGTTTCTGTGGCTCTCGCTGCTCGAGCACATCGTGGTCCCGGCCGCCCTGCACTTCGAGCCCGATCTCGTGCTCGTCTCGGCCGGCTTCGACGCTCACCGCGACGACCCGTTGGCCGGCTGCGAGCTCGAGGAGTCCTCGTTCGCGCTGATGGCGCGTCATGTGCGCGACCTGGCCGCGCAGCTCGGCGTTCCGCTCGGAGCGGTCCTCGAGGGCGGGTATGAACCGAACGCGCTCGCGCGGTGCGTGCGCGCGACGCTCGCGGCGCTCGGCGATCGCGAGCCGGTGCGATCCGCAGCACCCGAGCCGCTATTGACCTCGCGCGCCGCCTCCTACATCGGCCACTACTGGCCCCTGTGACTGCCGCACCGTAGTTTTCCGCGCTCGGACAGCGGCTGAGAGCGGATGGGTTGCGCTCTCGCGTGCGCGAGCATGGGGGCATGATCAGGGCGATCCGCAAGACGTCGCCTCGGTCCGCTCGGTCGGGGTTCGAGAGCGGCGCGGGCGGTGAGGCCGAGCTCGTCGGGCTCCGCGACGGCTCGTCGGTGATGGTGTGCCCGGTGAGGGCACAGGACGAGCCCGAGCTGTGGTCGTTCCTGTCCGGGCTGTGCCTCGAGTCCCAGCGACTGCGATTCTTCACCGGCGCCGCGAACATCGCTGCCGCGGCGCACCTCGCGGCCGCGAGCGACGCCCTGCACTATGGGCTGCTCGCCCATGACGAGGCCGGCTCGCTCGTCGGGCACGCCCTCTACGTTCAGCTCGATGAGACGCGCGCGGAAGTCGCGGTCGAGGTCGCCGACCACCTCCACGGCCGCGGCCTCGGGACAATCCTGATCGAGCGGCTGGCCGCAGCAGCCGAGGGTCGAGGGGTCAGGTCCTTCGTCGCCGAGGTACTGCCTGAAAACCGCGCGATGCTCGACGTGTTCCGTGAGGGGTTTGATGCGCGTGTCAGCTTCCGCGAGGGCACGGACACGGTGGAGTTTCCCACGAGCTCCTGGCGGCTCGCGCGAGAGCGCTTCGCGGTGACGGCCGCGAGCACGTGAGCTGTTCGCCGGCGCGCAGTCGTTATGTGCGGCGCGGTTGCTCCTACCATGATGGTGATGGGCGAGCGTCGGTCGCCGGCTGACTAAGGGCATCGATCGTGGACCACCGCAGAGATGGAGTCTCCCAATGAGCAACGCCGATGAGCGGACCTACTACGTGACGGGGATGTCATGCGAGCACTGTGCCGCGGCCGTCAACGCCAAGCTGGGGGAGCTTCCCGCTGTCAGCGGGGTCGACGTCGACCTGCAGAGCGGCGCGGTGCTGGTGCGCGGAAGTGGCGTCGAGGGCGAGGCCGTCCGAGCCGCTGTCGAAGCGGCCGGGTACGGCCTCGCCGAGCACCCCTAGTTCCCGATTGCGGTGTCGCTCACGCGACACCCACTTCGGAGACTCTTCTCTCTGCTGCACCATCCACCCGCGCCGGCTCGGTCGCTCGCGCGACCTGGGCCACCGGGAACAGCGCAAACGCGAGCAGCACGAACAGTGGCCCGGAGTTTAAATCGGTCGCACTATCGGCCCAGAAGGGACCGCCGAGGTCCTGACCGAACACCCAGTAGGCGAGCGAGAGCACGATCCCGACCGCGAGCGCCGGCGACCGCAGCGGCGTCCACACCCCAACCGCCACGGCCACGGAGATGATCGCGAGCACGACGGCGATCGTGGTGCCGTGACCCTGCGTGTGGTTCCCGACCGAGTTCTGGAATCTCGCGAGCCAGTGTGGTGACGCTTTGGCCATCGCCTTGATCATTTCGTGGGTCGCGCCCTTGGCCCGGTTGACGTTCACCAGCCACAGGCCCGCCGACAGTGCCCACAGTCCCGACCAGGCACAGAGGCCACCGCGGTCACCGAGCGGCCCCAGATCCGCCGGGGAGCGCCCCTCCCGCTTGCTCGTGGGATAGACGAGCAGGCCGATGATCGCGTACAGGATCACGGCCCCAGGCGCGCCCATCAGGGGCGAGGGCAGGGTGGTCGAGGTCAGCGCGCCGAAACCCTCGCCGAACCACCACACAATCAGCGCCCAGCCGAAGGAGACGAGCAGCGCCGGCTTGACCGTCTTCCTGCTGAGGATCAGGCCGAGGCCGATCGCGACCTGGATCTCGCCGGCGAGCGTGTTCCACAGCGTGAGGTCGTGTCCGTAGAAGTTGTCGAACGTTTTCATCGGGCCGCCGACGATCGACCACTGTTTTTCGGCTGCGGGCCCGAACACTTCGGTGACGATGCCGTGCGTGTACATGAAGCTCTTGAACTGGAACAGCCCGTCGAGCAGCCAGACCACCCCGAGCGCGATCTGGATTCCGCGCGTGGTAATCCGCACGCGACCGCCAAACGCCGCGCTCATCACGATGACGGGGGCGCCTGAAGCTGCGCGTGCGGCTGGCAAATGGACATCAACGGCTCCTCTGTCGCTGATCGACCCGGCCACTGCAACGTGACACGTGTCGTCGACTCGCCCCGCGCTTGCGGAGCCTAACGGTGCAGCCGGGACTACCAGCGATCAGCGGTAGCCCGCTAGCGCCGGCGGTGGAGCCCGCCCGGCCAGCGCCGCGGCGATCAGACGCCCGCCGTGCACCGCGATCGTCGACCGGCATCCGGGTGAAGCCGGCGGGCACAGCTCGTCTCGGCGCCGGGAGCCGCGCGGCCGAAGCCGTGCGATCGCGCGCTCGCCCACGTAGGGGCGGGTGAGCATCATCGCGGTCAGCGCGAGCGCCGGGGGCATCGTCAGCGCACCGCTCTGCAGTGGATCGATCACTCCGCCGAGGGCGAGCGCCACGAGAGCGACGGACGCGATCATCAAACCCAGGCGCCAGCCGGCTCGTGTACGCGGCCGAAACAGGAGGCCAGGGCTACTCATCGCCAGGCAAATACTAACCAAGAGACGACCCTCAGGGGCACGCACTGAAGCGTGGTGACGCGCCATATCGCTGTGGTACATTCGCGCCAATCGTGAGCAGCATGAACATGAGTCAGGGTGGTTCGGGAAGCGCCGGCCACCCGACATTGGTCGGGGGGATGTCGATGACGGCCGGACACGGCACGACGAACATCCTCCCCAACTGGCTGGCCGTGATCTGGACGCTCGTGTTCATCGCGATCATCATCATCCACGCCCGTCACCTGCGCGACACCCATGGTCAACAGCGGATCTGGCACTCCGGACACGTGCTGATGGCGCTCGGCATGGCGTTCCAGTTCGCGCCCTCCTCGATCGACCACTTCAACATCCCGAGCGGGTTCTGGCAGCTCGCGTTCGCGAACGCCTCGGCGGCCGCCCTGATCTGGATCCTCGTCCAGGCGCTTGCCCACCGCGCGGTCAACGTGCTGTGGCTGGTGATGGCGATCGACCTCGCGGCGATGGCCTACATGTGGTCACCCAGTGGCTTTCAGGCGCCGATCACATGGATCCTCGTCGCATACTTCTTCGCCCAATCGCTGTTGTGGGTGACTGACCGGATGCGCGAGGTCGACCACAAGACGCTGCTGGGCGGCGGTGCCTCGGTCACGCCCGGCGGCGCGTTGGCGATCTCAGCCGCCGAGCCGCTGGTCTGCTTCCGTGACCTGCGGGTCTCGATGTTCGCGATGACGCTCGGCATGGCCTACATGTTCGCGGCCATGCAGTTGTTGATCAGCTGATCGGAATCGTGAAGGAGCCGCCGAGGGCGTGACGCGCGCCGTCTGCCCCGGAGATGCGGAGCAGCCATTCCCCGCGGGTCAGGCGGACCTGGCCGATGAAGTGAGCCGGGCCCGCGCGGAACATGCGGACCGTCGCCGTCGCTCCGGTGCTGGAGGTCGCCGTCATCGCGATCGAGGAGATCGTCGGGTTGCCCGTGTCGCCGACGAGATAGGTGTGCACGGCGACGTTCCCGGCTCGCAGCGGCAGCGCGTTGATGTCAAGCGTCTCGCGGTGTGGCTCGGCGATCGTCCGCGCCGCTTCGGCCGGACCGACGAACGTGTTGGGGTCGGCGATCACGAGTGCGCCGAGGATCGCAGCGGGCGCGACCGTCGCGACCGCGAGACTCGCGAACCGCTGTGCGCGCGAGCGGACCGGAGTGGGCCGTCCCGCCCGCCCGAAGCTACGCAGGCGCAGGCTGTTGGCGACGACGGTGACGCTCGAGACACCCATCGCCGCGCCCGCCAGCGTCGGGCTCAACAGGCCCGTGATCGCGAGCGGCAGGGCGATCAGGTTGTAGCCAAAGGCCCAACCGAGGTTCTGCAGCACGATCGCGTAGGTCTCGCGGGCGAGACGCAGCGCGCGCGCTACTCCGCGCAGATCGCCTGACACGACGCTGATGTCGGCCGCCTCGATCGCAGCACCGACGCCGGTGCCCATCGCGATTCCGAGATCGGCCTGCACGAGCGCCGCGGCGTCGTTGACGCCGTCGCCGACCATCGCCACGCGCTGGCCTGCATCCTGCAGTCGAACCACCTCGGCGACCTTCGCGCCCGGGCCGACACCCGCCAGAACCTGCGTGATCCCCACCTCTGCGGCCACGGCGGCGGCTGCCCGGGCGTTATCCCCGGTCAGCATCGCGACGTCGATCCCCATCCGCTGCAGCCCGGCGACCGCCGTTGCTGACTCCGGCTTGATCGTGTCGGCCAGCGCCAAGGCTCCGACGATGCGCCCGTCGCGCATGACCACGACGGCGGTGCGCCCGCTCGCCTCCCATTGGTCGAGTACCGCCGGGCAATCGGAATCCGCGCGCGGGTCCTCGGCCTGGCCGGGGCGTCCAACCCAGACCTGCTCCCCGCTCACCTCGGCACGGACGCCACGGCCGGGAAGCGAACGGAAGTCGGTCGCGGGAGCGATCTCCAGGCGCTGTTCGCGCGCATGGCCGACGATCGCCATCGCGACCGGATGCTCCGAGCCCGCCTCGGCCGCGGCGGCGAGGGCCAGCACCGCGTCGCGATCCTCGCCCGGCGCCGCCCACACGTCGGTGACGGACAGCTCTCCGGTCGTGATCGTTCCGGTCTTATCGAGCACGATCGTGTCGATCTCCTGGCTGCGCTCGAGGATCTCCGCGCCGTTGATCAGCAGCCCCAGGCTCGCGCCGCGCCCGGTTCCGACGAGGATCGCGACGGGGGTGGCCAGGCCCAGAGCGCACGGGCAGGCGACGACGAGCACGGCCACGGCCGCATACAGCCCGCGCTCTGACTGGCCGGCGAGCACCCACGCGAGCGCGGTCGCCGATGCGAGCGCGAGCACCGCGGGAACGAATACGCGCGCGATCCGGTCCGCCAGGCGCTGGATCTGTGGCTGGGAGGCCTGCGCCCGTTCGACCAGCGCCACGAGCTTGGCCAGCGCAGTGTCTGCGCCCACGGCCGTCGCCGTCGCGCGCAGCACGCCGTCGACGTTGACCGTCGCGCCCGTCAGCGTCGCGCCCTCGCTCTTCTCAACCGGCAGCGACTCACCGGTGAGCATCGACTCATCCACCGCCGAGGAGCCGGACATGACGATGCCGTCCACCGGCACCCTGTCGCCCGGACGCACCAGGAACAGATCACCCGGGCGGACCACCTCGACGGGCACGAGCTGCTCGCCCGCGTCGGGATCGGCGGGGTCCAACAGGCGCGCCTCTTCAGCGCCAAGCATCGTCAGCTCGCGCACTGCGCGTCCGGCGCGGTTGCGCGCCGTCGCCTCACACCAGCGACCGACACACAGGAACGCGATGATCACCGCTGAGATGTCGTAGTGCAGATGGTCGTTGAACTCACCACCCGGTCCGCCGTGGATGTGGATGTTCGGCCCGGTGAGGAGCTCGACGGTGGCGTAGATGAACGCCGTCAGCGTGGCGAGCGCGATCAAGGTGTCCATGTTGGTGCTGCGCGCCCGCGCTCTCACCCAGGCCCCACGCAGGAACGGTAGACCGGCCCAGAATTGAATCGGCACGGTCAAAACAGCCACGATCCAGCGTGCGGTCACATTGTGAGGCTCCGCGTAGGTCAGCACCACGACCACCGCCGCCAGCGGCACCGCCACCAGCACCCGTCGCAGCCATCCGGCGCGATCGGTCGCCTCGGAGGCCTCGATTTCGGCGATCGTCTCGGCCGGCGAGTGGGCACTCGAGCCCACCGGCCTCGCGCCATAGCCGATGCGCTCGACCCGCTCGACCAGTCCCTGCGCGTCGATCTCGCCCGAGGCGACCTCGACGCTCGCGCGACCGGTCGCGAAGTTGACCGTGGCCTCGGCCACGCCGGGCGCGGCGTTCAGCGCTCCCTGGACGCGCGCCACGCAGGATCCGCACGACATCCCGCTGACGTCGAGCTCGATCAGTTCGCGGCGCTCCTCTGTCGCCGCGCTCTCGACGGTCGGCTCTGCGATCTGGCTCGGGTTCATGCTGAAGGCTCCATATCAGGGCGGCGCGCGCGCTCGCGCTGCACCTATTTCAGCATGCCTGGGCCCGCGCTCGGGCGTATCCGCTCGAAGCGTCGAGCCGCTCCCCGGCGCGCCCGGCCGCTGCTGGCCGTAGCCTTGGCTACCCTGCATGACCAGCGTCCCGTTCGCGTTCATCCCAAGCCCCCCCGCCAACGGGTTCTACATCGGCCCGCTGTTCGTGCATGCCTACGGCCTCGCCTACGTCGTCGCGGTCACCGCCGCCGTGGCGATCACCGCGCGCCGCTGGGAGGCGGTGGGGGGCAAGCGCGATCTGGTCTATGAGGTGGCGATGTGGGGGTTCCCCGCCGGTCTGATCGGCGGGCGCCTGTACTTCGACGTGACGAGCTGGAGTGAAGTGCCGCCCCACTGGTGGGGTGTGTTCGCGGTGTGGGACGGCGGTCTCGGCATCTGGGGCGGGATCTTCTTTGGCACGCTGGCCGGACTGTGGGTTCTGCGCAGGCGCGGCGCCAACGCCGCCCTGTTCATGGACGCCGCCGCTCCGGCGCTGCTCGTCGCCCAGGCGATCGGCCGGGTCGGCAACTACTTCAACCAGGAGCTCTTCGGCCTGCCCACCAAACTGCCTTGGGCGCTTGAGATCTCGCCCGCGCACCGCCCGCTCGGGTACGCGCAGTACGCGACCTTCCAGCCCACGTTCCTGTACGAGATCATCTGGAACCTGCTGCTGGCGGGCGCGCTCGTGAGGCTCGGCCACAGGCGCCAGATACGCCCCCCCGGGCTGTTCGCCCTGTACGTCGCCGGGTACTCCCTGGGGCGGATCGGCGAGGAGCTCCTGCGGATCGATCCGGCGCATCACATCTTCGGGCTGCGGCTGAACTTCTATGTCGCGGGGGCTCTGTGCGTGGCTGGACTGGTGTGGTTCGTTCGGATTCAGCGTGGAGGAGAGCGGGACACCGTCGGCCCGACGATGCCCGCCAAAGCGGCTAGCTGAACTTGGTGGACGGCCGCGGTTGGAGCTCGCCGTCGAGCTCGATGTCGAGCTTCTCGTTGTAGAAGGCGATCAGGCCGGCGATCTTCTGGCTCTCGGGCAGCGGGGTGGGGTAGCACCAGGCGAGTTGCTCGTGGAGACCGTCGTCGAGACGGATGTCGAAGGCCTGCGCGCGGCCCTTGTACGGGCAGTGGGTGACCGTGTCCGAGGACTCGAGCAGATCCATCCGCACGTGGGGCTTCGGCAGGTAGTAGCGAACCGGCAGGCCCGTCTCGAACAGCAGACTCGGGCTGTGGGAGTCGGCGACGGTCACCCCGGCCAGGACCACCCGCACGCGCCGCGAGCTCGCGAGGATGTCCACGCGCGTGTACGGGTCCCGCGGGTGGGTGTAGACCTCCTCATCCTCCTCGAACCAAGCGTCCATCGCGCTCCAGTCGATCCGGATCGCATCGCGCAGCTCCTCGATCGGTGACTCCTGGTAGCGCAGCGCAGCACCGGCCGCGCGCTGACCGCCGGCGCAGACCGTGAACGTGCTCGCATCTCCGCGGCTGGGGGAGTGCGCGAGCACGCCCTCCTGCTCGATCAGCTCTGCGCGCACGTCGGCAGCCGGAACGTAGTAGGTGGGGTAGTAGGGGACCTCCCACACGAGCAGTGGGCTGATCGTGTCCGCGACCAGCTCGCCGCCGAGGTAGGTGCGCAGCCGCTTGGCCCCGCGCTCGACGCGGACGCTCCCGTGAGCGTGGCGCGCCTCGGGGCTAGGCACGTCGGCTGGGCCCAGCCGCGGGCCGGTCTGCTCGAGACGCGCGCGTCATTCGGTCTCGCGGGTCGCCTTCCAGCCGCCGGTCGTTTCGGGGCTCAGGAAGTTCGGAGGCTGCTCGGTCTCCAAGCGTTCGTCGTAGTTGTAGTTCTTGTGAGGGTAGCCAGCGAGCCCTGGACCCTCCGTCACACGTCCGCGCCAATTCTGGGCGATCGCACCCCAGACGGTCAGTTCTTTCAACGATACGCCGCACGAGAAGTTATCGACTATAAAGGAGTTCTCGGTGCTCAAGATCGCCGCGTCGATGACGAGGTTTGGATTCGAGCCCCATTTCCTCGGGTCCGTGGCTGCGGTCTGGTTCGTAGCGCCGGGGCAATTCGTCTTGGTGCTTGTACCGGAGCCGGTGACCGGGTGATAGACCCGTACGAAGTCGTTCGCGATAAGTCCGAGCGTCGCGGCGCCGGTGGGCTTGCCCGAGCTTTCGTGTGTAGTTTCTATGGGCCCGATCACGATCACGTCGTGCTGACTGCCCACCGTAAGTGATTCGGTGTATTTCCCCTTGACGTACACGTCGCCACAGTAGGGTTTTGCTTCCTCTTCTTCGTAGTTCTTGTCATAGACATACGGCGAATATTCGATCGTGCAACTACCGGCTGTACCGTTCACGGTCGTCGCGTTTTCGACGTAAACGACGCCGTTCGCGGGGAAGGCTCTTTTTTTGAATTCTTCCTTTTCTCCTTTCGCGTTGTAGGTGCTGCCCGTCATCGTATTTGGGCTGCCTTCTTCAAGTTCAATGACGGTGCGGCCTTTGAACTTGTAGCCCGCTGTTTTGAGCAGTTCTTCGTCCGTTGGAGGCGGAGCCAGCGTCGCGCCGCCTTTCACATATGTGCCTACGAAGACCGGTGTCCCCCCGTAGTATCCTTCGTCCATTTGGATTTCGTCCTTTTTGCTACGGCCGAATTCGGGACTCCCCTGAATTTCGGAGGCGTCGTTGGTGTGGAACGGCCCCTTGAGTTCGTCTTCTTCGATAAAGGGGAACGAAGGGCACGTGAGCAGCAGATTGTGTTCTTTCCGATATTTGTAGTAATGCTTACACGTTTCCACTGGTTTGCCGGGAAGCGTGGTGGGGTCTTCGACTTCGTAGTTGCTCAGGAACACATAGTTGAGAAAGCCGCTGTGAGAAAACGTCGCGACGATCGACCTCTGCTCATAAAGCTGTTCGCCGTGGGGTCCCTTCCCGCTTTGCGCAATGCCCGTTGCCTTGGCCCGGAACGTGCCGTCTGCAGTCACGGTGGAGCTCTCGACGATCGTCGCTGGTTCTCCCGATTTGCATGTTCCGCCCGGCGCGGTGCTGGAGGCCAGCGTTTCGTAGGTGTAGGTCTCTTCGGTGGAGCCGGGCACTGCGACTGGCACCAGTTTTCCTGCCGTTTCAGGAGTGTGAGGACAGGTGGTCCAGAAGTTCGGATTTGAGTTGAGTTCATCCAGATACACTTGGATTCCGGCCTGCGCGGCATAGTAGGCCTGCCGCTGGGCCGTGCTCGTGTGAGTCAGGTTGACGTCTCCTTCGACAGCCACGTACGCACCGGTCACGAGGAGCGCGCTCACAAGGAGCACCATGAGCGCAAAGAACATCGTGTAGCCCTGCTCGCATCGGGCGAGGCGCCGGGCTTTGACCGTCGCGGTCCTTATTCGCATGGGCGGTTCACCACTTCGCCTGTCTTGCTGCTGTTGAACCGCAGGACGACCGAGTCGCTCAGGGCGGACGTGCGGCGTGGTTCAGTGAGTCCGCTTTCTGAAGCCTGTGTGAAGCTGATGGTGACCTCGGCGATTTCTTTTCCCGTGGCGGCAGTTGAGACTTCGCTGGAGGTCAGCAGCGGTACGAGATGGCCGTCGAGCGGTTCCGCGCTGTTGTTGTTGTACTTGGCATATTGGAAGAGCGTGGGCTGTTGTACGTGTTCTTCTTCGACGAAGGGAGCGATGACGTTCGTCGCGAGCACTCGTGCCTGGGCGTTTGCGACAGTGAATTCGGGGAATGTCCAGTGGTCGGGGGTGCCGCTGCCTACGAACACGTAGTCGGTGAGCGTGCCGATCTGCTGGCCGGTGCTCGTAGTTTTGCCTGTGGAGGTCCAGTTGATGTCGTGCTCGAACGCTTCTCTGACTTCGGCGCTGCCGGCCGATTTGCTGCCGTAGGCGCTCACGAGCCAGAGGTTGACGCGGTTGGTCGGTGCCAGTGGGGTGGTCCAGCTTGTGGGGGTGGGGCTTGGAAGCTGGATGGCGGTTGCGCCGTTGCCGGCGCAACCGTTGTGCAGGTCTTCTACGATCCTCGCCATCGCCGTGCGCCCGATCTGGCTGGCTTGCACGGCGTCGGCGATACTCGACTCCTGACCAAGCGAGAATTCGAGGATCGCGAGCAGTGCCCCGACCACGATGATCGAGCAGACCATCGCGACGAGCAGCTCCATGAGGGTCGTGCCGTGCTCGGCGGCCGGATTCAGACGGAAAGCGGGGGCGCGCGTCAACATTCGAGTTTTTCGGTGCTGGCGCCGGAGTATCCGTTGCTGGCTGTTTTCGCTTCTTTGATATAGACCGGTATGTTTGCTGTGCCTTTTGCTTCCTTGTTTTCAATGAAGGGGGAGGGGCTCCTGTACCTGTAGTATTTCCCAGAGATGAGTGCCACGAAGCAGAATTCGAGCTTTTTGGCGTAGGGCTGATACAGATACGGGGCTTCGATTTTGCCCGTGGACGTGGAGACTTTGACGGGGTGTTCGAAGGTGACTGCTTTGGACGCTCCTACGGGTGTGACTCCGGAGCATTCCGGGTTGATGATCATGGCCCCCTTTTCCCCCGAGATGGCTGCGGGATGGTTTACCGTAGGCGTGCCTGCCGTCCCTTCCCATACCGTCACGTTGACGGCGGGAGCTTCGATGTTTACGGAAGCTGGCAGGTTCGGGTTGACGGCCGCCGTTTTGTTGGCGGCGCCGACAAGCGAAGGTTCGTTCGCCTTGCAGTCGCCCGCGAAGACGGTGTACGGTTCGGCTTTCCAGGTGCCTTCGAGCTTGGCGAACGGGAACAGGCCTGTGAGTTCCGCGGTGTGTTCGGGCACGTTGCCGGTCGTTTCCTTGACGAAGTAGTGGGGGGCGGTCGTGATAGCCGATTGGTATGCCACGAACGAGAGGCCGTCGGCGGGAGCGCCGAAGCTTTCGAAGGTCGCGGCGATCGAGCCGGGTTCGGCGATCTTGAAGGCCGTGGGGCCGCCGAGCGTTCCGGTGGCCACTGTGTATTCCTCGCTGGCCGGGGGGCTCTTGCCGTTGACGTCGACCCAGTTGGACTTCACAACTGAGGCTTTGTCTGTCTGCGCCTGGAGCCCGCCGAAGATCACGCAACCAGCCACCGGGGTCGTCTCGATTGCGCTGAGCCCGGTGCCTTCGGCGGTCACGGTCGCCCCCCCGACGGGTTCTTTGTCCTGGTTTTCGACCTTGACCTCCATTCCGCCGCTGGTCGGGGTGCTGATGACGCTCGACTGGGTCACGGGTGGGCGCGAGCCGAGGGTGGTCCAGGTCGCGGTGGACTTGGTCCGGATGTAGTCGGCGGTCCCACCGGAGACTTCGCAGGTGAGTTTGTTGCTCGACGCGGTCACGAATTCCGCGGACGAGGTGACCGTGAACACGAGTCCGGTATACGTGTTCCCAGCGAAGGAGGTTTTTTCGCAGAAGGACGTGTTTTCTTTGCTGTAGTAGTGCCAGGCGGCTGAGACTTTTTCGAGGCAGATGCCGTTTTCGGACTCGTAGTGGGGTTCGGCCGTTCCCAGCTGCTGGAGCTGCGTCGTGGTCAGCCCGCGCAGGCGCTCCTCGTCCTGTTCGACGAGCTGGGTCGCCTGGGCATGGGCACGCTGATCGGTTCTGACACGTCTCGCGCTGTCGAACCCGGCGAATGTCCCGATCGCGATCAGGCCCACCAGCATGGCGCTGATCACCACTTCGATGAGCATGAAGCCCCCCTCCGCTTCGATGGGCTTGGAGGCGAGCTGCGGCCGCGTGTCGGGGGCGGTGAGCCGCGCCCGGATTGCGCGTGCGGGTTCACGGACGCATGCGATCGAGGAACGGATCCTTCGCCGCCAGAGGAAGCGCTCAGGTCGGAGCGTGGGAAAGAAAGTGCGCATTGTCACATGAGCGTTGTCAGCTACATCAGGGTTCGGCAGCCGCGAGCGCATACTTGAGCCCCCTGGGCGTTGATCGACGCTTGATAGGAGCGCGACGCGGGCCGCGCATCGCCCTAGAATTGCGACTTCCCGGGGGACTGGTGTATCGGTAACACGGCGGTCTCCAAAACCGCAACGCGAGGTTCGACTCCTCGGTTCCCCGCTTGGCGCAGGATGTGGCGGTGGCCGCGGACGCGCTTCATGTACCGGCCCTCACCGCTCCGGATCTTGGTCAGCTCCATGCCGATTACGGCAGGGAGCTGGTTCACGCCGCGGGCAAGGGCCAGGAGTCCCGGCAGCCGCGCAACTCGCCAGCGTGAGTGCGATGATCGGCGTTCGATGACCGACCCGGTGATGGAGTTCGACGAGGCGGCATCGCGGCGGCTGCTGAGGACCTACACGACCCCGGACATCGTCCGCCAGCGCCGGATCGTCCTGGAGGCGCTCGCGCCCGGGCAGGGCGAGCGCGTGCTCGACATCGGCTCCGGCCCCGGCCTGATGGCCGCCGAGCTGGCGGCGGCGGTCGGCCCGGACGGTCGCGTCGACGGCATCGACGTCAGCGACAGCATGCTCGCGATCGCCAACGAGCAGCAGCGTACGGGCACCTCCGCGCCGATCACCTTCACGGCCGCGGCGGCCACCGACCTCCCGTTCGCCGACGAGAGCTTCGACGTCGTCGTCTCCACGCAGGTGTATGAGTACGTCAGCGACATACCCCTCGCGCTCGCGCAGGCGCGTCGCGTGCTCAGACCCGGCGGGCGGATCGTGATCCTCGACACCGACTGGGACTCGATCGTCTGGCGCTCGCGCGATCGTGGCCGGATGCAGCGCGTGCTGAGCGCGTGGGAGGAGCACCTCGTCGATCCGCATCTTCCGCCGGCGTTGCCCGGTGCGCTCGCGCGGGCGCGGTTCGCCGACGTTCGCTGCGAAGTCGTCCCGATGTTCAACGTCGGATACCAGGTCGAGACCTTCAGCGCGGGCCTGCTCGAGATGATCGCCGGCTTCGTCGCAGGCCGTGGCGAGGTGACGGTCGAGGAGGCCGCGGCCTGGGCGCAGGATCTCCGCACGCTCGGCGAGGACTACTTCTTCAGTCTCAACCGCTACCTGTTCGTGGCGACGCGCAGGGCATCGCTGAGACCGCCGCCGGGCTGAATCAGGCCCGCTCACGCAACCGGGGAAGAGCTTGCGCCTGTGCTAATCTGCATAAATCGGATCAGCAATCTAAAGAATAGGCACGATCTGCCGATAACACTGCCCAACAGGGTTCCACGCCAACAGGGTTTCAAGCAATGATCAAGGTCGACGTACATCAGCACATCTGGACCGTGCCGCTCGTGGAGGCGCTCTCCGAGCGCCACGAGCTTCCCTTCGTCCGCCGGGAGCATGGCCTGACGGTGCTGTTCCTGGCCAGCGAGCGGCCCTATGTGATCGACCTGGCGGCCGAGGCGCCGCCTCGCCGTGCGGCCCTCGTCGAGGAGGACGGTCTCGATCACGCCCTGCTGTGCCTGTCGAGCCCGCTCGGGATCGAGGCGCTTCCCCGCGAGCAGGCGGTGGCCCTGATCGACGCCTACCACGAGGGGGCGCTGTCGCTGGGCGCTCCCTTCGGCGTGTGGGGGGCGGCTGCGCTCGACCGCATCGACCCGGATGACGTCGACCGTGCGCTGGGCCTCGGCTGTGTGGGGCTCTCGCTGCCCGCCGGTGCGCTCTGCGGCGTGGGCGCCCTTTCCCGTCTGCGGGGACTGCTCGGGCGCCTTGAGCAGCACGGCGCTCCGCTGCTCATCCATCCCGGACCCGGACCCGGTCAGAAGCCCGGCCGGATCACCTCTCAGGCGGCCGCTCAGGCGTCGCTCTCGGACCCGCTGTGGTGGCCGGCCCTGACCGGCTACGTCGCCGACATGCACAGCGCGTGGTTGACGTTCCTCACCGCTGGGCGCGCCCAGCACCCTGAGCTGCGGGTGGTCTTTGCGATGCTGGCCGGCCTCGCTCCGCTTCACTCCGAGCGCCTCTCCTCACGTGGTGGTCCCTCTCCCCAGCCACCCGACCCGCTGGTCTTCTATGACACCTCCTCCTATGGATCCTGCGCCGTGCGCATGCTCGAGGAGGTCGTTGGCGCGGAGCAGCTGCTGTATGGCTCAGACCGCCCGGTCGTCGAGCCCGGTGAGCTCGGAATGCCCGCGGCGCTCGACTGGGATCTGATCGCCGATGGCACCCGCCGCGCGCTGGGGTCCACGGCAACGGTGGTCGCGCAATGAGCTCGACCTCGCTGTCCGCCGGCGCTGCCTCCTCAAACCGGGCTTCCCTGTCCTGGGTTCCCCGCCCGCGGGGGCGGGACCTCTCGGCTACAGAGCTTGAGGCGTTCGTGGCCGAGCTCGCAGATCGGCCCGAGCTGTGGATCGAGCTCGTCAAGCACGACTCCACCCAGCGCCTCTACGAGGAGCTGCTCAGCGACGATCACGTGACGGCGTGGCTGATCTGCTGGATGGACGACCACGACACCGGCTTTCACGACCACGATGTCTCCGCCGGTGCGGTGGCCGTGGTGAGCGGTGCCGTGCGCGAGGAGCGCCTGACGATCGACGGTCCTCCGCGTGATCGCGCGTTCGCGGCCGGCGAGACGTTCCATTTCTCGCCTGCCGACATCCACCGGGTGCGCCATACCGGCGCCGATCCCGCGGTCACGCTCCATGTCTACTCACCGCCGCTGGCGCGGATGGGCGCCTACGTCGTGGACGGGCAGGGCGTACTGGCCCGTCACTCGGTGTCCTCCGCGGAGGAGCTTCGCCCGCTCGAGCGCGCGGGCTAGGGCTCGCGCTTTCGGCCCACACGTCGCTCGACGCCGTCATCCCGGGCGATCAGGATCACGCTCACCATCTCCGGCGCGAACAGCCCGTGCTCGACCACGCCCGGGGTCGCGCTCAGCCGTAGCGACAGCTCCTCCGGGTCTCCCACCGGGCCCAGGTAGTCGGCTATCAGGCCCCCATCCGGGCTCTGCTCGGAGCGCGGCGGAGGGCCGCTAGCCGCGCCGGACGGCGGCTGGCGCAGGCGTGCATGCGCAAGCGCTCGCAGGGTGGTTCGCTCCCCGAAGCGCACCAGCTCGAGCGGCACCGGCGGCGCCAGCTGCTCGACTGCCTTCTCGGCTGAGGCGATCACCACGAAGCGCCTCGCTGCCGCTGCCACGATCTTCTCGCGCGTATGGGCTCCGCCTCCTCCCTTCACCAGCCAGCCCAGCGGGTCGATCTGGTCGGCGCCGTCGATCGCCAGGTCCAGCCCGTCGAGCTCGTCGAGCGCTTGCACCCTCATTCCGAGCGCCCGCGCCGCCCGCTCGGTGCCCGGCGAGGTCGCCACCCAGCTCACGTCCGTCAGCTCGCGCTCAGCCAGCGCCTGGAGCAGGTGGGCGACGGTCGAGCCCGTTCCCAGGCCCACGCGCATGCCGTCTTCGACCAGCTCCGCCGCCGCTCTTGCTGCGGCGCGCTTCTGGCCAGCGACGACGGCGTCGTCGCTCAGCCCGATTGGCTGCTGCCCCGCACTCGCACCTGGGGACGCCATGGCGGAGAAGTTACCGTCCCGGGCGCTTCTCTGAGACGCAGGCGGTCGGCGGAGTCCGGTGGGTGCAGCAGGAAGCCCTGCCCCACCGAGCAGTTCAGTTCGCGCGCCACCGCCAGCTGGCGCTTGGTCTCGATCCCCACGGCCACCGCCTTCAGGCCGGCCTCGTGGGCCAGCGTGATCATGCCGGCGACCATCGCCCGCCTGTTGCGGTCGTGCTCGAAGCCCTGGATCAGCGCGCGGTCGAGCTTGAGGATGTCCAGCGGAAGGTTCCTGGGCAGGCTGAGGGAGGACTGGCCCGCGCCGAAGTTGTCAAGCGCGATCAGGACGCCCAGGCGCTTTACGTCCTTCAACGCCGCGCGGGCGCGCTCGGGGTCACGCAGGATCGCCTCCTCGCTGACCTCCAGGCACAGCGCGCGGGCCGGCAGCCGCGAGAATTTGAGCTCCTGCTGGACCCGCTCGGCCAGATCAAGCTCGGTCAGCTCGCGCGCGGACACGTTCACGAAGATCGGGATCGGGGCGCCTTCGCGATGCCATACCGCCGCCTGTGCGCAGGCCGCGTGGAGCACCCACTCGCCGATCTGCACGATCAGCTCGCTCTCCTCGGCTCGTGGCAGGAACGTCGCGGGGAGCAGCTGGCCGGCCCTCGATTGGTCAGGCCCCTGGGGGTCCCATCGCACGAGCGCCTCGCAGCCAACCGCGTTGCCGCCCGCGAGCGGCATGATCGGCTGGTAGGCGAGCTCCAGCTCATGCCTCGGCAGCGCGTGGCGGAGCCTGCCCTCGATCTCCAGGTGGACGCTTACCTCCCGGCGGAGCTCCTCGTCGAACAGCTCCAGGCTGCGGCCGCCCGCGGCCTTCGCGCGGTACATCGCCGTGTCGGCCTCGCGCAGCATCCCGTCGGGGTCTGAGTCGGGATCGTGCGTGACCGACACGCCCACGCTTGCCAGCAGCGCGACCTCGGCCGAGCCGACCGCAAACGGTTCCTTCATCGCGTGCAGCACGCGCTCGGCCAGCGCCAGGGCTTCGCCGTCGCTTTCGATGTCCTCGGCGAGGATCACGAACTCGTCACCCCCCAGTCGCGCAACGGTGTCGCTATCGCGCATCAGCTCCTGCAGTCGTCCGGAGACGGCGATCAGCAGGTCGTCGCCGACGTCGTGCCCGAGGTTGTCGTTGACCGCCTTGAAGCGGTCGAGATCGACGAACAGCAGCGCCACCACGCCGGGACCACGGTGCAGGCGCGCGAGCGCCTGGCGGGTGCGGTCCATCAAGAGCATGCGGTTGGGCAGCCGCGTCAGGGGGTCGTGGAGCGCCTGGCGCTCGAGCCACTTGCGGTCAGTCACGTCCTTGACGGCCGCGTACCAGGTGTCGCCTTCGCAGCGCGCGCTCCACAAGAGCCATCGCCACGAGCCGTCCTTGTGCCGGTAGCGGCTCGTGAAGTTCTCGACGCACCCGGGGTGGCTGCTCCCATCGCGCATCAGCGCGGGCGTCTGGGCGAGGTCGTCAGGGTGGATCAGCTCCAGCATCGGCTGGGCCTGCAGCTCCTCCTCGCTCCAGCCCAGCAACCGCTCCCAGGCGGGGTTCAGCAGCGTGAAGCGGCCGTCAAGGGAGATCGTCGCGAGCAGATCGCTCGTCATCTCGAACAGGCGCGCAATCCGTGCCTCGCCATCGGGCATCGCGTCGGCGCTCGCATGCGAGCCGACGGTCGTCGCGAGGTCGCTGCCCGCCTCGGGGTCGATGCTGGTTGTCGGGGAGCTCATTGCCTCCCACATCCCTTCGGCTGGGCGGCTTCACTACTCGGCTGAGCGGCGCTGATTTGGACGGATTGACCAGATCTAGCGGGGTTTTCCCGCGCATGATGTGGCGCTCAGGCCGCTGCCCGCCGGTACGGGAGCATGCCGCCGTAGGCGCCGCTGCACGGAGGGTTCGGCGGGGCGCTCAGGAGGGGATCACGCCCACCGGCGCGGCCGGCTCGTGCCCGCCCGCGTCGACCGCGGGAGCGACGTCCCGAGCGCCGAGGTCTCCGCGCAAGAACCGCCACACCGCCAGGCACATCAGCACGGTCAAGATCGCCGCGCTGGACACGCACCACTCGCAGATCGCGTGGATCGAGAACAGCTCGCGATAGGTCAGGTACGCGCTGAAGCCGAAGCCGAGCACGGTGAACACAACCGTCGCGAACCTCGTGGTCTCGTTTTCGGGGGCGAGCAGCGAGGCCAGGATCGCCACGTAGCCGATCAGCCCCATCAGCGCCACGGGCACGCCCGCGAGCTTCGAGTAGACCGAGGTCTGCACCTTCAGGCAGCTGCCACCCAACGTGCAGACGGGGTTGATCCCCGCGTAGTGGATGTAGGTCAGGTAGCTGGCCACCCCCAGGCCGACGAGCGCGAGCACGGTCATGATCAGCCTCAGGGTTCGGGCGCTCATCGCTTCCCTGGCCTAGCTGTGGAGCGCCTTTTCGATGGCCGTGTTGTAGGGCCCGGGTTCGGCGTACGTGCCCGGTTCGAACTTCGACAGGGTGCCGCCGGATTTGCCGAGCGTGAACGACGGAGTGCCGGTGAAGCCCAGCGAGTTGGCCGTCTGGGCGTCGCTGGTCACCTGATTGCTCAGCGCGGGTTCGCTGCGGTCGGCCGTCCACTGCGTCAGGTTCAACCCCGGCACCTGGGCGGCCAGGCCCTGGAGATAGCTTTCGTTGACGTAGCCCGAGTCCTCTTCTCCCTGCTCGTGGTAGAAGAGCTCGATGAATTCCCACATCTTGTTCTGCTTGCCGGCCGCCAGCGCCGCGACCTGCTGGGTTTTGAAGACTTCCGGTTCGCGCGTTGCGGTCTCGAGCGAGTGGTATTCGATCTTCAGCTTGCCGGTGCGCACCCACCGCTGCACGATCGTGGGCAGGGACGTCAACGTGAACTCCTTGCAGATCGGGCACTCCAGGTCGCCGAAGTACTGCATCGTCACCGGAGCGTTGGGGTCGCCGAGCACGTTGCCGTTCTGCGGGATCCCGCCCACCACGCCGTTGACTTCGCTGATCGTCTGATTCTGCGCCTGTTTCGTTTTGACGAGGCCTTTGTTCGAGCTGCCGCCTGTGGCCAGCAGGATCACGACGACGGCCACCACGACCACCGCCACGACGGCTCCGAGCTGCGTCAACCGCTTGCGCCGAGCCGCGCCGCTCACCTCTGCTTCCTCGAGCTGCTTGCGGTGCGCGCGCGCCTGCTCGCGCCGCTGCTTGCGCGTCAGCTCCGCCTCGTCGTCCTCCACCGTTCCACTCACAGATCCAACTTTAAAGGTTTCTGCTCAACGATGCCTAAGTACCTGCCACGATGGAGGCACTCGGGTGGGCCCCACCGATCATCCACGCGCCCGCAGCCGTGGCCCAGCCCCCGTAGCTCAACTGGATAGAGCACCGGCCTTCTAAGCCGGATGTTGCTGGTTCGAGTCCAGCCGGGGGCGCTAATCCGAAGGGTTCGGACTTCTCAGGGCGGTAACAACCGCGATCTCCGATGAAGGTACTTTTTTTCCTGCAGCATGCTCATCCCCCGGACTGCTGCCGCCCGAGGGGCAGGGACGCGATCAGGAGGAAGCGTCGAGAAGCCCGGCCCTGGTCCGGGCTTCGGGCGTTACGGGAGGCCTCGCCCGGCTCCCGGAGGCCTCGCCCGGCTGAGGTTGCCGCGACGCGCCGGCGTCGCGGCGAGGCCACGATGCAGATCCGAGGCCGCGGCCGTTTGCCGCAATCTCTAGGGTGCGCCACCGTGAGCGTGATCGACGAGCTCCTCGCCAACAATCGCGCCCTCGCGGCCTCCTCGCCCGCGAGGCATCTGGACGTCCGTCCCAGCCGCCGGCTGGCGATCGTGACGTGCATGGACTCCCGCCTGGATGTCGTTCAGGCCCTCGGCCTGCGCGACGGCGAGGCCCACATCCTGCGCAACGCCGGCGGCGTGATCAGCGACGACGTGATCCGCTCGCTGGCCGTCTCCCAGCGGCGCCTGGGGACACGGGAGGTGATGCTCATCCATCACACCGACTGCGGCATGCAGACGCTCACCGACGACGGGTTTCGCGCCGAGCTGCTGCAGGCCACCGGCGTCGCGCCCGCGTTTGCGATCGAGTCCTTCACCGACCTCGACGCGGACCTGCGCCAATCGCTGCTGCGCGTTCGCCGCTCGCCCTTCCTCGCGTACCGCGACCAAGTTCGTGGCTTCGTCTACGACGTCGGCTCCCAGCGGCTGCGCGAGGTCGTCCTCGAGTCAGAGCGCTGAGGCGACGCCGGGCTCGCCTACGCCACGCCGTGCGGGCGGCGTGCATTGGGCGCCCGCAGGGCCCCGGCTCGCGTTATTGTCGGCAGGGTCGAACGCCACCAGATCGGAGGAACGTGTCAGAGGTTCAACAAGACGACCAGGATTGGCGACTGCAGGCCGAGCTCGATGCCCCGGACGGTCACGGGGGGGTGGCCCACGTGTTCGGACGCCTGCGCGGTCCGGATGTCGTTCACGATGTGC
>Ga0209038_10000101_pt1 | contig 26567 bp, 27 predicted proteins | sample BogFormECP03_OM3_FD_188237 | JGI IMG/M metagenome (GOLD analysis project Ga0209038, IMG submission 188237) | Bog forest soil microbial communities from Calvert Island, British Columbia, Canada - ECP03_OM3 (SPAdes) (version 2) | ecosystem: Environmental > Aquatic > Freshwater > Wetlands > Bog ...
ATCCATTTCCGAAGTCGATCTTCGACAATGTGGCCTACGGCCTGCGCATCAACGGATATGAGGGCAGCCTCTCCGACCTCGTCGAGAAGAGCCTGCGGCGCTCGGCGCTGTGGGACGAAGTGAAAGACAAGCTGAATCATTCCGCGTACGCCCTCTCCGGCGGCCAGCAGCAGCGTCTCTGCATCGCCCGCGCCCTGGCGGTGGATCCGGAAGTCCTGCTGCTCGATGAACCCTGCTCGGCTCTCGATCCAGTAACCACTGCAAAGATCGAAGAGCTGATGTTCCAGCTAAAAGACAGCTGCACCATGGTGATCGTCACGCACAACATGCAACAAGCCGCGCGCGCCAGCGATTTCACTGCATTTCTGCTCGACGGCAAACTAATCGAGCGCAGCGTGACGTCGGTATTGTTCACCACGCCCAAGGATCCGCGCACTGAAGCGTACATCACGGGCCGCTTCGGCTGAGACACTGAGGAAATATGGAACGCCACTTCGTTCACGATCTAGAAGAACTCAAGCAGCGCCTGCTGTGGATGGGCAGCCTGGCGGAGCGCGCCGTCCATCAAGCCGTGCAAGCGGTGCTGGATGTTGAGGAGCATCTCGCCGAGATAGTCCTCGAAGAAGAAAGCGCCATCAACGAAATGCAGCTGGAAATCGACGATCGCGTAACCCGCCTGCTAGCCCAGCAGCAACTAGTAGCAGTAGATCTCCGATTCATCCTGGCAGTCTCGCGCATCAATAATGATCTGGAACGCATCGGCGATCAGGCCGTGAATATCGCGCAATCCGCGTTGCGCATCCTGCGCCATCCGCAGGTGAAGCCGTATGTAGATTTGCCACGCATGAGCGAAATCGCCGAAGGCATGGTCCGCGACAGCCTGAACGCGTTAGTCCGAGGCGATGTAGATCTAGCCCGCAGCGTGTTAGCCCGCGACGATCAGGTAGATTTGCTACGCGATCAAATGTTTCGCGAGCTTCTAACCTACATGATGGAAAATTCCGCAGTAGTGTTCCCAGCCTTCGAACTAATCCTGGTAGCCAAGAACCTCGAGCGAATCGGCGACCACGCCACAAACATAGCCGAGGACGTAATCTACATAGTAGTAGGACGCGACGTGAGACATCCTGCCCTAGATCGCCGGTAATCCCAGTAGGGGAGGGTGCTTCAGACCCTCCCGCCGTTCGGCCCCGACTTCAGTACCAACCACCGCAATCAAACTAAATCCGCCGCGCAACCCAAGCCCACAATTTCCGTCAATGGCTTTTCCCGCCATCCACATTAAGCACATGTCCGGTGATGAATGAAGCGTCGTCCGACGCAAGAAACACAATCGCCGCGGCAAGCTCCTCCGTGAGGCCCAAGCGGCCCATTGGAACAGTCGCCACCAGTGCCGCCTTGTTCTCCGGCGTGCGCGTAAAACGGGTCAGCATCCCAGTGTCCGTGGGACCAGGCGCCACCACGTTCACGCGAATACCCGATGTGGCCGTCTCGAGCGCCACCGACTTGGTGAGGCCTTCGACCGCGTGCTTGCTGGCAACATAGATCGACGCCCCCGCCGCTCCCTCGTGCCCATAGGTTGACGAAACATTGATGATGCTGCCGCTGCCCTGTCCCAGCATCACGCGCACCTCGTGCTTCATACTCAAGATCACGCCGAGAACGTTAGTATCAAACGTTGCGGCATAGGTTTCCGCGGTCTGCTCGGTGATCGGGCCAACCTGCCCTTCGGTGCCGGCGTTGTTCACCGCGACATCGAGCCGGCCGAACCGTGCGACGGTTTTGTCCACCAGCGCGCGCACATCGCTGTCCTTGCGAACGTCGGCGTTGATGAACTCAGCCTCGGCGCCGAGCGATCGCAGCTCTTTCTGAAGCTCGCGCCCGGCGTCATCGCGACGGCCGGAAACCACAACCTTGGCCCCTTTCTTCGCGAAGGCCACTGCGGCGGCGCGGCCGATTCCTGTCAGCCCGCCGGTGATCAAAACGACTGGTGAACTCATTTCTCTGCCTCCCGTGATCTAGAGCCATGCAGGCCAGGCATGACTGAAACAACCGCCAAGCCTCTTGAGTCAGGACCAGATCACTCCAATAGATGGCGCAGCTAGGTAATGGTTGCGTCTTTCGCAGATACTTTGTAAGTTGCCTAGCGATGCTCTAGAAGCATGGGGTGGCTATGGAATTGCGGCATCTTCGCTATTTTGTCGCGGTAGCCGAAGCGGGAAGTATGAGCGTGGCCGCAGAGCGAATGCTGCACACCTCGCAACCCTCACTCAGCCGGCAGATTCGAGATCTTGAGGACGAGGTCGGCGCGCAACTCCTGACGCGCAGCGCTCGCGGCATCGAACTGACGCCGGCGGGTCGAGCCTTCCTCGGTCACGCCCGCTCGGTGCTATCGCAAGTGGAAGCGGCGGGCGAAGCTGCTCGCCGCGTCGCTCATCCCGGCAAGCCATGCTTCTCGATGGGCTTTCTCACCGGACACGAATTGACCTGGATGCCCGAAGCCTTGCAGATCTTGCGCCACGAGCTGCCTAACATCGACGTGATGATCTCCAGTCAATACTCGCCCCTGCTTGCGGACGGCCTTTCGAAAGGCAAAATGGATGCCGCCTTTCTTCGACGGGAAAAAGGCGCGCCAGACCTCGCGTTCCGCCTTCTCGTCAAAGAGCCACTGGTGGTGGTCTTGCCCAGTAACCACCGCCTCGCCACGCTTAAAGCCATCCCTCCTCAGGATCTCGTGGGCGAGACTTTCGTGACCGTGTCGCACACGGCTCCGGTGCTGCGCGCGGTGATCGACAGTTACCTCAAGCGCTCTGGGATCAAAATCACGCCAGCGCATCAGGCCGATCATGTCACCATGGCGATGTCCTTAATAGCCTCGACGCGCGGCGTGGCGCTGCTGCCCACGTACGCACTGAATTTTCTCCCGTCGTCTATAACCAGTCGTCCTCTCAAGGGAGACGCGCCAACCGTCGAGCTGGTACTCGGCTACAAAAAGTCGAACCAGTCTCCCATCCTAAAGCTCTTGCTCGCGAGATCGGATGAGTTAGTGGCTCGTGTCTCGAAGAAAAGCCGCTAAACAAGGTGTGCGGAAGTGAACAGCGCACAGCCGCAAGAACCCTTATTCTGCCGGTGGAGGATCAACTATGTATGCCATGGCGATTTTCGGAATAGTCGTGCTCTCTATATTTGGCCTGGGAACCCTCACAGCGTTCGTCTTGCTTGTTCCTGACTTCTTCCGTTACATGAAAATGCGATCGCTGTAGCCGGTAACTCCCACTCCTCATTTCTCTGAACATTGGCGGGCGCCGCTTTTGAGTTTTGCGGCCTCGTGCTTCCCGCATCCTTTTCCGATCTTCCTTACTTTCAGCCAGGCGTCACTGGTTTCCCTCACAAAAGCGGGGCCGAAATGCGGGAGGGCTAAAGCACCCTCCCCTACTGGTGACAGGGCGAGCGCGCGAAGCGTAAGCGCGCTACAATTTTGATCGTTGGCGTGGCCATTAGTTATCATCGCTGAGAAACGGCGCGACGGAATCCGGCCTCTGCCCTGCGGCGGCTCTCGAGGAGAAAAAATGCAAAAGCGCAAACTTGGAAATAGCAACTTGGAAGTCTCCGCTCTTGGGCTCGGCTGCATGGGCATGAGCTTTAGTTACGGCCCGCCCGCGGACAAGCAGGAAATGATTTCGCTGATCCGCAAGTCCGTTGAACTGGGCATCACATTCTTCGACACCGCGGAGGTATATGGGGCTTACACCAACGAGGAATTGGTGGGCGAGGCGCTGGCTCCCCTGCGCGACCGGGTGGTGATCGCCACGAAGTTTGGCTTCACAATTGATCCGAGCACCGGCAAACAGGCTGGCCTCGACAGCCGGCCCGCGCACATCAAGGAAGTCGCCGAGGCTTCACTCAAGCGCCTGCGGACCGACGTGATCGATCTTTACTATCAGCATCGCGTTGATCCCAACGTCCCGATCGAGGACGTGGCCGGAGCGGTGAAGGAATTGATTCAGCAAGGCAAAGTGAAACACTTCGGGCTTTCTGAAGCAGGCGTGAAGACCATTCGGCGCGCGCACGCCGTGCAACCTGTCGCCGCACTGCAAAGCGAATATTCGCTGTGGTTCCGAGGGCCGGAAGCGGAGGTGATCCCCACGCTCGAGGAACTGGGCATCGGCTTCGTTCCTTTCAGTCCGCTGGGCAAAGGCTTCCTCACCGGAAAGATCAGCGAGGACACGAAATTCGACAAAAACGATTTCCGCAATATCGTGCCGCGTTTTTCGCCCGAGAATCGCAAAGCGAATCAGGCCATGGTCGACCTGCTGGGCAGATTTGCGGAACAGAAAAAAGCCACGCCTGCACAGATCGCGCTCGCCTGGCTGCTGGCGCAGAAACCGTGGATCGTGCCGATCCCCGGCACCACCAAGCTGCATCGTCTCGAAGAAAACATCGGAGCCGTCAACCTGCAACTTTCGCCCGACGAACTGCGCGAACTGGAGACCGCAGCCTCGAATATCGCGGTGCAAGGCGCCCGCTACCCCGAAGAGCTGCAAAAAATGGTGGGCCGCTGAACGATTGGCAGAGCAATCGAGACAAGGAGTGCGGATGCCGGCGCGTAATAATTCTCTGACTGACCGCCTTTCCCGGTCTCGCGAAATTAAAATCAGCGTGACCGGACGAAAGTCAGGACGCACCATCTCGATCCCCGTCTGGTTCGTATGGGACGACGAGAAGCTCTACCTCTTGCCGGTGCGCGGATCGGATACGCAGTGGTACAAAAACGTGCTCAAGAATCCAACGATTCAGATCCATGCGGGCGGCGCCGGGGCTGAATTAAAAGTGGCTCCGGTCACGAAAGCCGCGCCAGTATCGTCGGTGATCGAGAAATTCCGTGCCAAATACGGGGACGGCGGCATAAAGCTTTATTCCAAGCTGGATGTCGCCCTGGTCGCCCAATTGCAAAGCGCGCCGCATTAACTTCGCGCGCAAAAATCGCCTGGCGCGAGCGCGCGTTGACACTGCTGTCCGCGCTCTCTAAACTTCAACGCGTGTGAATTTTGGGAGGATTTCGCTGAGATTTCGGGCGGCACTTTGGCTGTCTCTAACGGTGGCGGTCGTGGGATTTTCCGGCGGGTGCGTGCGCATCAGCACTAAAACCAACGTGCCGACGGCGCAAGTGGCGCACTCGCTTGACGCTACCAAGGCCGAGCTGATCGAGGAATACAACAAGCAGGCTGCGGCGATTCAGTCGCTCAACGCCACCGTCACTTTGACTCCGACCGCGGGGTCGCAATATAGCGGGGTGATCGAGCAGTATCATGAGGTGAACGGATTTATTCTGGCGGCGCGGCCGGCGATGATCCGGGTGATCGGTCAGGCACCGGTGGTGGCTAAGAATGTTTTTGATATGGTCAGCGACGGGGAGACTTTTCGGATTTACATTCCGTCGAAGAATAAATTTATTACCGGGCCGGCGCGATTTGAGAAAAAGGCGGAAAAGCCCATCGAGAATTTGCGGCCGCAGCATCTGGTGGACGCGCTTTTCTGGCGCGAGATTCCGGCTGGAGCGCCGGTGATTTTCGAGGAAATGGAAGATGCGGCGGGGCGGGCTTACTTGTTGACGGTGCTGCGGCGCGGCGAGGGCGAAGGGAATTTCATCATCGAGAGCAACATTCGCTTCGATCGCAGCGATTTGAATGTTTCGGAGATCGAGAATTTTACCGGCGATGGAATTCTTACCTCGGTGAGCCATTATGCGGATTGGCAGGCGGCAGGCGCGGCGGCGCAATTTCCGCGTAGCATTACCGTCTCGCGGCCGCGCGATGATTATAAATTGGGGATTCAGATCAAGAAGCTTACGCTGAACGAAACGATTGCGCCGGAGCGATTCCATCTGGAGCAGCCGGCCAGGAGCGAATTGGTGGACGTAGGCAAAGAAGATCAGGGAGTGAAGCCTTGATCGCGCGAATGATTTTGAACAACGTGCTGCACCGGCCGATTCGCACGCTGATTACGGTGATCGCGGTGGCGGTGGAAGTGATGCTGGTGATCATAGTGGTCGGGCTCACCAGCGGCCTCGTCGCGGAATCCGCCAAGCGCATCGAAGGCGTGGGCGCGGACATCATGGTGCAGCCGCCGTCGGCGTCGGTGTTCATGGCTTTTAGCGGCGCGCCCATGCCGATTCGCCTGGGCGATAAGCTCGGGGAGATGAAGTACGTGAAATCGGTGGCCCCGGTGCTGCTGCAATTCAACTCCACCAACGGCCTGGACATTATCTATGGCATCGACCCGGAATCTTTCCGCGCGGTTTCCGGCGGCTTCGTTTTTCATTCGGGCGGGGATCTGGAATTGCCGAACGATATTCTGGTGGACGATGTGTATTCGCGATCGAAACACGTCGTGGCGGGCCAGATGCTGCACATTCTGGATCACGATTTTCACGTGGCGGGAATCGTCGAGCACGGCAAGGGCGCGCGGCTGTTCGTGTTCCTGCATACGCTGCAGGATCTAGCCGGCGCGACGGACAAGGCCAGCGTCTTCTTCATCAAATGCGAACGGCCGGAAGATACCGACACGGTGATGGAGGAACTCCGCGCGCTGCTCCCGCGTTACGAAATTCGCCCGCTGAAAGATTTCATCACGCTGATGACATCGTCGAATCTGCCGGGATTGCAGGCGTTCATCAATACGATGATCGGGATCGCTGTGGCGATCGGCTTCCTGGTGATTTTTCTTTCGATGTACACGACCATCATCGAACGCACGCGCGAAATAGGCGTCCTGAAATCGCTTGGCGCGTCAAAAACTTATATCGTGCAGGTAATTCTGAGCGAGTCCACGCTGCTCTGCATCGCCGGAATTTTGGTAGGCATCGCGTTTTCGTACGGCTCGCGCGCCATATTCTTGAAACTGTTCCCCACGCTGACAATTCTGATCAGCGGCGAGTGGATTTTAAAGGCCGCGGTGATCGCGATTCTGGGCGGGCTGCTCGGTTCGTCGTATCCAGCCTGGCTGGCCAGCCGCAGAGATCCGGTGGAAGCGCTGGCGTACGAATGATGCGGTGTTGAATTTGTAGGGGAGGGTGCTTTAGCCCTCCTGATTTTCGGCACTGTTTTTCCTCGCGGCGAATCCGTTGACATGTGCGATCACCCGGACAAAAGGCGGGCCGAACTGCGGGAGGGCTAAAGCACCCTCCCCTACAACGGCACCGACAACGGCTTGAAACCCGGACAGGTCAAAATCGGTAGGCGTGGGTATTTGGGGAAATTTGGATTTGTGGTGGAGAGTTTGCAGAGGATGAATTTTGTGCCGCGATCGCTGCGGATTTTTTGGGCATTTATGCAATCGGCGCATAGGCCCGCTTGTTTGCGCTCGGCGTCATCTGCGGCTGGCATCGCTACTGCTTACGACTCTGTGCCGCGCAGGATTCTTGCGGCGCGGGCTACGCCGGATTCGCCGCTGGCCTCAGCGTCGCCGTTGGCGCCTGCTTGCTCGCCGTCGCCTGGCTTCGAATCGCCTTCGCCGGGGGCCAGGAATAGATTGCTCTCTAGGCCGTGTTGCTTGGTATAGAGATCGAAGTAACGGCCGCCTAGCGCGTAGAGCGTTTGATGATTGCCTCGCTCAATGATGCGGCCGGCTTCGATCACCAGAATTTGATCGGCTCGGCGGATGGTGGAAAGACGATGCGCGATTACGAACGTGGTGCGCCCACGCATAAGATATGAGAGGCCTTGCTGAATCATGGCTTCGGATTCGGAATCGAGGCTCGACGTAGCTTCGTCGAGAATCAGGATGCGCGGATCGGCGAGGATGGCGCGGGCTATGGAGATGCGCTGGCGTTGGCCGCCCGAGAGTTTCACGCCGCGCTCGCCGATGATGGTGTCGTACTTCAGCTCGAAGGATTCGGCGAATTCGTCGACGCGGGCGATGCGGCAGGCGGCCATGATGTCGGCTTCGCTGGCGTCGGGACGCGAGAAGGAGACGTTGTCGCGAATCGTGCCGTCGAAGAGAAATGTTTCCTGCAGCACGATGCCGAGTTGCGTGCGATAGGCTTCCAGGCGGATTTGCGAGAGATCGATGCCGTCGACGAGCACGCGACCGCTGGTTGGCGTGTAGAAGGCGGCGATCAGGCCGATGATTGTCGATTTGCCCGAGCCTGACGGGCCTACCAGCGCCGTGACGCTGCCCGGCTGCGAATCGAAGCTCACATCGTGCAGCACAAATTTTCCCGGATCGTAAGCAAAGCTAACGTCATCGAAAACCACTTCGCCGCGAATCGTGCCAATCGATTCCGTCCGTTTCGGATCGGCATCTTCCGGCGCCTCGCCAAGGATTTCGCTGGTGCGCTCTAGCCCAGCCATGCCTTCGGTGAGTTGCGTGCCGATGCTCACAATTTGAAAGATTGGCGCGACCAACAAAGCTAGAAACGCGACATACGTAAAAAACGTTCCGAGCGTCATCGTCCCGGCAATAATTCGCCGCGCGCCCATATAAGTGATCAGCGCGCTCTCGATGCCGAGCAGCATCGTCGAGGCCAGGCTCATCAGCGAAGTCGCGGTCAACGTCTTCAAAATATTGTCGAGCAGCCGTCCCACTCCGCCGGCAAACACTTTTTCCTCGCGATCCTCCGCGCGATAGCCCTTCACCACACGCACGCCCGCAAGCGATTCCGTAAGCCGGCCGGTAACTTCCGCGTTCAATCGCGAACGAGCGCGATAGATAGGGCGGATCGTGCCGAAGGCCCGGTTCAGCGCTACCGCGAAAACGATCAGAATCGAGAGCGCGATGCTGGTCATCTCCGCGCTGATTTTTACCAGCACGCAAAGGGCAAAAAGCCCGGTGATCAGGCTACCCACAAATTCGACCAGTCCCGTGCCGATCAAATTCCGCAGGCCTTCGACGTCGCTCATGATGCGCGTGACCAGCGCCCCGGTTTTGCTCGAATCGTGGAAGGAAACCGGCAGCCGGCCAATATGCGCCTGCACCTGCTTGCGCAAATCGGCGATCATGCGCTGCGCCGCTTTCGAGAGAAGCTGCGTAAGCGAGTAGGAAGTGATTCCCTGAACAGCCGCCGCGCCCAGCAGCACCAGCACCACCGGCACCAGATACTGGATCTGGTGCTTGCCGAGAATGTTGTCCACCACAAATTTCGTCGAGCCGGGAAGAACCAGCCCAGCCGCGCGATTCACCACCATCAACAGCAGCCCGATGAAAAGTAGCCAGCGCTGCGGCCGCACGTACGGCCACACTTCGGGAAACAGCCGGATCAAAGTGCCAGGAGTGGCCGCAAGCTTAGCCGCGGTGCTCTTGGCAGCGGTGTCGCCGCCAGCACCAGCGCCGGGATCGGAAGCGCGCCGCGAAGAAGTGCGTTCGGAATGGAATCCAGAGCGAGCCATAGGACGAGCATCTATTGTCTAACATCTCGCGGTTAATTGCTCGGCAGGGTGCTCTGGGCCGGTTTCTAATCGCGCGGATGATCGGGAGTTCACTGCGCAGGCGTCAGTGCCTACGATGGAATCAGAGATTTGCTAGTGAAGAAACGGAGCGCAACTTGATCAAGAGGCCTAAGGCGGCGTTTACATTGCCGTCCAGCCGCCGCAGCTCGGAACCCGGCTCCGGCTCAGGGAGACGGCATAGCGTGACTGCGCCAGGCGCTGAATGACTCCCTTACGAGATGAATAATGGTACGCCGATTTTCAGAAATCACCTTCAGCCATGCCACTACGCCCATTTGAGGGAAGTAGATTCCCCGGAAGCACAACCGCGCGAGGAAAATATTTATGCGATAGCCCAGCGGCTTTTGATGAAGCAAATCGACGGCCTTTTCGATGGCCTCCCCACTGTAGGAACTGGCCCATCCATACTTCACCTCGGCATGAGCCTCCGCGATGCTCATCTTCAGCGGGGTGTGAGCCATTTCAAACGGAACGAATTCTTGCCAGTGTTTCGGCCGCGTCAGCCGCCCCGCAGCCTCCAGCCTCTTGTAAAGCGGCGTCGCGGGCAGAGGAGTGAGTAAACCAAACACCGGCAAACCCGGCGGCCAGGTGCGAATGGCCTGAAGCGTGCGTTCTGCCACTCCGCGCGTGTCGTTGTCCATGCCGAAGATGAAGGAAGTGATGGCATAGACATTTCGCAGCGCGAGTCTCTCGAGCACGGTCGCATATTCACCCGGCTTGTTGAATCCCTTGTTGACGCTGGCAAGATTTGCGGGATCGATGGATTCCATGCCGATGAAAACCCACTTGCCGCCCGAGTCAGAAATCAGGTCAACCAGTTCCTCATCGCGCAAAAGATTGGCGCTAATCTGTGCAACCCAGTTCACCTGTGCGCCGGCCGCGATAATGTCGCGCAGCAGCGATTTCGTCCGCTTGATGTTGATGGCGAAGTTGTCGTCAATAAAGAATACGGCGATCTGGCCGCCCTCGCTTCGCGCGCGTGCTTTCAACAGCAGCAGCTCATCCACCACGCTCTGGTTAGTGCGAAACCGGATGGAGTCGCCGAAAAATCCGGTTACAGTGCAGAACTCGCAACCATAAGGACATCCGCGCCCCGACTCGACCGGTATAAGACGAAACGTCCCCCAACCCGCGCCGACCCGTTGGAGCATGCCTCTCACCATCTTGGGAACCAAATTGAATTGATCGAGGTTGATCTTGTCCCACGGAATCGACGGATACGGTTGCAGAGTGGGTTTGCGTTCCTGTCCAAACTCGTCCACCGGAGTGTAGAGCTCCTTGAGTTTGCCGCGCGCGGCATCGTCCACGATTCTGGGCCAAGTTTCATCGGCCTCACCAAGGGCCACCGCGTCCGCATGACGAGGGCCACCGTTTCGACCGAGAGCTTCGTCGGCCATTTCTGTGACGTGAGGTCCGCCCATCACGACCGGCACGCCCGTAGCGCGGATGGCATCCGCGACGCGATATGCTTTCGCGATCATGCGCGTCATGGCTCCGATCCCCACAAGCCCGATGTTATTTTCCCGCACGAACCGCGCCACGCCGGTTTCATCCATCCGTTGCGCGTTGCCATCAATCAGCAGCACTTCGTGGCCGGCCGGAGTCAGTGCCTGGAGCAGAAACATCCAGAGATGAGGCATAAAATTACGCGTGACCCCATTGTCAGGGTTGTACAGCAGAATTCGCATGTGCTTTTCTCCATTCGGGAGCAGCTTCTTCGTTCCTGAGGGGGGAGCGTCACAATCTCAGGTGTCGAGTTCTATGGAGGGGAGACGAAGTCCCAAATCTCGGCCCGAGCATATCACGTTCTTTGCTCTTTCTGGGTCGCATCGAGCGATTCAATGCAATTACGGCGTACTGGGAACAATGCACTCGGCGGCATAACCCTCATACCGGAAATTGACCGCGTCCCAGCGAGGCCGTCCGGGGCGATATGGACTACAATAGATGCATGGGTAAGCAGGAAAAAGCAGCGGAGACGCTGGATCTGCTGAAGCGCGCGATTCAGGGCGGACTTTCGCGGGCCTACTCGACCGTGCAGATCGATCCGCAGGCTTACCTGCAGCATCTGCGACGGGCGCATGGATTGCCGATTCTGGGTTACCGCGACATGTTCCGTTTGCCGGTGGAGGCGCTCGATCATGTGGCGGCGCAGACCATTTCGTCTTCGAAGAAAGTGGCGGCGCTGGAGGGCGCGGGCGTCGGCCTGGGCGGGATGCTCACCGTGTTGCCGGACATCAGCTTGCTGGCCATCATCGCCATGCGCATGTTGCAGAAACTCAGCCTGATTTATGGATTTGAGTACGCTACCGATGAGGATGTCGTGCATCTGTGGATCGCGGCGGGGACGGCGGCGGGGCTCGATCTGGGGCGCGATATTGTGGAGAAGGAAGTCGTCGAGCGCTTCGTGCCGCGGATAATGGAACGCGTAGCCGCCCGCATGGGCGCGGAAGTCGCGGAGAAATGGGCCGGCCGGCTAATCCCAGTGCTAAGCGGCGCAATCGGCGGCACGCTCAATTATTATTTCATTCGCTCGTGGGGACGCCGGGCTCAGGAACATTTCCGCGTGCGGCATCTGATGCACCGCCAGCTGGAGCTGACAGAGCCAACGTATCGCGAGCTGAGATCGGGATCGGGAACGCCGCTGCTGCCGTCGTAGCTTCCTACCGTACCAAAGACGCGCAAATAGCCTAGTCACCAGCGAAAATCGCGTCTAGAATCATTTCTTCCCTTCGGCAGACTTATCCTGCCGGGAGCGTGTGTTGGAATCCATACTCAAGACCGAAAACCTGTGGAAGGTCTATCGCCAGGGCAAAGTGGAGGTGGCCGCCCTGCGCGGCGTGAGTGTGGACGTGCCCCCGGGCGAGTTTCTTTCCATCATGGGCCCTTCCGGCTGCGGGAAATCCACGCTTTTGCATGTGATCGGCGGGCTAGCCAGCCCCACGCGCGGAAAAGTGCTGCTCGATGGCAACGATCTTTCGGCGCTGAGCGATGCCGAGCGCACGCGTTTGCGGCGGCACAAAGTCGGATTCGTTTTTCAGCGTTTTAATCTGCTGCCCACGCTTAGCGCGCGCGACAATATTGCGCTGGCGCAACACATCCACGGCAACGGCTTCGATCCGCACCGCTTCGAAGTCGTCACCACCATGCTCGGCCTCGCAGGCCGCCTCACGCACAAACCTTCCGAACTATCCGGCGGCGAGCAACAACGCGTAGCCATCGCGCGCGCCATCATCAACGAGCCGAAAATCGTGCTGGCCGACGAGCCCACCGGCAATCTCGATTCGAAAAGTTCCGATAACGTGCTGGCCATGCTACGGCAACTGAATCAGGATTTGGGGCAAACGATCGTGATGATCACCCACAATCCCGATGCCGCGGCGGTCGGCCACCGCGTGATCCACATGCGCGACGGCCTCGTGGTGGACAGCGCAGCGGCGGACTAAATGAACAAGTTGTGGGGCGCGATACGCGGCACGCTTTTCTGGTCGTACGACCGGGGCAGCTGGCCCTATGACGTCATGGTCGTAGCCATCCTGATTTTCGTGCTGCTCACGCCGCGCAGATGGTTCAACGACCAGCCGCGAACAACTACCGCAGCCGCCGCCGCGCGCATCGAAGCGATGATTCAACTCGTCGCGCAAGATGACGCGGCGGGCACGCGCACGTACCGGATGAGCGCGAATGTGTTGCCGCCCAACAAGCGCGCGCAGAAGCCCACGCCCGAACTCGAAGAAGAAACCCACGAAATTCTCGGCCGCACGGTGGAAGATCTGAAAGGCCGCACGTTCCAAGTGCGGCAGATTGACCCGGTGCGAGCCGACGATGGCTCCATTCAGTATTACGACGTGTCCGTTAAGCTGTAGATTCTCTGCCAGTTAGCAAGTGTTGTCGCTTCCGCGCGGAACCCTTCCTGCAATCCTCGCGTCCTATTATGTAGTGCGTTATGATGCGTCGGTTTTTGGGGCGATGCGGGCAGATTGGGGTACTCGTGCTGAAACGGTTTTTGTTCACGTGCATGTTCGTGTGTTTGGCCGGCGCAGGTGTTGCGGCGCTGCAAGGGCGCGGCGCGATGTCGCTCGAGAGCGCGCTCGATCAACTCGACACACAAGCCCACGGATTCCACGGTCTCGCCGCCGACGTGGAGCGCACCAAAGTAACGGTGGTCGTAAACGATCGCTCCACCGAAACCGGCTCGATTCTGGTGCATGGCGATCACATGCGCATGGAAATCAAGGCGCCCGATCCGCGCACCATTCTGCGCACCGGCGATTCGTTCTTTATCTACAATCCCAAGCTGAATCGCGTTGAGGAATACAATCTCGGAAAATATAAAGCTTTCGCGGATCAATATCTGCTGCTCGGCTTTGGCACGCCGGGACATGAATTGAAGAAGGGCTATCTGGTGACGATGCGCGGCGAGCCGGTGCTCGATGGCAAAAAAACCTGCGAACTGGAATTAACGCCGAAATCGGAAGCCATGCGCAATCAGATTTCGAAGATTCAATTGTGGTTTGATGAAAGCTCGTGGCTGCCGGTGCAGCAGCAATTCTTCGAGACCGGCTCAGACGATTATTTCATAATCCGTTATTCGAATATCGTGCGGAACCCAAAGATTGATGAGAACGAATTCAAGCCGCACTGGCCCAAAGGCGCGGAGAAGATTAAGCCGCAGGGTGAGTAGGCTTTGGTAGCACAGCCACTCCTGGCTGTAGCTCTTTATATGTTTCCAAGTTGAATCCAGCCATGTGCCGAAATCGACACGGCCAAGAGTGGTTTTAATCGTTCGTATTCTTCCGCGTTACGTCCAGCCATTTGCCGAAACCCGACACAGGCAAGAGTGCCGGTGCTACTGGGACGCAGCCCGCGCGCGAGCTTTATCCAACGAACGAACTAGGGCGGCAATGTCCGCCTGAGTCGTACGGAAATTCGTGATGCAGGCGCGCAACACCGGTTGATTCGCGCCAATGCGCGTCGTCGAAATCCAAGCTTCGCCCGAGCCGACAACTTCCTGAGCGATCCACTCGAGATACGCCGCGGCGTCCGGACGCGTAGCGCGTCCGTCGGTGAAACAGACAATCGGCAGCGGAGTACGATTCGCGATTTTCCACTCCGCGGCGACAAGTTCGCGTCGCAGCAACTCACCCACAGCCGTCATCTGACGCAGCGATTGCGCGTAGCCTTCCCAGCCCGCTACGGCCAGCGATAAAAATACTTTGAGCCCGATAAATCGCCGAGACCACTGCAGCGAGTGTGCCAGCCCATCGGGCACGCCCTCGGCCTTCGGCGGCACGTAAGCGGCTTCGATCCCAAACGTGCGGCTGAGAATTTCCGGATGCCGCGTGAGATAAATTCCCGCCGCCATCGGCACGGAAAACCATTTGTGCGCGTCAAACGCGATCGAATCCGCGCGCTCGATGCCAGCGAGCAACGGGCGCAACTCGGGTACCAGCGCCGCCGCCCCGCCCCAGGCCGCATCCACGTGCAGCCAGAGATTTTCTTCGGCGGCGATCGCGGCGATTTCAGGAAGCGGATCGATCGCGCCGGCATTCGTGGTGCCGGCCGTCGCCACCACGAGAAACGGCGCGTGGCCTTCGAGCCGGTCTTCGCGCAGCGCCGCCTTCAGCCGCGACACATCCATTTGCAGATCCGCATTCACCGGAATTTCGCGCACCGCGCCCAGACCAAGTCCCGTGAGCCGCGCGAACTTGTGAATCGAGTGATGCCCTTCTGTCGACACGTAAAGCACCGGCTGCAGCTTGATGGCGCGCATTCCTTGGGACTGCCACTCGGGAAATTTCGCAGTGATGGCGGTGAGCAGCGCGGTCTGATTGGCTTCTGATCCGCCGGACGCAAACGTGCCGTCCGTCTCGCGCGCATCGTAGCCAAATCGTTCGCCGAGCGCGCGGATCAGCAGTTGCTCGACTTCCGCAGCAAACGGCGCATGCTTCCACGCCGCCAGTTGCGGATTCATGGCGGCAACGAGCGCGTCAGCGGCGATGCCCATCGTCGATGGTGCAGGATTGAAAAGCCCGAAGTAGCGCGGATGCGAAACTTGCACGTGCGTGCGGCTCATGCCATCGGCGGCGAGGCGCAGCGCATCGGCGGGCGACATTGGCTTCGAAAAATCCACGCCAGCGAGCAGCTCGCGCACTTGCGGCGGCGTCATCTCATTGGCGACGGGTTTGTCGGGAATGGTTGATATGAAATCTTCGATCAAGCGATCGAGCTGCAGCCACAGCTCGCGGCGATCCTCCTCATCAAGCAGCAAAGGATCGCGAGCCGACAATGAAGTTGAATTTCCCGGGCTCATAGAATTCCCAAACTCGCGACGTGGCGTTCACAGCGCTATCAGCCGCGGTTTCGTACCTCTGCCAATTTACATTTGCGGTCCGACCACGGTTATCGCCTGCGCCGGCTATTTCGCGCGAAAGAGCCGGCAGAGGCGCCGGCGGTACAAAAGCCTCACGCCCGAGCGCGGCGCGCAGCCGGAGTCTTCGCCTCATGGTCAATTAATGCCTGCTTGCGCGATAGGCCCCAGCGGTAGCCGGCTAGATTGCCGTCTTCTCGAACTACTCGATGACACGGAACCACGATTGACACTGGATTGGTGGCGCAGGCTCGGGCTACTGCGCGCACCGCGGTCGGGCGGCCGATTGCGCGGGCCACTTGCGTGTACGTGCGCGTGGTGCCGTACGGAATCTTGCGCAGCTCTTCCCAGACGCGCCGCTGAAATGCAGTGGCCTGCACATCCGTCGGCAAATCCAGATGCGGTGCGCGCCCGCTCAAATGCTCCACAATTTTCGCGACCCAGTCTTCGAGTCCCTGCCGATCGCGGCTGATTTCGGCATTCGGGTACTCATGGCGCAATTCCGATTCGAGCTTGGCCTCATTCTCGCCCAGATAAATCGCGCTAATGCCCCGCGCCGTAGCCGCCACTAGCACTCGCCCCAGCGGCGAGGCCGCGATCGTATAGTGAATTTCCATCCCGGCGCCGCCACGACGGTATGTAGCCGGCGTCATGCCCAGTTGCTCCGGAGCGCGTTCGTAAAGCCGGCTGCTCGATCCAAATCCTGCATCGTACAGTGCGGTAGTCACGTCATCTCCTTCTTTGAGGCGGGACTTCAAGCGCCGCATGCGATGCGCATCCACATACCGCCGCGGCGTAACGCCCGCGACGCGCCGGAACGCCCGCTCCAGCGCATGCGCGCTCAATCCCGAAAGCGCAGCAAGCGCCGCGAGCGTAAGCGAGGACTCATCGCCGCCGCGATCCGCCAGCGTAGTTTCAATGTGACGGCAAATTCGCGCCACATCCGCCGCGTGAGGATCGGCCGGCTTCGCCTCATCCGGCCGGCATCGGCGGCACGAACGAAATCCCGCACGCTCGGCCTGCGCCGGCATGCGAAAGAAAACTACCTGCGCACGCCGCGGCTTTCGCGAAGGGCACGACGGCCGGCAATAAATCCCCGTCGAGCGCACGGCGTAAACAAAAGCGCCGTCCGCCACGCGATTGCGCGATTGCACCGCCAGCCAGCGGGAATCAAGTTCCGCGATGCGATTCGCGCCGCCGCCAGCGATTTGTGTTTGCGTTGCGTTCATGTGCGACGCGTCCCTATTCGTTGCGATCCTAAGTCCATTCTCAACGCACTCAACATACTCTTAGACGTTTCCACTCACTATCCGATTCTTGCGCGCAAACTCCGCCAGCGCGAGCGAAAATCCGCGCGCGCAAATTTCCGCCGCCCGCCAATTTGGAGCGACCTAGTTCCAGTACTATCCCCTTTAGATTGTTTACTCTTTGAACCAAGAATTCCCCACGCGTCGTTGACCGCATCGCCTGAATCCGGGATATTGCCTGCACCCGGTTTCACCTGCCGGGCGACCTTGGGGGGTCCACTAGAAATGGCAGCAGCGCGCGACCTATTCGGGCAACTGGGTGTCAACGCTCCCCGAAAAGATGCCAGCGATCCCGCCGCAGCACCGAAGCGGCTTGAAGTAGTTCGCCCGCATCGCGTCTTTCTGGTTCCGACGCACGCGGTCGGCCTGCCTTTCGAGCGGCGCGATTGCCCCCGCGCGGTCCTGAATCTCCCGTTGCGTCTCACCAAGGTGAATGGGCAGGCCCAGCCCCTCCCCATTACTCTAGTCACAAAAAATATCAGCTCCACGGGCGTTTTCTTTCTGGCTCCCTGCGAAATCGATAATGGCGCCGGAATCGAAATGGAAGTAGGCCTGATCGGTCGCCCGCTGGGCCAGGGCAGCGTGCAAATGCGCACCGCCGCTCACGTAGTCCGCGTAGAAGAATGCGACACCCCAGGCTGGCGCGGCTACGCAGCCACCTTCGACGACATAGATTTCCGCCGCGACGATTCCCTACCACCCCGCTTCGATCCAGCCTAATTTACCCCGCATTCGTAGCGGTGGCCTTCAGGCCAGCATCTTACGATCGCAATCGCTCGCAAACACCGCAATCAACGACGGCCCGACAAATCCTAATGGTAGAGGTTTATTGCTAATATCAAGCCCGTCGTGCCCCGCAAACGCCACCAAGCCCGCGCCATTCTCCTAGACTGGGACGGCACCCTACTAAATTCCTACGCAGCAGATTCCCGCGCCTACTTACAAATGTTCCGCGCCCTAGGAATCAACTGGGGCCTAAGCGAACTAGAAAAGCACTATTCGCCAAACTGGCACAAAGTCTATCGAGCAGCCCGCGTCCCAAAACACAAATGGGAAGAAGCCGATCATCTCTGGTACCAGGCCTACAAAAAAGAATCGCCAAAGCTACTAACAGGCGCCCGCGCCACAATTAAATTGCTAGCAAAGAATTTCACGCTAGGAGTAGTAACCAGCGGTAACCGCGAGCGAGTCTGCAAACAATTGCGCGATTTCCGCCTGGAAAAATATTTCGCAGTCCAGATCTGCGCCGAAGACGCTTCTCATCGCAAGCCGCACCCAGCCCCGCTAAAGCTGGCGATAGCGAAGTTAAATCTGAAACCGGAATCGTGCATCTACGTGGGCGACGCCCCGGAAGACATCGAAATGGCCAGAAGAGCGAGAGTGCGAGTTTTCGGCGTGTGCGGCCCATTCCCCACAGCAGCAAGAGTCCGCGCAGCAAAACCAGACGAAATGCTGAGGACGATCGCAGACCTGCCAAGCCGGATTATGCCGTTGGTTTTGTAGGGGAGGGTGCTTTAGACCCTCCCGCAGTTCGGCCGTGTTTTGAAAATGTTGGGTGGCGAACGACCGCGCAAACGACGGGGCCGAAAAACGGGAGGGTCTAAAGCACCCTCCCCTACAAATACAAAAGCAAACTCACAATCATCTAGTTGGGTTTAGCCGGAGGCGTTGCCGGCGCCGAAGAAACCGAAACCGGATTCGGCTGGAAATTCGTCGAGCGCACCACCAGCTTCAGCGGAACGCTCTCACTCTTCGGCGGAGTAACCACATCTTCCGAAGTGATATAGGTGGGAAACCAATATTGTCCGGCAACATTCTCGCGATACGTATCAAACATGGTGAAAGGCAACTGCATACCCTCGGCCTCCACCTCGCGAACAAACTTCCCCGAACTCTTCACAATCGTAAAATCGCGCTGCTCCACCCAAATCACACCATCAAATAGCTTTTTATTCCGCGACAACAACTTCGGCTGAACGCGAAAAATAAAAGTGTCCAGCTCGTCCATCTTCTCCGTACCCTGATATTTGAATTTGTAATTACCGACTTCATCCGAAGTGAGATAAAAAAGCGGTAAACTGGCAATAATTTTCACGTCCTCGAGCGTAAAGGAAGTCTGCTTCAAGGTAGAGACCGGCTGCTTCACAATCCGCTCGTAGCGCAACCCATCCGATCGCACGAAACTGTCGCCGGAAACCACGAACTCACCGCCCGGATTCGTCTGCTCCTGTACTTTCACTGAAAGCGTAAATGAAAATTGCTCGTAAGCCTTCTTCATGCGGTCTTCGTTGGCAGCAAATTTGCGGACAATCTCATCTGTGGCAGCAGAATCCAGATGCACTTCCGGCTGCGTGATAGTTTTCGCCACCTCCGGTTTTGGTGTGGGGACCACAGGCCCCTGCGACTGCGCAAACGCAGCACGCGCCGGGAAAAGAACGATGATGGCGGCAGCAACTACAATCACGACACGTTTCACAACATACGCCTCAAAATCTTAGATGCACACACCGCCGTTCGGGCTGGCAGAGCCAAGGGCTGCGCAAGCCCGCGCTCTTCGAACTACGCGCGCAGAAGATCGCCCTGCCAATCGCGTATCATCAGCTTGATGGCCTTCTGATCGGTCAATTTCTCGTCCAGCACCTTGCGCGCCAGCTCCGGCAATTCCGCATCACTCGCAAATCGCAGCGCCACCAACTGCCCGGGCTGAAACTCTAAAATGCGCGCCCGCAAATCCGCAGGCAACACCTGCTGCATCCGCAACCGCATCTCCAGCCGTATCAATCGAGTCTGCACCGTCAACGCAAAGGTACGCGCCGAGAGCGCCAAAAGAATCAGCGCCAAAGCCGTGACCGACGCAATAACTGTATCAGCCGAAAAATCGTGCCTCGCGACAATTACCGACCACACAAAATTAATCAACAGCACCGGCAAAACGAAATAATGAAACATCGGCACCATACGCACATGATTCTTGTAATTCTGCTCCATGAACCTTCCTCCTCGCGCAGGCTGGCCCCGCCTTCGTAGCGGCGGGTTTCAGCCTGGCATCTTTCGATCTCGGATTCCTTAACGTGCAACCCTCGCGCACGGACAACTTAGCCCAATCAATACCCGGTATTTTATCCCGCGAGCTGCGCTAAATTGTTGCCTTTATGAACATTTGCGCCCGTAAGATGCCGGGCTGAAGCCCGCCGCTACGAAAGCAAGATCACTCGGGAGCCAGAACCCGAAAATGCAGCGTAGCGCGCATGTCTTCTCCCGGCTTCAGCGCCGCCGAGCGCAATTCCACCAGCGCCGAATAACGCTTCGGCTCGATCGTGAGCCGCCCGGAATCCCAATCCATCGCCAGCCCCGGCCGGCCCGGCGTGCGCACTTCGAGATGATTCGCGTCGGCGGGAATTTCAATCGCCGCGCCGCCTGGCGCAAAATCTTCGCAGTGCGCGGCGTCCGCATCCGAATCTTTTGCCGGCGCCGCAGCGGCATCCTTCGGCGCGGCGAACGACCAGCAAAATTTCGTAAGCCGGCCGCGCTCATCGAGGGTGGGAACCGACTGCGTGGCAATAAACGACTGCGGCAGATTCACTGGCGCGAGAGTGGCGGCTGCGTCCGCGCTGGACTCCGCACTCGCACTGTCGAGTGACACGCGATAGTTGATGCTAACGACATTGCCGGAAACCTCGATGCGCTTCTCGATCTTCGCGCCATACGGAAAAGCATCCGCAGTGTGATAATGCAAGCTCATCGCCGTGTTCTTATCGTCCGGCACCCAGGCCGCCTCGTAAACGCGATTGAAAAATCCATACCGCCCGCGCGCCCGCTCCGGCGCAATCCCCGGCGGATTCGGCGTGAACGAAAATCCATCGCGCAGCCCGCCCACGCTGCTTAGCACATCAAATCCGGTGGCCTTATCCACCAGCGCCAGCGCCCGTCCGCCGCTCGCCGGGGACAGAATCAATCGCACGCCGGCGTTCTCGAGCACCCATTCCAGCGCGCCATCATCATCGAAATCGTAGCGGTAGGCGGTGGTGGCATCGGCACGCAGCGGCACGTAAAAAATCGCCGAGTACTTGCGATCGTGCCCTTCTCGCGCCTCGATGCTGCCGTGCAGCAGCCCATTCTCATCGAGCGATCCGCCGCCCGCGCCGCGCGCAGGATCGTCCGCCGACGCCGCCTTCAATTTCGCCGAATCCACGGCAATCTGCCCGGCCAGAATGCGCAGGCTCGCCGTGCCTTTGTACGGCCCAGTAAGGTTCACATCAATATCACCGTGAAAATCGCGATCCGTATTACTCGCTTCGAACACCACGCGCGCAGCACGCGGATCGTCAATCACCATCAACGGCGGCGATGTTCCCAAATTCGTAAGCGGCCCCAGCGGCAATCGCAGCGCATTCACCACGGACATCTCCGACCAGCCGCGCCCGCGATCCGCTTCGCGCTTCACCGCCGGCACGTGCGGCACGTACGGCAATTGCACCTTGAGCTTGCGAAGGTAACCGGGCGCGGTGCCGCGCGAAGTGGCCAAGGATAATTCGTGGCGCTCCTGCGACCACTTCGTTTCAGGATTAGTTTCTTCCACTTCCACATGCGAGGGCGCTTGCTCGAGATGCAAACGGATGGCCGCGCGCGCCGGAGTATAGAAAGTAAGCTCGAGCGTTTTTCCCTCGCGCGCCGCGCTCACCAGCTCCGCTCCCGCTATGGACACTTCGTCGGTGCAATCCGGCGCCGGCTTTTCGTCGAGGCACAGCGAAAATCCCAGCGGCAGAAGCAGCGACTCGCGAGCCGGCACGCTGATATCGAGCGAAGTACGCTCGGGAGTTTCTTGTAGCGATGATGCTACTGGCGTGAGCACCGACAACGACGCATCAATCCCATCCTCTGCATTCAGATTGGTCACGCTGAGCCAGCCGTGTCCGCCGGTGCGCGCGCCGAGCTTTTCGGTTCCTTCATTGCTGACCAGTTCGGTAATCACCAAACTGCTGGCCTGCGGCGGATCGCCCAGCACGACGATCGCCGGATGAACCCCCGACTGCGTCACGATTTTTCGCAGCGCGCGTAGGTTCCAGTCCGATGCTTCCGCCTGGCGATTTTCGAAAAAGCTCTGCTTCAAATTGATCCAGGAAAACAAATCCTTCGACGATTCGATCACGTGCCCGGCCCCAAATCCCCGCCGCACCGAAACGATGTCCGCCGGTTCCGCGTTCGCCGCCGGAGCGTCCTTCCAAAGTTCGGAGATCACCGTGCCGGCCGGACGCCTGGGAAAAACGAACAACGTTCCGCCCTGGCGCACGTATTCGACCAGCGTCCGCTGCGATTTCTCCGATAGCTGAAGCGCGGGCAAATCGGCGCCGGCCGAAGCTTCTGGCGCGCGGTCGAAGACCGGCAGCAGAATCAACGGATCGCGCAGCAATTGCTCGACCGGCTGATATTCAGGATCGAGCAACTCGTTCGATAAATGATCGAGCTGCGCCAGCCGCTCGATTTTCTGCACGCCTTCGGAGACGCGGCGAATGTCGTCAGCCGTAAGCGAGCCTTGGTCGTAAGCACCCAGCGGATAAATCACGCCAAAATCCGCGCGCTTGTGCGAAGCCGCAAGCTGCGGCCCCCAACGCATCAGTATGTCGGCATTCCGCGCGATCGCATCCGCACGTCGCCGCGAGCGGCCATTCGGATCCAGCGCCGCATTCCAAAGATAATTCCGATTCGCCCAGGGCACCGACCAGCCCGCGGGCGTCACGCTATCCTGCAAAGGAAAATAACTGATGCCATGCAGCCCATGCGCGAGAAAAAGCCGCGAGCTATCCAGCGTATTCTCCGCCGCGCTCTCGATGGGATGATCATCGTCACCGGGCGCGTACCAGCCAGCCTGATATTCGATCAGCGCAGGAAGGAAGCCAGGCTGCGTCTTCAATTCCTCCGTGAAAAGTTCAATCGTCGAAGCGTCCTCGGCCGTCAACTCAAGTCCTTTTCCCGCGGCAATATTTCCACTCGGACGCAAATACCACTGGCCCATCACGCCAATCGGATCGGCAAGCCCCGAGCCGGCAGCGGCAACGCGCGCATCCGTAGGATTGATAAACACCGGAACGTTAAGCCCGCTGCCGCGCAACGCCGCGCGCAGAGATTCGAGATAGCGCCAAACGGCCGGGCCCGCGCGATTCGCGCGGCCGCCAGCCACATCATCATCCAACTGCACAAAAAGCAGCGGCGGATTCGCGACCGGAGGCCCGTGATCCTTCACCGCCGCGGCCTCAGCGAAAGCCGCGCCCGCGGCATAGGGAGCCAGCTCGCGCCCCACAGCCTCCAGCCACTTCCGCGAATAATCCATATGCAATGGATTCGCAAGCCAAGCCGTCGCCGCCGCCTCCGCATCGCGCGAATTTAATCCCGCCAAAGGCGGATAACGCCCCTCCAGCAAATCAATCCCATCCATCCGAAATTCCGCGGGCATAGCCGCCTGAAAATTCGCGCGTTCCAACAACCACCCCGGATAACCGCCAAAGCGCCACTCATTCAAAATCAAAGGCCCCGGCCGCGCAATCAGCTTCAAGTTTTTGTTCGAGAGCATTTTCAAAAGCCCTCGCAAATCCCGGCGCGAATTGCTATGCCCGTCAAAATCAAATTCCCCGTCGGCCAACTCGTGCCAATTCCAGGGAATGTAAATATCAATCGTGTTGATCCCCAACCCGCGATAACGCTCGAGCGATACCTCCCAAAGATCCCGAGGCACCCGGTAATAAAAGAACGCCGCAGAATGAATGAAGAAGGGCTCGCCATTAAACCGCAGCTCCGGATAACCACCATGCGTGACAATCTCAACCCCGCGCCCGCCATGCGCAGTTGCTGAATTTTGGAGAGGCGCGGAGGGGACATCGGAAGCCTGCGGCGCGGATGACCTTTCCCGAGAAAGTGGCAAAGCCGAAACCGTGGCAACAGATCGAGCCACTCCACCTGCGAACACTGCGATAGCAACCACACCGAATGTGACGACAAACCCGGTGCAGCGTGAGCGTGGGAAATCATTCATATCAACTCGAGCGGTTAGAGGAGCGCTAGGCGAATGATTCTGACACGACTTCGTGTGATTGTCAGCGCCACGCGCCAACAAACCGGCTCAGTTTTCAGTCTGCGCATTTATCGTGCTCTGATTCAGAAGCGGAACATATTTCGCGTCCGCGGTGTCGAACTAATATGATCATTAGCCTCTTTCAGTTCGATTCAGCGTGGTCCGACGCGTGGCACTCCCTCACGCTTTTGGAACGGGCTTTTCTTCTGGTGCTGTCCGTATTGTGCATCTACGCCATCTATTCACTCACCACCATTCTGCTGCGCCTTCGCTCCCTCTCAAAGTACGGCGCTCCTAAGAACCACGTGTCCCTCCAGCAATATCTCGTTCTGTTGGATCATCGGCTATCGAATCTCCGTGAAATGACTGGCGTCGCATTCTGTTTGTTCTTTCTCGTCTTTTTTCTCGCAATGCAGGCATCGTATCGGACGATTGATAACAGCAAGGTGCCCGTGGGCTACTTAATTCTCGAAAACATGTGGACGTGTTTCCTGTTCGGCGGCGTGGTTTCGTTCGCTCTTCTAATGCTTCATCTCGCTCAATGGTTTACATCCGCTCGAGTTCGCTCCATTGCATTCCGGCTAAACGCCGATATTGCGGATTGATCGTTCGCACTCATCAAGTCTGGTAAAATCGCGCGCTTGCGGCCAGCGTGCCGCGCATGCCGTGACCGACACGCGACAAGCAAAACTCTTCCTGGTCTCAGGAATGGTGCAAGGCGTGGGCTATCGATATTTCGCGCAACGCGTGGCGCACCAATTAGGCATACAAGGTTACGCCAAAAATCTAAGCGACGGCCGCGTCGAAGTCTATGCCATCGGCCAACAAGAAGCGCTCGATTCGTATCGTACTTCACTCGCACGCGGCCCGCGTTCCGCGGTAGTCAGCAACGTCGACTCGGAAGATCGCCCCATAGATGAGCGTTACGCGGATGGCTTTTCAATCGAATACGATTGGTAATAAGGATCGCCACATGGACAACCTGAAGAAACTAATCCGCGAAATTCCCGATTACCCAAAACCGGGAATTCTCTTCTACGACATCACCACGCTGCTGCAAGACAAAACCGGCTTCCACGAAATGGTAGACAAACTCTGCAGCCACTACGACGGCCAACAAGTGGACAAAGTAGCCGGCATCGAAGCCCGCGGCTTCATCTTCGCCCCCGCGTTAGCCTATCGCCTGAACGCCGGCTTCATCCCCATCCGCAAGCCAAAAAAACTCCCGTGGAAGCGCGCCGAGGTAACCTATCAACTCGAATACGGCACCGACACGCTGGAAATGCATCAAGACGCAGTAAAGCCAGGCGAGCGAATCCTTCTCTGCGATGATTTACTGGCCACAGGAGGCACAGCCGCCGCAGCAATCCAACTAATCCGCCAACTAGGCGGCCAAATAGCAGGCGCCGCCTTCGCCGTAGAACTAAATTTCCTAAACGGCCGCGCGAAAGTCCCAGGAGTAGATGTCTTCTCGCTAATGCAATACGACAAATAATTCCGCCCCAAGTAGGGGAGGGTGCTTTAGCCCTCCCGCCTTTCGGCCCCGCCTTTAGGCCCCGCCGTTAATCGCGCGCCAATCACTCAAGCCTTCACCGACCCCCGCTGCCGCACCACTTCAAACAAAACCACCCCCGCCGCCACCGAAACATTCAAAGATTTCACCGGTCCCAAGGTAGGAATCGAGACAACATAATCACAACGTTTCCGAGTCAATTCATGCAACCCATGCCCCTCGCCGCCCAAAACAATCCCAACTGAAGTCTTATAATCCGCCTCGGTATAATTTCGCTCCCCGCGTTCATCCAGCCCAATCAACCAATACCCAGCCTCTTTCATCTGCTCCATAGCACGCACAAGATTTTTCACCCGCGCCACAGGCAAATGTTCCAGCGCCCCAGCCGAAGCCCGCGAAACACTATCGGTAAGGCCCGCCGCCCGCCGCTCAGGAATCACCACGCCCGACGCCCCAGCCGCCAGGGATGTCCGCACAATCGCGCCAAGATTCTGCGGATCCTCCACGCCATCAAGCAAAACAATCAAGGAGCGTTCAGATTTCGACGCCAGCAAATCTTCCAGCTCGACAGCCGCCCGCGCAGCCGCAAGGGCAATCACGCCCTGATGCTCGCGCGACCCAGCAAGCCGATCAATCTGCGAGCGGTCCTCAAAGCGCACAGGCACCCCACGTTCCCGCGCCCGCCGAACAATATTTTCCATGCGCGACCCATGCCGCCCGCTAGCAATCACAATGCGATCAAGAGGCCGCCCAGCCTCCAGCGCCTCCTCCACCGCATGAACTCCAAGCAAGTAGCTCATAGTTTCTTAAGTACCGCCGTCGCCACTTCTCAATCCAGCGCCGCGCAAAATTCCAACATCCGCTC